>Ga0209530_1000132_pt1 | contig 65267 bp, 55 predicted proteins | sample BlaSpr_A8_Ref_O1_FD_187987 | JGI IMG/M metagenome (GOLD analysis project Ga0209530, IMG submission 187987) | Forest soil microbial communities from Thunder Bay, Ontario, Canada - Black Spruce, Ontario site 2_A8_Ref_O1 (SPAdes) (version 2) | ecosystem: Environmental > Terrestrial > Soil > Boreal...
TAGCGGTCGAGGGCTTCGTTCGAAACCCCTTGAAGATCCGCTTTTGTGTAAAGAAAATAATTACCGAGCACGACGCTGCCGAACCGTTGTATGGCGTCCGCGAATTGCTGGTCGTAGTTGTACTTTTTTTCTTCGCGCTCAATTTCGAGCCGCACCGACGGACTCGCCCCTTGGCCCTTCTTTTGCTGCTGGTCAAGGCTGGCCGAAAGATCCTTCAACGGAAGCGTCGGGTCTTCCGGCTGGCTGAACGTAATATCGAACGCCACCACGCGGGCGCCGTCTTCGCGCAGCGCATCGAGCAAATGTGCGAAATAAATTCGCGGAAAGGGCCAGTGCCCCAACGCTTCCTGTGAATGCTGATCGATATCTACAATGATAATTCGCGGGTCTGGCCGGGTTCGTCCGCGCGATTGAAACCGCAGGTCCAGGCTGTTGAGTTCCAGCCGCGTGATGAAGTAGAAAATCGGCATGGGCCGCTCGCCCATGAATGTGGTCACATAAATGGCAAGCGCCGCGACGGTGATGACGCCACTAATAATGAGCGAGGCTTTGTGACCCCACCATTCCTTCAAAAGTCCGGGGCGTTTAATCTCAGTACGTTTAGGGGTCAGGGCCATGAATTTTGCGGCGTCGCCAAAAAGCAAAAGTCGCGCAAGGCTAACAAACGCGTGCCCGTGATTCAAGTTTCTATCGCATCCAAATTTATCCGCCGCCCAGCGATTTTAAGGCGCCTATCCGGGGTAGCGATTGGACCACTGTGCTCCTTTCCCTGCTTCCGTTATACTGTGGCCCGCGCTCTAGTTTCAGGGATTGCAATGTCCGGAAAGAAGCAAATCTGGTATCTCGAAGGCTCGGCAGCCGAAAAACTAGCTGCGCCTTTGCGAACACGCTACGACCTGCGCCCTGTCTCACAAAATAAAAAGGGCGCTTTACGTGGCGCCGAAGCCACTGGAAATGGGGTTCCCACTGTCTGGCTGGCCGACATGAAAGCCAGCGGAAAGGTCCTTCAAGCACGAGCTCGTGAAGGGAGAAGCAAATACCGGATCATCGGGATCTTTCCAGCTAACGGAAATTCCAGCGCCAAAGCGCGGCGTGCGCGGAGTTCCAACGACCGCTCATCCGTCTTCGCGTTCCTTCCCTCGAACGCGCCGCGCAACATCGTCGAAAAAACTCTCGAAGCCGCTTTCGAGAATATCGATCTGGTCGAACGCGATCGGGCGGGACGCCGCACGGTGAAAACGTGGGAGCGCGAGCGAGAAGAGCTCAATGAGATTGGCGTCGCGCTCTCCTCCCAACGCGAAATCGGCGCCCTGCTCACGCTAATTCTCTCGAAGACGCGCGAAATTACCGCGGCCGACGCCGGCTCCCTCTATCTTGTCGAGCAGGATAGCCAAGGCCAGCACCTGCGTTTTATGCTCACGCAGAATGACAGTCTGGAATTTCCCTATCAGGAATTTGTCCTGCCCATGGCCGAAAATTCGATGGCCGGGTACACCGCGCTGCGCGGCGAAGTTCTTAATTTTCCCGACGCCTACAAAATTCCTGCGGGCCACCCCTTTCGCTTTAATAATAGTTACGATCGGGATTCGGGCTATCACACGAGGTCGCTGCTGACTTTGCCCATGCGCAATGCCAAAGGCGAAGTCCTCGGAGTCCTTCAGCTCATCAATTGCAAACGGAATCGCGCAGCGCGCTTGCTCAGCGCTAAAGATGTCGCCAAATACGTTCAGCCGTTTCGGGAGCGCTCCGTTCGCCTGGCGCTGTCCCTGGCTTCACAAGCCGCCGTCGCTTACGAAAATCGCAAGTTGTACAACGAAATCGAGACGCTTTTAGAAGGTTTCGTCAGCGCCGCTGTCACCGCGATTGAGCAAAGGGACCCGACTACCTCGGGCCATTCCCTGCGTGTGTCCGCCTACACTCAAAGCTTGGCCGCAGCCGTGAACGCGACGTCTTCCGGACCCTATGCCGGGACCTTTTTTGACGCCGAACAATTGAAAGAGATTCGCTACGCTGCTCTGCTTCACGATTTCGGAAAAGTCGGTGTGCGCGAAGAAGTTCTGGTTAAAGCAAAAAAATTGTATCCGCTTCAGCTCGACGTTTTGCGCCAGCGCTTTGATTACATCCGCAAGGAAACGGAAGCCGGCAACGTGCGGCGCAAGCTTCAGGTGTACCTGGAGCACGATCGCGGCGACGCTCTTTCCGAGATCGCGCGTTTGAGTGAGGATTTCGACCAGCGCCTCAAACGTATCGAGGAATATCTTCAGTTCATAATTGAAGCGAACGAGCCGACTCTGCTCGAGCAACATCAATTTCAGAAGCTGCGCGAAATCGCCCAGCAATCGTTCCTCGATCCTCGCGGTATTGAGCGCCCCTACTTGAACCCCGGGGAAATCAAATTGCTTTCGATTCCCAAGGGTAGCCTCGATCCCTCCGAGCGCCTCGAAATCGAGTCGCATGTGATTCACACTTTTAATTTCCTTTCGCAAATCCCCTGGACCAAAAGCTTGCAAAAGGTTCCAGAAATCGCCCGCGCGCATCACGAAAAGCTCAACGGAACGGGATATCCTTATAAGCTTCGCGGCGATCAGATTCCCCTGCCCACCAAGATGATGACCATCTGCGATATCTTCGACGCTCTCACTGCCTCCGACCGGCCTTACAAGCGGGCTGTTCCCATCCCACGCGCGCTCTCGATTCTGGAAGACTGCGTTCGCGCCAGCGAACTGGATCCCGATCTTTTCCGTGTGTTTCATGAAGAAAAAATCTATGAGCGGGTCATGCCGCCGACGGCAGAATGACGGCGAGAAATCATCTGCCCTCCGCCGCCGATCGGCGCTGTAGACTCCGCTTGCTTTCGCTGCTTCTCATGCTTATTTTTCCGGTCACTCTTTTTTTCGGCGCGCCTTTTGCCGCAGGCCCACAATCTACGCCGTCAACAACCTGGGCCGTAACGATTGTGCTTCCGCCGAAACTCGTCGCGGACAGGCCCGCTACTCTTGCCGTTCTTGGTGTTGACGGCCGGCTCGCCGAAGGCGTGATTGTCGATCTCGGTTTTCATTCCGGAATCAACATTCGCGTGAAGACCGACAAAACTGGAAGGGCAGTTTTTTTGGCGCCCTCCGATGCCGGCTTTTTGATTGCTAAGGCATCGGGGGCTTCTGCAGCCGCTCTGATCGATCCGGCCCCTGCGGCCGATTCCCCTCAAGGCGCGATTTCACTACCCCCGGTGGTTTCGCTACAGGACGCCTTTCCCATTTGTGGCGGCGCGTTTCACGGGGACGTCGAGGCAGACCACGTGACACTCGATGGCGATCCCGCTCTAGTCCTGGCCGCCTCGCCGGAATGCCTCATGATTCTGCCCGGACCACGGGCCCTGCCGGGATCCGCCAACATTTCCATTCAGATGCCCCGGAGTCCGGATTGGACCGGAGAGACGACGATCGTTACGCTGCATTTCGATCCTCCCACGCCGCCGCTGGTTACGGAGAAGAAGAGCAATCTCGTCCTGCACGTGCAGGCTTCGGATCAGCCGCTCAACATCGTGGTTGAGAACAAGACGCCCGGGATTCTTCGCTTCTTGCGTGGCGACTCGCAGAAGTTGGTTACTTCGGGCGGCGCGCAGAATGTGGCGACCATAGAGATTCAGGCGATCAGTACGGGGGATTTTTCTTTCCACGCGCGGCTCTTGCCAAGTCAGGAACCGGAGACCGCGCGCCGCTATCTCGACGCTGCCGCGAAGATTGCTCCGAAGGATATCCAGCGGCAAGTCCAAAACCTCTCAAACCGGCTGGCGCATAGCCCGCGCGATGCGCAGAAAATCTCGGCTGAGATTCAGAAGATTCTTTCCTACACGATGGAAGGCGATTTCCGCACGCTACTCAACTCCGCGCATTCGGCTCTGGAGTAGCGAAAATCGCCAATCCCGAGAGGGACTCCGATATTTTTGACACTGCGCTAATTTCCTAGAAGCCGGGTAATTTGTTTGTGGCGGGCTCCAACGTTTTTTGGTCGGGTTCGGAGAGAGCGCCTTGCGACATCTGTTCCAGCGAATTGCGCGCGCGGGTTAGTTTGCTGTCCGCTTCTTCGTAGCTCAGCTGCGCGTGGCGCAAGTGATTGCCGAGTTTTTCGTACACGTCGGTGAAAGACTCGAATTGTTTTTTTAGGCCGGACATTCCCGCCAGAATCATGCGGGTGCTTTCTTCGATTTTCTGACCCTGCAAGCTGATCGCGAAAGCGCTGAGGCAAGCGTAAAAGGTGTTGGGCGAAACGGGGAAGACTCTCTTGCTGCGGCAGTATTCGTCCAACATTCCGTATTTCGAATCTTCGGTCAGCAGGAGCTCGTAGTAAACGCCCTCCGAAGGCACAAACATCAGAGCGTAGTCGAAGGTGTGCTCTTCCGGCAGAATATATTTCTCCGCGATGCAGTCTGCGTGCTTGCGGACTGCCACGCAGAACTCGCGCCGCGCATCTTCTCCGGAGTCCACCAGCCGGCGATAAGCTTCCAGCGGAAATTTTGAGTCCACCGAAAGCAGGCGCTCGCCGCTGCGGACGATGGCATCCACTACTGCTCCAGTGGAAGCGAATCGGTATTGCGTGTCGTAAGCGGTGCGCGGTAATGCGTCTTCGAGCAGCCGTTCGAGGGCAACTTCGCCCAGTGTGCCGCGTGTCTTGGCTCCGCTGAGAATTGTCTGCAGCGTCTGGGTCGCCTGGGACATGTCGCGGCCGGCCTGCTGAACTTCGCCAAGCTGGACGCTCATTTTGCGGATGGTCTCGCTGGAAGCTTGTAACTGGTGCGCCATGGCGATCTGGGCGTCGCTCGCGAGTTTGCCGGAGGAGGCCACTCCGGATTGGAGCTCCTGGCGGACCTGACCTAGCTGTGTCGTAACTGCTTGCATCAAGTGGTTGATTTGTCCGGCGACGGACTGGCCGTGCAACGCGAGGGAATTCTGCATCTCCTGGCGCACCGCAGAAAGCTGTTCATTCGAGCGGCGGCTCGCGGCCCACAGCACGATTGCGATCACGACAATCGCCGCGACGCCAAAAGCGAGCCACACGACCGGGCTCATAGATTCATCCCTCTCTCGAGGTGCTGGTGAGTTGAACGAGGGGTTGCGGCGCAGCATTCGCGGAAGAGCCGGAGTCGAAGGTTTGAGGGGAGCGCCAGGCATCGATGGCCGCAACCTGGTGCACGCAGGACACGGTGCAGCGCGGGGCGCAGGCTTTTTTGGTGAAGAACTCGCGGTGGCGCTGCTCGTCAGTGTATTCCATGATGGGAATGCCCGGATAGCCGCGCTGCTGCGAACAATAGTGGACCAAGCCGTTTTCGCAGATGTAGAGATAGCGCGAGCCCGCGCGGCAGCGCCAGTCGTTTTCCTTGCCGCGCGCGATGTTGTGCTGGAATTTATTGATGCGCGTGAAGGACTGTTTTTCCAGCGAAATAATTTCTTCGAAAATTTCCTGCTCGCGTGGGTTCAGGGGTTCGAGCTGGCCGTTGTGATCGTGGAGAATGCCGACTGTGGAGGTGAACCCCAGAGCCACGGCGCGGTAGGCGACCGCCAGAGCGTCCTCGGGGTTGAGTACACCGCTGCCCAGAACTGAGTTGATGTTCACGTGAAATTCGGCGTGCTCCGCGAGGAGCGCGAGTTTCTGGTCCAAGACTTTCAGGCTCTTCTTAGACACGTCGTCCGGCATCACGTTATCGATGCTGATTTGAAGGTATTCGAGGCCGGCGCGATTGAGGCGTTCGATTCGATCGGCGACCAGGAGGTAGCCGTTGGTAATTAATCCGGCCATCATTCCGTTTTTGCGGATGCGCGCGATGATGGCGTCGAGGTCGGGATGCAGCAGCGGCTCTCCGCCGCTGATGGTGACGATGGCAGTGCCCATGGCACCCAGGCGGTCGATGCGCTGGAACATATCGTTGGTGGGCACGGGGTTCGAAAAGTCGTCGAACTCATTGCAGTAGGTGCAGGCGAGGTTGCAGCGGCGAGTGGGTATGATGTGCGCGAGCAGCGGATGGCGCTTGGAAGCGAGGCCCTTGACGATCATGCGGATTTCGCGGACCTTGCGGTGCGCGGCCAGGAGTTTTCTTCGAATTGTTTTGCGTGCCGACACTGTGCTTTAGCCGATTGCTGACCGGGGTGCCCCGTTTTTTGGCAGATGCCCCTTCTATTAGTATGCCACACCGGGCGTGCGTTCCCTTTGTCTCGTGCGCCGCGTTTTGGCCAATTCCACACGGACTCCAGTCAGTGTGGCTTTTTGCGGCGGTTCTTTTGGTATAGGCATCGCTCCCCAGGCTGAGAAAAAAACAAAAGAATCGCTTCAGGGGCTGAAGCCCGACTCGTCGGACGATATTTTTGGCGGGGTTGAAACCCCGCCCTTCCGATTTCCATTAGTCGATTTAACTTGTTGGCCGCTCTTGTTAGTCGGCCCAAGGTTCCCATTTGCGGTCCCAGCGGTGGCTCCTCAGTTTTTGAAGAAGCGCGGGATCAAGGGGTCCAGCGTCGCTTAGCGCGAGGTTTTGTCGCACGTGGTCGTGCTTTCTCATTCCGACGATAGTGGTGCTTACGTCAGGGTTCGACAGGATGAAGCGCAGCGCCATTTCGGGCAGGGTCATTCCGGCGGGCAGGATTTTTTTCAGTTCTTCGACACGGGCTATCGTTTCCGGCAGATTTTCCGGACCGAAGTATCTGGCGCGCCAGTCATTCGGCGGAAATTTCGTTTGCGCGTTCATCTTTCCGCCCAAGCTTCCTTCATCGAGAGGGACGCGCGCGATAACGCCGACGTTCAATTCCCGGCAGAGCGGGAAAAGCTTGTCTTCCGGCGCTTGATCGAAAATGTTGTAGATCACTTGCACGACGTCCACCAGGCCGGTACGCAGGGCCTTGAGACCGTTTTCCGGCTCCCAACGATTAATGCTGATGCCGAAGGAGCGAATCCATTTCTCAGTTTTAAGTTTTTCGACGGTTTCGCGAAATTCCGGCTCGTCGGTCCAGCTATCGTCCCAGACGTGAAATTGCAGGACGTCGATCGAATCCTCACGAAGTTTTTCGCGGATCAGTTTTGCGTACTTGAAAACATGTTTGGCGGGGAAGACTTCGCTGTATTTATATTCGGGCGTGGCGGGCCACATATCGTTCATGGGAGGAATTTTGGACGCGGCATAGAGGCGATAAACCGGTGGGATACGAAAATTATCGCGCTGGAGGATTTCGCCGAGCAGGCCGTCGCTTTTCCCCTCGCCGTAGGCCCAGGCGGTGTCGAAGAAATTGCAGCCCAAGTCAACGGAGAGTTGGAGGGCTTTCAGGGACTCGTCGTCGTTCGAGCCGGTCCATCCGCTCATGCCCCACAAGCCGTAGGCCATGTCGCTGACCTCGAAGTGGGTACGCCCCAAGATGCGATATTTCATAATTCGGTCGTCCCTCCAGTGTCACCTCCTCGATTGCTCGTGATGGGACACTGTAACTTCGGCGGGATGCTAGTCGCTGCTCCGGGTCGTGTCAACTTTTCTCAGTCTAGTCTTCAGTCACTGTCTCCAGAAATGTTGCGGACGGCACGAAGAACAGGTTTCCGGTGACGGCGCGGCTGAAGTCGAGCAGGCGATCGTAGTTGCCCGGCGGCCGGCCAACGAGCATATTCTCGAGCATCTGTTCAAGGGTGCGAGGCGAACGGCAGTAGCCGATGAAATAGGTACCAAATTCACCCTGCGCGGCGCTGCCGAAGGGCATGTTGTCGCGCAGGATTTTCATCTCTTTGCCGTCCTCCTCGATTGTCGTGAGCGAACTGTGCGATGAAGTTGGCTTCACAGACTCGTCCAATTCGATGTCGGACAGCTTCTTGCGGCCAATGATTCCTTCCTGTGCCTCCGTGGACAACGCATTCCATCCGTTCATGTCATGTAGGTACTTCTGCACCATTACGTAGCTTCCGCCGGCGAATCGGGCATCCTCCTCGCCGACGAGCGCGGCCTCGGCCACGGCTTCACCCCTCGGATTCTCGGTCCCGTCGACGAAACCGACGAGATCGCGGTCGTCGAAGTTTTTGAAGCCGTGCACTTCGTCCGCCGGAGAAACAGCATTCCCGATGCGCGCCATGATCTGAGTCGCAAGCTCAAAGCACAGGTCCATGTGCCTCGCGCGGATATGGAACAGCAAGTCGCCAGGCGTGGACACCGCATGTCGCGTTCCGGAACGAACTTCGCGGAACGGGTGAAGCTCGGCCGGACGCGGCTGCCCAAAGAGGTTGTCCCACGCGTCGGACCCAATCCCCATGATGCAGGACAGGCCCGCTTCAATGTTGCGATATTCCACGGCGCGGAAAATTCCGCTGAGATCTCCGCAGAACGAGCGCAGGGTCGCGCGAGTATCGGCCCCCGGCTTTAGTGTTGCAACCAGGAAAATCGCGGCGCGCGAGAGCGGTGCGACGATCGGCTGGGCGACGGCGCGCGCCACCTTGGGCGCGCTCTTGGGATCGGAATCCATCGTTCATCCTCCTGGCAATCTTCAACTGATAGACAACGTTACATTCCTGGCCCCGGTCCGGGCGGGTGCAGCTCATACCCGTGCGGGGTTCGGCGCCGAGGAGATAGCGCACGAAGTAGAGCCAGCGGGTCATGTAGAGGCTTTCTGCGCCGTAGCCGTGATGCTGGTTGATCTGACGCCGCGGACCGCACAGCTTGGACTGCAGTAGCATTGCCTTTGTCTGGTTCCCAAGTCAAGCCGCTGGTAGAGCCCTCTTGCTCTGGCCGTCCAACTCAAACTAGCCGAAATGTTTTCCCCGCATGCCATCCGCGAGAACAACTTTCCGGTTGACGGGCCGGGCGATGAACGGCGAAGCTGTTGCTCCTGAAAATGCTTCTTAAGCTACGGATGCGATGGCCGGCAATTCTTGGCGCGATTGCACTTTTGTCGTTTGGAGGCGGCAGGGCCGCGCTCTCGAGCGCACGGCTCGCGTTACGGACGGGCGATAAGGCTCCGGTTGTGACGCTTCCCTTTGAATATTTCAGGAAACATATTTTGGTCACCATGCAGATCAATGATTCCGGGCCACACGTTTGCATGGTGGACAACGGATTCAACGCGGACGTAATCACCGAGAGCGCTGCGCGCGCCATGGCGCTTCCAGTTCATGCGATGGGCGGGAAAACTCCGAACGCAGAGGGGTTCGGCGAAAGCTCGGGACCAGAGACTTTTGTGGTGGAGAGGAGCGTTACTTTAGGGATAAAGGATTTACCGATATTGACCGGGCAGGCCTACGTTCTGGATATGGCTGGGTTCGAGGACGGCATGGGCGTCCATTTCGATTGCGTGCTGGGCTTGCCACTCTTTGCTCATTACGTGGTGGAGATTGATTTTACGAAGCGCCAGCTCATACTCTACGATCCACGCAGTTTTGAATATTCAGGCCAGGGTCACCGGGTTCCGTTGCGAGTGGCTGTCCCTCCGACGATCGAGGCCGGAGTTCTTACACCGGACGGAAGAACAGTAAAGGCGACGGTCGGGCTAGATCTTGGAAGCGACGCGATCTTCGACTTTCAGCCATCCTTCCAGTCAGTACATCACGTCCTGCCGGCGGGACAAGCCGAGGTTCCCATTGACGAAATCGGGCTCGGGGGAATATTTCACATGAGCATCGTGCGATTGCCTTCGGTGGAGATCGCCGGATACAAGCTCGACAAGCCGCTTGTCGCATTTATGCATACCGCGCCGGGTCCCAGCCTTTCCGCCAACGACGGCTACGTTGGAAACGCGCTGTTGCGCCGCTTCACCGTGATTTTCGATTACTCGCGCCAGCGCGTAATCTTTGAACCGAACTCTTCTTTTGGCGACCCGTTCAAAGGAAACATGACCGGCATCAAAGTGGACCCAGAGTCGGACCCCACACGCGGCTTTGAGGTCGTTTATGTGGAGGAACGGTCTCCTGCGGCAAAAGCAGGGTTGCAGGAGGGCGACAGGATCGTTGAAATCGGAGGAGTGCCGTGCTCGACGCTGATATTCGAATCGTTCCGCGAAATGCTCACGGCGGAGGGCGCACCCTTCATCCTTGAGGTTCAACGCGGCAGCGAGAAAATTGAAATGAATTTTCTAACTCCGCGCCTGCCCTGAACGCTCGCATGCAATCGGCTTAGCGGATCGCGGTTATTTCCCTTTTGAGGACGGATAAACCGCGCATCGCATATTCTATGGCTTGGCGCTCAGCTTGTCCGTCTGGGCGCGTGCGAAGTACGTCCGAGCGCAACGAGATAGCTTTTTCCGCGGTGGCGACCCGGCCACGCAAGTTGAGCGGATTCATCTCCAGGAGTGCTACTTGGTATTGCTGCTGCCATTCCCATTGTAGGGTGCTCATGTTTACTCCCCTTGTTAACGGCCATTGTAGGAGACGGGGATGGGGACTTCTGTTCACTTACGCACACTTTGTAAAACTGTATTCTTGCGTCATTTCGAAGCGAACTTCGACGCGCGACGAGGGGGAATGCGCCAGCGCGAAATCTTAGGTTTGGGCCAGCAAGGGCAATCCGGTTAAACTCTGAACATTGGTCGCGGGGCTGTAGCTCAGATGGATAGAGCAGCAGTTTCCTAAACTGCGTGTCGGGAGTTCGACTCTCCCCAGCCCCACCATGTATCTCGTTATTGTATCCGGTAATCGCCTACCCTAAGGCGTCGCCAACTAGCCTTCCGGTAGGCCTTAATTGCCGGAACGATGAACGAGAAACAAGGACGCAGGCCCTGAGTCCGAAACATTGCTCACCTTGCGCTTGTCACGACATGGAATGCCAAGCTTACGATTGAATACCGAGTTGTCAGGGGTAAACTCATGGTCTGAGTGGGTAAACATCCTCGAGGAGCAGCGTTGGGGACCGTGGAGTTTCTCTATCTCGACCAGGAGGCTGTGCTGGCCGCCGACGTGCTGGATATGCGTCGCGCTATGATTGTAGTCGGAGAAGCGCAGGCGCGGTTTGCTAAAGGCGAGGTTCGGGAACCGCATAAGATCGTGCTGCGAAACGCAGAGACTGCGGAAAGCGAAGAGCAAGGCCGCTTCAATGGCTTGGCGGCTTCGATCGGAACGCCGGCGCCGACCGCCATTGGCGCGAAATGGATCGCTAGCTTCCCAGCCAACCGCCCGTTGGGTAGGCCGCGTGCCAGCGGCCTGATCATACTGAACTGCCCGCAAACGGGCGTTCCCGTGGCCGTGATGGAGGCAGGGTTAATTAGTGCGATGCGCACTGGCGCGATGACAGGCTTGGGCGTCCGCTATCTCGCCCCGAAAAAGGTCCGCAAAATCGGAATCGTAGGCGCAGGTTTGCAATCCAGGGCCCAGATCCTCGCGCTGTTCACCGAACTCCCCGATGTTGAGGAGATTGCTCTCTTCGGCCGGCAAATCTCAATGGCGGAAGCTGTCGTTGATGACTGCCGCCGCCGATGGGCCGCTCCTGTCCGCGCGGTCCGGACCATCGAGGAAGCTCTCCGCGATGCAGATGTGGCGCTAACGGTAACCACTTCCCAGAAGCCGATGATTCGCGCGCAGCACGTGAAGCCAGGCGCGCTGACCATACAGCTCGCAGGCCATGAATGCGAGTTCGGTGTTATCCAGCAGAGCAAAAAGATAGTTGTCGACGATTGGGAGACGGTGAAGCAGCGCGGTATTATGACTCCCGCAATCATGCACCGCCAAGGTTTGTTGCGCGACGAGGACGTTCACGCCAATCTGGGTGAATTAATTCTGGGAACGAAGACTGGCAGGGAAAGCGACGAGCGAATCCACTATTGCCATATGGGAATGGCTGTAAATGACGTTGCTCTAGCCTGGGCAGTGTATAAGGACGCGCGCGCGAGGAACCTCGGCATTCGCTTGCCGCTGTGGAAAGAACCGCTGTGGGTTTAGCCGGAAGGTTGTCCAGGTCGCCGCAAGCTATGCAAGACCAAGGTCCGATGCGTATTGAGAACAACTCAGTGCCGGTCGTCGTACTCGTATCGTCCCAACATGGCGGTGTCGGAATTATTCGGACTCTCGGACGGGCGGGAATTCCCGTCCATGGAGTTCACCAGGATCTCTTGGAGCCGTCCGCGCGTTCACGTTTCCTCAAGCGAGTTTTCCGCTGGGATTTTTCTTCCGCTCCGGCGGCGGATTCGCTTTCATTCCTACGGGATGTAGCCAGGCAGATTGGACGGCAACCACTGCTGATTCCTACTTCCGATGTCACTGCTCTCTTCGTGGCCGAAAACGCTGAAATTCTTGCGCGGGATTATCTCTTTTCCACGCCCAGCAGCGAGGTGGTTCGGTGTTTTGTCAGCAAGCGGCAAACCTTCGATCTCTGCCACAACCTGGGCATACCCACTGCCGAGACGGCATCGCCTGAGTCTCGAGAGGAGGTGATGAATTTCGCGCGCACAACGGGTTTTCCCGTCGTCGTGAAGGGTGAAGACGGGGAATTTCTAGGCAGACGCAGAAAACGGCTGAGGGTGGCGATCGTGGCCGATGAGAACGAGCTGCTTGAACTCTTCGACTTGAACGCGGCCACCGGCCGGCCCGGCATCATCCTGCAGGAATACATTCCCGGCGGCGATGATGCCATCTGGATGTTCAACGGCTACTTCAACGATCGGTCGCAGTGTTTGTTTGGCGCCACGGGGAGGAAGCTTCGCCAGTTCCCGCCGCATAGAGGCAGCACGTCGCTCGGAATCTGCGCGAGGAATGATGCGGTGGAAATTCAAACCAAGCGGTTAATGCAGGCGGTTGGCTATCGGGGACCTTTGGATATCGGCTATCGGTTTGATGCCCGCGACGGCAAGTATAAGCTGCTGGACGCAAATCCGCGCATCGGCTCAACTTTTCGCTTATTCGCCGCTGAAAACGGATTGGATGTTGCCCGCGCGTTTTACCTCGACCTCACCGGCCAGAGCGTCCCGCCCGCGCAGGTATCCGAAGGGCGCAAATGGATTGTGGAGACCAATGACCTTGCCTCCAGTTGGTCTCAGTTTCGAGAACGGCAGTTGACGTTCGGCGCGTGGATACGCTCTTTGCGAGGCGTTCGAGAGGGCGCATGGTTCGCCACCGATGATCTGGCGCCTTTGGCCACGGTCCCGCTACTGTGGTTCCGAAAGCGGTTCGGCGGAGGCCGGCGTGTTTCTTCGGCAAGATCTCCCTCGGATCCCGCTCTCCAAGAGACACAGAATCCTTATCCGAACGAATGACGCACTGTCGAATTAAAGTTTGCGATTAATTTTTGGCCGCACTCAAGAACAGGACTCTATGCCAGGCCCAACTGATTACCTCGACAGAACCTACCTGCAACAAAATCCCGACTGGCATGTGGCCGACTCGCCTTGGAAAGTGCAGCAAATTCTCCGGATACTGAGCCGCAATTCAATTGTTCCCAAAACAATCTATGAGGAAGGCTGTGGCGCCGGAGAGGTTCTCAGGTTGCTGCAGCAAAGACTCGATGCCAATTGCGAGCTGTGGGGAGCTGACGTCTCGGCCCAAGCGATTGAACTGTGCCAAGCTCGAGTAAATGCGAGGTTGCACTTCGCGCTGCTCGAAGATCATCTGTGGGAACGAAAAGTGTTCGAACTGGCGATGGCCATCGACGTACTCGCCCACGTCGAGGACTATCGCGGTTTTTTGCGCAAACTCAAATCACGTGCCCAATTCAAGCTTCTGCATATCCCGCTCGACATTTCGGTGCAGCACGTTCTGCGCGAGAAGAGTATGATCCGCCGCCGGCAAGAGCACCCGCACCTTCATTATTTTTCCAAGCGTACTGCGATGTTCGCCCTGGCGGATCTCGGATACGAAATCGTCGATTGGTGCTATACGCCGCGAATGATCGATATTCCCCATCATGCCCGCGGCAAATTGCTGCGGCTGCCTCGCAAACTGCTCTTCGCCATGCATCGGGATTTCGCCGTCAATGTTCTTGGGGGATTCAGCCTAATGGTCCTCGCGAAGTGAAGAACGGGAGCCCAGTGTGGTTACCATACTCAATGAGCCCGGGAAGCGGTCGGAGAAGAACCTCTCTCAGATGGCAGGGACCATAGGGCCCGCCAATTCGTCGCAGGCCAAGCGATAATTCTCGTACCAAGTCTCGGTGAATACGGAGTGAAGTTCCGGCACGGTGCAGCCGCCGATCTTGAGATCTGAAGAAGCGAGCTCGCCCCAGGTATGGACTTGAGTGCCGCCGGAGGCGAGGGCATCGAATTCGACCCATTGGCTCATGGTCATCCCGAGGCAGCGGGCGATAAAACCCAGTTCGCGGCCCGGCACACAGCAAATGAGCAGATGGTCAATGACCGTCTTGACGGGCCGGAGTATTTCGATCTGCATGCGGCTTCCGACTTCCCAAGGTTTGCCTTCGCTCCAATTCATTTCTCCATAGACGCTGGCGAATTTGTGCCAGAGGTTCCAGTTGGAAAAAACGTCCCAGGCAAGGGCGGGCGTTGCGTGAGTCTTTACGGTGTAGTGAAAATGGTGCATGACTGGTTGTTTCGCTCCTTTCGTCAGGACTGAGAGTGCCGAGCGCAGCTATTCAGGGCAAATAAACTTAATTATTTATACACTGTTATTTTAACGTTGTAAAGATTATAATGCAAGCAACCTGCAACCCTAAGGAGGCCCATGTCCCGAAAACCCGATGCCGATCTGGAAAGCCGAATTCTGGACGCCGCTTATAAGTTATGGAGCAAGAGAGGAGAAAAAGCGCTGACCATGCGGGGGGTGGCGAAGGCAGCTGGAACCACAACTCCCACGATGTATCAGAGGTTTCGCGACAAAAGCGATCTGATGATGCTGCTGCACAGCCGGGCGCTGGAAGCGCTGGTATCTGTTTTGCAGCCGGCCTGCTCGCCGGCCGCGACGTGCGGGCGATTCCTGGATTTCGCATCGACGCACCCACACGAGTACCAGCTTCTCACGGCAGACTGGGCCGTGCGGCTATCGCGCCGGGAACCGAGGCCGACATTTGAATTGATCAAGAAGCGGCTGGCCACGCAACTGGGGGGCGAGCCGGAAGAGCACGCGCGGCTGGCGTTGGCATTGGGCGCATTGATCCATGGAACGGCCACGATGCTGCTGGCCGAGGGCGTTCACGAAAAAGTTTCCCGGCAACTTCGCAGCACGTGCAACGAAGCTTGCGACACGCTGATCCAATCCGCCGCGGCGAAGCGGGCGCAGAGGAAAGCGTAAAGCGCGATTTGAAGAGTCCAAGATGGAGCTGAGCAATTGCAATTCACGGGACGTGGTGGGAGTATCCAGGCATTCGGTCTGGACTTGGGATATCTGATGCCCTACTACTTCGAGTTCGATTCAGCGAACAGGATCCTTCGAGGCCGACTGGAGGGAAAGATTACGGACGAAGCTCTGAAGGAATTCTATGGACTCGTTGGAACGTACTCGACACTGACAGATCCGCGCGCTAGCGTTCTGGATATGTCGTCCGTGACTTCGTTGGAAGTTTCCCCGCAGACGATACGCGAACTGGCAAATTTGCCACCGGCTATAGCGGACTCTTCCCAACCGCGTTGCATTATTGCGGAGTCTTCTCAAATCTACGGCATGGCGCGGATGTTTGAGTTGCAGGGGCAGGAAACCCGTCCGAACCTTCACGTGATCCGTACCCAGAACGAGGCATGGGCGATTTTGGGTGTCCCGAGACCCAAATTCGAGCCGATACAAATGAAATGACGGTCGCCGAATCTCGGATATGTTCTGGGATTAGCGCTGGATGGTAAATTTTGACGCGTCGAACTCGTAACCTTCGTCCCCGACCGTTTCCAGGGCAGCGGCGCGCAGGGCTTGGTCCTCTGCATTCTTCGGCAAGTCCAGATGACGGCGGATTACCTCTTCACCTTCGGTAATGCGAATCAGCCACTGAGACTTTTGGGCATCCCAGGAAACTTCGACACGATCGGCAAGCATCGATTCCTCCTCCGCGCGGCAATTTCAGGGGCATTGTACGCCAGGAACGCGCTTAAGGAAATGCTCCGCAAACTTGAGCGTGGCTAGGAAGGGAAAAGTTTCGCGCGAGGGATGCGGAAGCTGGAGTATGCTCTGGCCGTAAAAATCTAAAGCCGGGTGGATGGAAAAGTATTGCCCCGGCGGCCAAATCTTCGGGGGAGAGCTTGAAGTATGAGAAGCGGGACCGCGAACTGGGAATGGACCGCAGGATCACGAGACGCGATTTTCTGAATGGATTTGGAATAGCGATAGGCGGAGGTTTCGCTCTATCGAATCACGAATGGCTCAACGCTTTTGGCTTGCCGCAGTCTCCTCTCGCACCGGAAAAAAATCCCAATTATTATCCTCCCACGTTGACCGGCATGCGCGGGACGACGGACGCGACGATGCAAGCGGGGCACGCGCTCCGCGACGGGCGGGATTGGGGCCGCGCCACGGCTGACTCTGAGACATACGATTTGATCGTGGTGGGAGGCGGAATCAGCGGGCTTTCGGCGGCTTATTTTTTCCGAAAAATGGCGGGGCCGAAGGCGCGGGTACTGATTATCGAGAATCACGATGATTTTGGCGGGCATGCGAGGCGGAACGAATACTTCGCGGGCGGCCGCATGATTCTGGGCTATGGCGGAACGCAGTCGATTGCGGGGCCGAAACTCTACAGCCGGGAGTCGAGGGGATTGCTGCGAGAGCTGGGCGTTGACGTCCAAAAATTTTATAAGTATTTCGATCAGAACTTCGAGCGCTCGCAGGGGCTGTCGCGCGGAATTTTCTTCGACAAAGAAACTTTCGGGACAGACAAGCTGGTGGTCGGCGTCGGGAAACCTACCTGGCCGGAATTTCTGGCGAAAACTCCGCTATCGGCGGAGGCGCAGAAAGATTTGGCAAGACTCTACACGGAGAAAGTTGACTACCTGCCGGAACTGAAATCATGGGATAAGAAAATTCTGCTGGCGAAGATCAGTTACCAAGACTATTTGCTGAAGTACGTGAAAATTCACGAGGATGCAATTCCCTTTTTGCAGACGCAGACGTACGGGCTTTACGGCATCGGGATCGATGCGGTTCCGGCCGGAGATCTGGCGGGGCTGGGATATCCCGGATTCGCGGGGATGGATTTGTCCGGGCCGCCGGGTCCGGGGCTAGGGGTGGAAATCACAAAACAGAGCGAGGACGCTCCTTATATTTTTCATTTTCCTGACGGCAATGCATCCATCGCGAGACTTCTGGTACGGGCGCTGATTCCCGCGTCCGCCGCAGGGAATACGATGGAAGATATTGTGATTGCGAAGATGAACTATGCGGTGCTCGATGACGCCTCGTCTCCGGTTCGGCTACGGCTAAATAGCACGGCGATTTCCGCGCGAAATTTGGGTGACCCGGCGTCGGCCAAAGAAGTGGAAGTGAAATACGTGCGCGGTAGCGAGCTGCACTCGGTGCGCGGAGGGGCTTGCATTCTGGCCTGCTGGAACATGGTGATTCCATACATGTGTCCTGAAATGCCGCAAAAGCAAAAGGAAGCCCTGGCGTACGGAGTGAAAGTGCCGCTGGTTTACACTAACGTGCTGATACGGAATTGGGAGGCATTCAAAAAGCTGGGAATCAGTCACGCAAGATGCCCGGGGAGCTATTTCGAGTCGGTGACGCTGGATTTTCCAGTGAGCATGGGTACATACCGCTTTCCGGACAAGCCCAGCGAGGCTTGCCTGCTGCACCTCGAACGGGTGCCGTGTAAAGCGGGACTCTACGCTCGCGACCAGCAAATCGCAGGACGCGAGGAACTTTATCGTACGCGCTTTGAAACTTTTGAGCGCGAAATTCGCAACCAGCTTGGGCGAATTCTCTCTCCTGGCGGATTCGACCCGGCGAATGATATTCAAGCCATCACCGTGAATCGCTGGCCCCACGGCTACGCTTACGAATATAATTCGCTGTACGATCCGGATTGGCCCGAGGATCAGCAACCGTGCGTAATCGGGCGGCAGGCGTTCGGCCGAATTTCCATCGCGAATTCAGATGCGGAAGCGTTCGCATATACAAATGCGGCCATCGATCAAGCGTACCGCGCAGTGAATGAAGTTGCGCGATTCAAGTGGAATGCAAACAACTAGGCTGCGATTTTGTTCCAGAGCATCGCGCGAATAGCAGCGAAATGATTTTGAGCATTGCAACGCGAAGGCGAAGCTGTATTCTTCGGCTGGCAATGGTTATCCTGCAGGACGCGGTATCGAGGACACCGAAGCATTGAGCACGCAACTGCCAACTTATCTGCTGGGGCACCTCTTTACGACGGAAGAGATGCGCGCAATTTTTTCCGATCAACGGCGGATTCAAGCCATGCTGGATTTTGAATCCGCGCTGGCGCGGGCGCTGGGGCGCGTGGGCGTGATTCCGAAGGCGGCGGCGGCGACGATTCAATCCAAGTGCGACGCAAAGCTTTTCTCGATGGAGACGCTGGCGCAGGAGGCGGCTCTCGCGGGGAATTTGGCGATTCCGATGGTGAAGCAGCTCACGGCGCTCGTGGCCAAGGCCGATGAGAAGGCTGGGGGATTTGTTCATTGGGGGGCGACGAGCCAGGACGCCATTGACACTGGGACGGTCCTGCAGTTGCGCGATGCTCTGGACCTGATGGATCAGGCGCTTCTGAAATTGTGCGATGCGATCGCGCGAATTTGCGAGACGCATAAATCGACGCTGATGGTGGGGCGCACATGGCTGCAGCAGGGACCTCCAGTGACCTTGGGACTGAAGGCGGCTGGATGGCTTGCGGCCGTCGAGCGGCATCGCGAGCGCATGGGCGAAATCCGGAAACGAGCGCTGGTGCTGCAGTTCGGAGGAGCGGTGGGCACGCTGGCTGCGCTGGGCGACCGCGGGCCAGGGGTGGCAGCGGCGCTGGGTGAAGAATTAAAATTGGCGATGCCGAATCTCCCGTGGCATGCGCACCGCGACCGGTTTGCCGAAGTGGCGACGACGATGGGGCTGCTAGTCGGCTCGCTGGGAAAAATTGCGCGCGATATTTCTTTGATGGCGCAGACGGAAGTGGCTGAAGCGGCGGAACCGAGCGCGCCGGGGCGCGGCGGTTCTTCAACGATGCCTCAAAAGCGCAATCCGGTGGGCTCGGCTGTTGTTTTGGCGGCGGCGATTCGTGTGCCGGCGCTGGTTTCGGTGATGCTGACCTCGATGGTGCAGGAACACGAGCGCGGACTGGGCGGCTGGCATGCGGAGTGGGAAACGCTACCGGAAATTTGCACGCTGACCGCGGGGGCGCTGGCGCACTTGACGCAAGTGGTAGGCGGGCTTGAAATCAGCCCATCAAAGATGAATGCGAATCTGGGAATCACGCATGGACTGATCCTGGCGGAGGCGGTCGCGCTAGCGTTGGGAGAGAAAATCGGGCGCATGGCGGCCCACAAAATTGTGGAAAAGGCCTCGCGGCGAGCTTCTGACAACTCCCGGTCTTTTCAGGACGTGCTGATGGAAGAAGCGGAAGTTCGAAAGCATTTTTCGGCGGAAGATATTAAGCGATTGCTCGAGCCGAAGAACTACACTGGATCGGCGGAAGCGATGGTGGAGAAAGTTTTGTCGGAGCGGAAGCAGAAGCGATGATCTGCGGCGCGGAGAGTGCGGAAGATGTCGTTCGCTGAGATCGGCGATGCGAGATTGAATTATCGATTTGACGGGCCGGACAATGCGCCGGTAATAATGCTTTCTAATTCTTTGGGGACGAACCTCTCGATGTGGGACCCGCAGGCCAACGTGCTTTGCGAGAAGTTTCGCGTGCTTCGATATGATACGCGCGGGCACGGGCTTTCCACCGTTACGCCGGGACCTTACACGATAGAGCAGTTGGGCCGCGATGTAGTTGCATTACTCGATGCGCTGAAGATCGAGAGCGCTTATTTTTGCGGGCTTTCCATGGGCGGGATGATTGGAATTTGGCTGGGCGCAAATGCGGCAAATCGGCTGAAAGGACTTGCGCTCTGCAATACCGCAGCGAAGATTGGTACGGCGGATGGCTGGAACGCGCGTATCAAGGATGTGAAAGAGCGCGGAATGGCTGCGATTGCGACGACTGTGGTGCTGCGCTGGTTCAGCGAAAATTTTGTGAAGAAATCGCCAGAGGTGGTGGAAGCCATGCGGCAAATGCTGTTGCTGGCTCCGCCGGAGGGTTATGCGGGGTGCTGTGCGGCGATCAGAGATGTGGACCAGCGCGGTGACCTCGCGCGCGTGAAGGCGCGCACGCTGGTGATTGCCGGCGCGCTGGATCCGGTAATTCCACTGGCGGATACGAAATTTGTGGCGGATGGGATTTCCGGCGCGAGCTATATCGAGCTGCAAGCCGCGCATTTATCGAATATCGAGGCCGCACCGCAATTCACCGAAGCGCTGCTGAAATTCTTATCCGAGCCGGAGGCGAAATAATGGACGAGCGCGAACGATATTCCTCTGGCATGAAAGTGCGGCGGGCAGTTCTGGGCGACGCCTACGTGGAAAAAGCGCAAGCGGCGAAGACTCCCTTCAGCGAACCGTTTCAGGATTTGATCACGCGGTATGCGTGGGGAGAAATTTGGACGCGTCCGGGGCTGCCGCGGAACACGCGCAGTTTGCTGACGCTGGCGATGATGGTCGCGTTAAACCGCAACGATGAATTCCGGATGCACGTTCGCGCGGCGGCGAATAATAATGTGACGCGCGAGGAGATTCAGGAAGTTTTGCTTCAGGCTGCGATCTATTGTGGAGTGCCGGCGGCAAATGCCGCGTTCCATATTGCGCAGGAAGTTTTCGCGGAGATGGACGCGGGGCGTTAAACCTTCGCGGTTGGCGACATACGGCTGGCGGCATAGCGGTTGGCGGCAACCTGGCTTTAATCCCGTAGAGACGTGCACGCCATAAGCGGCAAACAAAACACACTTCTGAGCGCAATTATTCTTGGAGGGTTACCGATGGCGATTGAGAAAGTGGGAGTGGTGGGATGCGGGCTGATGGGATCAGGAATTGCGCAGGTGGCGGCGAATGCGGGATGCCAAGTCACAGTTAGAGAGGTTTCGCCGCAGCTTGTGGAAAAAGGTTTGCAGTCCATCGATAAGAATCTTCAGCGGCTGGTGGACAAAGGCACTTTGCCGCAAGCGGAACGCGACAAAGTGCGAGGACGATTGCACGGTACGACAGACCTGGAGGGCTTGAAGGATTGCGATTTGGTGATTGAAGCGATCATCGAGCAATTGCCGGCGAAGCGCGAATTGTGGAACGCGTTGGATAAAATTTGCCCGAAGGCTACGATCTTCGCGAGCAATACGTCCTCGCTTTCGATTACGGAGATGGCGACGTTCACGCAGCGGCCCGACCGTTTTCTGGGCTTGCACTTTTTCAATCCGGTGCCGGTAATGAAGCTGGTGGAAGTGATTCGCACGATTGCGACGGATCCGAAGGTGAACGAAGAAGTGGTTGCGTTTGCTGTGCGATTGGGAAAAACGCCGGTGCGCACGACGGACCGCACCGGATTCATCGTGAACCGCTTGTTGGTGCCTTACCTGCTGGACGCAGTGCGCGCGTTGGAAGAAGGCGTGGGGTCGGTGGAGGATATTGATAACTCGATGAAACTCGGCTGCGGGCATCCGATGGGGCCTCTGGCCCTCCTGGATTTCGTCGGCAACGACACGACCTATTACATTGCCAACATCATGTTCGATGAATTCAAGGAGAAGCGTTTTGCTTCGCCACCGCTGCTGAAGCGCATGGTGCTGTCGGGTTGGAATGGGCGGAAGGCGGGGCGCGGATTTTACGATTACAGTGATCCGGCCAAGCCGAAACCGATGCAAATGACGTAACAAAATGTTCTCACTTGCTGCGCTCGGTGTCTGTTGCGGGATTGCCGGCGGAAAGACGGTCGATGACTTCTTTGGGGAGGGGGCGGGATTTCATTTTGGATGGATCGTTCGGGTCGGGGACGGTCCAGACGCGGGTGGCGAATCCTTCTACTGCCAGGGTGGCTGCTTTTAGAATTTGGTGGCGAACTACGAAGCTGCTTTTGCCGAATTTGGTTACGGTGGACTCCGCGGTTAATTCGTCGCCAAATTTAGAGGGCAGGACGAAGCGCGCGCGCAGATCCACGACGGGAAAGCCGACTACGCCGTGCTGCTTAAATAAAGTTTGAACGGGCATTCCGGCGTCGAGGAATAGCGCGGTGGTGCAGTCGTCGAACCAGGCGAGATATTGCGGGAAAAAGACGATGCCTGCGGGATCGCAGTGGCCCCATTCGACGAGCAGTTTCTTGCGGCTTACCAGCATTCTTCGCGGCTCCCACTGAGACCAAGACGAGGCCGCATGGTAACATTCGCGGCTCGGGGCGTCCAAGAGTTCAAAGGAGACGCCAAGCAATCCATGCGAACACAAGTAGGAATTGTCGGAGCGGGACCGGCGGGGCTGGTGCTCTCGCACTTGTTGCATCGGCAAGGAATCGAGTCTGTGGTGATCGAGGCTCGCAGCCGGGAATATTGCGAAGAACGCGTGCGCGCCGGGGTGCTGGAACAAGGCACGGTTGACCTGTTATGCGAAATCGGCGTGGGCGAGCGCATGCGGCGCGAAGGGCTAATTCACTATGGAGTGAACCTGAGGTTTTCCGGACGCACGCACCATATCGATTTCAGAGAGCTTACCGGCGGGCGCGGGATCGTGATTTATGCGCAGCACGAAGTGATTAAAGACCTGGTGAAGGCGCGGCTGGCGTCTGGAGGGCAGATTCTTTTCGATGTGGAAGATGTAAGCATTCGCGATTTCGGCGAGACGAAATCTTCCGGGAAGCCTACCATCCTGTTTCGTAAAGACGGCGAAGCGCAGGAGATCACTTGCGATTTCATCGCGGGGTGCGACGGCTCCCATGGTATTTGCCGGCCTTCGATTCCAGACGGCGTGCTCACGCTATTCGAGCGGGTTTATCCGTTCGCGTGGCTGGGGATACTGGCGGAAGCGCCGCCTTCGTCCGAGGAACTGATCTACGCTTATCACGAGCGCGGGTTCGCGCTGCTGAGCATGCGTTCGCCACAGATCAGCCGGCTTTATCTTCAGTGCAAGCCGGACGAGAATTTAGTGGAGTGGTCCGACGAGCGAATTTGGGAGGAACTGCACACGAGGCTGGCAACCACAGAGGGCTGGAGGCTGATCGAAGGGCCGATCATACAGAAAGGCGTGACTGGAATGCGCAGCTCGGTGATTGAGCCAATGCAGTTCGGCAAGCTATTTATTGCGGGGGATGCGGCGCATATCGTTCCACCGACTGGAGCGAAAGGGCTGAACCTTGCGGTTGCGGATGTTCGGGTGCTCGCTAGAGCATTTGGCGAATATTATGCGTCGGGGCGTCAGGATCTGCTGGAAGCCTATTCTAAAACCTGCTTGCGGCGCGTTTGGAAAGTACAGCGGTTTTCATGGTGGATGACTTCGATGCTGCACTTGTGGGAAAACGAGAATGCGTTTGACCATCGCCGGCAGCTTGCAGAGCTTGATTACGTCACCAGCTCGCGCGCGGCTTCACAAACGCTGGCCGAAAACTACGTTGGATTGCCGATGGAATAGATTGCAGTGCTGCTCTGAGCCGGGCGGTGAGGTTCACGCAGTTGCACAACGCCATGCCGGCAAAATCAGGACTTCCACTTCTTTCGACCCAGCAAAACTCCGGTCAGGCCTGCAGACAACATTAGAAGTGTTTCCGGTTCCGGCGTGATGATCGGCGGGGGCGGAATTATCGGTGGGACAGGAGTTGACGGAGAAGAGGGAGAGCCACCGCCGGCAATAGGAATGCCAGGAGAACCAATGATCCCGGCGCCGGGAAATCCGGAACCGGGCGGGATTACGGAGGTCGGTGCCGGCGTCAAAGGAATCTCGCCGGGCGCAAAAGGTGCGCCGGCAAGGGCGGGTCCTCCCGCGATGGCTTGAGCCTCTTCCGGCGGGGCCGTTTCGAACTCAGGTTCTACGGCCATAACCGGACCAGTCGGGGCTTCGGCGAGGCGGTTTCCGCAACGAGTTCTGGCCATATGCTCGCCGTCAGTGATCACAGTTTCGCCCTTGCGCAGCATGAATCGCTTCTTCGACCAAAAGACGTTATTACCGAGACGGTAGGACACGTAGAGGGGGCGGTCTTCGCTGAGGCGAACAACTCGCGCTCTTTCGATGTAAAAATCCTCGTAATGTTTGGCGATGACCGGATCGCGGGTAACCGAATTCCTCAATTCAGCGGCGCTTTCTACGCCGCCAGGGATCACGGAATAGGGATAAACCGGGCGGGCAGGGTCATTCGCATCGAGTGAAATTCGCGGAAGGTCTTGGGTAGTAGAACGGAAGGACGAGGTATAGGCCGGCGCGACTTGTCCGTTGCCGCTCGAAGTCAGCGCCATCCAAATCGAGAAACTGCCCAAAGTCAAGACTGCCAGCGCTCCCAGACGGCGGAGGTCAATCTTCCCTGCGAACTTGGCCCCGAATGTCCGAGACTGCTCCATTTCCCCTGGTTTGACGACAGAACGGAATTGCTGGGAATCTGTGTCGAGAAGGGATTATGCATTTGTTTTACCAATATTGCCACCTATGAAATTGACCGCAAAAGAGGCGGGAGCTCACTCCAAGCCCGTCCAAGGACGCGACTTGCTCTTGATTGGCATTTCCTTGGAGCTCGAGGATGAAGAAGTCTGATTTGGGAATCGGAGGAAGGGTTTCCCAAAACAGTACTTTCGCTTTAATTTCCGGGTCGCTGCTGACGCTCGGGTAGAAAATATTTCCTTGAATTACTTCAGCGGCGGGACAAGGCATTCCGAGGATCAATGCGGCTCTTGAGCTCCAGCGGCTGGAAGTCCGAGACACATTGCTGCTGAGCGTGATTGTGGTTGAGGTTCCAGAGAGCGTAGCCTACGCCGAGGAACGGACCGAGAATCATGGCGATGACCGCCAGCAAAAACAGGACAAGAAACATAAGTACGACGACAATAACCGGCATTGGACCCTTTCCTCCCTGCCCCGCGTCTAATCCGTGACAGCAACTGACCGGGTTGGGGCACTCTTTTAGACGTACTTAATGAACCCGCGGATTCGTGAAAAGTTGCGGCCTTGCAATTATTTTTTGCGTTCCTTTGATCACAGATCGCAGCGACGACCGGGCTAATACGCGGAGCGATTACTGCGCTCCGGTTGCATATTCCTGTCCCAGCGGCCGGGGCTTTTTTTGGCGTACTGCGTGCAATAATAGTGCGGTTGTATTGGCGTTAGACCCGTCCGGGAAGAGTCTCGGTGCTTTCCAGACGGCTCGGGGGTCCTTTGAATGTGGATAGTTCGGCTAGCCTTACGCAGGCCTTATACGTTCGTGGTGATGTCGATTTTATTGCTCATACTCGGGCCCGTCGCAATTCTGCGCACGCCTACGGATATTTTTCCGAATATTGATATCCCCGTTGTCAGCGTCATCTGGAATTACACCGGACTATCTCCCGAGGAGATGTCCAACCGTATTATTTTTAACTACGAAAGATCACTCACCACCACCGTTAACGATATCGAGCACATTGAATCGCAATCGTTGAGCGGTATCGCGGTGGTGAAGATTTTTTTCCACCAAGGCGTGCAGGTGGCCAACGCAATTGCGCAGGTCACAGCAATATCGCAGCCCATCGTGCGGACATTGCCTCCGGGAACCACGCCGCCTTTCATCATCACTTACAACGCCTCGACAGTCCCTATACTTCAGCTGGCGCTTTCGGGCAAAGGACTGTCGGAACAGCAACTGGGTGACATCGGGTTGAACTTTCTACGCACCGGGCTGGTGACCATCTCGGGCGTGGCAATTCCCTACCCCTATGGCGGCAAGCAGCGGCAGGTCCAAGTGGATCTGAACACGACGGCGCTGCAGTCGAAAGGGCTTTCGCCGCTGGACGTGGTCAACGCCATTACCCTGCAGAATCTGATTCTGCCGGCGGGCACGACGAAGATCGGGGCGTTTGAGTACCAGGTGGACATGAATGGCGCTCCTACCACGGTAAGCGAACTCAACGATTTGCCGATCAAGACAGTAGGGAGCAGCACCATTTATATCCACGATGTGGCCAACGTGCGGGACGGTTTTCCGCCGCAAACGAACATTGTCAACGTGGATGGAAAACGCGCGTCGCTGATGTCGATTCAAAAGAACGGAGACGCATCCACGCTGGACATCATCTCGGGAATCAAAGCATTGTTGCCGCAGATCGAGGCGGGCCTACCGCCCCAACTGGAAATCAAGCCTCTTTCGGACCAATCCATTTTCGTGCTGGCGTCGATCAAGGGAGTGGTTCGCGAAGCAATCATCGCTGCATGCCTCACGGGCTTCATGATTCTGGTATTCCTGGGAAGCTGGCGCAGCACGCTGATCATCGCGGTCTCGATTCCGCTTTCGATTCTTACGTCGATTATCGTTCTGAGCGCGATAGGCCAAACCATCAACATTATGACTCTCGGCGGCCTGGCGCTGGCCGTGGGAATTCTGGTGGACGACGCCACGGTCGAAATCGAGAACATTAACCGCAACATCGACCAGGGCAAAGAAATCGTGCAGGCCATTCTGGATGGAGCGTCGCAGATAGCGGTGCCAGCGTTCGTCTCGACACTTTCGATCTGCATCGTGTTCGTGCCGATGTTTTTTCTTTCCGGAGTGGCGCGGTATTTGTTTGTTCCGCTGGCTGAAGCTGTGTGCTTCGCCATGCTCGCGTCCTATCTGTTATCGCGGACGCTGGTGCCCACCATGGCCAAGTATCTGCTGGTGGCTCAAATTGAGGAGAGCCATGGGGAGGCGCCGAAATCGCGCAATCCGTTTGTGCGAATCCAACAAAAGTTTGAGCAAGGATTCGAGAAGCTCCGGGACGGCTATCACCGACTGCTGGAAACGTGCGTATGTCACGACCGCATATTTGTGACCTGTTTCTTCGGCGCGTGCTTGCTGTCATTCGTTCTCTTGCCCATGGTCGGGCAGGACTTCTTTCCCACGGTGGACAGCGGCGAATTCAAACTTCACTTGCGGGCGCCGACTGGGACGCGGATTGAAGAGACGGCGGCAATTTGCGAGCGCGTGGACGACGACATGCGCCGGTTGATTCCCAAGTCAGAGTTAGCCACCATCATAGACAATATTGGCGTGCCGTACAGCGGGTTTAACCTTTCTTACAGCAATTCCGCGCCGATCGGGCCCGGCGATGCGGACATCCTGGTGGAGCTGTCGAAAAAGCATCGCCCGACGGAAGGATACGTTCACGATCTTCGCACGCGGCTCGGCCGTGATTTTCCGGGCGTCACATTTTATTTTCTGCCCGCAGACATAGTCAGCCAGATCCTAAACTTCGGGCTGCCGGCGCCGATCGATATTCAGATCGTCGGCAGGAATCTAGTGGGCGACCGTGATTTTGCGGACAAATTGATGAATCAACTGAAATTCGTTCCCGGCACGACCGATCTCCGAATCCAGCAACCTTTCGACCAGCCGAAGTTGCATTTTGATATCGATCGCACTAAGGCGGAGCAAATCGGATTTACGCAGCGCGACGTCGCCAATAACCTATTGATCTCGCTCAGCGGGAGTTTTCAAACCGCTCCCAGTTTCTGGCTCGACCCCAAGACGGGGGTGACCTACAACATCGCGGCGCAGATGCCTCAGTACAGAATCGATACGCTACAAGATCTCGAAAATATCCCGGTTACCGGGACAAATCCGAATGCGCCACCGTCAATACTGGCCAGCCTGGCAAGTGTAAGCCGGGGAGCGGAGATGGGCGTTGTTTCTCATTACAACGTTCAGCCAGTCATCGACATTTACGGAGCCGTGCAGGGCCGGGACCTCGGCGGGGTCGCCCGGGAAATTGCGCCGATTATCGCAAAAAGCAAGAAAGATCTGCCGCGCGGATCACAACTTATCGTTCGTGGACAGATTGCGACGATGCAATCATCGTTCTCGGGCCTTTTGTGGGGCCTAGTGTTTTCGATTGTCCTCGTCTATCTTTTGATCGTCGTCAATTTCCAGTCCTGGCTGGATCCTTTCATCATTTTGACGGCACTGCCGGCGGCTTTGGCTGGAATTGTTTGGTTTCTGTTCATTACCAGAACGACGCTTAGCGTGCCCGCGCTGACGGGAGCGATCATGTGCATGGGCGTAGCGACGGCGAACAGCATTCTGGTGGTTAGTTTTTCGCGAGAAAGACTAGATGAGGGCAAGACCGCGGAGGAAGCCGCACTGGAATCCGGATACACGCGCTTTCGGCCGGTTATTATGACGGCCTTGGCGATGATTATCGGCATGTTGCCAATGTCACTGGGGCTGGGTGAAGGCGGAGAGCAAAATGCGCCTTTGGGGCGCGCCGTGATCGGCGGACTTTTATTTGCAACCGTCGCTACTCTTTTCTTTGTGCCGGTCTTTTTTAGTATCGTGCATCGACGAAGAGCGGAGAAAGCGTAGCTTGACTTCACCGTGGCGCGCGATTGAGTCCACGCGCAGAGCGCATCATCTAAAGTTAGAGTGACAAAAGGAAGAAGCATCGATGACTGAGCAGCCAGACAAACAAGACCCGCAAGGCGCAGCGGCGAAGGAGTCCTACGATCGGCCAGCGCAAAAGCCAGGAGGTACTGGCCACGGCGTGGTGATTGCCGTACTTGTGGCAATTATCGTGGCGGGCATTGTGGTGATGGGCGTGGTGCCACGCTTAAGAGCCAAAGCGGCGTTGCGCACTGAAACCCGCGATCTAGCTATTCCCACTGTGGTCGTGATTCATCCCAAACGCGGCGATCCACACCAGGAGATTGTTCTTCCCGGCAATATGCAGGCTTTTGAAGACGCCCCCATCTATGCGCGTACGAACGGATATTTGAAGAAATGGTATGTGGACATCGGCAGGCACGTGAAGACGGGCCAGTTGCTGGCGGACATCGAGACGCCAGAAGTTGATCAGCAGCTTCAAGTAGCGCGCGCCGATCTGAACACAGCGCAAGCAAATATGAACCTTTCGAAGATTACGGCGGACCGCTACGACGGTCTGAAGAACACCGATGCCGTTTCAAAACAGGACGTGGACAACGCGCACGGCGATTTCGAAGCAAAGAAGGCCACCGTGGCAGCCGCGGGATCCAATGTGAGGCGGCTGGAGGAAACGCAGGCGTTCAACAAAATTTATGCGCCCTTTGATGGCATCATTACGGCGCGCAACACAGATATAGGACAGCTGATCGATTCCGGCAGCGGCGGCGCGGCAAAGGAGATGTTTCACATTCAATCGACGCGAGTCCTGCGCGTGTACATCAACGTTCCCCAGCAGTATTCGCAGGCCGCCAAGCCCGGGCTCTCTGCAGACCTCACTCTAGCGGAGTTTCCGGGCCGTAGGTTCAAGGGCCAGCTGGTGCGAACCGCAAACGCGATCGAACAAGCATCTCGGACGCTGCTGGTGGAAGTGGACGTCAATAACACGACGGGCGAGCTTCTTCCCGGCGGGTATACAGAGGTCCACCTAAAGCTCCCGGAGACGGTGCCCACGTTTATTCTTCCGGTGAACACGCTGATTTTCCGTTCACAAGGCTTGCAGATTGCGACGGTCCAGGACGGCGATAAGGCGACTCTCGTGCCGATTGTGCTGGGGCGCGATTTCGGGAGCGAAGTGGAGGTAGTTTCCGGGCTCAGCGGACAAGAAAATGTGATGGTCAATCCGCCGGACTCCTTGGTGGAAGGCGAGCAGGTTCAGATCGCCCAGCAAAATCAACAACAGCCGAGTGGGCAGCAGACGGCGCCGCCACAATCCAATCAGCAACCATCGGGCGGGCCAAAAAAGTGAGTAGCACGGTGGAGCAAACGCACGACGCGTGGAATCTGACGTCGGCTCTGTGACATCGCTGTAAAAATGTGAGCTGGAAAGAGGAGAGGGCATGAGACGTACTTTGTGGGGAATCCTGACGATAATATTGGTTGGTCTGTTGTCGGTGGTTGCGTATCGCACGGTGTCTGCCGCTCGTGAAACGAATGCATTGGCGCAAACTCCGGGCCAAAGTGGTCCGTTCACCGACTTTCGTATGGAAAAGCCTGGGAGCATTCACCGCATTTCCGCAGCCGATTTGCCCCAGCCATACGCCACGCCCGCTGCCGACAATAGCGCGCACGTGGTGTCCCGACCGTCGGAAGCTTGGCCAAAAGTTCCGGACGGGTTCAAAGTGGAGCTCTACGCCGAAAATTTAAAAAATCCGAGATTGATTCGGACGGCACCAAATGGCGACCTGTTTGTGGCGGAAAGCGGACCGGGCCGCATTCTCGTATTCCGAGGTATAACCGGGGGCGGAAAACCCGAAACCACGGAAACTTTTGCGACCGGTCTCACCCGTCCGTTTGGTATTGCATTTTATCCTCCTGGACCGGATCCCAAATTTGTTTACGTCGGCAATACGAATTCGGTTGTGCGCTTTGCATACCAAAATGGAGATCTGAAGGCTCGCAGCAGCCCCGAAACCGTAATCGCAAGTCTTCCCAGCAGCCTCGAAGGGCATTGGACGCGGGATCTTGGGTTCTCGCTGGACGGAAAGAAACTGTACGTGGCAGTCGGCTCGCGCGGCAATATTGCGAATATTGATGAAGATAAATCTAATTACCACCGCGCGAACATTCTAGAGGCCAATCCCGACGGCTCGGATTTGGCTGTGTATGCGTCGGGAATTCGCAATCCTGTTGGCATAGCGGTTGATCCCGCGACCGGCGTGTTGTGGACCTCGGTAAACGAACGAGACGACATTGGCGACAACCTTCCGCCGGATTACATCACGCACGTTCAAGAAGGCGGCTTTTACGGCTGGCCCTGGTATTACATTGGCGGAAACGAAGATCCTCGCCTCAAAGGCAAGCATCCCGAACTGAAGGACAAAGTGATTGTGCCCGACGTGCTGCTGGAACCGCACAATGCGTCGCTCGAATTAACCTTCTATGAAGCTCAGCAATTCCCGGAGAAATACCGTGGAAGCATTTTTGCAGGCGAACACGGCTCCTGGAATCGATCCGTGCGTACAGGCTACGAAGTTGTGTACGTTCCGGTCAAGAACGGCAAGGCCAGCGGTGAGTACGAAGATTTCGTGACCGGATTCGTCACGCCCGACGGGAAAGTTTGGGGCCGACCCGTGGGAGTGACGGTGGCGAAAGACGGCTCGTTGATGGTCAGCGATGACGGATCGAATTCAATCTGGCGAATCAGTTATGCGGGCAAATAGGGAAATCACCTTGAGTACGGCGAACCCAAGAAGGAGCGTTCGGTCACGGCAATCCGGCCGATTGTTTTTGCTCGCAATTTTTTGGCTCGGCGGATGCACGGTGGGACCAAATTACGTACGGCCCAAGGCGGAAGTTCCTGCGGACTACAAAGAGAGCAATGATTGGAAAGTGGCGCAGCCCAGCGCTGAGGCAATAAAAGGAAAGTGGTGGGAAGTTTATAAGGATCCGCTGCTGAACACTCTGGAAGAGAAAATTGATGTTTCGAACCAAAGCCTGAAGGCAGCCCAGGCGCAATTTCTGCAAGCTCGTGCAGCGGTCCGTATCTCGCGGTCGTTTCTTTTTCCTACTGTGACGGCCGACCCTGCAATCGCGCGCGAGCGTTTCTCCCAGAATCGCCCTCTGGGAGTCGTCGGAAACACGCAGACTTTCAACGATTTCCAGGTGCCTGGAATCGACGCGTCTTATGAGTTGGACGTCTGGGGCCGCGTTCGCCGCACGGTGGAACAGAGCCGCTCGCAGGCGCAAGCCAGCGCCGCCGATCTTGCCAGCGTGGGTCTGAGCCTGCACGCCGAACTGGCCATGGATTATTTCCAGCTACGAGGTCTCGACACGCAAAAACAGCTTTTGGACTCTACCGTCGTGGCGTACCAGAAAGCCCTCGATCTTACGCAAACTCGGTTCAAGGGCGGGCTCGCTTCGGACGTGGACGTGGCGCAAGCGCAGACACAATTGGAAACCGCGCGCGCGCAATCCATCGATGTAGAAGTCCAGCGCGCGGCGTTCGAACATGCCATCGCCGTGCTCACGGGTCAGCCTCCGTCAACTTTTACCTTGGCGCCTTCGCCTATGGACGCTCCGCCGCCGCCGATTCCTCCGGGTTTGCCGTCAGACTTGCTCGAGAGGCGACCCGATGTTTCCGCCGCGGAAAGACGAATGCAGGCGGCGAACGCGCAAATCGGCATCGCCAGAGCGGCCTACTTCCCGCTGATCACACTCACGGGACAAGGCGGCTTTGAAAGCATCGCCGCGGGGACTCTGTTTCAAGGCCCCAGTGGACTTTGGGCCGTGGGTGGAACGGCTCTCGAAACGCTGTTCGATGCGGGGCGCCGGCGCGGCACGTCGGACCAGGCAAAAGCTGCGTACGATCAGTCCATCGACAATTATCGCCAGACCGTGCTGAGTGCTTTCCAAGAAGTGGAAGACAATATGGCCGCGTTGCGCATTTTGCAGGGTGAAGCGCAAACCGAAGAAGTTGCGGTGGGGGCGGCAAAGCATTCCGTCGAGCTGTCCATTACACGTTACAGGGGTGGGGTCACAAGTTACTTGGAGGTGACTACGGCCCAAAGTGCAGCGCTTACCGACGAGGTCACGGCTGTAACAATTCTCACCAGGCGGATGACGGCCAGCGTGCTACTGATCAAGGCCATCGGCGGCGGATGGGACGCCTCCCAAATCCCTCATGTCTAACTTCGAGTTTCCGGCTTCAGAAACCGCTCCTCTGATTTGCGCGTTCCTTCACATGCACCATTCATCGACGACTTAGACTGGTTCTGCTGGCCTCGGTGCGCGGGCTATGGTAAAGATGTGCGCACGCTCACAAGCTGCAATACTTTCGCGGGAGGACAGTTTTGGCACGCCGCAAAGCCGTGAAGTCTGGAGTTACGCTGCGCGACGTGGCGCAGGAAAGCGGCGTTTCCCCGGCTACCGTTTCTATCGTTTTGAATAATGCTCCGCTGGCCAGATACATTCCGCCGTCCACGAAGGATCGCATCGAGCGAGCCGCGAAAAAACTCCGCTACAGGCCAAAGGTGGTATCGCGTTTCCTCAGCGCGAAACGGAATCGCACGGTCGGCGTGATGGTGTTCGACATCACGGACCCGTTTTGCACTTTGATACTTCGTGGAATTGAAAACTCACTGTATCAGGCGTCGTATCTGCCAATTCTCACAGACGTCCACAATCAGCGCGGCCGTTTCGAACGCTATTTGGAAATGCTGCTCGCGCGACCCGTCGAGGCTCTGGTCTTCGTCGCCAACTGGCTTTTTGTGGACATCGATATTCTCGCGGACCTGGAGAAAAGGAATATTCCCGCGGTCATGATCGGCCGCGAGCTCAGCGGCTCCGTCAGCTCAGTGATGACGGACAATGAAGCGGGAGCGCATCTGGCGATGGAGCATCTTTACTCGCTGGGTCATCGTAAGATTGCCTTCATTCGAGGGCCGAAAATGCTGGTGGACAGCTCTCCCCGTTGGCGCGGCGTGCGTTCATTCGCGCGCTCGGTGGGCTTGGAAATCGATCCGGCCCTGGTGGTGGATTTGCCTGACTCGCTCGACCCAAATTCCGGCTTCGAGGGCGGCTTCAAACTTATCGAAGAGCTCTTGAAGCACAAAAAGCGTTTTACCGCGGTGATGGCGTTTGACGACATGACCGCTTTTGGCGCGATACGCGGATTAGCGCGCGCCGGCTTGAAAGTTCCCGAGGATTGCTCGGTGATCGGCTTCGACGACGTGATGCCTGCCGGGCTTTCGGTTCCGTCTCTGACTACGGTGCGACAGCCGATGGAGGCGTTGGGAAGCGCGTCGGTCGGAATCGTGCTGGAGGCCATCAACGCGACGATTGAAGAGCGCGAATTTGAAGTAGTCCACCGAAAACTAGCGCCCGAACTTGTGGTGCGCGAATCTTCGCGCTCGGTGCCCTGGGCCGGGGCGGATTGAAGCAGCGCGGGTGTTTTTCCTTGACTCTACGGGCAAGGTGGGAATAATACGTCAGTTTAATAAACTTTAATAAAATCAATAGGGAAGTTGCGGCGTTCCATCTTCATGGATTTCAGTTGTCCTTGCTCAAATAGACAGATTTTGGAGAGTGGGGAATGTCGTCGAAACAGCAAGCGGGTGTTCGGCTCATTTTGTCTTTATCCTTCGCAATCTTTTTATGCCTGATTCTGCCTTTCGCGCCGTGTATCGCGTCGGCAAATACTCCTGAGCCATCGGACACGAAAATGTTTTTGCATGAAGGCTGGGCGCTGCAGTCTTCTTGCCTGTTTCTCGCCAAGGGCGAGCAAATCTCGGCCCCGGGATACAAGACGAACGGCTGGCATTCAGCGACGGTACCGACTACGGTGGTGGCCGCGCTGGTTGCCGATAAAACCTATCCGGACCCGTACTACGGCAAGAATTTGCGCGACATTCCGGGGACGACTTATCCAATCGGCAAGAACTTTTCGTTGCTCCCGATGCCGAAAGACAGTCCCTTCCGCTGCTCGTGGTGGTATCGCACGGAATTCACGCTGCCCGCGGATTACCAGGGGCGGCACGTCTGGCTGCACTTCGGCGGAATCAACAACCACGCCAATATCTGGCTGAACGGCAAGTTAGTGGCGGGTGGAAAGGATATTGCTGGAGCCTACCGCACTTACGATTTCGATATCAGCTCGATGGTGAACCGTGATGGACCTAACGCGCTTGGCGTGGAAACCATCGCGCAGACGGAAAAGGACCTTGGAATTAACTGGGTTGATTGGAATCCGGCGCCTCCCGACAAGGACATGGGATTGTGGCGCAGCGTTTATTTGCAAAGCAGCGAGGCAGTCGCGATTCGCCATCCCATGGTGGCCACTCACTTCCCTTCTGCGTCGCTCGATGAAGCGGATCTCGCTGTGGAAACTGAATTGATTAACGCCAGCGACAAGCAGATCACCGGCTTTCTGGACGGCCGGATTGAGGATGTGAAATTTCGCCGAACGCTTGCTCTAAAGCCGGGAGAAACTCGCATAATCCGTTTTACTTCCGATGAGTTCCCGCAGTTACGCATCAAGAATCCGAAAGTATGGTGGCCCTATCGCATGGGGGCGCAGGAACTTCACAACCTGAATCTGCGTTTCGTTGTGGGCGACGATTTATCCGACGAGCAAAACGTGAGGTTTGGGATCCGCGAGATTACTTCGGAATTGAATCCACAAGGCGCGCGGCAATTTTACGTGAACGGAAAAAAGATTCTCATCCGTGGCGGCGGGTGGTCGCCGGATATGCTATTTCGCTCGGACCAGTCCCGCCTGGAAACAGATTTTCGCTACGTCCGCGAGATGAACCTGAACACAATCCGTCTGGAAGGAAAGATGGAGACGGATGAGTTCTACGATCTCGCAGATGAGCAAGGCGTGCTGATTATGGCGGGCTGGTGCTGCTGCGATCATTGGGAGCTGTGGAAGAAATGGCAGCCGGGCGATCTCGAAATCGCTTCCGCATCCTTGCGCTCGCAAATTCTCCGTATGCGGAGCCACCCCAGCATGCTGGTATGGTTGAACGGCAGCGATATGCCGCCGCCGGCGGACGTTGAAACCGAATACATCAAAGTATTGAAAGAAACAGATTGGCCGAATCCTTTTATTTCTTCTGCATCGGAAACGCCAACCTCGGTGACAGGAAAGTCTGGCGTCAAGATGAGCGGACCGTATGATTACGTCCCGCCAAATTATTGGCTGATTGACACCAGCAAATACGGCGGAGCCTTCGGTTTCAATACCGAAACCGGCCCCGGCCCGGCCCTTCCCCTCGTGAGTTGCCTGCGTAAATTTATTCCCGCAGACCATTTGTGGCCTCAGGATTCCTTTTGGAATTATCACGCCGGTTCCGAGGGCTTCAAGGATTTAAGCCACTTTGACGGAGCGATGAAATCAATTTATGGCGCCGCCGCCGGCCTCGACGATTACGAAATCAAATCGCAGGCCATGGCCTACGATGGCGAGCGGGCCATGTTCGAAGCTTATTCCCGGAACAAATACACTTCCACCGGCGTCATTCAATGGATGCTAAACAATGCCTGGCCTTCGTTGATCTGGCACCTTTACGATTACTATCAGCAGCCGGCCGGTGGATATTTCGGCACGAAGAAAGCTTGCGAACCTTTGCACGTCCAGTATTCTTACGACGACAACAGCATCGTAGTGGTGAACAGCCTCTATCAGAAATTCACCGGCTTGAGCGTAACGGCGCATCTCTACGACGATTCGTTGCACGAAAGATTCTCTCGCCAAGTTCAGGCCGATGTGGATGCGGATGGCGTGGCGAAGGTTCTCACGCTCCCCGCGGAGGCTTTTAGTCCTGCGTCTCCCTTGTATTTCGTGAAGCTCGATCTTCAGACCGGTGATGGAAAGATCGCGAGTACTAACTTTTATTGGCTTTCTTCGAAGAAGGACGTCTACGAATGGGCGAAGACAACCTACAAATACACGCCCGTATCATCGTACGAAGACTTGAGCGCTCTGCAGAACTTATCCAAAGTGAAACTCGATGTTGAGGGAAGCCGGGCCACGACCGCGGACGGTCCTGTAGTCCATCTGACGGTGAAAAATCCCAGCGATCATCTGGCGTTTCAAGTGCGATTCGGAATTCAGAAGAGCGGTCAAGGCGCGGAAATCCTTCCAGTCTTTTGGGACGACAACTATATCGAGCTGATGCCCGGAGAATCCCGCGAAATCAGCGCGCGATACTTGAGCACGTCGGACGTTTCCGATCCGCTTGAGCTCACCGTCGCGGGTTGGAACATTGAGAGCACGACGATCCAGTTGAAGGAAGCCAGGGCAGTTCCCCCACAAGGCACGGGCGGCGGGCGCTGATGCCCAACGAACACTGGAAGCCGGGTAATTCGGCGCCGCATAGCTTCCCGAACTCGATGCTCAGCGAGATTTACGAACAGCCACACGCTATCCGCGAATGCATCCGGCGAAACGTAAAAGAGGAATCAATTTTTTCCGACACGCTTGAGCCCATTGAAAGCGCGGTTTTCGCCTTTAAGAAAATCATTATCGCCGCCAGCGGCTCGAGCCGCCATGCAGGCTTGGCGGGCGAAATCGTGATGGAGGACCTCGCGGGAATCGCGGTGGACGTGGAATATTCCAGCGAATACTGCTACCGCTCCACGCATGCCGACACCGAGCCCATCGTGGTGGTCATAACGCAATCGGGTGAAACGGCCGACACCATAGCAGCGCAACGCCAGGCGCTCAGTCGCGGAGCGAAAACCGTAGCGATTTCGAACGTTGCCGATTCCACCATCGCCCGCGAAGCGAGCGCCACGCTGCATACCTTCGCCGGGCTGGAAAAAGCTGTGCCGGCGACGAAAAGTTTCACGTCACAGTTGACGATGCTGTATCTTTTCGCATTATTTCTGGCGCGCAAACGCGGCCGCATCACCTCCGGGGTTGTGGGCGCGCATCTGGATTCTCTCCGCGCGCTACCTGCGGAAATCGAAAAGGCTCTTCCTTCCTGGGATGCCCAAGCTGCCGGTTGCGCTCGCGAATATCAACAGGCGAAAGCGTTTTTATTTCTCGGCCGCGGCGTTCATTATGCGATTGCTCGTGAAGGAGCGCTGAAGCTGAAGGAAATTTCTTACGTGCAAGCAGAGGGCCTTCCGACCGGCGAACTGCGGCATGGGCCGAATGCGCTGGTGGACGAAAAGCTTCCGGTGATCGTGCTGGCCACGCGCGATCCGGCCGATCCGGATTCCTTGCTGCGATACCAGAAGACGCTCTCAGTGCTTGAGTACATCAAGGGCCGCGGCGGAAAATCAATTGCGATTGCGTCCGAAGGAGATCGCGAAATTGCGACGTTTGCGGACCGCGTCATGCACGTTCCCGCTGCGCCGGAATTGCTGCTACCGATCCTGGAGGTGGTGCCGCTGCAACTTTTTGCTTATCATTTCGCCACGTTGAATGGCTGCGATGTGGACCATCCCAGGAATCTTGTAAAATCGGTCACCACGGAATGAGCAACGAAGCAAGTTCGCCATCGCCTGCGCCGGTCAAACTCAAACGCACTCTTCACCTTTGGGACCTCATCATCATTGGCATCGTGATTATTCAACCGATCGCGCCGATGGGGATTTACGGTGTAATCAGTAACGCAGCCCGCGGCCACGTGGTAACCACGATTCTGATCGCCATGGTGGCGATGCTCTTTACCGCTGTCAGTTACGGCAAAATGGCGCGCGCCTATCCGAGCGCGGGGTCGGCATACACTTACGTCGGCCAGGAAATCCATCCGTCGCTTGGGTACGTCACCGGCTGGGCGATGTTGATGGACTACATTCTGAACCCACTGATCTGCACGGTGATTTGCAGCAAGTTGACTCAAAATATTTTGCCCGGCGTACCGTATTGGGCGCTTGCCATCGGATATGCAGCCGCCTTCACCGTGCTTAACCTGCGTGCGGTCAAAACTTCGGCACGGATAAACGATGTGCTGGCGGCCGGGATGTCCATCGTCGTAGTGATATTTTTTGCGTTCGTAATCCGTTTTATTTGGGGGTTGCACCAATACGGCAGCGGTTTTTTCTGGCAACCATTCTATAATCCCCAGACGTTCAGTTTCGGCGGCGTCTTTCGCGGCACTTCGATTGCGGTCCTCACTTATATCGGCTTCGACGCGATATCGACATTCTCAGAAGAAGTGGAAAATCCGCGGCGAAACATTATGCTCGCGACTGTTCTGGTGTGCGTGATCACCGGAGTATTGGCATCGCTGGAAGTATATGCGGCGCAGCTCGTGTGGGGCTCGAATCCGTTTCCGCCGGACAAAGTGGAATCTGCGTTTCCGTTAGTGGCCCTGCGAGCCGGCGGTTTCTTTCTTTTCCATTTGCTGAACTTCACGATTTTAATCGCGAATGTCGGCTCGGGAATGGGCTCGCAACTCGGAGCGTCGCGCTTGCTCTATGGGATGGGACGCAGCAACGGGATCCCTAAGAAGTTTTTCGGCGCTATTGATCCCAAGAATCACATCCCGCGAAACAATGTCATCTTCGTCGGCGCTCTTGCGCTGGCCGGCGCGTTCCTAATCAGCTACGAACGCGGCGCAGAATTGCTTAATTTCGGGGCGTTGATAGCTTTTATGGGTGTGAATGCTGCAGCGCTTACCCGATACTACTTGCGTGCCAAAGAGAAGCATTGGACTGACCTGGTTTCGCCCGTTCTGGGATTTTTAGTTTGTTTTTTCATCTGGCTGAATCTCAGTCCCGCCGCACAAATTGCCGGTGGCATCTGGATGGTCATCGGGATTGCTTATGGGGCGGTCAAGACCAAAGGCTTTCAGTCCGATCTCGTGAAGTTTGATGTACCTGCGGACAACGAATAGGAATGGCGGTCTAATCGGGTTCTTGCGTCACGATGTGAACATCTACCGCGGGCGCATCGCGCAAGAACCGGTTAATGGCGTTCATGTAACGCAGTTTCCGCCAGCCCTCAACCGCCGACCGGCCGAAAATCACCTGGGTTACGTGTTTGTCTCGCACGAATTGTGCCGTTGCGTCGGCAATATTTTCGCCTTTCAGGCGCACCGGCTTGGCGCCTAGGCTTTCCGCAAATTGCAAGTTTGCAACCAGGGCTTTCTCGCTCTGCTCGTCGACTGGGCGATCGTCAACATGGATGGCGTAGAGTTCCGCGTCCATTCGACGCGCCATGCGCGCCGCCCGCGCCACCAGATACTGCGCTTTCGGATTGCCGCTGATGCATACCGCGATGCGTTCGCGAACAGCCCAGCTTTCGCGGATGTCCTTTTCCACCATGTAGGACTCCAAGCTGCGATCCACTTGTTCCGCCACTTGACGCAGGGCCAGTTCGCGCAATGCGATCAGGTTACCGCGGCGAAAAAAATTCTTAAGCGCTTGCTCCACTTTTTCGCCGCCGTAAACGTCGCCTCGCTTCATGCGGTTCTGCAGAGCCTCGGGAGTCAAATCGATCATTACCGTTTCGTCCGCCATTTGCAGGACCCAATCCGGCACGGTTTCGCGTACTTGCACTCCGGTAATGGCCCGCACGGTGGGCGCAATACTTTCGATGTGCTGAATGTTTAGAGTTGAGAGAACGTCGATCTTCGCCTCGATGAGTTCGAGCACGTCCTCATAGCGCTTGCGGTGCTTGCTGCCGGGAATGTTTGTGTGGGCTAGCTCGTCCACCAAAACCACCTGCGGATTTCGCGCGATGATCGCATCCGTATCCATTTCTTCAAAAATTGTGCCTTTGTAATCGATTTTGCGGCGCGGGATGCTTTCCAGTTGAGGCACCAATTCCGCAATGCCTTTTCTGCCGTGCGTCTCCACCACACCTATGGCCAGGTCTTCTCCCCGGCCCTTTCTCCGGATGGCCTCGCTCAGCATGCTGTACGTTTTTCCAACGCCGGGCGCATAGCCTAGAAACAGCTTCAATATGCCCTTGGTTTTTTCCGGCGGCTTCGATACCGCCAGCCATTCTTCAGGAGTCTTTGGCATTCCGTTTAATCTCTTCTGCGAGCGAGTGGTAAAGCTACGATAGAATGGCATACGTGCGCGAGCCATTTTTCTACCGTTTTCTCAGATTTGCAGCGGCTTTAGGTCTGGTTCTCGGAATTTCCGTTTTCTATCGCCGCGTGCTTCCGGTCAATCCCACTACCGTTGCTCTTACATTTCTTCTCGCTATTTTAGCTGTTTCCACGGTTTGGGGCATCGCCGTCTCGGTGTTCATGTCCATCGCGGCAATGCTGGCATTCAATTATTATTTCCTTCCGCCGGTAGGAAAATTTACGGTTGCCGATCCGCAAAACTGGGTCGCGCTTTTCGCTTTCCTGGTGGTTTCCGTCATTGCCAGCACACTTTCCACACGCGCTCGCCAAAAGGCTGAAGATGCTTCCGCGCGCCGGCGAGAGATCGAAAAATTATATGCCTTCAGCCAGGGTCTGCTCGAATCCGGCAACGTGATTCAGCTACTCAACCGAATTCCTGCGCAGATTGTGAATACATTTGAAGTGGGCGCAGCGGCGTTGCTGCTTTCCGAAAAGCAGAAAGTGTACCGCTCAGGCCCGGTGATTCCGCGCCTGGATATCGACAGCCTGAAAGCCATCGTGGCTCGAGAAGAGCCGGTGATTGATGTTCCGAATAGTCTCTGCTTCGTTCCCGTTCGGCTGGGAGTGCGCCCGATCGGCAGCCTGGGAATTTCCGGTTCGACTCTTTCCCGCCAGACGCTGGAGGCAATCGGTACGTTGATCGCCGTGGCCATGGAGCGTGCCCGCGCGATCGAACAACTGGGACAAACCGAAGCCACACGCGAGGGCGAGCGTCTGCGTACGGCTCTGACTGAGTCGGTCACGCACAACCTGCGAACTCCGCTCACGTCGATTAAAGCTTCGGTGACAAACCTTTTGACCAACGCGGGACTCAGCGACGCGCAACGACAAGATCTTCTCGTCGTCATCAATGAAGAAAGCGACCGGTTGAACCGGCTGGTTGGCGAAGCCGCCGAGATGGCGCGTCTGGATGCGGGCGAAGTGCAGCTCAAGTTTGAATCCACATCCATCGAAAACGTGATTGACGCTGCTTTGATCCGATGCAAGTCCACACTGGGCAATCGCACGGTGCGAGTCGTGGTTGCGACCGGACTTCCGCGCGTGCGAGTTGATCTCGAGCTGGTGAAAGAAGCTCTTTCGCATCTAATCGAGAACGCCAATCAATATTCTCCAGCCGACGAACCCATTACGATTACGGCGGAGCTAAGCGGAGATTTTCTAGCCACCAGCGTGGCCGATCGCGGCGCCGGAATCGACGACCTGGAGCAAAGTCTGATCTTTGAAAAATTTTATCGCGGCAAGGATCAGCGCTTCTTGGTTCAGGGAACAGGAATGGGCCTGCCGATTGCCAAAGCAATCGTGGTGGCTCATGGAGGATCGATGAACCTAACCAGCCAGCGTGCCCAAGGTTCCGTCTTCTCCTTCACGTTGCCGATCGACCACACCCGCCCCGGAAGCTCATGAACGCCGCGACCATTCTGATTGTTGACGACGAACCCCAAATTCGCCGCGTCATGCTCACTACCCTTACTTCTCACGGTTATACCGTCGTGGAAGCCGCCAGCGGAGAGGAAGCTCTCGAAAAGCTTCGCTCTGAGCGGCCTGACCTTATTATCCTCGATGTGAACATGCCGGGAATTTCAGGCATTGAAACCTGCGCGGAAATCCGGACTTCCAGCGACGTGCCCATCATCATGCTCACCATCCGAAATAGCGAACGTGACAAAGTGCAGGCGCTCGATGCCGGCGCGGACGACTTCGTAGTGAAACCCTTCGGTGTGCAGGAATTAATGGCGCGCATCCGCGCCGCGCTCAGGCGGAGCGCGCCCGGCGATACCGCGCCGCCCTTCTTGACGGACGATTTACAGATTGACTTCGAAAAACGCGTGGTCATGGTGAAGAACAATCCGGTTCGGCTTACTCCAAAAGAGTTCGAGCTGCTGCGGCACCTCGTTGCAAATCAGGGAAAGACGCTCGGGCATCGCCGTCTGCTACAGGCCGTGTGGGGGCCGGATTACGGCGAAGAAACAGAGTACCTGCGTGTATTCATCAATCAACTGAGAAAAAAGATCGAGCCGGATCCGCGCAAGCCTCGCTACATCCACACCGAGCCCTGGGTCGGGTATAAATTCAATCCGCCACAAGCCACTGACCACTGATCTGAAAAACAATTATTCATTGCATCGCGTGAATTTGGTCTAGTTCCAGATTAAGTCCGAGAACATTTACACGTGGTTCGCCAAGAAATCCGAACTGGCGTTGCTCGGTGTGGTGCTGCACGAGGGCGCGCAGGTCGTCCTGATTCATCTTGCGTTCTTTTGCCACGCGAGGAATCTGAAACTCCGCCGCGGCCGGGGAGATGTCGGGATCCAAGCCGGACGCCGATGCGGTGACCAGATCGATCGGGATCGGGGCGTTTGGATTCTCGGCGTGCAGCGTCTCCACGCTTGCAGAAACGCGGTCGAGCAGCGCTTTATTTGTGGGAGCGAGATTCGATCCGCCCGATTGCGTGGGATCGTAGCCTGCCGGACCTGCCGCGGACGGCCTGGAATGAAAATAGCCCGGAGACGTGAAGGGCTGGCCAATCAGACGCGAACCCACCAGCTTGCCGCGAGACTCAATCAGTTCTCCATTTGCCCGGCGGGGATATAGCACCTGGGCAAGTCCGGTGACGACCAGCGGATAGACGATCCCGAGAAGCACGGTGGTAGCCAGCGTCATCCAAATCGAAATCAACAGATTTCTTTTCACGTTGTCCTCATGCCAGACCAATATGAGTGATGATCTCGTCAATCAACTTAATTCCCAGAAATGGGGCGATCACGCCTCCCAGTCCATAGATCAACAGATTTCGGCGCAGCAGTTCTTCCGCGCCCGCCGGGACGTACTTCACGCCCCGCAGAGCCAGTGGGACCAGAGCGATAATAATCAGCGCATTGAAAATCACCGCGGAAAGCACGGCCGACTGCGGCGTCTTCAGACCCATCACGTTCAGTACCCCGAGTTGCGGGAATGCTCCCGCAAACATCGCCGGAATGATGGCGAAATATTTTGCGACGTCATTGGCAACAGAAAACGTCGTCAGCGCGCCTCGAGTGATCAGCAGCTGCTTGCCGATTTCCACAATCTCGATCAACTTCGTGGGATTGGAATCGAGATCGACCATGTTGCCGGCTTCTTTCGCGGCTTGGGTTCCCGCGTTCATGGCCACGCCGACGTCCGCTTGAGCTAACGCGGGAGCGTCATTTGTGCCATCTCCCGTCATAGCTACTAGTTTGCCTTTGGCCTGCTCGCGACGAATCAGCGCAAGTTTGTCCTCGGGTTTCGCTTGCGCCAGAAAATCATCCACCCCGGCCTCTCGCGCAATGGCAGCCGCTGTCAGCGGATTGTCACCGGTAATCATCACCGTTCGAATTCCCATGGCGCGCAGTTGATCGAAGCGTTCGCGCATCCCGCCTTTCACGATGTCCTTCAGGTAGATCGTGCCCAGGACGCGGCGGTCTTCCGCAACAAGCAAGGGCGTCCCTCCGGCATTTGAAATCGTTTTGACTGTTTCTTCTACCTCTTGCGGAGCGCGACCGCCGGGCTGGGAGCAGTATTGAATAATGGCGTCCGGGGCACCCTTGCGGATTTCGCGCCCGTCGAGATCCACACCAGACATTCTGGTCTGCGCGGAAAATGGAATAAAAGTCGCGGCGTAAGACGAAAGCTCGCGGCCACGCAGGCCATATTTTTCCTTAGCCAGCACGACGATCGAGCGGCCTTCCGGAGTTTCGTCAGCCAGCGAGGCCAGTTGCGCCGCATCGGCGAGATCTTGTTCCGTCACTCCAGGCGCCGGAACGAGTTCTGTTGCGCGACGATTCCCCAGTGTGATTGTGCCGGTCTTGTCGAGCAGCAAAGTGTCCACATCGCCCGCCGCTTCTACGGCCCTTCCCGACATTGCGAGTACGTTCCTCTGCACCACGCGATCCATTCCCGCAATTCCGATGGCGGAAAGCAGTCCGCCGATAGTGGTAGGAATCAAGCAGACCAGCAGCGCGATCAAAACGAAGACCGATTGAGGAGCGCCGCTATAAATAGCCATGGGCTGAAGTGTGACCACGGCAAGCAGGAAAATAATTGTCAGTCCGGCGAGGAGAATATTGAGGGCAATTTCGTTCGGAGTTTTCTGGCGCTCGGCGCCCTCGACAAGCTTGATCATTCTATCCAGGAATGTTTCTCCGGGATTCGCTGTGATTTTCACGGTGATTTGATCGGAGAGCACACGCGTCCCACCGGTGACCGCCGAGCGGTCGCCGCCGGACTCGCGGATGACTGGAGCGGATTCTCCGGTGATTGCGGATTCATCCACCGAGGCCACGCCGACTACCACCTCTCCATCTCCGGGGATGAATTCACCGGCCGCAATTACCACCAAGTCGCCGACCCTCAACTTCGATCCGGAGACCTCTTCCAAGGTGCCGTCTGGTTTCATCCGTTTGGCCATCGTTTCCAGCCGGGCTTTGCGCAACGTTTCGGCCTGCGCTTTTCCACGCCCCTCAGCCATAGCTTCCGCGAAATTCGCAAAGAGCACTGTGAACCAAAGCCACAGCGTGATCTGAAGCTCGAATCCGAAGTTGCCGTTGTGGCGCGCCAAATCGCTTATGAGCTCGACGCTAGTGACGACGGAGCCCACCTCCACCACGAACATGACCGGGTTCTTCATCAGCGTGCGAGGATTCAGCTTTACGAATGAATCTTTCACCGCGACGCCGATAATTCCGGAGGTCCACAGAGATTTTTTAACCGGGTTGGATGTGATTGTCATCGTAGCCTTAGAAAACCTTTCCTGCGTTCATCAACAAGTGCTCCAAAATCGGCCCCAAGCTAAGGGCGGGGAAAAACGTCAGCGCGCTGACGATCAGGACGACCGAAACCAACAGAGCCGAGAATAAGGGCGTAGTTACCGGGAAAGTTCCAGCGGATTCCGGCACGATTTTCTTTCGCGCCAGATTTCCTGCAATCGCCAGCACGGGAATAACCATGAAAAATCTTCCAAGCAACATGTCGAACGACATGGTGACGTTGTACCAAAGCGAGTTCCAGTTTCCTCCGGCGAATGCCGATCCGTTATTTGCCGCTCCCGACGTGTAGGCATACAAAATCTGGGACAATCCGTGAGGCCCGGGATTTGAAATGCCGGCTTTTCCGTAGGACGTCACCACTCCGACGGCCGTGAACACAAGAATAATCAGAGAGAAAATGAGCACCGAAAGCATGGCCATTTTCACGTCGTACGCTTCGATTTTCTTGCCGAGATATTCAGGAGTTCGCCCAACCATTAGTCCGGCTATGAATACGGCGAGAATTACCATCACTAACACGCCGTAGAGACCCGCTCCCACTCCGCCGAAAACCACCTCGCCCAGCATCATGTTTATCAGCGGGATCATTCCGCCAAGCGGTGTGAAGGAATCGTGCTGGCCATTGATCGCACCACAGCTCGCATCCGTTGTCACCGTCGCAAACAGCGCTGAGTTTGCGATTCCGAAACGCACTTCTTTTCCTTCCATATTGCCGCCCGGCTGAGTAGCGCTCACTTTCTGGTCCGTCCCATGAAGCAACGGATTCCCTCGCGACTCTGCTGTGTAGGCGCAGATCACGCCGGCAACGAAGAGCACGGCCATGGCGCTCCATACCGCCCATCCGTGCTTCTGCGAGCCGGTCATGCGGCCCAGCGTGTAGGTGAGACCCGCGGGAATGGCGAAAATCAGAATAATCTGAATGAAATTCGTCAGCGGATTGGGATTTTCGTAGGGATGCGAGCTGTTGGCGTTGAAAAACCCGCCGCCGTTCGTGCCAAACATCTTGATAGCTTCCTGGGAAGCGACCGGACCCTGCGGAATCAATTGTTCTGTTATTCGCTGCTGTGTCGTTTTTCCGTCCGCACCGGTCACTTGCACGGTCTGCGGATCCAACAGTTGTGTGGTGACGTACGGCTTGAAATTCTGGATCATTCCTTGCGATACAAAAAACAATGCAATCACCAAGCAAGCGGGCAGCAGCACCCACAAAACTGCGCGCGTCAGATCCACCCAAAAATTCCCGAGGGTTTCTTTCTCGCGCCGGGCAATCCCACGGATCACAGCTATCGCCAGGGCTATCCCCGTCGCAGCGGACATGAAATTGTGATAGGCAAGCCCGGCCATCTGGGTGAAGTAGCTCATCGTCGTTTCGCCCGAATAGGCTTGCCAGTTCGTGTTGGTAGTAAACGAAGCGGCAGTGTTAAACGCCAAATCCGGGGCCACGTTCGCAAGGTGTTGGGGATTCCATGGCAGCCAAGCCTGGAAACGCTGGATCAGATAGAGAACGACCATGGATACGCCGCTGAAAAGAAGCATGGCTATCGCGTATTCCGTCCAGCGCATTTCTCTTGTTTCGTCCACGCCGGTGACGCGGTATAGCAATCGCTCGAGCGGACGCAGCATCGGGTCGAGAAATGTTTTCCCCCCGTCGAATACGTGTGACATGAACACGCCCATGGGCTTGGTCAACGCAAAAATAACGAGCAAGAACAGCCCGATTTGAAACCAGCCATTCGCAGTCATGATTAAAATTTCTCCGGCCAGAGCAGCGCGGCCACCAGGTAGGCGAGTAGCAGCACGCAAACTCCCAATAAAATTACATTCCCCGTCATTTCATTCACTCCTTACTTCAGCCGGTCACAACCCCGAACGTACACAATCGCCGCGACGAAAAAACCAATCGTGCACATCACAAAAATGAAATCGTGCATCGCTACTTGCTCCTTCCGCCCACCTAGAGACCCAATGTTGCGGCGATCTAGAACTTCACCATAATGGACATATCGATAAATGATTCATCCCTGCGAAGATCGGGGAACCAGACGCTGCTCATCCCGCCGCCACAGGCGGTTTCTGCAGCCGGGAGTGTCGTTTGCCCGGATGAGACGCCGGTAATGCAAGCGTAGTCTGTAGGTGAGCCGTTATTTCCTCCCGGCGGCGTAATTCCGCCACGGCCCGACCAGTACGGCACGTTCGCGTGGCGATAATCATATTCCCAGCGAAAAGTGATGTATTGCTTGGGCATGTAGTCAAACGTGAATGACGAATCCCAGGCCTTGAACGGATTGCCGGGGTTTTCCGTAAAGTATGGCGAGTTCGTCGAGGCCGTAATAGCGGTCTCTCCGTTGATCGGAGGAAGTAGGACCAAATAACGTCCAGGATTGTTGATTTGTCCTCCGCCGAGGGTGACTCCGAACAAATCATGGTGGAACCAGAACCGGTTGTAGGCCATGTAGCCTATAAAGCTTTGCTTGGGGCCGCCTTTGTGGTTGCCGTAGCAACTTACTCCACCGCCGTATTCGCAACCCAGATCGCCGGTCAAAGAGAACGCCATCTTGTCGAGCGTCCGGGTCGGCCGGTCGTAATACTTCACTTCCACGCTGTTGTCAGTGTGAATGCGATTACGATGTGGCACGAATAGATCGTCCTGGCCCAGACCATAATTGTTCGAGATGATGTTAATCCATGGTTTAGGCGTCCACTTCAGTTGGCCCCCGAGACCGGGTGTGTGATTGGCCGATGCGTACGATTGCCATCCATTAATAAACCACGGCTCTATCTTCAAGTGCTTTGTCGGAAAAATCTGGACCCTGACGCCAGTGAAAAACCAAGGCGTATTGGAAGAAACATAAGACGGTTGGTAGGCCCAATTGTCGAAGTTGTAATAACTGAATAGCCCGATGTAGGAGAGGAAGATTCCTGCGTCGACGTTGATGCCATCTAATGCGTTGAAGTGGTAACCACCGTACGCTTCTGACAAATAGCGATAAGCACTGACGAGATCCCACTGCCCGTGTCCCGGGCTGGGGTCGTTGCGTGGCGTGGTCGCCGAATACATCCCAAACTGGGTCATGAACCGGGCGCGAACATTGTCATAGTGAAAATCGCCGCCGATGCCGAGTTGCTCCAGCTGGACTTCCTGCGACCGGAAAAGTTCACTCGACCCGCCCATCGAGTGATCCGTCGGATGGTTGAAGTCGAAAACATAGTCGGTGTCAGTTCTGATCTCCGGCGTAAAAAATTTCGTGTCCCAATATATATCCTTGGTGCGGGGATTGCCGTTTAACCAAGTCCAGTCCGCATCCGAAAACGGCTCTACTTTACCGCCCGGAGCGGCCGGGGATTGCGCCGCCGCCTGCTCGCTCTGCGCTTGCGCAGTTAATGGTGTGGAGGTCGCTGCTGTACCGGAAGAGGACGTTGCTACCGGAGGAGCAGGCGGGACAGGCGTCGAAGCTTTCGCCGATAGCGGCGCTTCGACGGGACGAGCCTTCAGTTCCGCTTCCAGTTGCTCGATGCGTGCTTCCATCGCCTCAAGCTTCTTCGCCACGGCCGGCGGTATTTGCTGATCCGCGGCGCTCGCCTGTTGACCGGCAGCTTGGCCGCTTGTCTGTGCGAAGCAAGGATGCGGCCCCGGCAACAAGATGAGCGAGCAGAAAAAAATCGGCAGCTTAAGGTACGACACGAATTTCCGCATGACAATTTTCTCCATTTTTTGAATTCATCTCGTTCGTCTGCGTCCGCCGTTTGGCGCTGTTCTCACAGGCCGAGGCACGCTCGGCCGAGTGCCGGGTTTTGTCCGGTTGCGTTTTTCGTCATACACGAAATTCACCAAAACAAAGACAAGGAAGCCCACACCGGCAATGCAAAAGGTTTGGAAAATCAGGACTGCCATTACCTGGTTCTCTTTTGTGCCGACCCAAGGGGCGAAGACGACGCGCAAGGGTCTTTGAAAATTCTACAGACCAGGCATTAGGGAGTCGTAAGCGGGACATAAGGATTTCGTAAGGAACAAAAGAAGGAAATCCGACGGTGGGAAGGCCTAACTTTCAAGCTTAAATCTTGTTGCAGCTAGCGCGTACAGCCTCCGCCACAGCAGGCGGTTGATGGTTACCACCATGGCGGCCATCAGGATCGTGGCCCCCATCAGCACGCGGAAATTTCCCGTGTCGGTCGCATTGCTGATTACCGATCCGAGGCCCGTCACAGTATATGTGTGGCCCTTGAAGCGGAAATATTCCGCGATGATGCTCGCGTTCCAGGCACCGCCGGACGCGGTGACAAAACCCGTCACGAGATAGGGAAATATCGCGGGCAAGTATAGTTCGCGCCATCTTTCAAGTTTGTCGAAGCGAAACACGTTGCAGACTTCTTTCAAATCCGTCGGTATCGCCATCGCTCCCGCAATTACGTTGAACAGGATGTACCACTGCGTTCCCAACAGCAGCAGCACGATGGAACCGATTCCGAGTCCGCCTCCGGCTCGAATGAGCACGAGGAGAATAATCGGAAATAGCGCCGTGGCCGGGACCGACGCGGCAATTTGCGCGAGTGGTTGCGCAATTGCAGAAAGTTTCGGTTTCAGGCCGACGATCACTCCCACGGGAATTGTCCAAAGTCCAGCGAGCACCAGAGTAAACGCCACTCGAAGAAGCGTAGCCCCGGCTCCCACGAAGATGCCGCGCACTTCCGCGATTGTGAGCCCAGCCAGCAAGATACTCATCCTCACGAATGCATAGGCCAGGCCGGCTAGCATCGCGGTCAAGAGAGCCCGCGATATCCACTTGCCCATCGTGCCGGGCTTTCGGTTCTCGCCGGCCGCGGCATGACGGCTTGCGAAATATAAACTCAGATACTCGCGTAACGGCCTCACTGCCACGCGAGCCAGAAACGGCAGAACCTTGGAGCGCTGCAGGAAATCCAGAACAAATGAACGCGGCGGTTCCACGGACTCCACTTGTTCGAATTTGAATTTCTCCGACCACGCGATTACGGGCCGCCAGATTAGCTGATCGATCAGCACGATGATTCCGATCATCACTCCAAGTCCCCAAACGATTGCTCGGGTATCGCCGGCATTGGCCGCCGTTTGTAAATACGAGCCCAGGCCGGGAAGGCGCAGATCGCGGTTCCCCAAAATAAACATTTCGCAGGCCATCAGAAAAAACCAGCCGCCCGCCACAGACATCATGGAATTCCACACCAGGCCGATCGCCGCGTATGGCAACTCCATCTGCGTAAATCTTTGCCACCAGCTCCAGCGGTATACTTGCGCTACTTCCCTCATTTCGCGGGGAATACTTTTCAGCGAGGAATAGAAACTGAAGGTCATGTTCCACACCTGCCCGGTAAAAATCAGCAGGATGGACCCAAGTTCGACGCCCAGTTGCCTGGTGGGAAACAGTGCGACCATCGAGAGCATCACACCGGGCAGGAAACTTAGAACCGGAATTGACTGTAGCGTGTCGAGCAATGGAATCATGAATTTTTCAGCTCTCGCGTTATACGCTGCGATATAGCCATACACCAGAGTGAACGCCAGGCTGAATACATAAGCTATTGCGATGCGTAACACGGAAAACATCGCATACTTCGGCAGCGCACCCACCCGCAATTGGATTGCAGTCCCCGCATTCGCCGGCGCCATCCAGTAATGAGTCATGGACAGCAAGGCGTAAAACAGCGCGAACCCCGCGAAAATAATCGGGAGGTCTTGCAGGATGGATGGCACAGCTCGCGGGATGGTTCCCCAGGTCAAGACTCCCGCCGATGTTTTAGCGCGAGGCATCAGTGCAGCGGAGCAGCTTCCTGGGAATTCGCGGCTTCTCCGGCGAGAATTAATCGCAGCCGATCGCTAGCCGAGTCATAGGTGAAGATGTCCGCGTAGCGGCCCCAATTTAATGCGGTTTCGATCTGCTGCTCCACGTCGTGGGCCGGAAGGCGCTCGTCCAGCAAATCGCGGAAAAATTCCACGGGCATGGTGTGGTCGGACTTATTCTCCAGAGCCGTAACGATTTGCTGCATCAACGGCACGTGCGTCAACGCTTCGCGGAACAAACGCTTTCGAGTGGGAATATCCGCTTCGGCAAAGGTTCTCCCCGGCGGCGTAATCTTGACGTCTCCTTCATGAGCGGTGGCGAAGGCCAGCATGGTTGCAGCATCCAGAATCGGAAGTAGGTCGTCCACTTCGAGCAAAAGCGTCTCGGCCACGTGATAAAGGTCCTCTTCTCCCCCGCGGTCCATCAAGAGTTCGAGCAGGCCCGCAACGCCTCCGGGCCGCGCGTGAGGCAGCATCGGAGTGGGTTGCTTGGCGGTGGCCGAAGGCGGCGCAAGCGTAAGTTCCGGCTTGGTCATCACTTTGTAAATGTAATCGACGTAGGGAAAGAAAGCGGCCGATTTCCGGTCTCTCGGCTGCGGCAGGGCAATGCGAAAATCCGCTCTGATACGCGCGGGATTGCGTCCCAGGACGATCACGCGGTCCGCCAATAAGACTGCTTCCTCAATGTTGTGAGTCACGATAAAAATGCTGCGAGTGGGGATTTTTTTCGCCAGCCATAGCTCCATCAAATCGCCGCGCAGGTTTTCCGCAGTCAACACGTCTAACGCAGAAAACGGCTCGTCCATGAATAAGACTTCCGGCTCCACGGCCAAGGCCCGCGCGAATCCCACGCGCTGTTTCATTCCGCCGGATAATTCTTTCGGATAGGCGGTTTCAAAATTTTTCAATCCCACCGAATCCAAAGCTTTCAAGGCGCGGCGATGCCGCTCGTCATGCTCCATGCCACGCGCGAGCAACGGCGACTCCACGTTTTCCAGTACCGTAAGCCACGGGAACAACGCGAAGCTTTGAAACACAATCGCGACGTTGGGACTGCACGCTCCCAAAGGCTCCCCATGCCAGAGCACTTCGCCCGCCGTCGGCGCAGCCAAACCTGAGAGAATTCGCAGCAAGGTGGATTTCCCAGAGCCGGATGGCCCCAGCAGAGCGATAATCGTGCCCGACTCCAACGACAAATCAACAGGCGCGATCACCTGAATGTCGCTTCCATCCTTCTGCTTAAAACTCTTTTCGATTCCCCTCGCTTCAATAATCGGCTTCTCGTCAGCCGCGGGCTGCGCAGCAATCTCTTTTTCTTGCGCAACCTCAGATATTTCCGCCGCTCCCGAGGCGGCGTCGGAACCCGCCTCGGCGAGCTCGTCCATCAACGACGTCCAGGCTTCCTCGGGCAGCGCGTCCAGAAAATGGTCTCGCTCCCCTGGCTTCATCGCCTCCACAATCGAGGCCATTTCTTGAACAGGCCGCGAATGCAGTAAGACGTATGCATGGAAATACGGCAGATGATTGATAATCGTGGCCGCCAGTGGAATCGGGAGTTGCCGGAACAGAAGTTGCTGCTCTTCAAACCGCATGCCCATAATCAGATCCGCAGCGGCACTGGGGCTCAATCCTCGCAGCAACTCGAACGAGGGTTCCCATTTCCTTTGGGACAGAAGCTCTTGAAGTTTTTCGGCCATTGGCGGAGTCATATTTTCACCGCACAGCCTACTACGGTTTTCTGAGGATGAAACTACGGATTGCGTGGTCCCACGGATTGAGACGTGTTAGTCGATGGTCCTTACGTTACTTCGTCGGCTCGCGTACCAACACGGGTTGTGCCCGGAATGAGGGAAAAGTGAATGGACGCACACTTCGGTTTGAGGCTGATCAAAATAGACTTCGGCCTTGCCGTCCTTGAGCGCGCTCGCGTAATAGTAAGTCACCGACCCCAGAGCGTTGCCGACTGCGGGGTTGCTCGAGCGGTGCAAGAACCATGCCCAGTCAGCTATGAAGATCACCAAGAGTATGGCAATCGCTGTAAGGAGTATGCGCTTGGCATTCATGCGTAGCGGCCCACTCGGCCATTCTACAGCTTATCCGGGAATGGAAAGTCCCGATTGCGGGACCGGAGCTTGCGGAATGCTACAATTGGATGTGGTGGTCCCAGCTGCAGTAAAATTATGGGAAGGACCAGCATTTCTAGTGGCTAGCGTGGATAGCAAATCTGCAGAGGTACAGCGGTATGCGGAAGCGTAAGCGAGCTGCTAACACTTCAAAGAGCCAGTTTATCAGCGCACCCTCGGGTGGCCGAGTCTTGACCTTGCCCGGCGCCGAGCATCCCGATCGCGTGCTGCTGGAAACGATCAACGAAGGCGCCGCCACTCTCAATGGGGAAGGCACTGTACTCTATGCCAACGCGCGGTTCGCCGAGTTCCTGAACGTTTCCGTTGGGAAGTTCGTGGGCACGCCGCTTCGGAGCCATGTTTCTCTCTCCGCAAAGGAAAAGCTTTCGGAACTGCTTGAGGAGAGCTTCCGTGGGAACTCCAGGGGTGAAATCATCCTGGAGACCCCCGAAGGCCGGCCTCGGCTGCTTCAACTTTCCTTGTGCGCCGTTAGGGATTCCAATCCGCAAACAATTTGTGTTGTGGCGAGGGAATTGACGGAGCTGGCCGAAGCAAATGAAGCTCTGAAAGCCAATGAAGGAATGCTCCGCCAGCTTTCCGGCCGGCTGCTCCAGCTCCAGGATGACGAACGCCGGCACATCGCGCGCGATCTTCACGACATCACCGGTCAAAAACTCGCTTTCCAATCCATCGTGATGTCTCAGGTAATCAACGCCACCACCGATGCCGCCACGAAGAGTGCTCTGGCGGAATGCCAGGAGTTGACCAGACAGGTTGGGGAAGAAATCCGCACTCTTTCATACCTGCTGCATCCACCGTTGCTCGATGAACTGGGGCTTTCCTCCGCCGTGCACTGGTACACGCAAGGCTTCGAAAAACGAACGGGTATCCACGTGGAAGTCGATATTCCTCGTGATTTCCTCCGTCTGCCCGCAGAGGTTGAAACCGCTCTGTTCCGCGTTATTCAGGAGAGTTTGACCAACGTTCACCGCTACGCAGAAAGCCCGAAGGCTTTCATACGGGTCGCTCGCGCCAGCAACGAAGTGAAGCTGGAAATTGGTGATTATGGCAAGGGAGTTCGTACCGAAATTCTGAAGTCTTCCCGGGACGCCATGACTCCGCTCGGGGTGGGTATTCAGGGCATGAAGGAACGCATGCGCCAGCTTTCCGGCCACTTGGAAGTGACCTCGCGTCCAAATAAGGGAACTGTAGTAACCGCCACGCTTCCGATTCGTGAGCAGCGGCCTCAAACGTTAGCAGACTCTTCCCCGGCTGGGGATGCAGAGGACACTGACTTCAACGGCAAGGCCGACAGTACGTTGTAAATCGAGCAAAAACCTCACCGTTAACCACAATTGAACTACAGGAACTCAGCTTCCGCTCTACAGCCTTCCCCGCATGGTGATTCCCCTCTGGATAACCGTATAGTGCCCGCCATCCACAACGGTGCCAGCTTTTAGCCGTTCGCGCCAATTGGCATCGAAACTAGACGGACTTACGACGGAGGAGACAAGCCCCATGCTCAGGACCATTTTAATCATTTTCGTAGTGTTATTGCTGTTGGGGGCGCTTCCCACCTGGCCCTATAGCGCAGGCTGGGGTTACTACCCTAGCGGCGGCCTAGGCCTTATCCTCATCATCCTCGTGATCCTGATACTGGCAGACCGTCTATAACCCTTACACGACGGCTTGCGCACGCGAGTATTGACGCGTTCGGGCTCTCGGGTTAGTCTCGCTCCAGACCGAGCACTGAACTCCAACCCATTGGGAGTAACTTATGCCCAGCTCAACCTGGAAAGGCTACCTGACGTTTGGCTTGATCTCGATCCCTATACGGCTTTCGCCGGCGGCGCGCACGGAACGAATCAGCTTCAACCAGCTCCACAAAGTCTGTCATACGCGCCTGAAGCAGCCTTTGTTTTGTCCCACTTGCGACCGAATGGTGGAGCGCTCGGAAGTCGAAAAAGGATACGAGTACGAAAAGGGCCAATATCTACTCTTCACTCAGGAAGAACTCGACGAAGTGGAGCCAGAAACCGCGCACGCCATGGAAATTCTCGAATTCGTCAAGCTCGACGAAGTCGATCCGGTCTATTTTGATGCTTCTTATTACATCGCCCCGGAGGAAGCCGGCCAGAGGGCCTATCAACTCCTGACGGAAGCCATGGAAAAATCCGGATACGCGGGTATCGCGAAAATCGCCATGCACAATCGCGAGTACATCGTGATCATTCGCCCGCGCGAGCATGGACTAACTCTCCACACCATGTTCTATTCGAATGAAATTCGCGCCGAGGCTGATTACGGACACACCGATAAGGGCCAAATAAAAGACCAGGAGCGCACGCTTGCTCAGCAGCTTATCGAGAGCCTGGCCGCTCCTTTTGAGCCCGACAAGTACCACGATACCTATCAGGCAGGTTTGCAGGATCTGATTGAAGCCAAGAGCAGCGGCCGAAAAATTACGGCGATGCCGCACGCACAGGCCAAAGCTCCGGTAATCGATTTGATGGAAGCTCTGAAGAAAAGCCTCGCCAAGAAAACGGGAGCGGTGGCGGAAAAGAAACCCTCTGTGGATCGAGCCGCGAAGACGGAACGAAAGCAGGGAAGAAAAACAGGCTAATTTTCGACCGCTGCAACGAATGTAGAAACGCGCTCCTAGAACGCTCATACTCAGCGTTTAATTGCAGCGATCCCCTTCCAGCCCTAGAGTTCTGACCCAATATGCCAAATGCTTTGCCCGATCAAGCCAAAAGAAATCCGACGCAGTACAACATCGAAGCGATCGCGAAACTGGAGCAGGACGCGCTCGAACGACGGACCGCAGGTGAACGAATCAGCGAGGCGATTGCAAAATTCGTCGGTACGGTAACTTTTCTCTTGTTGCAGATCCTGCTCGTACTCGCCTGGGTCGCCGTCAATCTGAACGTGGTTCCGGGAGTGAGACCCTTCGATCCATTCCCATTTGGTGTTCTGGCTGTCGTCGTTTCATCGGAAAGTGTTGTGCTCACTATTTTTGTTTTGATCAGCCAGAACCGCATGACGCGCCAGGCGGAAAGGCGCTCGCACCTCGATCTGCAGGTCAGCATGCTCGCCGAACAGGAACTTACCACCATGCTCGATATGCAGCGCAAGATGTGCCAGCACATGGGCGTCGATATCACCTCTGCAAATCAAGAACTTCAGGGCTTCGCCGATGCGACCGATGTACACAAGCTGGCTAGCGAATTAGAGGACAAGCTTCCCGAGCAATAACTTCCTCAAGCGTTCTACGGGAATCTGCTTTCTGTTCTAATGATTTCACCCGATATCCCCTCCTTCAGGCGCTACGTATCATTTTGGGGAAGAAGTCATTCGTACAAAGCGACTGACGGCAAAATGTCGAGTAATCATCCTAAACCTCTCAAGGAGATTCAAATGGAACACAAAGACCTTATGGAACTATTTGTCGACGAATTGAAGGATATCTATAGCGCAGAAAACCAACTGATCAAGGCTTTGCCGAAGATGGCCAAGGCCGCCACATCCGAAGACCTCCGCGCCGGATTCGAACACCATCTGGAACAGACCAAAGAGCATGCTCGCCGAATCGAGGAAATCTGCACCGAACTTGGCGAAAAACCAACCGGCAAGAAATGCGGTGGGATGGAAGGGCTTATCGGAGAAGGGAAAGAAATGATGGACGAGTTCGAAGGTGACGTGTTGGACGCAGCCTTGATCTCCGCGGCCCAGCGCGTCGAGCATTACGAAATCGCGGCGTACGGCACGGTTCGTACTTATGCTGAACTTCTCGGTAACGATCGGGCGGTGGAACTCCTTGAGGAAACTCTCCAGGAAGAGAAGGAAACAGATCAGAAACTGACGGACCTTGCGGTCACGATTAACGTAGAAGCCATCAACCCCGAAGCTTCCGATGACGAAGAGATTCCGGTTGCTAATAAACCCAAGTCCAAGGCTGCACGCGCCTAATTAGATTGGTCTGGGGCAGGCGGGAAGATGCTTCGATAGGGATTCTATTTCTATCTTCCCGCTTGCCCGGCTTTGCTAGTCGCGCCAACAGTCCCGTTAGGTCCCCTTCTGTCGTGCAGTTCTTACCTCTGACGAGCCCTACGTGCTTCTCGCTAACTAATTGCATATCAAAGCAGTCTATGAAACAAGAACAGTCGTTCACGGAGAAACAAATGTCGATACGAGCATTGCTCTTGTCGTGCTGTTTCGGTTTGGTCGCGCTCTCTGTTCGCCACGACGCCAGCGGGGTGGTAACTCCTCAACAGTCTGCTGCTGATTCCCCGGGGCAGCTACAGAAACAAATCGAACCCTTTTCGCCTTTTACAGGCAAATGGTCTTGCGACGGAATATTTCCGAAGAGCGGTAAGCACATCGCTTCGCAGATCGTTTTTGCGCCCGATCTGGAGGGAGCATGGCTCACCGTGCGGCACGACGACATGCCGCCTGACCGGTTCCACGCTTTGGAACTCTGGGGTTTCGATTCGGCGGCTAAGAACTTCGTAGCGTTCATTTACGACAATTTTGGAGGTGTTCGCAAATTCACTTCCGTGGGCCTGTCGGGCGATCAGCTCATTTGGAAAGGGGAAAGCACGAGAGCGGATCCCCCCACCACCGAACGGTTTGTCTTCAAGCTCAAAAATGCGAGCCAATTTGTCGTGAACTATGAAGTTCAGCGAGGCTCCGCGGATTGGACAATTGGCGATACCCTCACCTGCAAGAAATAAGACAAATTCCATTCGGGAGGTCAATACTTGGACCCTCTTACGCCGTAGCGACATCCAATAACCGAGGTTCCAGCAGAATGGCGGATCTGCATCGAGTGGTGATTCTCGGCGGGGGCTTTGGCGGCCTCAGCGCCGCCCACAAACTAAAGCACGCTCCAGTTGAAATCACGCTTCTGGATCGCTGCAACTACCATCTATTTCAGCCTTTGCTCTACCAAGTGGCGACTGGTTCGCTCTCCCCTGCCAACATTGCCGCTCCGCTGCGGCAAATCCTTGCCGGCCAGAAAAATACGAAAGTTTTGCTGGCTGAAGCCGTGCACATTGATGCCGCGAATCGGCGCGTTATTTTAAGTGACGGCGCGGTCTCCTACGACACGCTGGTGGTCGCCACCGGAGCCACGCATCAGTATTTCGGCCACGATGAATGGGAGGAGTTCGCCCCTGGCCTGAAGACGGTGGAAGACGCCACAGCCATGCGCGGCCGCATCCTGCTTGCTTTCGAAGCGGCTGAACGCGAGCGCGACCCGGCGAAACTGAAAGCGTGGATGACGTTTGTGATTGTCGGCGGCGGCCCGACAGGCGCGGAACTTGCCGGCGCGCTGGGAGAAATCGCTCACGACACCCTCTCGCACGATTTTCGCGAAATCGATCCTTCGCAAACGCAAATTATTTTGGTCGAAGGCGCGGACCGCGCTCTGCCTTCTTACCCGCCGAAACTTTCCGAAGCTGCGCGCAAAATGCTCGTCAAACTCGGAGTTATGGTGCGCACAGGCGCGATGGTCACAAACATTCAGTCCGAGTCGGTGACCATCAAAGAGGGCGACCGCACAGAATCGATTCCTACTCGCACGGTGCTGTGGGCCGCTGGAGTTCTAGCATCGCCGCTCGGCCGTATCCTCTCGAAAGAAGCGGGCGCAACGCTCGACAATGCCGGCCGCGTGGTTGTGAATCCGGACCTGACGATTCCGGGACATCCGGAGATTTTCGTTATCGGCGATCTGGCGAATTTCAGCCATCAAACCGGCAAGCCGCTTCCGGGCGTTGCGCAACCCGCCATTCAGCAAGGTGCGTACGTCGGAAAGCTAATTCAGGCGCGCCTGAGAAACAAACAGTTGCCGCCGTTTCACTATTTCGATAAGGGAAATCTCGCGACGATTGGGCGCGGCGCAGCTGTGGCAGATCTAAACTGGCTGCAAATTTCGGGCTGGCCCGCCTGGCTGCTCTGGGTCTTCATCCACTTGCTTTACATCGTTGAATTTCAAAACCGTCTGCTAATTTTGCTGCAATGGGCTTGGCTTTACATCACCTTCGATCGCTCCGCGCGCTTAATCACAGGCAAGAATCCGCTTCCTCTGGATTTGTGATCCATGAGTACGTCGCTGAAGACGCGCACTCATCACGCTCTGATTGCCTCGGAGAAATTGGCTGCGCGCCAAGGCAAGCCTGCGCCTCCTGGTCTTCTCCATGGAGGACGGCGCGGGAATAAGCAGGCAGGACGTCGGAATATCAGAGCGCCGAGAAAATGTGAAAGCTGGCGAAACCGAGCGCGGCTCCAATAGCCGAGCCTGCCAGAACATCGCTAAGGAAATGCATTCCCAGGATGATTCGTGAAGAAGCAATCAAGAACGCGACCGCGAGCAAGCAGCCTTGAAGATCAGGGTAGAAGAGCCCGAGGGATAGCGCGACCGCAAAAGCAGTGATGGAATGTCCGGAGGGAAATGAATACTTGTCGGGCGGCAGGATCGAGGCCCAGCAGTGCGGTTCGATCTCGCACGGGCGTTGCCGCCGGCTCGTTCGCTTGAGTGCGCGGAAGAGAAAGATGCCGACGGCGACAGCCGACGCGCCTGCGCCAAGCGCCAAGAATCTGCGATCGCCGCCGTAAAGCAGCAGAATCATACCGAGCGCATACCACAACCAGCCGTCCCCGAGCCGCGTCGTTACAATCATCAAAATGCGAAACCAACGCGGAGCGCGCCAGCGGTGCACACGGCGCATCAAGCGATGATCGTTCGACTGAATCTGGTTCCACACCGATTTCGCGACCGTCATATGAACTCCTCCGCAGCAGGCTGTGGCATCGAGATCCAGCGGGGATACTTTCGGGCGTTCGATTCGCCAAGAATTTCTTCTGCCCAATGGCGGCCGAATCTTTTTTCCTGGTAATAGTTCAAACAGGTGACAGCCGGGATCAGTACGGCCAGCGGCGACAGCAAGGCGGTCCAGGATTTTTCGCGCATCATTTCGGCGGCTATTACAATCACGTCGCGCGTGAGTTTTCTAAAACTGCCTGATTCTCCGGCTACGCGCCCCATCCCGCCGCGCAATCCCGCAAAGAATTCTTCTTTATCGCGTGCGCCCGGAACCACCGTGTAAGCGCTTCCAGCGGACGGAAGGGCGTGCGCGTCGCTCCCGCCGATGGCGATCTTGTGCCAGCGCTTTCCAAGTTGCGCGGCCTGCCTGTTAGTGCTCTCGAGCATGTGACTGTTGCGCGTTTCCACGGCCGGAAAGTATCTTCGAAACCACTCAAAATCCTCGGCCTCGCGCCTGCCTGTGACGCTTGAGAAAACGTGATTGATGCTGAAGAAAAGCCTGCGCTCGGTGAGATACATGAGCAACGCGACCAGGTCGTTGCGCCGCCGCAGGAGTTGGGTATGTTGCCGCTCGCTCAGGTCATACACGCCGAGGTGAGCTTCGGTGCCGCTCGGCATTCTGCAAGTTAGCTCTTCACTCACGAAGAAATCCGGATGGCGCCGCAATTTTTCCGCTCCCTCTATCGAATCATGGTCGGTGAGGGTGAACAGGCTCATGCCGCGCCGGCGAAGCAGAGCGTATAACTGCTCAGGATCGCTATAACTTTCGCGACAGAATTTTCGGGCAAAGGGGGTGGTGCAGGCTCCAGAAAAGTACGAGTGGACATGAAGGTCGCACTTCACAACGACAAGAGTAGAAGATGCGCGTTACAGGCAGATGACAACCAGGCTAATCTTAAGAGAATAAAGCTACTTAACTGTTTGCACACGCAAATCGGAACTTTAACATTGCTGTAGCAAAGGTACGGCTAGACGGCTGCCAGACTTCGCCCGCATGGAGCGAATAGAGTTCTGTTTCTTCGACGCTGGCGGGGGCCATCGCGCGGCTGCTACCGCGCTCGAAATGTCCATTCGGGCGCAGGGGCTTCCTTGGGATGTTCGGCTGACAAATCTACAGGAGTTACTCGACGAGCTGGATATCCTCAAGAAATTCACCGGGGTACGTATACAGGATTGCTATAACACCATGCTGCGGACTGGCTGGACTCTAGGGAGCACCCAGATCATGAAGGTGCTGCAGCTCACGATCCGAGCCTATCATCGTGCTACCGTCCGCCTGCTCGAGCGCCATTGGAAGGAGACGCAGCCGGGGATAGCTGTGTCATTCGTGCCACACTTTAACCGAGCATTATGCGAGAGTTTTCATCGTGCTTTTCCAAGCCGCCCATTCGTCACCGTGCTTACGGATGTTGCCGATTTTCCACCTCATTTTTGGATCGAGCCCAATCAGAAGCAATATTTCGTTTGCGGTTCGAAGCGCGCGGTTGAGCAAGCCCATGAGCTCGGCCATTCGGACGACCATATCTTCCGCGCCTCCGGCATGATTCTTCATCCCCGCTTTTACGAAGCGCCGGCGGAAGATCGCGTCCATGAGCGGAAGCGGCTGGGACTTCGGCCGGACTTGCCGACGGGGCTGATTCTTTTTGGCGGACACGGCTCCAAAATCATCTTGGAAATCGCGGAACGTCTGGACCGGTCCCCATTGGAACTTCAGTTGATCGTCATCTGCGGAAAAAATGAAAAGCTTGCCACTGCCTTGCGCGCTCGGAAGCTTCGGTTCCCGGTTTTTGTCGAAGGATTCACCACCCGCGTGAATTACTACATGCAGCTCGCGGATTTTTTTATCGGCAAGCCCGGCCCCGGAAGTTTAAGCGAAGCCCTTGCGATGCGGCTTCCCGTGATCGTGGAAAGAAACGCATGGACGCTGCCTCAGGAGCGTTACAACGCGGATTGGATTCTCGAAAACGAAGCCGGCGTTGTGCTGCACAGTTTTCGCGACATCGATAAAGCCGTTGCGCAGCTGATCGAACCTGGAACCCTGGCGCGTTATCGCGACAATGCCGCGGCTATGAAAAATCAAGCTGTCTTCGAAATCCCAGGCTTCCTGAAAAGAATTCTCGAACAGAGCGGCCAAGCAAGCGAGACGAACGGCAGCCACGTGCTCGCTGCCCGACTTGCCTAGCGAAGGAAAACGCTGCCGGAATTCTCCCAGGCTTTGGGCGTGCGCCGAGCTGGCGCCCGACTCGACCGGAATCGCGCAATATGGCAACATAGGCATTGGAGTTTCGTCAGAATCGAGTGAAGGGAGTTGAAGCTATGGCCAAGGCTACATTCGCAGCAGGGTGTTTCTGGGGTGTGGAGGACGCATTCCGGCAGGTGGAAGGGGTCACGTCCGTGACCTCTGGCTACACGGGTGGCACCACGAAGAATCCGACCTACAAAGACGTTTGCGGCGGACGCACGGGGCACGCCGAAGCTGTCCAGGTGGAGTTTGATCCGAGCAGAGTTTCCTACCTCGAGCTTCTCGCCGTCTTCTGGAAGAGTCATGACCCGACGACGTTGAACCGCCAGGGACCAGACGTAGGCTCGCAGTATCGTTCGGCTATTTTTTTCCATGATGCGCAGCAGGAAGCCGCAGCTCGCGCGTCAAAAGACGTATTAGTTAAGGAAGGAGTCTTCAAGAAACCCATCGTGACCGAAATTGTCCCGGCTTCGGAATTTTATCGCGCCGAGGAATACCACCAGCAATACTTCGAGAAACAGGGAATTAAATCCTGCCACATACAATAAAACGGCAATTGTAGTGAAGCGTTTTTTCTGGTTTTTCGAGTGCCGAAACCGGGTGACTATTGCTTTTGGAATAGGCCGGGTGTATGTTCCCGGTCGGGCGCCGGCTTAGAATGAACATTTCAGCTGAATGGAGCCTGTCTCGCGGGGAGGAATTATCCATATGCTTCGCAAAATGAGTTTAGGAATTGTTGCAGGCGCCGTATTGGCGTTGATTTCTCCGGTTTTTTTGCCGAATCACACCCGGGCGGCCGCTCAGGACAAGTCCAAATCCGCGACAACAGAGAAGACCACTGTACTGGCGCATCTGCCAGTGCCTGGATCAGCGGTAAGACAGATTTTTTTGCAACAAGAGAACGGGGCGCAATATCTCTATCTGCAACAGAACGTGCACTTCACTGTGGTGAACGTCACCGATCCGAAAAACCCACAGATCGTTGAACGCATAGCGTCGGGAGGCAAATTGACTGACGTCGGCGCCGGACTCGCCATCGCGATTCAATCCGATAAATCGGGGCAAGGCACTCCCTCGACACAGAGCGTAAGGCTGATGGATCTGAGCGACCCAAAGAATCCGCGTACGGTCAAGTCGTTTGACGGGGTCACCAGCATATATTCCGAGGACGCCCGACACTTGATCTACCTAACGAATAGTGAAGGATTGTGGATCGTCAAACATTCCGAAACGCACCGGTTGCCGATGTGCAATTCGGATTCATGGGAAGAAGCCATCGCCCAGTGCCAGTAAACGACAGGTTATAGACGCCTCAGGGCCGAGTGGCCGGCCGATTTCCCGTTTCTCGCTTCCACACAATCCCGCAGAGTAAAATTCTCCTCCATAAGCTCAGTCTGATAGAGCTGCAGTCTGGCTCACTTGCCGCCTCGGTCTCTGCCAGTTCCAATCGGGCGGTGGAATACCTTCTCCCGATATCGAGATCTCGCACCCTATCTGGCGCGACATAATCGAGGGAATGAAGATTTGTCAAAAAGAGTCAGCAAGAAACGGTCGCAAGGGAAACACGTACCGTATTGGTAGCGATACCGGGACTCGAACCCGGATTTGAGCCTTGAGAGGGCTCCGTCCTAACCTTTAGACGATATCGCCATGGTGGGAATCGGAAGCAATTTTCGCATGAGTGAATTATCGGTGCAAGTGCCCGCAACAGACTCCTCGGATGTCCGCTAGTCTTACGCTCCCGCAGGACCTCTCTCGTCAAGGATTGCTCCGTTTCGAACCACTTTGCATCTTTCGCGCGCGAACATGATGCCAAAAGGCGGCTGGAAAGGTTAGTCACACACAATTCACATTCCTGTCACAGAGGATTCAAACAGGACGCATAAGGTTCGTGCGCCGCGACTTGTGTCTAGGGTGCGTGCCGCGGGTAAAGCCGTCCATAAGTTTTGCTCGGTCGGTAGCTCGATAGTATGAAGTGACTAAATTGAAAATCTTCTGTAATTTATGGCCCGTGCCGGGGGGATACCAGGGTCGCAACTTCCATGGATGCCGTTCAAAACCCAGCCTTCGGTTCAGCATCGGAAGTGCACTTTCAGGAATTAAGCAGCGATTCAGAAGTGAAATTCAAGGAGGAAGGAATGCGAATTTTTGTAACGTGGCTTTTGGCGTTCGGCATGATTGTATCGCCGGCGATGGCGGGAACTGACGGAGCAGGAGACACGAAGAATACGACAGCGTCCAACACAACCAACACTACCACCGCTGCGGACAAGGATAAGGCTGGAGACTCCGCGGCGCCTGCGGCAAAGACAGATGCGGCAAAGCCGGTACCGGCGAGCCTGGAGAGCGAACTTCAGCAACTCCGGGATCTCATCGAAGCTCAATCCAAGTTGCTACAAGCGCAAAGCGAACAACTGAAGGAACAGCAGCAGAGAATGCAAGTGCTGGAGAGCGAAGTCAGCTCCAGCAGCGCTCGTGAGGGCTTCGTCGCCACCACGAACAGTACGGACCCCGACGGCCACACGGCTGGCGTCGCTTCTACTCCGGTGGATGGCATACCAACCAGCAGGGCCGGAGGGTCGCCGCAATTGGGAAACGAATCACCAGCGGCCATTCATTACAAGGGTGTCAGCATTACGCCTGGCGGTTTCATGGCGGCAGAAACGGTTTTCCGCAATAAGGCCGAGGGGTCGGATATCAGCAGTTCGTTCAACAGCATCCCATTCCCCGGCAACTCGGGAGGCCAAACGACGGAGTTCAACGCCAGCGCCCGTCAGTCGCGCCTCAACTTGACCGTCGAAGGCAAACTCGCCACCGTCAAGCTCACCGGCTATGCCGAGATGGATTTCCTCGGCGCCGGCATCACCTCGAACAACAATGAGAGCAACAGCTACGTCCCTCGTCTCCGGGAGGCATTTGGCCAAGCCAAATTCGA
>Ga0209530_1000133_pt1 | contig 65229 bp, 101 predicted proteins | sample BlaSpr_A8_Ref_O1_FD_187987 | JGI IMG/M metagenome (GOLD analysis project Ga0209530, IMG submission 187987) | Forest soil microbial communities from Thunder Bay, Ontario, Canada - Black Spruce, Ontario site 2_A8_Ref_O1 (SPAdes) (version 2) | ecosystem: Environmental > Terrestrial > Soil > Boreal...
GACCCCGCCGACCGCGACTGGCCAGTCCGAGGGCTGACCAAGGTCGCACTATGAAGCGAAAGAGAGATGACCATGACCCCCACTACCGCGACACACCTGAACGCCCCAAGAGGGGGTCGCGCCATCTTCAATGGGTGCTGGCAAATGGGAGGCGGGAGTGAGCACTGAGGCGTTGGGGGGCGCTGACGCTAGCAGCTCTAGCGGTGACGCCCTCGGCAACATTGACATCTGTGAACGCTGTGGCCAAGAGAACGATTGTGCTTGTGGAGTTTGTTGGGCCTGCCACTCCAAGGCTGGGGCCGATCGAGCTGCCGCCACCCCTGAGCCATCACCCCCTGATGGTTGGATCGACTACGACCCGGACGCGTACCACTACAAAGCCCCCGACACCTCCCACCCCTACTACCACGTCGACAACCACCTCTTTAGTGACGACGCGGAGCGTGCAGAGCGCGAGTACCGCAAGCGTCGGAGAGCAAGCCTCCGACGCGACCTCGACCAACACGCCTGACTGGAGCTGCATCCGAAATGCCGAAAGCCACGACGACTACAGCTCAGGGGGGGACGAACCATATGGGGGCGCGTACCAGTTCAGCGTCTCGACCTGGCAGTCTCTCGGCTTCGCTGGCGTCCCTAACGAGGCGGCTCCGGTGACCCAGGACCAAGCCGCTCTGGCTCTGTACGCCTACGACCTGAGGGCGTTCGGCAATCCATGGGAGGCGTGGCAGACAGCCCCGCTGTGTGGGCTATGAGCGGTTGGGGCTTCTCGGTCATAGGCGACCCCGCGACTCAAGGTTCCAAACGCGCATGGGTGAACCCAGCTAGTGGCCGCGCCCAGATGATCGAGCAGACCGCCCCGAAGATCAAGACGTGGCGCGGCGACATCAAAGACGCTGCCCCCTCAGGGCCCTGCTTAGACGGCCCTGTGGCCATGCACGTCGTGTTCACCCTTCGCCGGCCTAAGAGCGCCCGTAAGACCGATCTGGCGCCCTGTAAGACGCCCGATTGCGACAAGCTCCTCAGAGGCCTGTTAGACCCGATCGTCCAGTGCGGGCTCTTGGCCGACGATGCTCGGGTGGTGGAGTTCACGCGGCTCGCGAAGGTGTGGAGTGGCTACGACCGCGACGCCCTCAACACTCCCGGCGTCTTGGTCGCCGCCGTCGAAATGGAGGGCAACTGGGGCATAGAGCTGTACGAGTTCGTGCTCGCTCTACGCCCATCGCAGCAACAAGTAAGCTAGCTAAACCAACGAAAGGGAACGAACATGAAATTGTTTGAGTACGCAGTGTTCAAGGACGAGAAGAAGGACAAGGAAGGCAACGTCATCGACGGCGCGACGGTCCTGGTACCGCCCACGACCGTCCTGGCCAACGACGACAAGCAAGTAGGCATCCGCGCCGCGAAGGCGATCCCCGAAAAAGACATGGATGACTTGGATCGTATCCAGGTCGTGGTGCGCCCTTTCTGAGAGGGCTTCCCCCGCTGGCCAGCGTGGAGGAAGTGCAAGCGGCCCTCGGCGCGCCGTCACTCCAAGGAGTGAGACGTCAGTTCACCAGCGGACCCGTGCCTGACGCGGTCTACTCCGAAACCCTCTACGGGGCTATTCAGTCGCCCGCTTTTTACACCAACAGCGTTGCAACCACGTCGAACAGTTACAACCTCTCGGAGTTCGTCAACACCTCAAACTGAAGGGAACACACCATTGGCACGCACCAAGAAGAACGTGGACGCCCCTCTCGGCCTCCACAACGGCCTACCCATCCAGCGCAAGCGCGTGAAGATAACGAACACTGGCGACGGCCTGTCCCAAGCAATGACCATCACCCCGGTCGACGTGAAGGATGGCTCGGAGCACTACATCTCCATGCGGATCAAGCACACGAGGACGTACTTCGACAACGTGTTCAGCCAGGACGACCCGGACAACCTGATCGGCTTTGAGGAGATCCTTCAGTTCTCGGCCCAAGCCGCTGTCTTCGACGACCGCCCCGACGCGGCTGAGCAGGTCACCGCGATGGAGGAACGGCTCGAGGCCAAGGCCGCGAAGGAAGCCGCCGAGGCTGAGCGCAAGAAGCGCGAGGCAAAGGGTGAGTTCCAACTGATAAGGGGCGAGGGCGACGATGAGCCCGACGGCGAAGGTGGAGAGGACGACATCTAGCCGTGGAGCGCCTCCTAGTCAAGCCTGACCACCTGCGGCTGCTTAGCTCGGCCTACGTCGGGTGGGATGACTGCGAGTTCGGTGCGCCGGCGATCAACTGCAAGCGCCCTTACGGTAACTCCAACGTCGTGGAGGACATGGCCAGGATCTTGGGGTTCCCCATTGACGAGGAAGGCGACGTCTCTCCCGATGACACGGCCGAGCTGATCGAGCTTCACCGCCAGACGGAGGAAGTGCTCCAGATCATCCTCACGGCTCAGTCCTTTGACGTGCTGGGCGAGTACACAAGAGAGGCGGCGTGGCACCCGTGGCACAAGAGCTAGGGTTGCCACGCGGCGCGGCTACCGCGCTTCGTCAAGCAAAACGCTCTCACACGGCCATGAGACGCCACTCAGTCCGCGGCAACATCGAACCCGGCCCTGAGTACCTAGAGCACCGCAAGAGGTTCCTAGAGAGCCTGAGAGCCCTTAGCGGCCTCGGTGTGAAGCAGCAGGTGGTCGCCGACGAGTTAGGTGTGTCGCGGTCAGCGGTGAGCCAGTGGCTGGGGCAGGCATCGTGAAGCGGGTCCAACTCAGCCGAGCAAAGAACTGGCGCAAGCCCGAGGGCTGCATCGTGGTCGCCCGCCCGAGCCGGTGGGGCAACCCCTTCGTCCTCGGCCTAGCGGCGGTCATCCCTGGTGAGGTAGTTGACGTAGACCGACGCTTGGCTGTGGAGATGTACCGGTCCTGGCTTCGCCACAACAGACACCTTGACGTTACGCCGCTACGGGGTCACGACCTTGCTTGCTGGTGCCCCCTTGACCAGCCATGTCACGCCGACGTCCTCCTTGAATTGGCCAACTCGTGAGCCTGTTCAACCCGCTCGCCTACGACACGCGACCGATGGCCCCCGAGCCGGGACCACCTCGCAAGGACCGCGGTGAGCGCCTGTTCAGCACGGGCACCGAGGCAGCCGACTGGGAACGGTTCTGGTGTGGCCAGTGCGCGCGTGACCACGAGATGCACGCCGAGCGTGGCCCAGGCTGCCTCATCTACGCCGACGAGATGTTCGACAACGCCGAGCGCTTTGAGATAGTCGATGGGAGCGCAGAGCGGGGCTACACGATCCCGAGCCAAGTGGTCTGCAACGCGTTCGTGCAGTGCAATGAGTGCGAGGACGACCCCGCGCTACGTGCGACCAGGGACGACCCCACGCGCCTGATTACTTGGCGACAGTTCGCCGCCGAGGCTCGCGCGTCGTGTGGCCCCTTCTCGGCCGTCATTCCTTTTGAGGAGCAGGCGTCGTGAAGGCTCTCTCATTGTGGCAGCCGTGGGCCAGCCTCGTAGCCCTCAGTGTCAAGACGATTGAGACGCGGCACTGGGAGACGAAGTACCGCGGCCCCCTAGCCATCCATGCTGCCAAGCGTCGGGCGCAGTTCGCCGACATGAAACAGGTGGTCGGTGACCAGGTAGACGCTTGGGAGGCCTGGTACAAGGCTGGTTACGTGTCGGAGGACGGTGAGACGGACGACATGCCCTACGGCGCCGTCGTGGCTACCTGCGAGCTCCTGTACTGCGCCCCCGTCCTCATGCACTGCTCGTCCTCAGTGTGTGTCGTCCCAGAGAGTGACGGCCTGTGGCTCTACAACCCCGGCACTGGACGAGGGGCTGACATTGACAAGCAACGTCCCTTCGGAGACTTCACCCTTGGTCGGTACGCGTGGGTGCTGGGGAACATCAAGTTGGTTGACCCACCCGTGCCAGCGACCGGCCACCAAGGCCTATGGGAATGGGCCGCGTGACCAAGCCAACCACCCTCTCGTTCACCGAAGCCGAGCAGGCCCGTATCTTCGAGGCCGCCCGTATCCTGAACACCACCCAGGTCGAACTAATCAAGTGGGGCGCGCTCCAAGCCGCGGACGAGGTGATCGGCGTGAACAACGAGCTCGCCCAGGGTCGGTTGGGGGACGGGGTTAGGATCGCGGGGCAGTGAGCGCGCTGACCGATCGCGTACGTGCCCAGCAAGCGGGCGTACAGAGGCTGACCCCTGAGCAGATCAGAGAGGCCCTTGAGCGGCCGTTCAAGGAGCATGGCGACCACCCCTGGCACCAAATAGGGCGGTGCGTCTACTGCGGCCCCTGCGGCGTCAGGCTGTACCAAGGGACGATGCCGCCCGACCATGAGGTCTACAAGCGGCCATACCAACCAACGGCCGCCGATGAGATGCTCAAGCGCTGGGGGAAGCTGTGAGGGCACTCAAGGATCTGTGGGCCGACTCGCCCCCCCATGTGTTTATCATGGCCTTTGGTGTCGCCCTCGGGCTGGCCTTCGTGGTCAAGTGGTGCCTGTGAGCAAGCGCACCGACGACCTCGAGCGCCGCGTCAAGCGAGCCTGCGAGACGGCTGAACACCTCTTGGCACCCTGGGCCGGCAAAGGCACCCCTAGTGTCCTGTTCGAGTTCATGCGCCGCGGTGAGCAGCCCTTCGGAGCGGATGGGTATGCGTCGCGCTCAGCCCTGGACCCGAGCGGAGTGGGTGGCGGGAGCTCGGACATGACGAGCGTGGAGTCGGCCGCGAACAGTCGTATGCAGGATGTTTGCAAGCGCTGCGAGGGTTCGGGCAAGTTCCAAGGTCGCGCCAAGTGCAAGGCATGTGGAGGGAGTGGCAAGCGGTTCGCCGACCCGATAGGTGACGGGGTGACCGATGGGCTGCGCGAGCTGGGAGTAGCACTACGAGCCTTAGAAGTGGTGGGCGCAAAGATTGACCTCGTGATGGGTTCAGCGGCCCGGTTCGCCGGCCGGCAGAGCACCCTTACAAACTGCGAAGTGCCGTCGTGCTCGGCCGCCATCTCAGGTGTGGGCAATGACCGGAAGCGCTCGGGGTGCTGCCCTCGTTGCTTTTTACATCTGTCCACCTGGCGCTTGGTCCACCCGACCACCGGAGATCCCGGTGCCGACCGCCAAGCGTTCTACGCGTTCATGGCCGACTTCTTCCAACAGAAGGAGCTCAAGGCTCAGGCGCGCGCCGAGAAGGAGTCCCGCGAGATTGAGAGACTGCGCCGCAGAGGCGAGTTGCCGACAGCGAGGGCGCGATGAAAGAGCAGTATGACAACTTGATGGCATACTTCGATGGGGTACGGCCTGACCTCGCTGCCGACCCCATCGAGCGGGAAAGGGTGAGTCAAGCCCTGCGCCGCAATTTGAAGGCGTTTGACGATTTGGTGGAGGCGATCGACCAGGCCAAAGCCGATCCTCGTTGCTCGCGCACTCTTGGTAGTCGCCCCGAGTGGATGAGCCCTGACCAGTACAGCCCTTGTCGGTGTCGGCGCCGTAAGGACCACGATGGGCCGCACGCTTGTGAGCATGAGTACTCAGAGCTAGTGGAGCTTTCTACCGCCTAGCCCTCGTAACCGGGGTGAGGGGCCACCTGCTCAACCGTTCAACGTTTCGGGGAAGGTGGCCCGGCGGGAGTCCCCTTGCTTTTGGTGGAGACTTAGAGGCAGAGTCCTCCCCTACTTCTAGGAGAGAGCTTGCTTTTGGAGCCAGACTCCTCAGCTTCGCCCAACACGGTCGGGATATTGGCAGGTGGGCACCATGACTGGGCTCCCACCCGGACGCGCCTTGACTGGGAGGCCCCCTTACCATCGGGGTCAGGACCTGTGCGGCCTACTCGCCAGCGACTTTGAAGGGCTTCGCTGTTCCCTTGCGAACCCGTCTCGTGGGCTAGTGACGACTGTCTGCTACAGTGGCTCTCGGTTGTCGTGGTGACTACCATTGTGGCAGGTGCGGGCTGGTCACACGCGGACCAGCCCCCTGCTACTCCCAAGACCTCACAAGGTCATAGCTAGGGCTGAGAGCCATACGGCCACGCGCCGTCCGGGTAATCAAGCCAGCGGCCACCATCGGCCCTTCCCTGCTCTCTAGAGCGCTTTGGTCGAGTCCCACGGCCTGACTGAGCGCTGAGATGCCAATCGCCCGTCCTGCGAACACGGTGACCAGTGCGAGGATGATCCTTCGGTCTACCGCGTCCCACCCCGAGGGGTCGATGTCGAACGATTCCAAGGCCGCCGCGCAGTCTCCCGGTAGCACTGTCGATCGACCTTGGCAGGCCACCCAATCAAGGCACCGCTCCGACAGGTGGAGCGCGAGGCGCGGCGTGCCCTTGCACCTCTCGGCGATGGTCGTTGGCTCAGTTGAGGCGAACACCACGCCCTTGCGTGTCCACGCGTTGGCTACAACCTGGGCCAGCTCGGCCACGCTGTAGCTCTCCATTGACAACTTGACGCCAAAGCGGGCCCTGAAGGGCTCTGGGAGCTGTCCAGGGGCCGTTGTAGCGGCCACACAGACGAAAAAGGGGAGATGTGCTACGTGAGCCCTGGAATCGGCTCCTGAGCCCAACAGGAGGCTTACAGAGCGGTCCTCAAGGGCACCGTACAAAGTCTCCAAGACTGGCTTGGACGCGGCGTGTACTTCATCGATCAGCAGCACGTCGCCCACGGTGAGACGCAAGAGCACACCAATGAGGTCCTGGGGCCGGCGCAAGAGGGGGCCTTGGAGAACGTGCAGCTCCCCGCCGAACTCCTTCGCGATGACGTTGGCTATGGAGGTCTTGCCAAACCCGGGAGGCCCGTCGACCAATACGTGGGCCATGGGCACCCCACGCAATATTGACCCACGCATAACGGTTTTTAGTTGGGCCAGTAAGCTAGTTTGCCCGACCATTTCGCCCATAGTTTGAGGGCGGTTGAGGTTGGGCGGAGGTGGCAATGGGAGGGCGGTAATATTATTCGGCGCCCCCGGAGCCTTCCTAGGTTCGGGCCTTTGGGCTCCGGTGTGCGCGTGGTGGGTAGCGCGTAGAGCCGCGCCGATCATCGCGAGACCTTGCGCGGACGAAAGACGATGGCCCCGACGAGGACCGCGAACAGGATTAGGGCGCCGCCGGTCATAGCCCATAGCCCCAAGCGCTAAGCGGTTTGACCGGGCAGTCAGGCAGGGCCATGAACTCCTGCCAGTGGGTCTCGCAGTAGTGACCCGAGACGGTCTGCCGGCGAGTGCAGTCGGCGAACTCACAACGGAGCTGCCAGTCAGAAGTCCAGCGTAGGGGCTTAGGCTCGGCGGGTATCGCGCCGCCATCGTCGGCCCAGGTGTGCTCTTGTAGTTCAGTCATCGGTCCTCGTTTCGTAGGGGTTTGGGGTACAGCGCGCCTAGGCGCCGATCTGCGAGCGCACGCCTAGGCCGTACAGCTAGCCGAAGTTCGTAAAGTCACCCTCCCCGCGGTAGCTGTGAGCGCGTGGCGCTGGTGCGACGGTTCCCTCTTCGGTCACTACTACGTCGGGCTCGCCGATGTAACTCTGAATGATGACCGCGTGTTCGCTAGTCCACCCGTCGACGATCTCGCTGATGTTCTCGCTGCTCTCGCTCAGCTCGAGTTCTGCCTCATCCTTTGGGTGGATGGGCTTGTCAAGTACGGCGGCCGCTTCGTAACAAAAGCGCGCCGAGGTGGGCGCGTTGGCTAGGTCCATGTTGAAACATACGGGTACGGTTTCTAGGTCAAAGGTGCTGGTCTCGGCCATGGTGTGCCTTTCGTTCGTAGGGGTAAGGCTTAGTAACGGTCGGCGGCCGGCAACTTGGCCAGCTCGGCCCACCAGGGTAGGCAAACGTGGCCGAATAGGTGGTTCTGAAGTGCGCTAACAACCCGGCCGCAATGCTCGCACGTAAAGGCTTGGATTGCTAGGACTTGTCCGTGGTAGGTCTCGTTTGCCATATCTCTATTGTACGCTCGCTAGACGGAGATGTCAATAGATTGTGTGTACAGATAGGAAAGAGACATACGACGCCAGATACCGGGTACTTGATCAGCGACGATGCGCACGCTAACCTCTCGGCCCTAGTAGTGACTGGTGCGCCTAGAAGGTCTTCGCGATCTCGGCCGCCATGGTTCTTTGCCTTGTATGCGCCTTACAGCAGCCACAGCGCTTGAAGGGGTTCACAGACGTGCAGCGCACCGGCTAGGCGAAGCGAAACAAAGCAAGACACCAGAACGAAGACGGCAAGCACCGAGAACAGGCAAAACAGACGGCGCGCTGGGCCGACGGGCCTGTGACGTGCAGGAACGCATCACAACGTGCTCGTCTCTCCGGTAGTTAGCACTCTCGGCCCATAAACAGGCCGTGACCAGCGCAAACGCCGATCGGTCGAGCCAGATTCCCTCCTCGGCGAGCAAAAAGGGCCCGTGCTAAGGCACCGACATCCCGTGACGTGTGCGGGGGCCTTTCGGTAATACCTTGACACGGTAATACCAACCCTGTACGGTAATACCCATGCCTGACCCCTGCGCCATCTGGGACTGCCCCGCCCCCGGCGAGTACACCATCCAGTTCCGGGACGGCTACTGCCCGACGGTCTGCTCCGAGCATGAGGATGTCATCTGCGAAGTGGTCGGCCGGCACATCCAGCACGCCGCTCAGGACGACCCGATCCGAGACCACTGGCGACTGGAGGACGTTCGCCACATCCCGATCACTCGGGTCCAGGTATGAGGCAACCCGTCGTGACCCTGCGGATCGACCCCGAGGTTTGGGACAAGGTGAAGGCGGCAGCGGCTGAGGTCGACAAGTCCACCAGTGAGTGGGTTCGTGACGCCTGTGTCTCCAGCCTGAGCCGGCGCACCCTGAACGCCTCCCCTCCGGTCCAGTCGGCTCCTGTGCGACCACAGCGGCCTCAGACGAGCCCTGGGAGGGCCAAGCCCTCCGTCCGACAGTCCGCCCCCGTCAAGGACGCAGAGGCCCGTCTAGCTGAGGTCCGCCGTGAGCCGTGCCGGCATCCGTCCAACCGTCGGATCGGCGACGGGTGTGGAATGTGCGGAGAGATCGTGAAGGGGGCCAAGTGATGGCCTCCCCTCGCAGGGCTAAGGCCCGCAGAGATTTGTCCATGCCCGACCTGTCCCCCGCTGACCGGGAGGCCGTGGACCGCAGCATCGCTAGGTCCAAACCGACTGTGGCAGTCCCATCTCGAGTGGCTGGGGACAGGATGCCCGAAGTCACCCCTCGGTTCAAGGGGGCCAAGTGATGGCCAAGCTCCGCATCGTTGGTGCCGGTACGGTCGGCTACGGGTACAAGGTCGAGATCGATGGCGTGGAGCGCCCCGATGTCTTGAGGTGCGTCGTCTCTTGGGATGCCCAGGACTTCTGTAGGGCCGACGTGAGCCTGGCCATAGACGACCTTGACGTTGTGGCGGAACTGCAAGAGGCCGAGGCTGCGGAGATGGCCAAGCGTGCCGACCTCGTGTTCCGACCGTTTGGCCGGCCTAAGCCCGAGGCCAACGATGCCTGAAATCCTGAAGGCCCCCGTCTGGCTCGCTAAGCAGGGGTGGAGTGACGAGGAGTTCACGGAGATGAACGCGGCGTGGGTGAAGCACCAGGCGGAGCACCCCGACGAAGTTTTTGTTTGGCCCCCTATGCCCGAGGCGCAGTGATGGCCGAGGCCTTCGTCAATCACAACCCTGACCCCCTCCTGCATCTCTGGGGCCGCACTGGTCCGCGAGGGCGGGAGATCGGTGGCTCAGTAGCTCTCTGCGGTGTCGTCGTGCGAGAGCGTCGGGGCGGGTTCGACCGAGAGCACCCCAAAGCCTGCCCGAACTGCCTCGAGGCCCTGGACGCTGGGTACAGCTATGAGGAGTACTCAGCCATCCGGGGACAGCGCACCAAGCAGCGCATGGAGTCGGGCGACTTCCGAGGGTTCGTTTGCCGGGAGGAGGACATCCGTGGTTAGCCGCATCTCCCACCTCACCTGTACCTCCTGCGGCACGGACCAACGCGTCAAGATCGAACAAACCGAGGGCGGCGAGCTCTGCTCCCCCTGTAACGCGTGCGGGGGCCGGGGCTTCGCTGCTTGGCCGAGGCTCGAGATGCCCACCGCGCCGGTCTTCGACTTCGCCGAGGTCCCCACCGAACGCCTCAACGAGTTCCTGCGGGCGGTCTTTGGGGAGTACAAGGACGACGAATGAGCCAGGGCATCTATACTCCGTGCCTCCACGGCTTTGAGCCCAAGGTCTGCCCGACGTGCCAAGAGCCGATCCTCCGCTACCAGTCAGTAGCCGACGCCCGACGTTTGGCCAAGGCGCTTGAAGTAGTAGAGGCGGCGCGAGGCTTCAAGCAGGCCTGCGAGGATTTCTGGCGCGGTATTGAACCGGGTGTCCGTGCCCACGCGGACGACCTCGCTGATATCGTCACCCGACGCCGAGATGCGATCTTCGCCGCTCTGGCTGCCTTCGATGAGGCCACCAAGTGACTGTCACCGTTGCCTTGATCCGCCTCGGCTGGGCGCTCCTGCTCGGCTACGGCGTCCTTTGGATGGTCCGCGACGAGTGGCGGATGGATAGGCGGGACCGGTGAACCCCGAGTCCGTGGAGGGCCTCCAAGCCAATCTCCAGCGCATTGAGATCGCCGCCATCCAGGGCGATGACGTGGTCATCCTTCACTTCCCTGACACCGTGACCCCCTTAGAGGCCGTTGAGTGGCGTGAGGTGTTCTCCCAGTTGACGGGGATCACCAACCGGGTCGTGGCCTTCGTCGGAGATGTCCGGGTCGAAGTCAAGCGCCCTGAGCCGGGGCAGTGAGGGTTTCTGCTGCTTCTCCTCGCGACCGCTACTGGAGCCGAGCAGCGTCAGGTAGCAGTCTCGGCTCGGGGTACTGAGTGGCCCCTCACAAGCGCCGTCCCCGCTGTGCCATCTGCGGCGAGGACGACCCCGACCTCAAGCTCCACCGCCTCGTAGTCGTCGCTGACGGCAAGCTCAAGGTCCGCAGAAGGCTCTGTACCGGCTGCTTGGCGATCATCCTGGTTTCGATCGACAACACGGTTGGCCGCAAACGACAAGGGTAGGTACTCACCATGATCCTCGCCACGCTCACCGCCGCCAACTTGAGCCTCGCTCAGGTCTGCTTCCTCCTGGCTGCCTTCACCTGCGTCATCGCCGCCATCCTCGGCCTCAGTACCTACGGTCGTGCCAACTTCTGGGCGACCGGGGTCCTCCTAGTGCTGGTCTTGTTCCTGGTCAGCGTCGGCCTACTGTTCGCGTTCTGAGGCTGACGTGCTTCTTCTTTTCGTGCTCATCCTGCTCTTGGTCCTGTTCGGTGTCGGCTCCGTCGCCATCAGCCCCCTGCTGTGGATCTTGGTCGTGATAGTCGCCGCTGTCATCATCTACAACCTGGTCCGAAGATAGAAAGGTCGCCATGATCCTGCCCGCCGTCCCCCAGTTCAACTCCCCCGACGTCCCGGCCCCCCTCGACGCCAACCAGACTCAGTTCGTCGTGACCGAGGACGATGAGCACGAGCGCCAAGAAGCCGCCGCGAGCGCCATCGCCGCTTATGTCGCGGGCGACCCTCCTGCCGGCATCTGGGCCGTCCAAGGCGACGGTGTCCTGAACTGGATACCCGCCAACCAAGTCTGAGATGCTTGACAGCCCGGCTGAGGCCGTGGCAAGATCACAGGTGATAGCGGTGTGGAGTAGTGGCAACTCGTTGGGCTCATAACCCTGAGTCTCAGGTTCGATTCCTGGCCCCCGCCACCACAACAGAACCCCAATGAAGGCCCGTAGTACCCGTTGATGTTCCGAACCGTGGGAGTCCCGCCGAGGCCTCGTAGAGCCAATATGCGGGCCGGTTGCCTGAACCGTAAAGACGGCCGGTGAAGGATGGAGGGTGGGCCACCTGCTAAATGGGCTCGGCTTTGCCGGGTCGGCGGTGTCGGGGGGAAGCCCTACCCTTCCCCCCGCACAGCCTTACTTCGCCAGGCTCACCAGCGCCGTCACGAACAGCGCGCACCCCTGTAGCCCCAGCACCCACCCCACCACGCTCTTGTAGGCCGGGTTGCGCCACCAGGGCAGGAACAGAGCGGTGAGGCCCCAATATATAAAGGCCAACCAGTAGTGCCCAGCGGCGGCGGCCATGAAGCTGGCGAGGAACACCCCGAGCAGGAACAACGGGTAGAGCAGCACGAGAAGGCCGGCGTAGAGGATCATGGCTCACCCAGCGAGTTAGCGAGGATGGCTTGGCCGATCATGTCGGGTAGCCTCCCGCCTTCTGGCTCGCACCCCCAAGGGCACGGCATCCCTTCCACAGCCCCCCATAGCCGACAGACCGTGGGGCGCACGTCGTAGACGGTGCAACGCCCATCCTTCAAGGCTGGGCAGTCAAAGTCCCCACCCAGGAGAATGGTGGTGACCGCCTCAGCGATAGGAGCTAGCTGTATACCCCTCGCGGCGAGCAGGGCTTTCTCTTGAGGACTGGCGTCGATGGGGCCGCAGGACTCAGCGCAGAGGCCCTTGCAGACCATTGGCGGGATCTTGGACCAAGCGACAGGCCCGCTCATTTCGCCACCTTCTTCGGCAGCTTCCACCCAGTCTCGCTCTTGATGGCCCCGCAGGTACACAGGGTCGCGAACTGCATCTTGCGCTGGCGGAACTCCTCGTGCTTGCACTTCTCAGGGTCCACCGGAGCCCCCGCTGCCTTCCTGAGCCGCTTTGCAACGGGCTCGCGCACAGGTCGGGGGATGTTCACCTCGGGCACTATGGCTCGCGCGGTCTTAGCCACGGCCCTCCGGGGGAGCGGGTTGCTCATGTGCGACAGGGCGCTCCGCACGGCCATATGAACTTCGTGGGTGATCGCCTTGGTTGCCGCGGCGCGGACTGCATCCCAGGTCTCTTTGTCCATCGTGGCCGCGTAGCCCTCGCGCTGGGCATGGCTCAGAGGTTCGATGGTCCCCGAGGTAAGCGCGGTCAGGTAGTCGATGATGAGGCCTGACACCGTGGTCTCGGTCTTGCGTGCTATCTCGTCGGCCGCTTTCCACAGGTCGTCGGAGCAGCGGAAGTGGCGGTAGGGGGTGGGCATCAGTCGGCCGCTTCCAGGGCCTCAAGGGCGACCTCAAATGGGGTGTAGGCCACGCTCGCTAGGCCCGCGAGCACCTTGGCGGCATCAACGACTGCCAGCAGCAGCGCTAGGTCAGTAGGGGCGTGGGCGATCAGGTCCGCGTCGGGGCCTGGCGACTCCTCGTTTACCTGAGCAACCCAGATTTCCTCGGAGTGGGAACCCAGACGTGCCATGATCTCGGTTCCGAATGGGCCTTCCGAACCCACCGGCTTTGTGGTCTCCCCCTGCCACCACGGACCTTGGGTGGCGTCGCTTATCCTCTGTTTGATGCTCTCAATGCTCATGGGTTCCCTTTCGTAGTCGTGTTTACACGGTACGTCCGCTCGCAGCTTTTGTCAACACACCGGAGGACCGGATGGGAACTGTGATGGTAGAGACGGTCGATGGACGCCGCATGAGGATCGAGAACGGCGTGGTGAAGTCGTGGGGCGACGGTGGGCCACCGCGTTCGTTCGGGGTCGGCAACAAGTCCGCGGCCATCAGGCACGGTGCGTACTCCGACGCCATAGTCGCTGAGCACGCAACGCAGGTCATGGAGGAACTCGTAGGTCTTTACCCCCAGGTCGCCTTCATGCCGGCGCGCGCGATCGAGCGGTACTGCTTGGCCGAGGCTCGGCTGGACATGATGTACGAGGCTATGTCGCAGAGCTTTGAACAGGTCGGCGTCTTGGAGACCATGAAGGAGACCCCTACCTTGATGGCCGAGATCGCCAAGTCGGAGCAGATCTCGCTCAACTACGCCAAGGAACTCGGCCTGACCGTTGCAGCCTGGGCCTCCATCGCCAAGAACATGGGCTTTGCCAGGCACTTCGGCAACGAGAACCTGGACAAGCTCACCAGTGACGGCCGGCGCATCCGCGAGGCCCAAGGTCGTCCGGTAGGTGAGTAGCAAGGCGCTCGACAGGATGTGGGCCCTTCGTCTTGAGGACGGACGGTGCTGGGGCGAGGCTGCTGCCCCGTTCCAAGTCGAGGACGCCGAGGCGATCTTCTCGGACCAACGACCGAACTGGCACTTCCTCACGAGACCCCGTGGTGGCTCCAAGTCGACGGACATGGCGGCGATCGCCCTGTCCTGGTTGACCACCGACGCCCCCCCAATGTCCAACGGGCACGTCGTCGCTGCCTCGACCGATCAGGCCGCGATCGTCATCGACGCGGCTGCTGGGTTCGTAGCGCGCACCCCTGAGCTTGACGGCGCCGTCATCGTCGAGTCACAGAAGCTCCGCGCTCCCAACGGCGCGTGGGTAGAGGTCTTGGCCCAGTCCGACTCAGGGGCCTGGGGCCTCCGTGACGCCCACTTGTTAGTCGCTGACGAGTTCTGCCAGTGGCCCGAGACGCGGGGCGCTAAGCGAGTCTGGACGGCCCTCTACACAGCCGCTCCGAAGGTGCAGGGCTGCAAGCTGGTCATCCTGACCTCCGCGGGTGAGCCGTCGCACTGGTCCCACGAGATCTACGAGAAGTGCAAGGGCGACCCCCTCTGGCGCGTCTCCGAGGCTCCCGGCCCCGTCCCTTGGCTGGCCCCCGAGGAACTCGCCTCGCTCAAGTGGCAGCTCCGTCCCTCCGAGTACGAACGTCTAGTTCTCAACCTGTGGTCGGAGGACGAAGACAGGGCAGTCTCCGAAGAGGACTGGGACTTCGCCGCGCAGGAGTACAAGAGCCTCCTGCCTCGGCACGGCACGAACTACATAATGACCGTCGACCTCGGCATCCTGAACGACGCCACGGTTATGGTTGTGGCCCACAAAGAACCCATTGACCCTCTTCACAGGCTCGGGCCGCAAAGGGTCGTGATCGACCACCTCGAGCGCTGGAAGGGCTCCAAGAAGGCCCCGATCCGAGTCTCTGCTGTAGAGGATTGGCTCGTGGAGCACTCGCCCGATTGGTTCCGCTGCCCTGTCTACGCCGACCCCTCTCAGTTCCGAGGCTCCATCCAGAACCTCAACCTCCGCGGGGTGCGCGCCAAGGAGTGGAACTTCACCGCCACCTCTGTCGGCGAGGTCGCGACTGCTTTGGTCCAGACGTTCCGCAACCGCCAGATCTACGTCCCGAACGACCCGCAACTGAAGGACGAGCTCCTGAAAGTCAGGCTGCGGGAAAGCTCCCCCGGTGTCACCCGCTTGGACCACGACCGCGGCGCGCACGACGACCAAGCTGTAGCTATAGGGATGGCCTGCCGCATCCTCTTAGGTGACGGGACTGGGCTCGGACATAGCTGGCTGGACTACATGAAGACCAAACAGGCCGCCCAGGAGGCCAACCCGCAACCGCCCGCCCAGCGCCCATTGCCCTCTTTGATCGGCCAGGGGGCCTCGGTTATCCCAGCTCGCGCTTGCAAGCACCGTTACTGGCCTGATGGCCGCTGCGTCAACTGTGGGACCACTCACGAAGAGGTCATTGCCATGGAACACGAGAGGACCCTCAAACTGGCAGCGGCGGGACGGTAGTGGCGCTCAGTTTGCGCCGTCGGCGCGCGCTCAAGCCCGAGCCCATGGCCGACGACCTCGTTGTCCGTAAGGCCACTGAGGCGGTCGCTAAGGCCTTCCTGACCGGTAACGCGGCCAAGATGCCAGGGACCTCGTGGAGCAATCAAGGCACGATCAACAACGCCCTGTTGGCTCGGGTCACGCAGAACCTCGCATCCTCTTTCGGCCGCGCGCCCGAAGAGCTAGAGGCATCTCTAGCCGAGCACGGCCTGTCCTGGGGTCCCCCCTTCCCTCCTGGCAGGCCGCTCGACCCCTTCTGGGGCTACCGCCGTCCTCCGCGGACTTGGGACTACTCCGTCGGGGAGAACGTCCAGCTCACCCCGCGCTGGAACCGCATCTCCTTCGGCACGCTCAAGGCGATCATCGACTCGTACTATGCGGCGCAGATCGCGGTACGCCACCTCATCAACGACGTTCGCTCGCTGGACTACCAGTTCATCCCGCCGCAGAACGTCCTTGAGGACGCCACCGAGGACATCGCCAAGGCCGAGGAGTTCATGGCCTCCCCGGACAAGCGCCAGCCCTTCAGGACTTGGCTCGCGGAATGGCTACAGGATGTCCTCCGTTACGACGCCGGCTCGCTCTATATCCGCCGCAACGAGGCTGGGGACCCGATAGCCCTTGAAGTGATCTCGGGCGCGACCCTGATCCCCTTGGTGGACTTCTTCGGTCGGCCCCCCGCCGACGAGGACGACACCAACGCGACTCCCGAGGGTATCTGGGAAGGCGATACGGTCCCCGCCTTCGTGCAGATCATCGAAGGCCTGCCTTGGGTCTGGCTCACCGCCGACGACATCATCTACCAGCGGTTGAACCCTCTCCCCGAGAGCCAGTACGGCCTCGCCCCGATGGAAGCCGTGCTGATCCAGGCCAACACGGACATCCGCTTCCAGTGGCACTTCCTCCAGTACTTCACCGAAGGCACGATCCCCGCGGGCTTCATGGAGGCCCCGCCCGACCTGTCCGACCCGATCCAGGTACAGGAGTGGCAGGAGACTTGGGACGCGGTGATGCTGGGCGACCAGTCCAAGCTCAACCAGATCCGCTGGGTCCCCGGTGGGGCGAAGTTCACCGAGATCAAGCCGACCGTCTTTGACAAGGAGTTCCCGCTCTACCTCATGCGCTGCACTGCGGCGGCCTTCGGAGTCACCGCCAACGACTTGGGCTTCACCGAAGATGTCAACCGCGCCACTGGTGAGGTGCAGGTCGACGTGCAGTTCCGAGTCGGCACGCTCCCCGTGGTCCGCTTCGTCGAGGACGTCATCAACCAGTTCCTCTTGGAGAACCTCAAGCTCCGGGCGCGCATCCAGTTCGACACTGGGCAAGGCACGCAGCACCGCCTCGAGGTGGCCCAGGCGAACGACCTCTACATCAAGAACGGGACCCTCTCCAACGACGAGGTGCGTATGACCCTCGGCAAGCGGATCAGCCGTGAAATCCCCTCCCCGCGCTTCGTAGACAACACCCGCGGCGGCCCCATCCCCCTCTTGGCGATCCACTCCCTCGCTGGCAAGGTCGACCCCACAACTTATGGTCCTGCCCAAGAGCAGCAGTTCATCGACCACCCATTCCTGTCTGCGCCTGGCACTTTGCCGGTCGTCGGCAGTCAGGACTACAAGGACGCGCAGAACTCGACGGCGCAGATGCAGACGAACATGGCGATCGAGAACGCCGACCCGCGCTCTGCCCAGCAGTTCCGCCCAGCGATGCAACCCCCGCCGATCACCAAGCCCGCGACAGGCGACGGCCCGACCCAGCCGAAGAACGCCCAGAAGGACGCCCTCGGCGAGGCCTACGAACTGATCGACGCCCTCTTGGACCGCATGGGCGTCTCCAAGGACGGGACCTCGATCGACAACACCGGGGGACCGGGTGTCACGCGTGGGTTCTCCAACCCCACGACGGTCACTGGTGGCCTCATGGTGGACACCGGCATCCAAGGGGTCGACCTCCAAGGGCCGAAGCTCAAGAAGGACCCCGAGGACGACGACGAGGAAGTCGAGAAGTCCCTCGTGCTGCGCAAGTGGCGCGAGAACTCCCTGAACCGCGTCAAGAAGGGCCTCCCGCCCCGGCCCTTCCCTGACATGCCTTTTGAGTGGGCCAACCCCGTTTGGGAGCGCCTACAGAGCGCTAAGACGCGAGAGGAAGTGATCGCGGCCTTCTCGCACAGTGCGGGAAAAGTAGCGGCCCCGACGGGGGCCTGAACCGAGAGGCCGCAGGCATCCTCGTGCAAGCCGAGGACACTGGCCGTGTACTGTTGGTCCAGCGGTTGCCCGACAAGCACGACGAGGACGAAGCGTATGCCAGGTGGGAGTTCCCAGGAGGCCGGCTTGACGACTCCGACGCTTCCGTCTGGGCTGGCGCTGTCCGAGAGTTTGAGGAAGAAACTGGATGCCCTCTCCCTGCCAGCGTGGAGCCTTCCGGTGGATGGACCAGTGACGATGGAGTCTACGAGGGCTTTGTTCTTCAAGTGGCCCGAGAGTCAATGCTTGTACCGCACCCTCAACCCGACGAAATCTCCCGCGTCCAGTGGTGGGACCCCGCCGACCTAGACGACCCCCGCATCCGCGAGAAGGTTACTGAGCAGCTGGGCGACATCAAGCCCCTCCTGAAGTCGTTCCACCGCCACACCGACGCGATCCTGGCCCACTACACCCCCCTGATCCAAGACTCGATGGCCCAGATCATCGAAGGCGACACCGTCCGTCATGCGATCCGCGCCGCGTACACCTCGGTCCACAAGGCCACAGCGGGCACGCACAGCAAGCGATCGGGGATGGTGTCTCTTGATGTGCCCGCTGGCCTTATCCCCGTCATGGCGGGGGGAGTGCCAGATCAGCACATAACGGTCGTGTTCCTCGGGAGCGACGTGGGGGACGCCACGTTCGCCGCCGTGTGCGCCCTAGCGGAGACGGTCGCTGCGTCGGTCTCTGGTCCGGTGAGCGGCACTATCGGTGGTCTCGGGACCTTCCCTCCCTCGGAGAGCAGTGATTGGCTGGTGCCTGTCTGGGCTAAGCCTGAGATCGTTGGTATCGCCCAGTTGCGGGCCCCGTTTGAGCCGTGGAACGCCAGCCAGCACAAGGACTTCCACCCGCACATGACATTGGCGTACCTTGACCCTGACGAACCGCTCCCCGCTCCCGTGCCGCCTACTCCCGTGACGTTCACTCATCTTTCGGTTCACAGGGGCGACGAGGTAGTTCGGTTCCCGTTCGGCGGCGCTGTTAAGGCGATGACCCCGACCGCGCCGGGCTCGCAGAACACCCCGAAGTACCAGCGCCAGTTGCAAGCCCTGATCAGTTCTCCCCAAACCGTCATAGGCGCAGCAGGGGTAGGTGCCGGCGCTGCCCTGGCGGGACCGGCCTTAGCAACCGCTGGCGGGGTGGGTAGCGCCGTCCTCGCCCTCTTGAACGCACAGTTAAAGCTAGGGGCGCTCACGGCCGTTCTGACGGCTCTGTACGGCGATGCACTCCTTCAAGGCGCTTACGAGGCCTCACAGGCCTCTGGGAAGCCCCTACCGCCATTGGGGCTTCCCGAGGGCTACTGGGACCAGTGGGTGCCGGGGCACAACGACCTCGCCGCCCAGCTCCCCGGTGGCACGCTCCAAGAACTGCTCGCGGCCCAAGGCGTCACGATCCGAGGGATCTCTGAGACGCAGTTGAACCGTATCGCCGACGCCATTGCCGAGGCAGTGCGCGATGGAGTCCCAATGAAAACCACGGTCGTAAAGATCGAAGCCATCATTGGAGACGCCGCTCGAGCCCAACTGATTGCGTCCACCGAGTACGCGAGGGCTGTGACGGCGGCTAGGCGGGCGTTCTACCGTGCCAACCACATAGGCATGGTGGCCTGGATCGCCCACCCGGACGCGTGTGAACTGTGCAAAGAAAACGAGGCCGTGTCGCCTAGGGCACTTAGGGACTCGTGGCCGAACGGAGAGCCACCGGTCCACCCTGCTTGCCGGTGTGTTCTGGCGCCTGCTCCGTAGCCTTCCTGAGCAACCTCAGGACGTACTCGGCGTCGTTGTAAGAGCCGAAGTGCCCGATGGTGGTCCAAGCGTCCTCAGGTTGCCACCGCATCAAGAGGTCGCGGCCGGTTCCGGCGACCGCTTCTAGGTCAAACTGGGGCTGGGTCATCAGTCGTCGTCCCGAGGACCGCGCACGCGCTCGATGGTCACCCGGTACTCCCGGCCCTCTTGGACGTAGTTCATGGCCGCGGGGTTCTCGACGGTCAGGGTGAACTCGCCGGAAGGGCTCGCTTGGGCAAACTGTCGGTTCTCGTGCTCAGGGTCCGTCGAATAGACCGGGCTCATCTTCCAAACGGCCTGCGATGCCTTGGTCGTCTCCACCCGAGTATGGGTGGCTCCTTTGAGCCAGAAGGGAAGGTCCGCTGGATTGGCGATTGCCTGGGCCCCTTCCTCGTCAGGCTCGCAGGCGACGCGCATCCCATAGCTGCGCCTGGTCACTTCGTAGCATCTCATCTTGGCGACTACTGCCATTCCAACCTCCTAATGGTGGGTTTTGATACTTGCGGGCGGTAGTCTATACCTTAGGAGGTCCCATTGCTGATCTGCCTCGATTTGGATGGGACGATCGGTGCGGCCCCTGAGTTTTACAAAGCGCTCATGGAGGGTCTACAGGCAGCTGGCTGCGAGGTCCACATCCTCACCGGCTCCCCCGGTGTCGCCTCCCAAGAAGAACTCGACGCCAAGAAGGCCCAGCTGGACGCTCTTGGGGTTGGGGACTGCTACGACAAACTCGTGGTCGTCTCGGGCCCTGAGAAGGACGTGGCAACTGGGAAGGTCGCCTACATGGGCCACGTCGGGGCCACGGCCTTGGTGGACAACGAGAAGCGAAATGTGAAGGCGGCGCGCAAGGGCGGCTTTCTGGCCTTACGACACCTAGAGCCGAAGCACTAAGGTCGTGTCAAGCTAGCTTACACGGAGGCCCCATGCCCGACATCGCCCTAGTGGTCATCACCGACGGTCGGCGGGAGTTCCTCCGTGAGACGATCGCCAGCCTCCGAGAAAACGCGGGGCCCTTTGAGGAAGGGTTCATCGTGGACGACTCGGGTGATGAGGAGTACGGCGAGTGGCTTGACAACGAGTACTTCCCTCGATTCAGGGTCCTGCATCACACGGAGCGCCGAGGTTGCAGTGCGGCGGTTCGCACTGGCTGGGAGCACGCCTCAGAGCATGAGTACATCTGGCACGCCGAGGACGACTTCATTTACAGACGGGTCGTTCCCTTGGGCCGCATGGTGGCGATTCTGGATGACCATCCCTACCTCGCCCAGCTAGCCCTCAAGCGCGGTCCCCACGGCCCCGTCGAACTCGCCGTAGGCGACCTCATGGCGGTCGAACTGGACCGCTGGGAGGACCACGAGGGCTTCTGCGACACCGACCTGATCTTCACCTTCAACCCCTGCCTGATCCCCAGAGATGTCATAGCGGTAGCCCTGGCCGATCCGTCGCCCCGGACTGAGCCCAACGTCACGACCTCCCTCTTGGCGAAGGGCTACCGCTTTGGCTACCTCGGCCAAACGACCGATCCTCCGCGCGTCCACCACATCGGGGAGCGGCGTATGGAAGGCTGGCTGCCGTGATCAACCTTATGGCCCCCTTCTTCAGCAAGAGCCGCGGCGAGTGGGGGCAGATTGACTGGACCTCTAGCGGCATTGCCGGGATGAACCTTTTGCTCGATCTCAACGCTGGGGTTGATCCTGGCGTGGCTATCAAGCGTTTTGAGGAACGGCGACCAGCGTGATCGCCGGCATCTGCCACGTCAAGAACGAGATCGACATCGTAGAGCTCGTGATCCGCCACACCCTCGCGGAAGGGGTGGACCACCTGTGGGTGCAGGATCACATGAGCACCGATGGGACCTGGGACCTGCTTCAGGAATACGCGAAGGAATATCCCATCACCCTTTTGCGCGATGAGATTCCAGTGTTCTACCAACCGGAGAGGATGAACGCACTCGCTCGGATGGCCTATGTGAGTGGCGCAGAGTGGGTGCTGCCCTTTGATGCTGACGAGTTCTTCTACGCCCCCAGCGGGCGCACAGTGGCCGCAGAACTGGCTCTGGAGGACCTCTCGACGTTGAAGTTGTTCTGCCGGTCGTGGAGGTACCTCGACTTCAGTCGACGGGACGTGACTCCTCAGCGCTCCAAGGTTGTGTTCCGGGCAGCACCCGGGGCGCGACTCGTCGCTGGTAACCATGACGTGACCCTCCCCGATGGGACTGAGCATGTCTTGGAGGTCGCCCACTACCAGTACCGCTCCCTAGAGCAGTTCATCCGCAAGGTCCGCGGGCTTGAGGCCTACCAGTCCTTGTTCCCCACCCAGGGCCGCCCTCCCTGGCTCGACCTCACCGACGAGGAACTAGCCGTCGAGTGGGACAAACTGTGCGCCGTTGAAACCGTCGTAGACCCCATACCCCTCCGAGTCCCCGAGGATGCCCGTTGAACGCAGTCGTCTACACCGCCATCACGGCGAACTACGACTCCCTGAAGCCTCACCCCGAGGTCCCTGGCGTCGACTTCGTGGCCTTCATGGACGAGCCTGTAAGCGGCACCAACTGGGACGTGCGACAGATCGGGGAGTTCCCCGACGAGCACCCGCGCCTCACGGCGAAGGCGTACAAGCTGCTCCCCCACATCTACCTCCCCGAGTACGAGTACAACGTCTGGCTGGACGCGGACTTCCAGATCACCTCCCCCACGTTCCCTGAGGAGGCCCTAGCTTGCGTTCAGGGGGCCGGTATCGCGATGTGGCCCCATACCCGCCACGACGACATCCGGGGCGAGCATGACGAGTCCGCGTGGCAGGCGAAGTACGTGGGCACGCAGATCTCCGAGCAGGTCGCCCACTACATTGCCGAGGGCATCCCTAAGCCCTCTGGGGTTTGGTGTACCGGCGTCCAGGCCCGCAAGACCCACGACCCCCAAGTTGTGAGGCTGCTCGAGATATGGATGTCGGAGAACCACCGCTGGAGCTATCAGGACCAGATCAGCTTCCCCTACGCGGTGTGGAAGACCGGAGTGGTCCCCGACCCTCTGCCTCCGCAGTGGACGGCGACCGACTGCCCGTGGTTTGACCTCCTGCCTCACAACCCGCACGCCCTAGTGCCGTGATCGTCTTAGTCACAGGCGGCGGAGGGTTCATAGGGGCCTATGTGGAGGCAGCGCTCAAAGCCGAGGGCCATGAGCCAATCATCTTTGACCGGCCCAGCGATGTGCGCGAGACGCTTGACTTGGCTGCTGTGGGACCGGTTGACGCGGTGATCCACCTTGCAGGGAGGCTCGGGACCGCGGAACTGTTCGGCGGCTTCGACGAGGCTGTAGACGTGAACGTGAAGGGCACCCAGCGCGTCCTTGAGTACTGCCGCCAGGTGGGGGCCTCCTACGTCGGGATCACGATGCCAGAAGTTTGGGCGAACGTGTATCAGGCGACCAAGCGCTGCGCTCGTATTCTTGCAACGGCTTGGCACGAGTCCTACGGAGTGCCCGTAAGTCATGTCTGTGCCTTCAACGCCTTCGGGATCGGACAGAAGTACGGCCCCGGACATCCTCAGAAGATCATCCCCACCTTCGCCTCAAGAGCTTGGGCTGGGGAGCCGATAACGATCTGGGGGGATGGCACGCAAACGGTGGACCTCATCTCGGCGACCGAGGTCGCCAAGGTCCTGGTGGCCGCTCTCGACTACGGAGGGGATCAGGTCTTCGACGCCGGCACTGGTGGAGAGTGGACCGTCAACGAGGTCGCCAAGTACGTCTTGGAAGTGACCGGCTCACCCTCCGAGATCGTCCACTACCCGATGCGTGAGGGGGAGCGCCCCCACACTCGTCTCAAGGCCTCGGGGGGAGGCTGGGACCTGCTCGGCTGGCACCCTGTCTTTGACCTCACCGAACTGGATGACACGATCCTGAGCTACCGGAGATAAGCGTGGACCGCGCCCCTATCACGGTAATCACCGCATCCATCCCCGGCCGTGAGGAGTTGCTTGGTGCGACCCTCGCCAGCGTCTACAACCAGCGAACTCCGGTCGAAAGCCACTTGGTAATGGCCCAGACCATCACGCCGGGGATGCCTGGCCCCCAGCACTGCGCGATCCAGCAGGGCTACCTCCTGCCCGCGGTCCGCAGCGAGTTCACAATGAGGCTCGCGGACGACGACCAGTTGCTCCCTAACTACGTCGAGACGATGCTCCCGTACCTGGACCAGGCCGATGTGCTCTACGCGTGGGACGCCAACGGCAGTAGGCCCCGCGTGAACTGCAACGACTGGGGTCACTCGCGCGTACTCTCAACTCTTGAGAGTTCCAACTGGATAGACGGCTCGGCAGTCCTGATGCGTACAGAGATCCTCCGGTCCTTCGGAGGCTGGCCCACTGAATGGGAGGGAGCTGGGTTGTTCCAGGGCGGCCACTTCGCTGGGTATCAGAGTGGGTACGACGACCAGACCGTGTTCTACTGCATGGCTAAGGCCGGCGCTCGGTTCCTCTGCGTGGAGCAAGAACTCTGGGCCTACGGGACTGGCCCCTGGAGCCGGCTCAGCACTGGAGGTTGACGTGCCCGCCGTCGGCATCCTCATCCCTGCGATGCGCGCCCACAAGATCCCCGCGCTGATCGACAATATCGAAGCTGTCACCCCCGCCAAGCACAAGGTCTACTGGGCCGCCGCCCTAGACAGTGAGTGCGCTGGGGTCCTCAAAGCCCTCAAGCAGGAGGTCTTGCTTGACAAGGGAGGGTCCTGGCCGGTCAGGATCAATGCCCTCTACAAAATGAGCAAAGAGCCCTACGTCTTCCTCGGCGCCGACGACCTCCTGTACCACCCCGAGTGGTACGAGCGGGCCCTTGAGTGCATGGAGAGGGTCGAGAACTGCGGTGTCGTATCGGTCAACGACCTGAACAACCCCTACGGCACCTCATCGCTCATCTCACGGGAGTACATCAAGACCTTCGGCGGGACGATGGACGGCAGCGGCCCGATCATCCACCCCGGCTACCACCACAACTGGTGCGACACCGAACTGCGTCAAACAGGTGAACACCGCGGGCGGTGGGTCTACTGCGAGCACTCCATCGTGGAACACATACACCACGACAATAAGAAGGCCCCTTACGACGAGGTGTACGCCCTCGGGGACAAGCACCTCGCGGAAGACGTTGAGTTGTTCTTCTCCCGCCACCCGCTGTGGGCGTGAGTGTCCCCGCGTTCGTCATTGTCAGAGACAGGCTCACCGACCTCAAGGCCCTCGTTGAGTGGCTAGAGCGCGCAGGGCACGACCGGATCACCTTTTTAGACAACGACTCGACCTGGCCTCCGCTGCTCGAGTACCTCGAAAAGACCCCGCACAAGGTCATCTACTTCGGGCAGAACATGGGCCCTCACGTCCTGTGGGACTGGGACGTGCCCGACGAGTACTTCATCTACACCGACCCTGACGTGGTACCCCACGAGGACTGCCCCCTCGACGCGGTGGACCACCTCCGCTGGCTCTTGGACAACCATGACGTGCCCAAGGCTGGGCTGGGGCTGCACATCGACGACGTAGTGCCGACCCCGCAACTGCGATGGGAGTGGGAGCTCCACCATGAACACCGCTGGCGCGGGGATTGCTACGACTCACCCGTAGACACGACGTTCGCCCTGTACCGCCCCAGCTCTCCGCGCTCGCTCATCGCAGTCCGTTCCGCCTTCCCGTATGAGGTGCGCCACATGCCCTGGTACCGCCGCAACGACCTGACGGAGGAAGATGTCCACTACTTCTCTCGGGCGTCTGGTGCGTCAACCTGGAAGCCGCAGATAGGACGATGAGGGCCCTAGTCACTGGGCACGCGGGGTTTGTGGGGAGGAACTTCGCCAAGAGGCTCATCTCCGATGGTTGGGAGGTCACAGGGGTTGACCTGCGACCAAGCGACACTGGGAGATCGGTGCAAGCCGACTGCCGGGACTTCTTCACCGTCAGCGACGGGTATGACCTCCTAGTTCACTGCGCCGCCGTCATAGGCAGCCGGCAGGAGCGCGACGAGAACCCGCTGCTCGTGTACGAAGACCTCTCGATCGACCAGCAAGCCATCGCTTGGTGCCACGAGACGGGGACACCGCTGTTCTACTTCTCTTCCTCGGCTGCTTACCCGACAGATCTAACGGGCCCTTTCAAGGAGTGGGTCCTTGCGCCCGAGCACATCTGGGCACCGGACGCTGCCTATGGGTTCATCAAGCTCGTTGGGGAGCGCCAGTGCCGGGAGCTACGGAAGCTTGGAGGGACCGTCTACATCGTTCGCCCCTTCTCTGGCTACGGTGCAGACCAGTCCTTGGACTACCCCTTCCCCTCGATCCTGAAGCGGGCCGTGGCTAAGGAAGATCCTCTGACCGTGTGGAGCGACGTCGAGCGCGATTTCATCCACATCGACGACGTAGTGAGCGCGTGCCTGACGATGGTCGACAAGGCCATCTTCGGGCCGGTGAACATCGGCTCAGGTATCCCGACCAAGATGACCGAGCTCGCGCGGTTGGCGGCGCAAACGGTGGGTTACGACCCAGAGATCAGAGTGCTGGGCAAGTCGGTCGGCCCCGACCACCGCTTTGCCGACACGGCCAAGATGCAGGAGTTCTACGAACCAACGATCTCGCTCACTGAGGGCGTCCGAATGAGTGTGGGATAAGGAGGGACCTATGTGCGTCACTTGCGGTTGTGGGTCCCCCTTTGACGGGAACGGGGACGGGCGGAACATCACCATGGGCCGGCTCTTGTCGGCTGCCGACGCGGCTGGGATACCCATCGAACAGGCGGCTAAGAACGTCATGGCCACGGTCCTGATGCGCGTCAACAAGGAAGCTGGCACTGACCTCGCTGCCTGTCGCGTTGTCAAGGCGTCCGAGGAACGCCGCTACACCTTGGGTGTGGCTTATCCCGCCATGAAGGCCGACGTTTCCCGTGCCGCGGACGGCAAGAGGGACTTCGTTTCCCCCGAGGTGCTTGAAAAGACCGCTTGGAGTTGGATGGCCAAGCATCGCGACATCAACCTGTTCCACCGCAGTGACGAAGCCTCGACCGGTCATGGGACTGTCGTTGAGAGCTACATCTACCGTGGGCCGGACTGGGTACAAGACAGTCCCGTTGACGGCAAGCCCTACGTTGTCAAGGCGGGGGACTGGTGTCTGGCGTGTGTTTGGGATGAGTTCGGCTGGGCGCTTGTGAAAGCTGGCCTAGTCAATGGCTGGTCCCCTGAGGGCACTGCCCGTCGCTCCATTCCAAGTCCCGAGCGGCTAGCGCTTCTAAGGAGCTGATATGGAAACTGCAATCACCGAACTGGAAGAGCTAGGGGCCGAGAAGGTCAGTGGAGTGGGGAGCCCTGCCAATGGCACGCCCTGGCTCCTGCTCAAGTCCACCGACGTCGAGGCCGACCCGAACTCGCCGCACACGTCATCCCCTGAGGCTGATGCTCAGGAAGCGGAGATGACCAAAGCGGAGGCCGATGAGATCGAGGCTCTGCTCACCAAGGCCGAGAGCGCTGGCTTCTGCTACGTGGACGACTGCGAAGTATGCAAGGACCACTTCGGCCCACTCCACGACGAACTGCTCAAGCGCAAGCTGAGGATGAAGGACCGTCGAGCGCTACCCAAGGGCGACTTCGCCGTGCCCGCCAAGGCACCTGCGAGCGGCAGCTACCCGATCAACGACGAGAGCCATGCTCGCAACGCCCTGTCTCGAGCCTCTGGTAAGCCCGTAGAGGCTCAGGTGCGCGCCGCGGTCCACCGGAAGTACCCGAACATCGGTGCCGAGAAGGAGCGCCTTGAGAAGTCCCCTGGCGTGCCTGACGAGTCGGTCCAGGCGCCCAAGGAGAAGGGCCACCTCGCCACAGGGCAGTCCGGTCTCGCTGGCCCTGTCACTGCGGGCCATGTCCGACCCGACAACAGCCCGTCTTATGAGGTCGGTGGCAAGACCCCCTACATCATCCCCGACGAGGCCAAGGTGACGAACAACCCTCCCTTTGAGCGCCGCCCCCGTCAGGAAGCAATGCCTCAGGGTTCCGAGGACATGGGCAAGGAGTCTTGGGAGATCGAGGTCGTGGACAAGCAGAACTGGGTCAGTCTCGACAACAACCCCGCTATGGCCTCTGAGATGCCCCAGGAGCCTTCGGTCCAGTCTGCTAACGCAACAGTGCTCGACCGGATCGTCTGCGCCTACGTGGCCCTCAAAGAGGCAATGGCGGCACAGAAGGCTGACCCCGACGGGATGACCGATCCCCTCGATGCTCAGGTGTGGGCGCACCTCGAAGACGTGTGCGCCACTCTGAAGAACGCTCTCATTGACCAAGCCCTGGACAGCGTTGGCATAGACGCCGCTCTGCTCAAGGCCGAGAACCTCCTCACCAAACTTGGTGGGGCCGACACAACCGCCGGCAACGGCGCCCGAACCTCCGAGGAGGAGAACATTATGACCACCGTCACCAAGGAGGATCTCACCGCACTTGTAAGTGAGACCGCTGGTGCTGCTGCTGTCGCGGCTGTCAAAGAAGCGCTGAAGGCTGAGCGCAAGGCCGAAAAGGCCAAGATGAAGGGCAAGATGAAGGGCAAGAAGCCGCCTTTCATGCCAGCCGAGAAGAATGCCAACAACGGCGGGGATATTACCCGTGAGCAGGAAGAGGCTGGCGTCAAGGGCGAGAACAAGGCCAACGATGTGAACTCAGTTGGTGGCCCAGTCGACAGCCAATATGTCAACAAGGAAAAGACAGGTAAGAAAGACAAGGCGATCAAGCAGCTCGTGGAGGCCCAGGCCGCAGAACTCGGCGAGGTCAAAGGGTTGCTTGAGAAGATGTCGAAGCGTCCCCGTTCTGGGGGCCCGTTCCTCGGAGTAGCCGCTAGCGGGGCCTTCCCGGCCGCCGAAGGGCGACACAGCGAGAGCGTGGCCAAGAGTGCAGAGGATGCCGAACTCGAGCCTCTCCTGAAGGAGATCGAGCAGATGGGAGGCAAGCCGGGGTGGGACAACGCCCAGCGGTACGCCGACCTTCAACAGCAAGCCACCCTTATTCGGCTTCGCAACGCTCGTCTCAACAGCCTGCTCTGATCCGTCCCATAAATCAGCACCAACGCGACCGGCTTAGGTCGTCGCGCCCCAGAACGAAGGAGAACCAATGCCTCCCGGTGCAACTGCCGACATCGAACTCCTAACTAAGGAGACGATGGAAATCTTCAAGAAGGCCCAGACCACGGGCCTTTACGCCTCTACGGGTATCCAGGGCGTAGACCTCTCAGGGCTTGTCAGCCTTGTCCCGGTCAACGTGCCGGCCCGTAATAACACGAGCGCCTTCCCTCGCGTCATTGCTGGCGAAGGCTCCCAGACTGCCACTTGGCGGTCGCTGCTCAACGTCAACAGCTCGCAGACCGACGCCGCGGTAGGCATCGACTACGCAGGCTCGCTGACGATCCTCGACGAGCAGGACTGCTTCGCGACCTACAAGGTCCTCGCGAAGGCCAACCGCGTCACCCTTGACGCTGTGGCGTTCGCCCGGAACTACGCCGATGCTCTTGCCGTTGCCGAGCTCCAGACGCTGAACCAACTGTTCATCGCCCAGGATCTCTACATCATCAACGGGCAGAACTGGGCGCTCGGTACCCCGGCTGGCCCTCTCACTCTGACCCCGGCAGCCACAGGCGGTTCGATCGCCTCGGGCACCGTCGTTTACGTGTCGGTCGCAGCGAAGTCCGGTGCCAACTACTTCGTCAACAACGGCAACTCGCCGGCTCTGACGGGGCACACCACGGTTGGTACGACGAGTTCCACCAATACCCTCACGGCCTCCATCCCGGCAGTCAAGGGCGCGGTGGCCTACGACTGGTATGTCGGGACTTCCGCGGCGCAGTACTACTACACGACCACGACCGTCGCCCAGGCGACCTTCACGAGCGTGTATACCGCTGCCCAAGCCCCCCCGACGACCCTGCCGTTGTTCACCACTCTGGCGAACCCTCCGTCGACGGCCCCCACGGCCGACACGAGCTACAACGCGGCCAACTGGTACAACGGGATCATCGCCTCCACCTTGGGCGACTACGGCTCACTCGGGCCCGTAACGCCTGGGACTGGAACGGCCACAGGGGCCATCTTCATCGACAATGGTGGCAATGCCCCGAACCTCTCGGGCGGCGGCATCGACATCTTGGACACCATCAACGACAAGATCTGGGCGAGCGTCCAGCTCTCGCCGACGGCCTACATGATGAACTCGCTCCAGGGCGACGAAATCTCCAAGGCCATCTTGGCGTCGAGCTCCGCGACCACGTTCCTGCCTCCCACGGATGCCGACGCTAGGACGAACCTGGCGGGCGGCGGCTACATCGGGCGGTACATCAACCGTGCTGCGGGAGGTGTTCCCGTCGCGATCGAGATCCACCCGAGGATGGCACCGGGGACGATCTTCGCAAGGTGCGACCGGGTGCCGTTCCCGGGGAGCAATATCGGGAGCGTGTTTGAGGTCAGGGCGCAATACGACACAATGCGCTTTGACTACTCTGCCAACATGACCCAGAACAGCCTCGGCGGCGGCCCCAGGTACGATTTTGAGATCAGAAGCAACGAAGTGCTGGTCAACCGTGCCCCGGTGGCCCAGGCCGTCGCCTGCAACATCGCCTAATCGCACTTGCGAAGTCGGTGATACTGTTATAAACTCTGGTACATGAAGACATGTGCCGAGTGCCACACTCCCAAACCGCTTGATGATTTCAAGCGTCACGCAGCCTCACCCGACGGCCACACCTACATCTGCAAGGACTGTTTGCGTGGCCGTCGGGAGTCGCTGTCCCACCTCACCCCAGAAGAACGCCGACAGCGGCGCAGCGAGACCTTCAAGAAGCGTTATGCGTCCGACCCGGAGTTTCGGGACAGGCTTAGGGGCCATCGGCGTAAGTCCAACTATGGTGTGCCGCCCGAGGTCTACCAGGCCCTCCTAGACCGGCAGGGCGGGGACTGTGCCATTTGCCACCAGCCAACTGAGAACGGATTCGGCCAGCGTGGTTTTCATCTTGACCACGACCATGAGACCGGGCAGATCCGAGGTCTTCTGTGTCTCGGTTGCAACACGGGGCTAGGAGGGTTCGCCGACGATCCCGTCCGACTCCGCTCAGCCATCCGCTATCTGGCAGCCGTCCGTGAGCCGTTGGTGGTTAAACGAGCGTCTCCTAAAGTCCGTGCCCAATGCGGCACTGTTAGCGGCTACATGCGTCATCGTCGGCTGAACGAAGAGAAGTGTGACGCGTGCCGAGAAGCCTGGTCTAAGTACAACTCCAGCAAGGCATGGGAACGTCGCAAAGCCCCTGAGGACCTAAAGCGCCGTAAGGTAGCCGTGTGCGGGACGAGCAGCGGCTATACGGCCCATTTCAACCGAGGCGAGCCGGTGTGTGACGCTTGCCGCGCAGCCCGTGCCGTCTATCAGAAAGATCGCAAGGCAAAGAAGCAGCCTCTCCCCAGCCCCTCCGTTCCCTAGGTGCGCTGGGGGGAGGCCCAAACAAAGGGAACGAACATGCAGATTTACCACGTCGAAGAAAAACCCCACAACCGCTTCGTCCTAGACCCTGACCTCGGCCAGGTCATGCGCCGAGAGATGGTGATGAAAGCCTCCTCCGTCGAAAAGATCGACCGCGGCGGCAAGGTCTTCGAGCTTCTGCCCGACGGCACCTTTGACGTCGATCAGGAGACCGCCCGCTACCTGCTCTCCCGCCCCGGTTGGCACGAGGGCGACAACCCCTTCTACGCCGACGTTGAGATCGAGCCCGCGCGCCCCCCCAAGCTGTCAAAGGCCGGCGCACGCGCGTCGTAACCTGAGCCATGTCCCTCGAAAAACGATTGGAGAAAGTAATGACCGCTCTTGACGACCTCAACCAGGCAGTGGCCGCCGTCAGCACGACCACCTCGTCCCTCAGCACCGCCGTAGCTGGGCTCATCGCCGAACTGCTTCAAAGCGGCGGCACCTCAGCCGAGATCGAAGCAGCCACGGCCCAGGTCCAAGGGGTCAACACGACCCTGACCAACCTGCTCGGCACCATCCCCCCTCCTCCCTCAAGCCCTCAAGCCTTCGACCCGGCGAGCAACCTGGCTCTCTACAGCTACCTCGGGGCCCCTCCCGTCCCATCGGACTGGACGGCCGTCACCGATGTCACCGGTACAGGCGGCGAGACCCTCTACACCTTCTCGGGCGACACCGCAGGCGCGGCTCCGACTGGAGCACAAGCTGGCGTGTGGGTGCCCTACACGGGCGCTCTCACCACCGTCGCCTAGTTGAGGGTTGTCGTACCGTTCGTCGACCTTCACCCCAAGACTCGGGAGTCGGTAGCCCTCTACGCCCCCACCGCCGAGCTCATAGAACTCTCTCGGGCCGACGACGCCTACTACAAGGTGCTCGCCGGCCTGTGGGAGGGGGGCGACACTTTCTTGGTGATCGAACAGGACAATGAGGTCCATGCGACCGTAGTACCCGAGTCCGAGGCCTGTCCTGAACCCTGGTGTGTATGGCCATACCCCGGCCCCGCTGGTGCCACTGGAGACTGTCTCACCTACTACTCCCTCGGCTGTACGAAGTTCTCCGCTGACCTGTTAGCCAAGGCCCCTACGTTGATGGCCGACCTTCCCTCCCACGACTGGCGAAGGCTGGACGCCCTAATGCTCCCCCTGCTCCGCGAAGCCGTCGGAGAACCCCACTGGCACATCCCCCCGGTCAACCATCACCATGTGCGACCATGGGTGCTGCAACGCCGCTGCGACTGCGGTGGCATCCTTGAAGAAGGGACGACATCATGCCTTTCCCCCTGTTGAAAATCGATGGGTCCTCTCCGGACGCCTTCATTTACCTTGACGGAGTTCCACAGACCCATTTCACGTCCCTTCACCTTGAGCTTCTGCCTTCGATAGCTGGCGAGCCCCGCGGAAAGGTGACGGCTACCTTCCTGGCACGAGTTGACGTGACCGACCTACCAGTTGTCGTACAGGAGGCCTAGCCGCGCGCCACAGAGGCGCTGTGATTGCGGGGAGTGTTGCCCTAGCTATAGTGGGGGTCGTCGGTTAGATCCCGCCGAGGGTGCCATGGTGCGCAGGGAGATCCTGCGACAGGGTTTGATAATGTCCCGTCATGAAACAGCACCCCTCGACTTAGGAGGCTTGATGACCACTACAGATACCCAGCCATTGACCGAGCAACCCCGACGCTGGCGTTGTGGGTGGTGCGGCACGGAAGGGGTAGCCCCGTCTCAGTACGAAGCGCAGATGGCGTCGATCAAGCATGTTGAGGACGCGCGCCACATCGAGCTAGGGCACCCCACGCTGCCCGTGGACTATGTGCGCTGACCCGAATTGCGGATTTGACTACCGCCCCGAGGACATGATCGGCGAGGACGACCTCACCCCTGAGGAGCGTGCTGCGTTTGACGAGCGCGTCCTGTTTTACCGCAACCTGGAATATGTAGGCGGGAAGCACGCACCCTGGGAGTTCATCCCCTTTGCCTGCATCAGGACCCAGATGGCTCGCCACCTCCGAGGCCTCTACGACTGGTGGTACCTCATAGGGCGTCGCTCGAATTTAGGTATCACCATCATCACCGAAGTTCGCGACGTGGCCTACGGGCCCGAGGAGGTCCCGACACGGGAGCCGGGGTATGTCCTCCTGGCTTCCTGCCACGGCCATGCCCCCAAGTCTGGTGGCAAGCCCAGGTTCCCGTTCCCGGGTACCAACTGGTCGGACTCCGACATCGTGACGTACCCTGCGCTTCAGGAGTTCATTCTCGCTCCCGCCTGATGAGGGTCGTCTGCTGCTACGTCGAGGGCAAACTCCACCCCCTTACCTTGGCGGCGCTCAAAGAACATGCCCCCGACGCCGACCTTGTAGACCTCGGCAAAGCGTGGGACGCTTACTACCTCTTCTTGGCTCAGCTTTGGGAAGAGGGCGAGGGCTTTCTGGTAATCGAAGAGGACATTGAGGTCCACGCTGAGGTTCTCCCTCAGCTTGAGGCGTGCCCTGAACCGTGGTGCCTCTTCGCGTTCCCTGGTGCCGGTGGCGCTCTGCTCTCTGGCTCCCTCGGCTGCACCCGCTTCTCCACCGAACTCCTTGCTGCCCACCCCGACCTCATGGCCAAGCTCCCCGTGCGCGACTGGAAGCGCCTCGACTCCGAGATCCTTCCTGCTCTTACGAAGCTCGGCTACACCCAACACGTCCACGAACCCCCCGTCCCCCATCACCACTACCGTCCCGAGAGGCGGCTGTGTGACTGCGGAGCGACAGAGCACTAGGAGCGGCCATGGCCTTCCCCACGCAGTTCACCCTTCTGTCCTCCACGACGGCAGCCTCTACTACAGGGTCTGCCAACTTTGCTGCGATCGCTACCAAGTGGGCTGTGGGCATCATCCTGACCGCGACGAACCCTCAGACGCCGAACCCTCCGGTTCCCTCCCTCACCTTTACCTGTTCATCCGACAACACGAACTTCGCCGCAGTTACCCCAGCCGCCCAGCGTGGTGGGTGGTACACCTTTGACGTGCCGGCCCAGTACATCACTGTCCAGGTAGCCAACAACACAGGCACCCTTGTTCTCGTCGCCGTGGCAGAGAGCACCTAAGTGACCCGAGCCGAGAGGCGTCGCCTCCTGCGCGAACTGGGGGTCCCCAGCAAGAAGATGAAGCGCCGCCGGCCCGTGAACCCCGCGGTCCAAGAGGCTTTCCGCCAAGCAGTGCGCGACCGCGCCGCTACCTTGGAGAAGGCGTGACCTTCGTCCCCACCCCTTTCGCGACTCCGGTCATCGCACCACGTACCGCGACCCAAGCTCGCGCCTATTCGTACATCTCCGTCTCGCAGTACCGCTTCGCCCCGACCTCAGTAGGGACTCAGGGTCTTGTCCCGAAGTCCACACAGCCCCAGGTGGACTCCGCAGGCTCTCTGGCTATGGTTATTGCTGAAGCTTCGCAGTGGATGGACACGCACTGCTTCCACCGCAACGACGGGAACTTCGCGGCGACGATCACCAACGAACAGATGTGGGTCAAGGTCAAGCCCAACCAGTCCGCGGTCCTGATCTGCAACTTCAAGCCGATCCTTGAGGTCGTAGGACTTGCCCTGGGCCCTGCCCCCGGCCAGCTCCAGAACATCAGCGCGAACACCGCTGCCCTCTTGGTGATCGGTGAGAACACCATCACCCTTCCCGGCGTCTTCGTCTCGGGGACCACGACCATTGGCAACACCGTCCTGTTCAATGGCTTCCCCTCGTACAACGGTGGGATGCTCGCGGTGTACGACTACATCTCGGGGTACGCGCACACGACCTTGGCTGCCAGTTGCACCGCAGGGCAGACCTCGATCACGCTGAACCCCCCTACTCCCGGTGGAACGGCTCTCTACGGTATCTACGCCGGCACAGCGCTCAAGATCAAGGACGAGGCCAGTACTGAGACTGTCGTGGCCTCTGCGGCCCCCACAGGGCTCACAGTGAGCCTCTCAAGCCCTCTGGTGAACAACCACACGGTCCCGAACTACCCCGACTACATCCCGGTGACGGCTCTGCCTGGTGACCTTGAGCGCGCGTGCATCCACCTGACCAACGTTCTCTTGAAGGCGCAGGGAATGAGGGCGCAGATGCCCGCGAGCATCGGGTCAGCTACTCCCGCCACGCGGCAGGGCTTGGCTCGAGCCGGTGCCCTTGCAGACTATGACGTCGCCTGCCGGCTCTTGCACCCATACGTCACCAGTTTCCTGCACTCTTGACCAGAGCAGCGGTACGTTCTGCGGCGCAGAGCTTCTTCCAAGGCCTCAACCTCCCCACGGTCGGCACGGTCTTCTCGGCCCGGGCTTATGTCCACGGCGAGGACTACGAACAGAACGCCGCCCTTCAGTACACCCAGTCCCTTGACGGCTCTGGTGCTGTTCTCGTAGTCAACATCCCCTCGGAGAAGCGCCAGCGTCGCGCCATGACCGGACGGGGAGGAGTCAACGACTCGTGCATCTACCGCATCGCCCTTGAGGTCTACCTCGCCAACCTTGAGGGTGCCCCGGTCGATGCCCAGAACGACTACGACGCCATCATCGACGAGATCATCCTCCAGATCAGGGGTAACCCGAACCTCGGCAACGCTATAGCTGTCTGGTCGGCGGGCGAGTTCAACTACGGCGTCGAGCACGAGCAGTCCGAGCCTTGGACGGAGGAAGATGGCACGACGGTCTTCATCACTGGTGTCGTGCGCTTTGAAGCGTGGGACTGGCAGGCGGGACCTGCCGGCTCAGTCTGAAAGGAACCAACGTGCCTAAAAAGAACTTCTACAACTCCGACAGCCGCACCCTGACCTGGCCCTATCTCGTCCACCCCGAGACCCTCACCACGCTTCGACTGGAGCCAGGCGAGGTCGTGGAGAACCTGTTCGTCCCGGCGTACTTCAAGGACCCGTTCCTGCTCGTGGTCGGTGCCGTTGAGAAGCAGGCCCCCGACGAAGTGCCGACCTTCGTTCCCAACCCCCCCGCCGAGGATTCCCCGGCCGAACCCTCAAAGGAGGGCTGAGTTATGCCGAACCCTTATGGACAGGCTTATGCCGTCGCGCAATCCCAGATGGGCCTCGCTATCGAGGCCACCAAGGGAACCGCCCAGGCCCCTGTGTACTGGATACCTTACCGCGCGCCCAAGTATGTCCCCACTCGTATGTTCTTGCCCGATGAAACCCTTCAGGGTTCGATGGTCTCGGTCTACGGCCTGACCCCTGGTATGCGCTACGACTCACATGGGTGGGACTCGTACCCGTACCTCGACACGTTCCCGATCCTGGTTGCCGCCGAGCTGGGTAGTTCGGACACGTTGACGGCGGCTCCTGGGAACACCACTCTGTCCTCGTCAGCCGCCGCGGGTGCTACCACCATCGTCACGGCGGCGTCGATTGCAGCGAACAGCTTCATCACCCTAGGCTCCGCATCCCTTGGGACTCTTGAGTCGCACTACACCACGGCCGTGGCGGGCTCCTACACCATCACCCTGGCGACTCCTCTGGCCTTCGCCCACACCAGCGGCGCAGCGGTCACGGGGCTGACCAAGCACTCCTTCTCTTTGCTCAACAACAGCGCCACCGTGGGCAACCAACCTCCCTCATTGACCCTCACAGACTTCGATGGTGAGGAGTGGCGGCAGCTCACCGCTGGGCAGATGGACAAGCTCAGCATCACCGGCAACGCGACCGCTCTGGTGAACTACACGACGGACTTCTACTGCAACCCGTCGATCACCCCCTCCACCCCTAGCCCGTCGTACTCCACCGTGACCCCGGTTCCCTCTTGGACGACAGGTCTTGTGATCTCGGGGACGGCCTACACGGACGTCGAGGAGTGGGCCGTGGACATGAGCCGTGGGACCAAGCCGATCCCCGCCGTCACCGGGACCCTGGAGTACTTTGAGTACTTCGCCGGCCCCTTGACCGTCGGTGGCAAGACGACAGTGGTCGAAACCTCGGGCGCTACCGAACTCACGCAGTACCAGAACGGCACGGACAACACCTTCGACTTCTACGTGAACGACGTGACGACTGGCGACATCATGCGTATCCACTCGTCCTCGGTCATTTACAAAACTGGTGAACTGGTCAGGTCTAAGGAGTACGTTGAGGCCGAGCTGACCTTCGACTTCCTGCCCACTGCGACCGACGCTCAGGCTGGGGGCGTGTCGCCCATTATCATCCAGTTCGGCAACAATGTGACTACGGCGTACTACACCGACTAATACAACCCAAGGGAACAGGGGAACAAATTGCAAATCGACATTCCGGGTGGCACTGCCACCCTGCGCGACACCCTCACCATCCGAGAGCGCCGCGCGATCCAACGCATCGCTCTCGACGCGATGGGCCTAGCCAACCAGCTCACGAGCGACTCGGTAGCCCTCCAGCCCAAGGACGCCGAGCTCCTGATGACCACGCAGGACAAGATGGCCGACGCCACCCTCGTCGCTTACCTTCAGGCGTGGTCCCTCGACAAGCCGCTCCCCACGCTTGACACCATCGACGAGATGGACGGCGACGTGTACGACGCGATCACCGCGGCGATCGAGAAGAAGGGGGGAGTGGCAGGCGTCGACACCTCGCCCAATAAGAACAAGGAGAGCCCTACCAGCGACTCGCCCGTTTCCGTTGGCACCTAGAAGGGCGAGCCCACCCCGACGCTCCGATTGATTACGACCTCGCAGATCGATACCGAGAGCACAGGTACCGAGTCTTGTACCCCGGCCTTACCCACGAGCAGTTCCTAGATGAGCCTTCTGACACGGTGGACTGGGCTCTGGCCTTTGCAGGCATGGAGGCGAAGATGGAAGCCGACGCGATTGAGAAGGCCAAGAAGAAGTGACCGCCGATGTCAAGGCTTGCGTAGCTGGTCTAGAGCGCCTCTCCAAGGACATGAACCACACCATGTTCCGCATCACAGGCAAGGCCCTTGACATCGTGCAGGCAGGGGGCCGCTCCTTCGCTCCCATCGGCACCCCAGGTAACACGACAGCCCCCCCAGGCACCCTGAAGGAGTCCATCCTTACTCAGGGCCCTCGGGGGGCTGATGGTTTGTTTACGGGCGAAGTGGGGCCGACGACGGTGTACGGTCGGCAAAGAGAGCTCGGTGGGCATATCTTTCCTAAGCGCGCCAAGGCCCTCCGGTTCGTGAAGTTCGGTGATGTCGTCTACACGATGCACGTCTACCAGAAGCCCGAGCCTTACATGAAGCCTGGACGAACGGCGTCCCTCAGGCCCATCAGGGACATGGCAGTGGAGCAGGTGTCAAAGACGATCGCTGGGAGTACCGAGAGTGAGGTCTAGGAGGTGAGCGATGTCTGAGGCATATTTGGAACCCGTAATAGTGCGGGTGGTCGGGGACATAAAGGACCTCCTTGCCAAAATCAAGGAGGCTCAGTCCCTTCTCGAGGACTTCTCCAAGACCGTCTCGACCGCTCACCTCTCGGCCGACTACAAACTTGTCACCAAGGCCGTAACTGAGGCTGACGCCGAGCTAAAGGGCTTTGCCAAGCAGGTCTTTGATGCCCACCTCGGGGCTACCTCAGGGCCTCTCCAGGGTGCTCTCACGGCTGCTGACACTGAGCTTGCCAAGTGGGGTTCCAAGGTCACCAAGACCCAACTCGGGGCAAACTCCGCGGTCCTCCAGAAGGACCTCCTGAAGATCAACGCGGAGCTTGCGAAGTGGGGCAGCAAGGTCACCAAGACCCAACTGAGCGCTGACCAGAAGCTTCTCCTAGCCCAGCTTGCCAAGACCCAGACAGAGCTATCCGCTCTCGCGAAGAAGGTAACGGCACTCCCAGTCACAGCGAATACAAAGGCTGCCCTAGCCTCCGCTACCGCTGCCCAGCAGGCGATCGACCGCATGAAGGCCGACATCAAAGTCGGTACCGATATCAACACTGCTGGGGCACTAGCCAAGATCGCAATTCTCGACACTGCCATCAAGGGGTTGAACGACGCGCTTGGTGGCGGCGGGGGGGGCGGTGCCAAGTCCACGGCGAGCCTTCTAACCGCCTTAGGTCTCGGTGGCATGTTCGGTCTAGCTCATGCTGGTTCGGCGGCTGGGCTCGCCGGGTTTGGTCCCGAACGGCTCATCACTACCATCCTTGGCATCCTCGGCTTCACTGGGGCCGCGGCAGCGGGCGGGTCCCTCTTGGGGCTGGCCGCTCTCACGACTAGCGGTGTTGGGCTTGGCACCGACACTGCTGGGATCGGGCAGGCCGTTGGGGACATCACTCAGCTCTACCAAGCGACGAACAACCTCAATCAAATGGTTGCCGAGTACGGTCCCAACAGCAGCGAGGCGGCCGCAGCACAGAAGGAATACAACAACACGCTCGCAGGAATGCCTGCCGTGGCCCGCGGGGCCCTCAAAGCTGCGACCAGCGCGGTGGAGTCGTGGACCCCCGTCTTCGACAAGTACACCGGGCCTGCCGAGAAGATCGCCGCAGAGATGATCGCCCAGTTTGTCCCCGTCGCCGAGAAGCTCTTGCCCGAGATTGGTTCGGCTGCCACCAAGAACATGCGCATCATCCAGAAGGCGCTCCAGCCCTTCCTCACATGGCTTGACAGCAGCAAGCCTGGGGGTGGCCTGACTGTTCTGACGGAGATCGAGAACACCTTCTCGCAGCATCTCCCGAATGCGATGAAGGCATTGACCGGCGCTCTCCAGGCCTTGTTCGAGGTGACGGCGAAGCTCGATCCCCAAACTGGGAAGATAACTAATTGGCTTGCTAACTTCTTCACGTCGATCACCACCCCAACTCCTCCACCGAAACCCACATGGCATCCGGGCGAGTCGATGAAGGCTTATGCCAATGCCATGAAGGTGTGGGAAACCGAGGTCGCTAACGACCAGTACGGCTTGTCAAACAAGGCTTCCTCGCAAATCGACAAGTGGGTTGCCGATTGGCATGTTTTGGTGGACTTCTTCAAAGCACTTTTCAAGGCAGCCGCGGCGATTAGTGCCGCCTCGGCTGGTACCGGCGAGTCGATCTTCACCACCTTGACGTCGATGCTGAACAACTTCACGAAATGGGCTAGATCAAAGACGGGGTTCGCTGAACTGAACACGTTGATGACGGCCCACAAGAAGCAACTTGACGCGATCCTTGAGTTGCTCGGATCTCTCATCGGTGCCTTTGGCAAGTTGGAACTGACCATTTCCCCCACGATCGTCAACGGCGCGACGGCTGTAATCAAGGCCCTTGACGCATTGTTCCACTCCAAGCTCACGATAGCGACCGGCTTCACTGACTTCATCAAGACGCTGACCAATCTTGCGACTCACCCACCGAACCTCTCTGATGTAACGAAACTCTTTGGTTCCCTCGTTAGTTTCCTGACGGACATTCCTTCCAAGATCAAGGGCCTCACCGTGGGGGAGATGACGGCTTCGCTGGGAGGCATAGCTCTTCTCGCGTCGCGTATCCCTATCCTGAAGCACTCGATCCAGGCGATCCTCGGCATCTTCACTGGGAAGGTCACCTCCCTCAAGGACTTCTGGAATGCCTTGACCGGCAAGGGTTCGGGTCTTAGCGCGTCCGCTACCCAACTCAGCGCTTCCGCCAAAGCTCTCACAGAGGCCGCAGCGGCATTGAAGGAGTCGGCCGGCACGCACGTACCCAGTGGCCCTGGCGGCGGTGGTGATGCTACAACCACTGCGGAACAGGACGCCGAGAAAGGTTGGTTCGCAGCGTGGCTAGGTAAGACAACGCTCGGCAGGGTCGTCTTGACGGTCGCTCAGGCAGACATCACAGCGGCCGCCACTCGTATGGCTGTGTCAGCACTCTCGATAGCAGCGCCAGCCGCTTACTTCTATGGTCTGGTCAAACTCTCCGAGTACGTGGGATCAGGACCCCGGCCTTCCCTGACTGGCAAAGCGAACAAGGCCAGCGAGGCTCAACTCGTGGACTACCTCAACATGATCGCCGAGGGCATCTGGACGGGCGTCGCCGCCGACAAAGCGGGTTGGCAGGAACTGACAGCCGGCGAGAAGACCCTCGTCAACAAGGCTGTTGCTCTGGAAGGGGACATCAACATCCTCCTGGCTTCCAGCAGGGCAATGCTCGCGGGCAAGGCGTCTCCCTATAGTTCCGCCCAGCGTGACAAGGCCGAGGCCGCTCTCGGGCTGACGGGGATCAACCTCAAGGACATCTCCACGAAGCTGTTGGAGGCCCTGATAGCGGGCACGTTTGGAGATGTGGTCGGTGGCAAGGGCAGCGCGCAGGCCAAGAGCATTGGTGAGCAGATCATCGCTGGCCTAACCAAGGGGCTCCAGGGCAAGCCCGAGACGACGGCCTTCAAGAACCTGATAAAGGAGATCAACTCGATCTTCGGTATCTCGTCCCCGTCCAAGGTCTTCATCGCTATGGGCATGGCGAACATGCAGGGCCTCGCCAAGGGCACCACCGACAGCGCCTCACTGGTCATGGCAGCATACGCCTCGGTGGTCAACAAGACCCTCGCCTCCCTCACCGCTGACATCCCGCGTTTCAGAGCCACTGGCTCGGCTCTCACGCAGAGCCTCTTTGCCGGCGCAGGGTCCCTCCCTGCCTTCCACGGCGCAGGTGCCGGTGGTGGCAATATCGAGATCACGTCCCACATCACCTTCCAGATCACCGGTATGCCCGACATGACGCATGGTTCCACCTTCAGCCGCCAGCTCAAGAGCGCTCTGGACGAGCACGACCGCAAGTTGATGCAAGCCATCCGCGCTGGTAGGTCGTAATGGCTACCGCCCCCTCGGTCCCTACCTTGACAGCTCCGGCTAACGGCGCCTACATCGACTTCTCTGAGACCCCCGCGTTCGCGGCGACTTACAACTCGACCGACGGCGCAGACCAGAACGCTTTCGCCTTCCGTCTCAGGACACTCCCGATCGGCAACACCCCAGGCTCCGCGTACCAGTACTGGAACGGCAGCACCATGGTCGACACGATCCAGTGGGTCTCGGTCACGACTGTGCCTGGAGGGTCCTTCGGCTCGACCGTCGCACCTGTCATGTACGCGGGTTACTCCTACGCGTGGTCCTTCGCCTCTCAGGAGGCCTCTGGAAGCCTCCAGGGGGCCTTTGCGACGGACTTCACGATGAACTGCTCGGTTGCCCCCATAGTGACGGTGAACACGCCTACAGGCACCATTACGACGTCCCTCCCAGCGATCACTTGGACCGACTCGCTCGCTCTCTACGCCGTGCAGACGTACTACCAAGTCATCGTGGAGACGGGGAGCTTCTCGACTACCCCCGGCTCGGGTACTCAGATTTGGAACTCGGGGGTCGTGGCTTCCTCCGCGTTGACCGCGACCATGGGTTCTCCCGTACCCGGTGGGGCGAGCACGCGAGCCTTCGTGCAGATCACTCAGACCGGTGGGCAAGTCTCAGCGTGGGCCTACACGTCCTTCACGGGCCCCTCTGGTGTCCCCTCCGCCCCGACAGTGAGCGCGGCGACAGGGACCGACGGGGTTACCGGGTGCCCCCTGATCGCCGTCACGATCACAGGCTCGAGCGCGGGCACCGCAGTGGTCACGCGCTCCGATGGGCTCTACGTCCGAGGCGCTTCCCCGACGAACCCCGCGACCTACGGGGGGTCATCTCTCGTCGTCAACGACTATGAGGCCGTCCCAACAGTTGCGTATACATACTCCGTGCAGATCACCGCGTCGACCAAGACCTCCAACGCAGGCACCTCGGGTTCGGTGACCCTCACGACTACGAACTGGTGGGAGTTCAACCCTGTCGCAGTGGCCACCGCGATCAATGCCCAGTTCATAGATTGGTCGCCAACGCAGGTCGAACAGAGCACCGGGCATCCGGTCATGGGACAGAACGTGATGAACGTGGTCGCTAGCACGGTGCTCAACCAGGACTTCACGGGTACCGCCGAGCTCTTCACCGCAGCGGTCTACACGGGGTTCCAAGCTTTGCTCTCTTCGGGGGCCATCGTGTTCATCTCAAGCCCCTGGGGCCCGACGGACACTGGGTACTTCCGCATCGGTATCCCCAGTGGTGGCCTGTCCACGGGTACTGGGTCCACAGTCAAAACGACGAAGCTCATGCCATCTACTGCCGCTGGCCCGCACAGGACCGTCGATGTCCTTGCGGTGGCCGCCCCCAGACCAACCGTCTGATGCCCACCGTAAATCCTGCCGACGCGCTGATCGACAACCTCAGGTTCGGGGCCACGCTTGTCGTGACCCAACTGACTGTCTACCAGAACGGCATCCCGACGGAATATGTGGTCCCTGTTTCGACGATGGACATCACAGTCGATCGCAACGCGGCGCAAAGGCGTTCAGGCAGCATCACGGCCGAGATCACCCCGACAGCACCGCCCCCCGCCCTACTGCCTACGGGGCCGTCCTCTGCGCTGTCTCCGTTCGGCAACGAGGTCTTCATCCAGACCGGCATCGCCGCCCAGCAAGGGGCGCTCTACGCTGCGGCCCCCCTCGGGGCGACTTCGGTCGAAGTGTACAATCCCGAACAAATCGTGGTCGGCTCCATGATCTCGTTCCCCGGCGACGGCGCGCAGTACTCAGTCACCGCGGTCACAGGGTCAAACACTCCCTTCACTCTCCAACTGGGAACACCGTTGCTAGTTGCCGAGGCCGCAGGGACCCCCGTGAACCACAACCCGCAGTGGGTACCCATTGGGCTGTTTGAGATCGCCACTACGACCGTGGACGACACCTCCTTGGACTTGGTGACGACCCTCCAGGTCTACGACCGCTCGTGGGTCATCTCCCAGCGTCAGTTCATTCAGGCGTACATCTTCCCGATGACTGCTTCTGGGAACTTCGTGGACGAGATGGTGTTCCTGCTCAACTTCGTGTGGGGTACCAACCAGGCTACGGGCACTCCGATCCCCGAGTCCCCCCCCCTCAATTTCAACATCGTCCCGACCTCCTTGAGCGTGCCAGCCGCGACCTACGACCAAGGTTCTGATCCTTGGCAGGCGGCGATGGACATGGCCGAGTGCGTGGGGTATGAGCTGTACTTCGATGTCTATGGCAATGTCGTAGGCCACCCGATCCCGAACCCCTTCAACCGTCCTGTGACCTGGAACTTCACTGACCAACCGGACAATATCTACGGGACTGGGGGGTCAGGCTCAGGTGGAGGCTCATCGACCCTCCTCGGCTCGGTGTACTCGACTCCGACCGCAGTGCAGAACCAAATGACCCGCGACGGGATCTACAACGACGTCTACATCACCGGAGTAGGAACGTCCAACGCTCCATACTCGACGACGGGTAGTGACGCTCCTGTCCTAGCCGAGGCTGCTGATGTCAGTCCTGCGACAACGAGCCCCACGTCGATCTACGGCCCGATGGGGGATATCCCTGAGTTCGTTTCGTCCAACCTCGTGAGTAGCGGTGGACAGGCCTTGCAGATGGCAAAGAGCGAGCTCCTGCTCACCCTGTCTGCCTCTTGGACCATCACCCTCACGATCGCCCCGAACCCGATCTTCGATATCGACGACGTTGTTACTGTCACCCACGCGCGCGTCGGACTAGCCAACGTCCCGATGGTCATCGACACGATCGACTATATGGTCAGCTATGGCGACCTCTGCACGATCACAGGCCGCGTCCTTCAGGCCGGCACGCAGACGGGGACGGTCGCGTGGAAGGCTTACCAAGACGGCAGCGCCAACAACCAAGGCCTGAGCCTCACCGGCATCGTGGACAGCGTTCAGTCCCCTGCCTATGGGACCAACTCTGCTTTCGCCCAAGCGGCCCAGAGCGTCTACACCGGCTCGTACTTACAAGGGCCCTACGGAGACACCAACGCTCAGGGCGCTGCTACTGGGTCTGCCTTCTCGGCTGAGGCAATCATTGAGTGGCCCTTCATCGAACCGACTCTTCCGATCACGGGCATTGCGCTCACTCGGATAGAGCCAGGCGGTAACCAGTGGTCGATAGGTCTGAGCGCGAACACGGCTTTCATCGAGTACAAGTGGACCGACTCAACAGGGACGGTCAATACCTTCACCGGGACCAACACGATCGCCCCCTTGACGGCTTACTGGGTGCAGCTTGCTTGGGACGGCTCAACGCTCTACGGCTTCGTGAACGGGGTTCTCGACCTGTCCACAGCGATGACCTCAGTGATGACCCCCTCCGCGAACGGTGCCCTCCGCATAATCGGCAGTTCGGCGATGGGGGACATTACGGTAGACGAGGTGAGGATCTCCGATGTAGCTAGGAACACCTCTGGGTATACCCCGGCGACCGCCCCCTTCACCTCGGATGCCAACACAGGCGCCCTGTACCACCTGGACGCCGGGTTCATCACGGAAACGATATGACCCGCCCCGCTGCCCCTGGAAGCCCTCACAGCCTCTCACAGGCCCTTCGTAGAGGGCTCTCCGCTAAGCCCTTCAACCAGGACACGATCCAGTGGGGCATCGTTGCCGCAGTTCACGGGTCCACAAGCACCATGCTCAGTATGGCCGCTTCGGAAGGCGACACCACGATCTATACAGCGGGTCCGGCAGTCGTGAACGACCTCTTGGTGATCGGGAATGTCACCACCACTGTCCAACCTCGCGTTAAATCAGTCACGGGCACTGGGCCCTACACGGTCATGCTCTGGCAGCCCCTCACGATGGCCTACACGACTGGGACCTCGGTAACTGCTCTACCGACCATCGACGTGTACCTGAACGGCGCGCAGAACCCCACCCCTGCTTCATCTTTGACTTGGGGGATAGGGGTCGCTTATGGGACCACTCCCCCTGCGGTCGGAAGTGTGATCCCTCTGTTCCGAGGTATTGGAGGGCTCAAGTCGGATCGTTTCGCCCTCAGCCCCGGGGGGGATTGGATCATCACTGGTGATGGACCACCCACGAGCCCACCGCCAAACGGAACTGTTGGAGTTCTTTACCTCGACATCCTCAACGGTGGCATTTACCAATGGACCAACCCATTCCCCGCCTCCCCAGGCAGCGAGGCATGGGTACAGGTGGGTGGCTTCGACCCCCTGGCAACCTATTCGGGGATCTCAGTTCAACAGGGTGCGAACTCGTTGGTCTACGTGGAGGCCGTCGGGGCTGGCGGCGCCGTGTCCGCCTTTTGGGTGCAGGCCAACGGCACTCCTGGCGCCAACCTTGAGATCCTAAGCGGGGCCTTCAATGCCCTATGGGGCTGGGGACAGGACGGCGGGTACATCTTGCCAGCCGCCGATAATCTCCCGTCCTACGGTTCGACCGTCTATTCCTCGGCGAGCGCCCCCGTGTCTGGTGCCTTTGGTTCCGACGGTGATTGGTGTCTTTCCGAGGACGGGAACATCTACTACAACGACTCTGGGGTCTGGGTTCTCTACGGCGCGGGGTCTTCGGCTTGGGCGACTGGGACCGTAACGTCGGTCACCTACGGCAACCCGAGCACGATCAGCACCGCCTCCGACACCGATGTCCCGACGATCGCCTCCTACATCCCCTACGTCGATGACGTTGCGTTGATCGGAGTAGGGACGGGCTACGGGACCTCTGGGTTGGTCGGGGTGGGCGCGATCGTTTCAGCCGGGGGTGCCACGGTCGGGCCAGGGCAGTACAACCTCACGGCTCCTCCTGGGACCACCGCGATATCGGTCACGCTCATTGGGGGGGCGGGCGACACTACCTACGGAGGTTTCGGGAGCCTCATAGTCGGCACATACCCGATGACGGGTGGACAGGGGTGTCAGATCAACGTGGGAGCGCAGGGTGGTGGTAGCGGAACTGGGGGCGGCGGCGATGCTGGCGCGAATGGCTCGCCTGGAGGTGCCGCGACCGATCTCCGTGTGGGCGGGACGGGACTGTCTGACCGCGTTCTAGTCGCAGCAGGTGGTGGCGGGGAAGGGTACGGGGCTGGTGCGACATATGGTGGCGGTGGCACTGGCGGCGGTACGACAGGAGGCTCCGGTGCTGAGGGCAGCATCGGAGGGGCCGGTCCTGGCACAGGGGGCACACCGAGCGGTGGAGGCACGGGCGGTGCCGGATTTGGTGGCAGCAGCAGTGGTACGGGTGGGACTTCAGGTGCCGGTGGTGACGGTGGCGGTGGTGCGGGCTTCAGTCAATGCGGCGGTGGCGGCGGTGGGGATGGCCTCTACGGCGGTGGCGGTGGCGGTGGCGGTTATGAGGTCGGTGGTTCGGGTGGTGGTGGTGGTGGTGGTGGCTCTGACTACATAAGCGGCTCAGCGACCGTTACCACTCACACTCCCGGCTACGAGGCTGGTGACGGTTCGGCGACCTACGCCTGGATCATTTAGGAGGGGCGATGACATCACCTGCGCTTACAACTTGCTACGACGCGGTGGCGATCGACACGATCCCTGGCACACCCAAGGCGTTGCTCGGCTACGTCGACGTGTGGGACGAGCAGACCGGGCGCTCCAACTATCAGTCCATGCGCGAGCGCTGGCCGGAAGCCATTGTCGTGCCCATCACTGTGGGGGGGTCCCACGCTCTCACCTACGACGGGCGTCGCCCGATCATGGTCGACATGGAGACGGGCGACCTCACCCCGGCTGAAGCGGCGCAGTGGTGCTACGAAGAGCTCCAACTCGGAGCGCCGTCGTGGGGGGAGGTCATCCCTTGGTTCGGAGCCTGGTGGAACGGGGTGCCAGACCTTGCAATGCCCCCTCCTCCTTGGCCGCAGCTACCTACCCCAGTCGGGCACCAGTACGAGCGCGTTGGCCCACCTCCGGGGCACTACGACATGTCGGTGGTCCTGACCTCATGGCTACTGGCGCCGTCCCCGCCTACTCCCTACTGCCAGTCCTCTAACGGGCTGGCGATGCAAGACGCACTGGTCGCGGTCGGCCTGCGAATGGGCGAGCCACCGCCCCCTCAACCAAAGGAGACTGAAGCCATGTTCGTTCGTAACCCTGGCCCTGCTGCGGTAGATGGCCTCCCAGAGGGGGCTATATGCCTCTGTAGTCCCGCAGGAGCCGTGAACCTAGGAACCGACTGGGCCACGATCGTCGACGACTACCAAGCTGCCAACGTGCCTCTCATACTCCACCAGGACGCTGGCCTTCTGGCCCGTTTCACGAAGATCGCTCTCCACTAAGGCGTGCCGGTGTTCTTTGCGGCGACCGTCCCAGCCTCGCAAGCGGTCCAGCAGGCGACCAGCGCATCGGACCTCCACTTCTATGTGACCACGGTCCTCATCGCCGTGGGGGTGGGCGTAGTGGGCTGGCTCTTGCGTCGGGTGATCCGCGAGAACGACAACGCCATAACGACCCTTGGCACGGACATAAAGGAGACCAACGACAAGCTCGATGCCACCAACGGCAGGCTTAGCGATGTCGCGACGGCCGTCGCAAGGCTCGCCGGCACGATCGAAGGCGCTGAACGTGCCAACGTGAAGGAACGCCAACGCGTGCAGCAGCGCGAGCCCAATACCGTAGCCGAGGTGGCACAAGCCAAGGTGTACGCCGAGCAGGCTGCGGCTACCGCTGCGGAAACGAACACCAAACTGGACAACATCCATGTGCTGGTGAACTCCAACCTGACCGCCTCGAAGCAGGCCGAATTGGACGCCACCCGGCGCGAGCTTCTGCTGCTCAAGGCCGTACCGTTGCCTGACGAAGAGGCCTTGGCTGCCACGAAGCTAGCGGAGGCCCGTATCGCTGAACTTGAGGCTCAACTCGCCGACCGAAAGGGAAATCAACCATGACACCCACGCCCCCTACCCCCCCGACTCCTACACCCGCGCAGCCCTCATGGGTCAAAGGCATATCCAAGTTCCTCGCAGCCCTGACAGGCGCGGCCGGTGAAGCTGTGGCCGCGGGCCTAATCAACGGCACCGACGCCAAATGGGCTGAGATCGCAATCGGCGTTGTCACCGCTGCCGTGGTTTATTTAGTCCCGAGTAGCTAGTGAAGGTCGCTGCTCTAGCGGTCGCGGCTGGCCTTGTAGTAGGTGGGGTGACCACGACTGGCTACTACGCGATGGCCCCAGGGACAGAACTGCGCGTCACCTGCCCCACCCACCTTGGAGAGGTCACACCCGGAAGTGCCTACCTGTTGGCCTGTACGCCCTCAGGAGCTACGACCACTACCCTAGGCACCACGACTACGACCGTGCCCTCTACGACGACTACAGAGGCCTCTCCGACAACCACTACCCCCTCCCAGGTGGGCTACTTGACCCCTCCCGCGTCGCTGATGCCGGACAGTATCTTCAACCAACCAGTCACAGGCTGGTCCGTAGCGTCTGACTCGGCCCAGCTCGTCGGTGACTTCGTGGGAGGACCAGGGGCGTACATCCCTGCCGGGGGTTATGTGAACAACTACGGCAATGTCGGAGTCTCCACGCAACCCGGCTACTGGGTCCCGACTGACCAACCTGACGTCTCGTTCTCACAGACCCCGAGCTCGGCTGGTTGTAGCGCAGGGCCGTTCGTCGGCACCACCCCCGGATATGTCCCCACCGAGGTCCCCATCCCATCGTTTGCCGCACTGAACGGCTCGGGTGACAATCCTCTCGATGTCTGGAGTGCCAACAGTCTCGTGGAGATATGGCAGGCCAACCAGCTCAGCTCGACGTCTTGGGAGGGCTGCTACGGGGGCTCCGGCGCCATGAGTACCTTCACGGGCATCTTCGCCAACAACAGGGGCCGCTCGGCGACGAGCATCTCGGAGATCGCCACGATGGTCACCGAAGCTGACGTTGCCTCGGGTTCGATCAATCACGCCCTGTCGATCAACATCACCGACTGCAACGGCTGGATATTGCCAGCGACCCGCGGTGACTGTGGCAACGACCCCGGCGAGCCGGCTGAGGGTCAGTGGTTCCGCTTCGCTCCCGGTACTGTCTGCTCTCCTTCTCAGTGCAGCACGCCCTATGCCCGCATGGTCTTCAACGCCATCTCCAAATACGGCATGGTCGTCATGGACCAGAGCGGCGCCTACCAGATCAACCAGGAAGCACAGGCCGACTGGGCCAACGAAGGCGAACCCGGTACTGACCCGATCACTAAGTCATGGGACGGCCAGCAGGAGTACACCGTCATTGCCAACCTCCCTTGGTCTGATCTTCAAGTGCTCAATTACCCGTGAAAGGACCCGTCCCATGACCATGCTCCTAGAGCCCCCTGTACGGCACTGGGCGTGCCCCTCCTGCCAAATGGAGGCCGAGACGATCACGCCGGGGGTGCGTATGCACCCCTGCCGCGGGTTGAACGGCCTGACCGTCTCGATGGTTGAGGTACCCAAGGCTGGGACGATGCCCCACGCGCGGCACCGAGTCCTTGAACGTCAGGACTACTGCGCCGACGTCGACCGAGTTATGTCTGTGCTGACCGACTACCCCGACGGGCGTAACGACTGCACGGTTTACCCGATCACGGCCCGCTTTGATGTGAGTGCCCTCACGCCTGGGCACAACGCTTCCACTGTCGGGGGGAGCATCACGGTCACGCCGGGGACGGCAGGGGTGGGGGTCGCGAACTTCCGTAGGCCAGTGATCCACGACCCGATCACGGCCCGCATGTACGAGCTCGCTCGGCGAAGTGGGGCGCGCATGGCATGGAGCGCCTCGGGTGCTTTCGCCTACGCGATGCTCCAGCTTGCTTCCAAGGCAGGGCAGAACCTCTCCTCGGACACGTACAAGACCGCCCTCTACACCTCAAGCGCCACGCCCGATAAGACAGTGACGACCGCGGCCCTCACCGAGTACAACGGCGCTGCGAGCCAATGGGTGACAGGTAATGAGGTTTCCAGCACCAACTACACCGCGGGTGGGACAGCAGTCACACCGATCTCGCTCAGCCAGACAACCAACGTCGTCACTTTCACTTCAAGTGGCTCCCCAAGTTGGTCCCTCGTCACCTTCACTACATATGGCTGCTTGGTCTACGACTCCCAAAGCGGGCAGAGCAACGTCGGTTTGTGCTTCAACTATTTCGGTGGCATACAGGAGGTCACCGTGGGGAACTTCGCGATTAGCTGGAACGCCAGTGGCATCCTGACGATAACGACCTGATGGAACTCAGGTATAACAACCAGGCTGGCACCCTCGGGTCGTTGCCCCTCACTTCTGGTGGCACGACGATCACCTTTGCGGTCGCGCCCAACTTCGCCACGCTGACTACCGGGCAGTTCATCAAGCTCGTCCTAGACGCAGGGCAAAGCACGTTTGAGATCGTTTACCTGACCGCGTACACAGTGGCAGCGACCACTGGGACCATCACGCGTGCGGCGGAGGACTCGACGCTCTGGCCCGCGGTAGCCCACACCTCCACGAGTGGGCCAAGCGGCGGAGCCGCGACGTGGGCGTGCGTGCCGACTGCAACAGGACAGGATTACCCTGGCGAGTTCCTTATCGCCAGTCAGGTGTTGGCAAGTCCCGCAGCGTCGGTCACTTTCAGCAGTATTCCCAGCACCTACAACCACTTGCGGTTGGTCGCGGTAGGGCGATCCTCGGATGCCGTGGAAGCTGACGTCGTCTACTTACAGTTCAACGCCGACACCGCAGCCCACTACGACACGGCCCTATTTTATCCCAGCTCCAACACCTCAGCCTCCTTTGAGGTCGAGTACGGCATAGACCAAATATGGGCCTCCGATTTCCCGGGGACCAGCGCCACGGCCAATCTTCCCGGCATGTGCATAATGGATATCCCCGCGTATGCCGGCACCACGTTTGAGAAGTTTGTCCAGATGGCAGCGGGGTACATGGACGCCGTGGCAGGGAGTTCCCCCACGAATGTGTGGGCGGCTTTCGGTGTGTGGCGCTCGACCGCTGCGATAAATGCCATCAAACTGTTCCTGGCTAGCGGGGACAACTTCGTGACTGGCTCCTCGTTCTACCTGTACGGCGTCACCTAAATGACCAGTAGCGCGGGCTATGGCTACGGCGGAGCCGCCTATGGGACGGTGCGCTACGGCGTTCCTTACATTCCCCCAGTTTCAGGTGTTACCGCTACAGCAGGTGTCGCGCAGGTCACGGTCACCGCCTACGGCGCGACGGTAAGTGAGACCGTCACTGCTGGCCTAGCCGCCGTCACGGTTGCAGCGCAGCAACCCACCGCTAAGGTCACGGCACCAGCGGGGCTCGCCGCGGTCACCGTCGCAGCTCTCAATGCCGAAGGTGTTGCCAACGCAGCGCCCGCGGGCACCGCTCAGGTCTCGGGCACTGCCTATAACCCGACCGTCACCGTCACCGCGACTGCTGGCGTAGCTGCTGTTTCCGTAGCGGCCAACGGCCCTACTCCTGTAGCAACAGTCGTTCCCTCCGTTGCCCCCGTTGTCGTCACCGCAGAGGCCCCTACAGTCTCCGTACAAGCCCCAGCAGGGCTCGCGGGGGTTACAGCTGCCGCGTGTGGTCCGACGGCCTCTGGGGCCGCTGTAGCGGGCGTGGCAAACGTCTCAGCTACAGCCGAGAGCCCGACCTCGGGGCTCACTGTTCCCGCGGGGTTGGCCCCGGTCACCGTCGAGGCTTACAACGCGACGGGGATCATCTCGACCACCGTCATCGCGTACCCAGGTGTGGCGCAGGTCTCGGTTACTGCTTACGGCGCGCTGCCCGCGGTCTCGGCTCTCCCGAGCACCGCCCAGACCACCGTCGAAGCCTTCACTGCCGCCTGTGGTGTCGTTGCCGTACCTCAGACCGCGCAGGTTGTGGTCGGGGCACTCAACCCTGGCATCCGTCCCACCCAAGGGGTCGCTTACGGGTACATCGTGGCGAGCTCGGCCCTCGGCTCTCTCGTGGCGGCTAGCGCGAGCGGGGACATCCTTGCTACCTCAGCCTCAGGGTCCTTAGCGGCCGACGTCGCGAGCGGGGACCTCCTAGCATCTTTGGCAACAGGGACCATCACCTAAGGAGCGCCATGCAACTCGTCTTACCAACGCCGCTCTACGAAGGGACGGCTGTGACTCTGGTGGAAACCTTCGCCGTTCCTCCGGTGCCTTACACGGGCCAGCCCCAGAGCGAGTGGACGCCGACGGACCCGACCGTTGTGACCCTTACCTTCATTGCTGGCGAGGGTGCAGCCCCTGAGACGTGGACTTATCTTGGGACCGGGAGCATCAACAAGGTGGCAACCGGGGTCTACAGCGCCGAACTCCCCACGACCGCCGTTGGGACTTGGCAGGTCAAATGGGTCGGGACGGGTTCCTGCGCCGCCGTTGATGTTGGAGGGTTCCCGGTCACAGCTACGCCCTTCTAGTTGCGAGAACCCCCGCTAGTGCGGGGGCCTCGCCCATGCCATACCATGCCGAACCCCACCATGCCCCACCCCACCTAACCGTAGCCAACCACACCACACCTCGGGTAGAACCTGGGATCTTGCATCGGGCCTCGTTCCTTCGGGAGCGGGGCCTTTTTTCATTTAACCACTGGCTCAGCCCGCCTTCAATGCCCTGATGGCCGTCCGCGCGGCCATCTGGTCCCACCCCGCGTAAATGGCAGTCGTCGCGGGTGAGGCGTGGCCGAGAACTTCTTGGACCAAGCGCAGATCATGGGTCTGCGCGTACAAGCGCGTGGCACTCCAGTGCCTTAACCGGTGGGCACCACCGAGGATGCCCAGCTTGTGCATCAACCCCCCGATCGCATGGCTCACGGCCCCCGCGCTCATCCCCCCGAACACGAATTCACCGGAGGGCTCTGGAAGCCTCGCTAAGGCTGCCAACACGTCGGGGTGGGCTGGTATCGCGCGCTCGCGGTTGCCCTTGCCTACGACCCGCAGGAGGCCCTCGGTCAGCAGCACGTCCTCAACGCGGAGGCTGGCCACTTCGCAGCACCTCAGGCCGGCGAGACTCGCGAGCAAGATCATCGCGCGCTGCTTGGAGTTCGCCCCGTCCAACAGCCGCGTCAGTTCCTTGTCGGTGACGGGCCGGGGGAGGCGACGACGGAGCTTCGGGGGGCGGATGCGCGCGGTGGGGTCGGACGAGAGAAGCCCCTCGCCCTGCGCCCAGCGGAAGAAGCAGCCCAAGTGGCTGAGCCACACGGCGCGTGATTTGCTCGAAAGTTCTCTCCCGTCCAGCCAGTCCTCCACCTGCTCGCGGGTGCAGTCGAAGCCGACCTGCTCGGCGAACATCAGGAGGGAGCGGCGGCGTTTGTCGATCGTCAGGACCGCCAGCCCCCGACGTTCTTGGGCTCGGGTCCACTTGCGTACCAAGTCTGTGTCCTTCATCGTGTCTCCGTTCGTAGGGGGTTGTGCTTACACCATAGGCCCACCCGTGCGACCTGTCAACATGGAACTGCCCCCGGCCGTGCGATGGCGGGGGCAGTTCTGGGTCCCCTACGAGAAGGACGCACTCCCACCGTAGCAGGCTTCGCTTGACTGTCACACGGCTGGGTGTAAGCTAGCTTTACAACACCCCTACGGACAGGAGACTGCAATGTCAGACACCGTAACACTCACGACTGAGGAGCGCCAAGAGCAGTGGCTCAAGGGCCTCCGCGAGATAGTCGAGTTCCTCCACAACCACCCCGAGGCCATCAACACCTACTCCTCCCTGCGAGTCCCAATGGGCGTCGACAGCACCGAGGACCTCATCGACCGGGCAACTGCCATTGGTGGTAAGTGGGACAAGGAGGAGGGCGAGGAGTACTTTCACCTCGTCAAGCACTTCGGCGAGCACCAAGTCAGGCTCATGGTCAAGCGGGACCAGGTGTGCGAGCGCGTCCTGATCGGCAACGAGACGGTTGAGGTCCCCGACCCCAACGCGCCCAAGGTCACGATCACCCAGCCCGTGTACGAGTGGCGCTGCCCTGACTCGCTGCTGGCCCTCGCTGAACCCTCGCCCTCCGAGATCGTGCCCCCGACCGACGACGATGATATTGAGCCGTTTTGACTCGGCCCGCACCAAAGGCGTCCGACAAGGACCTGGCGGAGAACGCCCACAAGTACCGCGACCCCCGCACAGGTGACCTCCTCATCTCCGTGACCCGCGTGGTCGGCTCCTACGACGACGGTGACAAGCTAGGGGCCGGCGCGGGAGCAGCCGTCAAGCTGACCAAGGAGGGCAAGAACTACCGCGAGGTGTGGAACGCGAAGCGCGACCTCGGCTCCCGCGTCCACAAGCACGCCGCTGACTGGGCGCAAGGCAAGACCGTGGACGTCCTCGACACCGACGGGCCCTACCTAGATGCGATCCTCGCCTTCTGCCAGTCGGTTAGACCTGAGTGGATCGCCGTGGAGCGCGCTGTCGTGTCCTCTCTCGGATATGGCGGTCGTTTTGATGCTGTGGCCGAGATCGGGGGCGTGTCTACCCTCCTTGATTTCAAGACGGGTCGCGCCTGGTTGCTTGAGTTGTCGATGCAGCTCAGCGCGTACAGGTTCGCAGATGGGATGGTGGTCTACAACGCCGAGGGCAAGGCCGTCATGGTAGAGCCCATGCCCCATGTGGAACGCTGTGCTGGACTGTACCTCGACGAGACTGGCACCGCCAAGATGGTTGAGGTCGACGCCGACGAGGCTGCCTTCGGTGCCTTCTGTCACCAGCTATCGGTGGTGCAGTGGGCCAATGCTACGAAGGCGAGGAAGCCATGACCCTCCTGCCTCCAGACGCGGTGTTCGTCCCCCTACCCACAGAGGACCGCTTGGCGAAGCTGCGCGAGCCCTTCCCCGAGGAAACCGTCGGCAAGCTCCCGGCCACCGAGAAGCGCCCCATTGAGCTGGACTACGTGGGCCACGCAGCCGTCACTGACCGCCTCCTGAGCGTTGACCCCCTCTGGTCGTGGGAGCCCCTTGTGGTGGACGCCCTCGGGATGCCCGTCTACGACGAGTACAAAGGGTTGTGGATCAAGCTCACCATCTGCGGGGTCACTCGCCTGGGCTACGGCGACGGCCCCGACCCCAAGCAGCGGATCTCCGACGCGATACGAAACGGGGCAATGCGCTTCGGCGTGGCCCTCTACCTTTGGGGCAAAGATGAACTCGAGTCGCTGATCGGCAACGAGACGGTCGCTGCTTCTCGGAAGCGCCGGCCCCCGCGAAGCTCGACCCCCGTCCCGCGCGAATCTTCCTCAGCCCCGCCTCGTGCGGGCGGGGAACCCAACCGTATGCCCGCCACCGACCGCAACCGCCTGAAGGCCTACCTCGCGAGGCTCAAGCCGCCCGTCACAGACGAGGAAGCCATCGTGACGTGGTTGAGTGCCCTCAACGCCCTATCGGGGCGCCCTGAGCCACTGAGGCACCTTAGCGACCTCTCCGCGGCCGAAGGGGCGGCGATCTTGGTTGAGTTGGAGATCACATGAACTGGCGCCTGTGGATCGCCATCCTCGTTGCCTTCATCGCCGGCCAGGTCGTCGGGGGGTGGCTCCGGTGAAGACCGCCATTACTCACGAGGTCGCGTTTCGCCTTGATCCCGGCGAGGGTGACGTTGTGCGCTCTCGTGGGACTGGCTGGGTGCGTCTAACGAATGTGACCATCTCCCTGCGCCCTGACGGGACGACCCGCGTCTGGGCGGCTGGGGACTACTGCCGCAAGGACGGCACGCCCGACAAACGTCGCGGTGGCCCGACCCTCGTGTCTGTGGACCTCCCCGACCCCAAAGAATGGATCGCGTGGGCCTGGGCTGCCGTGGGGCCGAAGCTATGAGCCGCCCATCCCAACCCATCTGGCAGGACCCCAAGGACTTGCGCTGTGAGTCCTGCGGTGCTCCTGCCGAGGTCGTTCTTGACGATGGCGGGCTGTGGTGCATCAACTGCGACGTGGCTGCGCGGGAGGCGGGCTACGACAACGACCCCGCCTAGCCGAGGACGAGCTTGAGGAAATCGACGGGCTGCTCTACGCCCGCCGCAAAACATCCGCAACAACCTGAACCCAAGAAAGGAACCACCTGTGGCACGCAAAGTCGAAAGGCTCACCGAAGAGCAGGAGCGCTACATGCCCGTGTTCCGGGACGAGTGGATACGGCGCGGCTTGGCAACCGGGCCATGTGATCGTGCGGTAATCGAAGCTGCCGTGAAGAAGATGTACCGAGGTGCAGGCAAGAAGGAGCCTGGGATAATCATCTGGGTCGAGTCGCCGCTAGGCGGATGTTTGGCCGCTGGGTTGCTTAGCAACCCATCCGTGGGGACCTCCGTGGGGGACTCCGTGGGGGCCTCCGTGCGGGCCTCCGTGTGGACCTCCGGGGGGGACTCCGTGGGGGACTCCGTGTGGGACTCCGTGTGGACCTCCGTGCGGGCCTCCGTGGGGGACTCCGTGCGGGCCTCCGTGTGGACCTCCGTGCGGGACTCCGTGTGGGACTCCGTGTGGACCTCCGTGCGGGACTCCGTGGGGGACTCCGTGTGGACCTCCGGGGGGGACTCCGTGGGGGACCAAATCTACCGTGCTTGCTATGGCCAGCATGACGCGAACTGGGTTGCCTGGGCGCGGTTCCTTCAGGATGTCGGCGCGAACGTTGGGAGCTCGGACCATGAACTCTGGTTGCGGGCTATGGATGAGATGACGGACACGAGCTGGTGGTGGCCGTTCGAGAAAGCCGTCATTCTCAGCGAACGCCCCCTCACTCTTACCCGCGACGCCCAGGGCCGGCTCCACTCGACGACGGGCCAAGCAATCGGCTACAGCGACGGGTGGGGAGTCTGGGCCGTCCATGGCGTGCGCGTCCCGCAATGGGTCGTCGAGCAACCCGAACTCATTACGCCTGAGAAAATCCTCGCCGAACAGAACCAGGAAATCCGACGGGTAATGGTCGAACAAATGCCGGGTGGCTGGCAACACTTCGTCGATATGGCGAAGCTCAAACTCATCGACGAGTGCCCCGACCCAGGGAACCCTCCCTATATGGTCAGGCTCTACTCTCTTCCGGCCGCTCTAGGCAGCCACAAGCTCATTATCGTCAACAACGCCACCATCGAGCGTGACGGCTCGCGGCGTTCTTACGGCATCACCGTCAGCGCAAACTGCAAGACCGCCATGGAGGGCGCCAGTTCCACCTTCGGCCTCTCTGTCGATCAGTACAAAGAGTTAGCCCGGGCAACCTAGCCCGCAAATGATAGAAAGGAACGCAATGACACTCACACTCGCAATGGCCGAACAGACCACCGGAATAGAGGTGCTGGATTACCTCGACAGGCAAGCCGAAGTTCCCATCCTGACCGGCATACAGCGTCAAGGCGACGTAATCGTCATCCCCCAGCGCCCGGGCCTTGTCTCAGGCGCCAAGCTAATCACCGACGCAACCCCGGTGGTCCGCGGCGAGAACGGCGGCAATACTCACGCTCTCGTAGCCGACGGCCCGTGCACCTGGGCAGCTCGTGAGCGCGTTAGTGCAACCGAACCGGACCTCGGCACGCTCACCGTCCCTGAAGGTTCGGGAGCGTTCCTCGCCCATCCAGAGCATGGCTTCTTGGGTATCGGCCCGGGCCAGTACATCATCCGTCGCCAGGTCGAGGAAGCCGATAGAGCTCGGCTCGTCGCCGACTGAACAGCGCCGCCAACGAAATGGACCGCTGCGGCGGCGTTAGCGTCCCGTCTCGCACCGCCTTGGTCAAGCGCATCGACGCCTTCCTCAAAGCGACTGTGAGGGACCACGCGTGACCCTCTCCATCTCCCCCACCCGCTCAGGGCTCACCACCACGATTGTCTGCCTGAAGTGCGAGCACTTCGCCGACGAGCCCCAGCCAGCGTGGATCGACACGAATGGCGACGTCTACTTCCAGGGCGAGTCATGGGAGGACTTGGTGTTCTTCGGGGAGCGCCACCGAGAATGACCAGCGCCGATGCCACCCGGAAGAAGGAACCGACCAGGGCCAGAGACAGAGCCTTCGCGCGTGGCGAAGCACTGGCGCGGCTCGCAGCCCGGTACCCCGACGAGTTTGAGGCTCTTTACGCTGAGGAGCGGCAGCGCCTTGGGCTGCCTCCGGTTGACCGCGACGCCCGGAACTTTGTCGACGCGCAACTCCTACGTCTCGTCCGCGCTGACCCCTCTCCCGGCCTAGAGGCGGCGGCGCTCGCTACGGGGCTCTCCACGGAGGGCGCTCGTCAGGGGCTGATGCGACTGGTCGCGGCCGGGAGCCTCCGTATCGTGCCCACTGCCAAGAGCGGAAGGAGTGGGAGGAAGCGTACGACCTACGCCGTAACGCAGAGAGCCGGTCCTTGACAGGGCCGGCTCTATCTGGTTACGCTTGGTTCGCTGACAACCAAGAGCCACCCTAGCACAGACGGGTCGTTTAGTCCACGAGACGGATTCACACGGAGCGCCGGGCCCGTCAGCCGGCGGCGAGTTGGGAGCACAGACCCTGATCCCGATGGCAAGGGAAGCCCTCAAGTCAAGGCGCGTCCGGTGCGAGGCCCAGTCAGCAGCTTCCCTACCAACATCCCGACCGTGTGGTGACGCTGACGACTTGGCTCCAAAAGCGAAAACCTCTCCTAACACTAGGGGAGGGTTCTGCCTCTAACTCTCACCAAAAGCGATCAGGGAGAACCGAAGCAACCACCTCTTAGGTGTAGCATCGCCAACCACCAAAAAGAAGCGGACCTGAGGCTTCCCCACCCCAGGCCCGCCCTAGACAGAGGAGGCATCCCTCTTGACAGCGACTTTACCATTACCACTCGCATTGCCCCCCAAACGCGAGCGCCCTGGTATCCCCCCCGACTTCGTTCCTTCCAGAGACAGCCTCTTGTGGGCCGCTGGGCGCGGGTACGACCGCCTCGACCTGGACTACGAGAACGAGCAGTTCGTCCTCTACCACCTCGGTCACGCGACCAAGTGGAAAAGCTGGGACCTCGCGTGGCGGAGCTGGATCGCGCGCTCAGCCCACGACAAGGCTTCGGCCCTGAACGTGGGGCGTCCTTCGTCGGGCCTTGTCCCCTCCCGGCCTGCTCAGGTCGATGGCCGCGGCTTCCTCAGGAGAGATGATGTCCCCGAAGCCTGAGCGCGACTTTGAGGTCTCCGTCACCTGGGAGCAGGCCGACGACCGCGCCTTCCTGTTCTACGCCCGCTCCCGCTTCATGGCCACCCGCTCCGAGGCCCACGCGGTCCACATGGAGGAACTGAACTTCAACGGCTACCTCGACCCGGCCCGCGAGGACATCCGCAACGTCGCGATTGAGAAGCGCTACCGCGGGCGGCAGATCGACTGCTCCGACACCCCCTGCTCTCCTGAGCGCAACCAGCACTGGCTAGGAGAGGTACGGAAGAAGGTGTTGTCATGCACGGGACCGCTCGCGAACGCACTGAAGACGACACTGTGAGCCGCGGGTGTACCTTCTGCACCCACGTCGGCCAGCGCTGTCCTGACTGCGTGGCCTACCTCCAAGCGGAACTGATGGCACCGAGCCCCTTCCGCCCGACTCCCCTCACCTTGGCAGCGCTACTCCACAAGCGCCGCCCGCGCGTGCGGGGATGACCACCGCCGACGAGAACCGCCGCAGAGGCTCCATGGCCGTCTGGCTCCCTAAGGAGCTCGTTGAACGCTTAGGGGTGGTGGCCGACGAACGGATGATCTCGCGCACGATCCTGACCCGCCGCCTGCTTGAGGAGGCCCTTGACCGCCTTCTTCCTGCCGGCGACTTCCTGTTCAAGCCGAAGCCGTGAAGCGCTCACCCCTTCGGCGGATCTCGGAGAAGCGCAAGGCGCAGCTCCCAGCGCGCCGCAAGTGCGTCCAGGTGGTGCTTGAGAGGGACAAGGTGTGCCAGTTTCAGCCGCGCCTTGAGGCCTACTGGCGCGAGAACGGCCTGGACGCGTACAAGCAGCTTGTGGCGGGCCTCCCCCTCCATGACTGCTGGGGCCCTCTGGACGTGCATGAACCGGGCCACCGCTCGCAGGGGGCTGATCCAACCGACCCCGCGGCATGTGTTCTCGTTTGCAGGGGGCATCACGACTTCCTGCACTCCCGACCTCTGATCGCTAAAGCCTTGACTCTCTGACGCCGAAGTGTAAGCTAGCTTTACAACCCCTACGAAACGAGGACCCCATGACTGTCACCGAGACAAAGGCCCCACCCTTCGGGGTGGAGCACGTCAAGGTCGTGTGCCGCGACATCCTTCTCCCGCCAGATACCGACCCAGAGGTTTTGCTCTGGGGCTTCCGCCTGAACGGCTTGGACATGGTTTCAAGCCATGAGTACCGCTGGCCGTTCCCTGGCCGCTGGGCCGAGGCTACAGGGCCGTTTACCGAAGGTGGGGACGGGTGCCCTACCGCCGAGGGCGATGGACTATGCGTGGCGAAGACAATTGAGGGCTCGCAGTCTGGCAACGGTCGGTTCGGAAAATCTCTCGGGCTGCTTATTGCTTACCTGCCTGGCGACCTGTTGGCTGAGTCGAGTCACAAGCTGAGGGTCAAGAAGGCATGGGTAGCGGATGTGTTCGATCCAGTACGGGCATTGCTCCTGTCCAGGGCCAACCTGTCCAGGGCCAACCTGTCCGGGGCCGACCTGTACGGGGCCGACCTGTACGGGGCCGACCTGTACAGGGCCAACCTGTCCGGGGCCAACCTGTCCGGGGCCAACCTGTCCAGGGCCAACCTGTCCGGGGCCGACCTGTCCGGGGCCAACCTGTCCGGGGCCAACCTGTCCGGGGCCACTTACAGCCAGGGCACTCTCTGGCCCGCGAACTTCGATTTCTCAAGCAAAGGGGCGGTGAAGATATGACCGCCGCCGAACTCACCCTCCACCTGCCAATCTGGCTCCCCTTCGCCTTCCTGACCCCCGCAGCCTTCTGGGCCGGCTACCCCCTCTATATCCGCCCCCACGTCGTCCACTGGCGCAAGAGGCGCAGGAACGCGCGGAGGTTGGGGATATGAGCGACGTCATGCTTGCCCTCGTTATGACGAGCTGCCAGCCCGTCGTTAGGGCCGAAGACAGCCTGGAAGATCGGTTCCGGGCCGCCATGAAGGAAGCCTCCAACCACTGGATGGTGCTGGACCGGGACGTGCAGTTCCGAGGTGCCATCGGTGCCGTGTACTCTGCGGCATCCGAACCCGAGAAGGCGCGGATCGACGTGGAACTAAAAGCGATGAAGGCCTTGAACGCCCTGCTAAGCGGCGTCCCCATCAACTTTGACGCGCTAGAACTCCCCCCTGATGAGGAGCGGCTCGGCCTAATCAGGATGTGGCAGGAGGTGATCGCATGATCCGTCGCCCGTCTCGCGGTGTCACCTCCATCGAGGTTCTGACCCTGCTAGCCCTGATCGCGGTCGTGGTGGTCATCATCGTTATCGCCTTCGGCGGCACCTCCTGGGCCGGTGGCCTGTCGCACCAGCCATGCCCAACGACCGTCCCGACCACCCTGGTCCTGACCACTACGACGGAGGTATCAACATCAACCTCGACTACAACTCCAAGTACAACACTTGGCGTGTCCCCTACGACGGTTGCTATGACGAGTACGACTTCGCCCCCAGTCGCGCCACCACCCACGAACTTCCCTCTGTATCCGCCTCCTGTGACGACGACGCTCGGCCCGACGGTTACGATCCCTCGACTGGTGACCACGACCTCACAGAGCCCCACAAGCACCTCTCAGACAACGTTAGGGACGACCACGACGCTGGCCCTCACTACGACCGTGGCCCCGACGACAACGATCACCGAGAGAGGGGTGCCCACAACGCAACCACGCAGCCAGACGTCGCTGTCCCCTCTCTCGGCCTCCACCACAACGACTGTGGGAAAGCAGGGTATGAAATACCCCCCGATCCCACACCCCACCACAACCGCGGCTCCGTCGCCTACCACGACGACGGCTCCCAAGCCGGTAGGGAGTGCAACGACCCAGGGGCCTCCGGCTACCCGGCCCCTGGTAACCACCACCACTCGGCCGGAAGTCACGACTCTCGGACCAAAGCCGCAGGTCACGACCACAACGGTGCCCGTAATTCCAAATACGCATTACGCATCGACCACCACCACGACGGTCCCTGTGGCCGCGGTACTCGCGTACACCGGCAGTGACTCAACCGAGATCGCAAGCTGGGGCGTGGCCCTCGTCCTTGTCGGCATGTTCTTGGTGGTGCTCAGCGCTGGACGTAGGGGGAGGCACGCGCGGTGATCTGCGACGCGAAGATCCGTCCGTTCACGGACGACACCGAACTCACCTGCGAGTGCCCCCACGTTGACGAGTTGGACGGGTCGTCTGAGCACCACTCAACCCTGCGGGACTACGCGTTCCCCGGTTCAGCGACGACGATCTACGCGTTCCCCGGTTCAGCGACGACGATCTACTGGGCCGAGGACGACCGCCGTAATTTTCGCGGCGAGTACCCAGGCCGATGCGACGCAGCTACGCCCACTTGGCCTGACGGTTTGCCGGGGGAGACTCGCCCCTGTGTGCTGCCGGCTGGTCATCGAGGGGGGCACGCGCGATGAGCAATCTCGGGAAAGTTCGGGTGGTTGACTTCCTGGGTCGTGCTCGCTACGTTGATCCGTTCGTAAAGATCGAGGACATTGGGAAGCAGCCCGACGCTATTGAGCTAGCGGCTCAGGCCTTGGAGTGGACGGCGGTCATGGAGGCCCTGGTAGTGATCCACGGCAAGCACCGCGCTGCCAAGAGGCTGGCCGAGATGGGATGCCCGATCCGGTTCCACGGGGAGGACACGGTTATCGTCCGGGGGCGTAGGGGGAGGCACGCGCGGTGAGCGCCGATCCGATTGGTATGTGGGTGGGTACCACGGACGCCTACGACACGGTGGACTGCTGTCACCTCCCACGCGTCCCTGAACCTGGCGAGGGGATCACCTACATCTGCCCCCGAGGTCACCGCTGGGAGTTCCGTCCGAACCCAGCCCCGAGGAGCTTCATGGCCGAACTTACGACCGTTCGGTACGCGCACGGTCAACCGGTCGGGCGTTGGGCCACCCTTGACCGCTGGCGGCGTTCCCTGCCCTTGTGTTGGTGGTTGCTCTACGACGCCTTGGTCGGGGTCGCCCTCCTCTTGGCTTGGTGGCACCCTTGGGCCGCCCTCATTGTTGGAATCCCGTGGCTGGGCATAGCGGCGTTCATCGACCTGATTGAGTACATGGTGAAGTCGGGTCGGGCTAGCGAGCGAGGAAGCGACCACGAGAGGAGGGAACGAGGATGAACCGTCAGTCCGTGCTCACGGTACGCAATGACCTGGAACTGCCGAGGCTCTGCGGGATGATCGCCGCAACCCTGGGGGCTCTGAGCACTCGTTCCTTCCTTTGGTGGCCGTCGTGACCTGGACGACTGGTGTCCCCCAGCTCGGCCGCCTTGCCTTTGAACTAGCGCCCGAGGTTTGGATGGCCTCGGCTCCTTGCCGTGGACGTACCGAGCCCTTTTTTGAACACGACGGGATCGACTTCCCGCGTGCAGCGTCCCAACACCGCGTCACGTACCCCGAGGCGCGTCGCATCTGTTCCACCTGTCCCTTCACGGGCCTCGACGGCCCCTGTCTCGCGTACGCTCTTGAGTCCCACGCTGATTGGGGTGTATGGGGGGGTCTAGATCCGGTTGAACGTCGCCAGCTTGTGCGAGAGCGCGAGCGCCGAGGGAACCGGGTGAGCGCATGACTTGGATGGCTGGCCGCCTTTTGGGTTTCGATACGGAAACGAGCGGAGTCTCTGTCACGACCGATGTGCCTGTGGCCTTTGCCCTGGTCGCCGTGGACAACGAGAAGGTCGTCAAGGTCCGCCATGGGCTCATTGACGCTGGCCGGGAGATCCCCGTTGAGGCAACCGCGGTCCACGGTATTACCACCGATGACATACGTGCCCGCGGCGGTTCATTAGAAGCGTCCCTCAAGGGGATCACCGACACCATCAACCAGTCCGTGACCATGGGCATCCCGATTGTCGGTAGCAACTGTGTCTTTGACCTCAGCCTAGTCAATGAGTGCTATCGGCGCGTGTTCGGCTACCCGTGGATCGGCGACGGCTGGGCAGGCAGAGTCATTGACGTGCTGGTCCTTGACCGGCACTGCGACAAGTTCAGGAAGGGCTCGAGAAAACTCACCGCCCTGGCCGAGCACTACAGCGTGAAGCTGGAGAACGCCCACACCGCGCGCTCCGACGCCGAAGCTGCCGTCCGTATTGCCATCGCCATTGGCAGAATCTTTCCCGAAGTAGGCAACGCCGACCCCGAACTGCTTACGCTGCTTTCCCAGAAGTGGCACCAGGAGTGGTTCGACAATTACGCGGACTACCTCCGCAAACAGGGCAAGGACGCCCTGGACCCCGCCGACCGCGACTGGCCAGTCCGAGGGCTGACCAAGGTCGCACTATGAAGCGAAAGAGAGATGACCATGACCCCCACTACCGCGACACACCTG
>Ga0209530_1000134_pt1 | contig 65140 bp, 63 predicted proteins | sample BlaSpr_A8_Ref_O1_FD_187987 | JGI IMG/M metagenome (GOLD analysis project Ga0209530, IMG submission 187987) | Forest soil microbial communities from Thunder Bay, Ontario, Canada - Black Spruce, Ontario site 2_A8_Ref_O1 (SPAdes) (version 2) | ecosystem: Environmental > Terrestrial > Soil > Boreal...
CCCGAACTGTCCACCCCCCCCGAACTGTCCACCCCACCCGAACCACCCAGCCACTCGAGCCACCCACCAGCCAGATTCTGACGGAAGATCCGTGTTACGCGGAAAATAAGGAGTCATTTTCGACCCGTTTTCTTCCGTCTGGCACGGATCTTCCGTCAGAAACGGCACTGGTGCGGCGATCCATCCCGGACGGGTTCCGCTCGGTATGCACACGCCTCTCACCCGCACCATCCTCACCCGCACCATCCTCACCCGCACGATCCTCACCCGCACCTCAGGGCGGGCAGTTGCCGCCCTGCTCCAAGGCACTCGTAGCGATATATCGGTTAGTATCGTGAGCATGCGTGGTGAGCGACAGGGACGTGTGGGTCGCGGTGACATCCGCGGGCTGCTGCTCGCCGGGCTTATCGCCGGGCCGACGCACGGGTATGAGCTGATGCGGCGGCTCGAGCAGGCCAGCGGCGGTGCGTGGAGCCCTAGCCCGGGCTCGGTGTACCCCTCCCTGCAGCTGCTCGAGGACGAGGGGCTGCTGACCTCGACGGCCGAGGGCGGCCGCAGGACGTATGCCCTCACCCCGGCCGGCCAGCCGCACGCCGAGGCCGCCGCCGGAACGAGGAGGCCCTGGGATCACGGCGACCTGCCGTCCCGGCACCAGGCGCTCCGCGAGATCACCGGGGCGGTGCACATGGCGGCCAAGCAGGTAGGTACCGCGGGCACCCCCGAGCAGCTCGAGAAGGCCATCGCGCTCATGCACGCGACCCGCCAGCAGCTGTACCGGCTGCTGGCGGAGGATGACTGACTGACCCGCCGACGATAAGGACCCCATGACCACTCCAGCGCGCCGCAGGCCCGCCCCGATCCGCGCATTCGTCAGCCAGCTGACCAGGATCAGCCCGCACTTCGTCCGGGTGACCCTCGCCGGCGAGGACTTCAGCAGGTTCCGCTGGCCAGGCCCGGCCGGTCATCTCAAGCTGATCCTCCCCGAGCCGGCCACCGCTGAGCTGGTGCTGCCCGAGCCGGGCGAGGACGGGCTGGTCACGTTCGACCGGTCGCTGCCCATCACGATGCGGACCTACACGGCGCGGCGGTTCAGCGCGGCAGCCGGCGAGCTTGACCTCGATATCTTCCTGCACGGCACCGGTCCGGCGTCGCGCTGGGCGCAGAACGCACGCCCCGGCGATGGCGTCGCGGTAACCGTACCCCGATCTGCGGGCTTCACCGAGGATCCCGCCGCCGACTGGATCCTTATCGCAGGTGACGCGTCCGCGCTCCCCGCGATCGCGACCATCGTGCCCACCCTGACCAGGCAGGCGACGATCCTGGCGGAGCTGGAGGACCTCGCCGACCGCGCGGCGCTCGACGTCACGGCGCCAGTCACCTGGCTGACCGCCGCGGGCTCATCCGGCGACGAGCTGGAGCGCACGATGCTCAAGGAGCCGCTGCCGGCCGGGCACGGGCAGGTCTGGGTCGCCGCCGAGGCCACCGTCATCCGCCGGATCAGGCCGGGCATGCTGGCCGGGCTTGGCCGCGAGCAGCTGACCACCCGCGGCTACTGGCGCGGCGGGGAAGTCAATCACCCCGACCACGACTACGGCGAGGACTGACGGTCCCGGGGACGGCACGGCCGCCCCCGGGCTGTGCCGTCCCCGGGCTGTGCCGACGTCAGACCAGGCGCGGGGTAAATGACGTTGAGCAGGACGCGGTACGGCTGCCCTGACTCACCTGGACGTTCACGTTCACGCGGTACCAGGGTGTCGACCAGCTGATGTAATACGGGATCCGGGCAACGCCCTGCTTGCTGGCCATCGCCGCCTCGGGCACCGAGGTGGTCAGGTAGTGCGCCGTGGCCTGCACCAGCGCGCCGCCCGCCGTCGTCACGATCACGTCAGTGGTCGTGAACTGATACGGCCTGCCCTTGCTCATGGCGGCCCGGCAGGTCAGCGCGGCAGGCTTGCCTGGCTTCTTGTGGGGCTGTGCCTTCTTAGGCGCCTTCTTAGGCGCCTTCCTCGGCGCCTTCTTCTGGGCTGTGTGCCGAGTGACGTGATGCGCGTGCTTCGCCGGAGCCGCGAACGCTGGAGCCGCCGCAACGGTGGCGGCGAGCGCGGGCGCGAGCATGATGGCGAGCAGTAGCGAACTGCGACGAGACATGTACCCCCCGTTTCCGATTTAGGGGCACAGTACCACCGGCGTGTCGCGAATCCGCGGAACAGGGGTACGAATTACAGAGTCTGGGTGCGGTAGCGGGCACGGAGCTCGGCCAGCCGGGCGGTATCCAGGGTCTCCCCCGCCCCGAGTGCCCGGTGGATGCCGCGGAAGTAGTTCTCGTACCCGGCCGGGGACCGGAGCGGGCAGCTACTTGGCGCGGCACTAGACGCGGAGTGGGTTCGCCATCGCGTGTACGAGCACGTCGGTGTCGCTCCGGCCATAGCACAGAGGGTCATCCAGGGAATACGCCTCCTAGTGCTCTATATCGCACAGGCAAGCGAACCGATAGAAGACGTTAGCGGACGTATCCGATGGCGCACGGGGGGCCACTGCACGCCGGTTGACCGCGCCGAGTGGTGGCTAAGCCGCCAGCTTTACGCAGGCTATGACCAGATGGCCATGGCCACGCGGCGCACCGAATCGGATGTGGCGCCCGGCGCTCTGGTCGCCGCCCAGCGGTATCTGACGTCCTGGGCCCAGGAGAGAGGAACAGACGGGAACCCCGCCGACGTCGGCGGGCAGGGCTCTCGAGAGCTGCTCACCGCCCTGGGCGTACTCCACCCCGACGGACGACTGAGCGCCGCAGGTGCTCTGATGTTCTGCCCTTCTGACCGGACATATATTGCGCTGTCTGTCTTGGACGTCGAAGGCGGCGAACTGCTCGCCGCCCCCCGGGATCTGGCAGGGCTCAGTCTGCTGGAGCAGATCGAGTGGGCCGACGGTCGGCTGGACACGCTCAACACATCCCTGCGCGTCACTGCGGACCCTGGCTTCGCCCGGCCTTCGGTTCGGAGGCTCCCCCCGGGTGCGGTCCGGGAAGCGGTGCTTAACGGGATAGTGCACCGGGACTGGATGCAGCACGATCCGGTGGAAGTCACCTGGATAGACGAGGACTCTGCCCTGCAGGTCGTCAGCCCTGGCGGCTTTACCGGAGGAGTCACCGCGGCGAACGTACTGACTCAGCGGCACGCCCGGTACCCGGCGCTGGCGGATCTTTGCAGAGCCCTGCACCTCGTTGAAAAGCAGGGGCTGGGCGTGGACCGCATGTACCGGGATATGGTCGTGCTCGGGCACCGGCCGCCCATGATCGTGGAGGAGCCGGGCCCGAGGGTCCGCGCGCGACTCGTTGGCGGCCCCCCGGTCGTGCCTGTGGTCAATCTCATGTCGGCCGTGCGGCCGGAACCCCGTCAGCGCGACGTACGCGTCGCGCTTATCATCCACACCCTGCTTCATCAGCCGTTCACCACGGCAAGCAGGCTGACAGGAATCCTGCAACGTGAGATTCCGGAGGTCGAAGAGGCATTGGACACGGCCGCGGACTGCCTGACTGGGACCGAACCCCTGCTCGTCAGGTACAAGGATGTATGGATGCTGAGCTGGGACGCCGTGTCCTCGGCCAGGCGAAGGACTGACTACGAGGAACTTCATCGGCGGGGCGTGCTGACATATGTCCGGCCCGACATGAGCGTGGCGGCGGCGATCGCCCGTGACTGGCTAACCGACCATGACCGCTACACATCCGGTGATCATGCAACGCTTACCGGCCTGACGTACACCGGTGCTCGCGGACAGCTAGAGCGGCTGGAGCAGACGGGACTGCTCGTCCGCGGACCGGGGAGCGGCCGCAGTGCCCATTTCATAGCCGGGCCAGCCCTTGTATGACCAAGAGGCGCGCTCGGCGCAAACCGCCGTGTGGTGTGCGGGAGTCCTGGCTGAATACCTGCGTGACGGACCCGCGCGGCCCGGTCCGCTGACCTGATCGTCGCGCGCGAACCAGGAGAACGACCCCCATGACGTGGCAAAACCTTCGTGGTAATCACGTTGATGATTTCTCGCGCGCTCGCGGATTAAGTGGTACGGCGGAGGCGTGAGCACCGGTAAGCACAGCCGGTAGACGCGGGTCGCGGTGCCGGCGAAGATCGCATCGCGTTCGCCCGCGGACAGGTCGCTGGTGAGCTCGCGGGCGGCAGCGAGAACCTCGTCGTAGCTGGCGGCCAGGGTGCAGACCGGCCAGTCGGAACCGAACATGAGCCGGTCCGCGCCGAACGCGCCGAACGCGACGTCGGCATACGGGCGCTGGTCCTCGAGCCGCCAGTGCCGCCAGTCAGCCTCGGTCACCAGGCCGGACAGCTTGGCGACGGGGTTCGGCAGCGCGGCCAGGCGGCACAGGTCAGTGGCCCACGGCTCCAGGCCGCCTCCCGCGATCGGCGGCTTTCCCAGGTGGTCCAGGACGAACACCAGGTCCGGTACCGCCGCCGCGGCCTCCGCGCACGCACCGAGCTGCTCCGCGGTGACGACCAGGTCATAGACCAGGCCGGCCGCAGCGACCGCTCGAAGGCCGCGCAGCACGTCGGGGCGCAGCAGCCAGCGCGGATCCGGCTCGCTCTGCACCTGGTGCCGGACCGCCGCCAGCTTCCCGCCGCCGGGCAGTGCGCGCAGCTCCGCGAGCACATCGGCGATGCCGGGATCGGCGAGATCGGCCCAGCCGACCACCCCGGCCACCAGGTCGCTGCCCGCGGCCAGCGCCAGCAGCTCCGGGGTTTCCTCTGGCTGGACGACGGTCTGCACCACCACGCTCGCGGTAACCCCTGCAGCCGGCCCTGGATAGTCGGCCAGCAGGAAGTCCCGGCGCAGCGGCGCCAGCCCGTCGCCGTCGAGCCAGGGCTGGTGACGGACACCCAGGTCCCACACGTGGTGATGCGCGTCGACGATCACAGTTCCCACACCACCGGCAGTGCCGCCACGTCGCCGCCAGCAGTATAGTCGTGCACCACGTCCAGCAGCTCCGCCATCCGTGCCTGCCATTCAACGTTCACGGGCAGCTCAGCCAGCGATGCCAGCAGACTGCTGTAGTCGTCGCACTCGATCAGGTGAAACAGGTCGGTGCCACTGCGCCAGATCGTCCAGGCGGTCGCGCCGCCGGCCCGGATTGCCGCGGTTAGCTCGGCGGGAACCTCCCGGTGGGCTGCTTCATAATCGGCAACGCGGTCTGCTCTTACGCGCGTATTCAAGGCGATTCTCATATAATCATCCTAGACATCCGATGTTTGGTAGGGAGCGCCTGTGGCCGTCACTGACGAAGCCATCGAGAAGATCAAGGACATGATCACCTCTGGCGCGCTGCGGGCTGGCGACCGGCTGCCGAGGGAGGCGGATCTGGCCGCTGACCTGGGGTTGTCGCGGAACTCGCTGCGCGAGGCGGTGCGCGCGCTGTCCCTGGTCAACATCCTCGACGTGCGGCGCGGCGACGGGACGTACGTGACCAGCCTGGAGCCCCGGCTGCTGCTGGAGGCGCTGAGCTTCATCGTCGACTTCCACCGCGACGATACGCTGCTGGAGTTCCTGCGGGTCCGGCGCATCCTCGAGCCTGCCGCCACCGCGATGGCGGCAGAGCGGATCACCGAGGAGGAATGCCAGGGCCTGCGTGACCTGCTGGACCGCGTAGGCGCCGACCCGAAGGCGGAAGACCTCGTCCAGAACGACCTGGAGTTCCACCGCCGCATTGTCAGCTATTCCGGAAACTCGGTGCTCGCCTCGCTGCTTGAGTCCATGTCCGGGCCTACCACCAGGGCGCGGGTATGGCGTGGCCTCACCCAGACCGGTGCGACCACTCAGACCCTGCATGAGCATCGCGCCATCCTGGACGCACTCACCGCACACGAACCCGAGGTCGCCCGCTCCTGGGCCACCGTCCACATCGCCGGCGTCGAGCAATGGCTAGCCTCCGTTCCATGATGGGGCGCCACGTATCATCTGCCCGCCAGCTCGGTACGAGCGGCGATCGCGTTCCGTGGAGGCGGCAGGCGCTGACCGCGGTTGCCGCCGTGACGGTCATCGCGTTCGCGGTGAGCGGGTGCGCGCTGTTCAGTCCGCCGACAGCCACCCCGCCGGCGAACCTTGGCTGGTACCGGGTCCTCCCGCCGTCACGGTTCGAGGGTGGCGTGCTCTCCGGCACGTCGCAGTCTTCGGTGTGGACCGCCGGAATCAGGCGGTTCAGCGATGCGGTGCCGGTCAGCGTCGTCTACGACGACAGCGGCGTGCCCTGGCTCACGCAGCATAATCTGCCGACCGCTTCCCAGGTCATCGACGATGAGCCGACCGGCCCTCTAGAGGGCTACCTGCAGTGTTCGGAGACCCTGGTCACGTGCGCCTGGGCCGACTACAGCGGCATCATCGTGGTGAGCCAGGCGCCGCCCAGCGAGTTCAACTGGCTCGCGCAATTCACCACAGGCCCGGCCGGGATCTACGGCGAGCAGACCCTGGCCGGACTCACTCAGTCCTTCCGCGGCACCGCTGAGCTGCTCCGGCACAAGCTTCCCAGAACCCGGCAGGAATCGTTACCGACAGGTACTCCGCGTCAGCGCGTATCTCCGCCGGGGTGCGGGCGCCGACGACGGCGGCGGTGACCGCCGGGTGACGGAGCACGAACTGGAGCGCCGCGGCGGGCAGCGGGACGCCGTACCGGGCACACGCTTCCCGGAGGCGGCTGACCCGCTGAACCACGTCCTGCGGGGGCGCCGCGTACCCATAGCGGTCGCCGCCGGCCAGGATGCCGCTGTTGAATACGCTGGCCGCCAGCACCTGGACGCCGCGCTGCAAGCAGAGCGGGAACAAGGACGCGGCGGCGGACGTGTCCAGCAGGGTGTACCGGCCCGCCACCATGACGCAGTCCAGGTCCGTGCGGGTGATCAGCCAGGCGAGCGGGTCCGCGTGGTTCATGCCGGCGCCGATCGCGCCGACCACGCCCTGGTCCCGCAGCCCGGCCAGGGCCGGGTACGTCTCGTCCGCCGCCTGCGGCAGGCAGTCGTCGGGGTCGTGGATGAACGCGATATCGATGCGGTCCAGGCGCAGCCTGGCCAGGCTCTCCTCGACCGATCGCAGCACCCCGTCCCTGCTGTAGTCGCGTACCCGGCTGAACGCCGGCGTCCCGTAGAAGCAGTCGGCGCCCTCCACCGGTCCATCCGCGGGCACCAGCAGCCGGCCCACCTTGGTCGACACGCTGAACTCATGCCGCGGCCGGCCGGCCAGGAAGTCGCCGATGCGCCGCTCGGACAGCCCCACCCCGTAGTGCGGGGCGGTGTCGATCGCCCGGATACCGGCGTCCCAGGCGGCGGTGAGGGTGGCCCGGGCGAGTTCCTCGCTGACCGGCTCGTACAGCCCGCCGATGGAGGCTCCGCCGAAGACGAGCCGCCCTATGGCGGGGCCGGAACCTAGCTCTGCCATGCCGGGCCCGCGGGATAGGAGTACTCGGCGAGTGACTCGGGCCGTATCTCAGTCGAGGCGCCCGGGGTCAGCGGGGCGCGGTACCTGCCGCCGGAGATCACCGCCGGGGCGGTGAAGTGCTCGTGCAGGTGATCCACCCACTCGATCCGGCGTCCCTGCATGCTGCCGGACACGGCGGCGTAGTCGAACATCGACAGGTGCTGGACGATCTCGCACAGCCCTACTCCCCCGGCGTGGGGGCATACCGGCACCCCGAACTTCGCGGCGAGCAGCAGGTTGGCGATGTTCTCGTTGACCCCGGCGACCCGGCACGCGTCGATCTGCATGACGTCGATGGCCCGGGCCTGCAGTAGCTGCTTGAACATGATCCGGTTCGTCACGTGCTCGCCGCTGGCGACCAGGACCGGCCGGACCGCCGCCCGGATCGCGGCCGTCCCGAGGATGTCGTCGGGGGCGGTCGGCTCCTCGATCCAGGCCGGCTGGTACGGGGCGAGCTCGCGGATCCAGTCGATGGCGGCCGGCACGTCCCACACCTGGTTGGCGTCGATCGCCATGCCGATGCCGTCGCCGATGGCCTGCCTGGCGAGCGCGCAGCGGCGCCTGTCGTCCGCCAGGACCGCGCCGACCTTCAGCTTGACCTGGGTGAAGCCCTGCGCCACCGCCTCCGCGCACAGCGCGGTGAGCTTCTCGTCGGAGTAGCCGAGCCAGCCGGGTGCGGTGGAGTACGCGGGATAGCCGCCGGCCGTCAGCTCGGCTACCCGGGCCGCTCGTCCTGGGACGGCGCGTTCCAGCAGGTCGAGGGCCTCGTCCCTGGTCAGCGCGTCGGACAGGTACCTGAAGTCCGCCAGGCCGACCAGCTGCTCGGGGGTCATCTCCGCCAGCAGCAGCCACAGCGGCTTCCCCGCCCGCCGGGCGGCCAGGTCCCAGCAGGCGTTCAGCACCGCACCGATCGCCATGTGCATCACGCCGCAGTTCGGTCCGAGCCAGTGCAGCGGGCTGTCGCTGACCATCCGCCGGTACAGGCCGCCGAGATCGGCGAGCACCTCGTCCAGGTCCTGCCCGGCCAGGAACGGCTCGAGCAGCCGGATCGCGGCCAGCTGCACGTCGTTCCCGCGGCCGATGGTGAACGCGAAACCGTGGCCGGCGATATCCGCGTCAGTATTGATCAATATGTACGCGGCGGAGTAGTCGGGGGCCGCGTTCATCGCGTCGGAGCCAGCCAGGGTGCGCGAGGTCGGGAACCTGACATCGTAGGTCGAGAAACCGGTGATCTTGCTCATTCGGCGCTCGCCTCGCCGCCTATCACCCGGGCCAGCAGCAGGGCGAACAAGATGACTCCTCCGTAAATCGCGTCGATCCAGTAGTTGGGCGCGTTCTCCAGGTCCAGGATGTTCTGCACGACGCCGAGCAGGATGACACCGGTCGCCGCACCGAGCATGTTGCCCTTGCCGCCCTGCAGCGAGACGCCGCCGATGACCGCCGCGGCGAACACCGGGAAGATGATGCCCTCGCCGTAGCCCTGGGTGGGCGCCACCGAGGACACCCGGCCCGCCTCCATCAGGCCGCCGATCGCGGCGAGCACGCTGCCCGCCACGTACACGCCGATCCGGACCCGGTCCACGTTGATCCCGGCGGCGCGCGCCGCCTCCCGGTTGCCGCCGATGGCGTAGATCGCCCGGCCGGCGCGGTGGTACCTCAGGAACAGCCCCGCACCGGTGAAGATGAGCGCCGCGACGAGCAGCGCCACCGGGAAGGCTCCCCAGCTGGCCGAGCCGAGGTACCCGAACGCGGTCGGCAGGTTGAACGGAGCCTGCCCCTTCACGATCCCGTCCTGAATGCCCGCCAGCAGGATCGTCATGCCGAGCGTGACGATGAAGCCGTTGAGCCGGCCCTTCACGATCACCAGCCCGTTGACCAGGCCGACCGCCGCGCCCACCGCCAGCAGGATCAGCAGGCCGACATAGGGACTGAGCAGCATGCCGTTGCCGAACGAGGCGACCGGGACGATCAGCCAGGCGGCCAGCATCGGCGCCAGCCCGTAGGTCGACTCAAGCGACAGGTCCATGCCGCCGATCAGCAGGATCAGCGATTCCCCCACCACGACGACGCCGAGTGCGGAGACCTGCTGGCCGATCCCCGTCATGTTCGCGACCGTCATGAAATGAGGGTTGATCAGCGAGCTGGCGAGCAGCAGCACGGCCAGCACCGGGAGCAGTGTCGCCTCCCGGATCACTGAGACCGCCCTGGTCCGGTTCATGAGATTCCTTCGGTAGCGGCGATGAGTGCCTCACGGTCAGCGGGACTGGTGAACTCGGCGAAGATCTCGCCGTGCACGAGCACCATGATCCGGTCGCAGATGACCAGGTCGTCGAGCTCATCGCTGGCCAGCAGCAGGCTCGCGCCGGTTTCCCTCGTCACCCGGTCCAGCTCGCCGAGCAGGAGTGCCTTCGACGCGACGTCCACGCCTCTGGTCGGGGTGATGGCGACGATCAGCCGCGGGTCACTGGCCAGGGCCCGCCCGACGGTGACCTTCTGCTGGTTGCCGCCGGACAGCTCACGGACCGGCTGGCCAAGGCCGGACGACACCAGCGACAGCCGGTCGGCCAGCGGAGCGGCGAGTGCCTCGCGGCGCCGCGGGCTGATGAAACCGGCCCTAGCGATCCGGTCAGTGATCGTCATCGCGATGTTCTCCGCGGCGCCGAGCAGCGGCACGAAGCCGTCCGCCTGCCGGTCCTCAGGGATGTAGCCGACGCCGGCCCGCAGCGCGGCGGACCGGTCGCCCGGTCGCAGCACCCGGTCGCCCAGGCGCACCTGCCCGGAATCCGGTGCCAGCGCGCCTGCCACGATCTGGGCCAGCGTGATGGCACCAGAACCGCGCAGGCCGGTGATGCCGACCCGCTCGCCGCTGCGGACGGTCAGCGATACATCGCGCAGGCGGGTGCCTGGCGAGAAGTGAGTCACGCCGTCGACGACCAGATCCTGGCCGCCAGCCGGTGGTGCGGCAGCGATGGCGCTAGCGGGCTCAGCAGGCCGTTCTGATGCTCCTACCATCACGGTGACCAGGGAGTCCTTGGTTACGGCGGGGAGCGGCGCGGTGAGCACCATCTCCCCGTCGCGCAGGACGGCGACATCGGTGCAGATCTCGAAGACCTCCTCCAGGTGATGCGAGATGTAGAGGATGGCGACACCCTGTTCCTTGAGCTGGCGGATGCGCCCGAACAGGCGCTCCACCGCGCCGCGTTCCAGTGCCGCGGTTGGCTCGTCGAGCAGCAGGCAGCGGGTGCCGGCCGCGAGCGCGCGGACGATCTCGGTGACCTGGCGCTGCTCGACGGTGAGGCTGCCCGCGGGCGTGTCCGCGTTCACGTCGAAGCCCCAGTCGGCCATCACCTGCCTGGTCTGCCTGCGCATCTCGCGCCAGTCCACGATCCCGCCGCGCCGTCTGGGCTGCCGGCCGAGGAAGACGTTCTCCGCGACGGTCAGGCCTGGCACCACCATGGAGTGCTGGAACACGGTGGCCAGCGGGCCGCCGAGCCTTACTTCCCCGGCGTCCGGGGGGTAGATCCCGGACAGGATGGAGACCAGGGTCGACTTGCCCGCGCCGTTGCGGCCGACCAGGCCGAGGCAGCGGCCGGGCTCCAGGGTCAGGTCGACGCCGCGCAGGGCACGCGTGCTGCCGAACCGCTTCTGGATCCCGGCCGCCTGGACTGCCGGTGCAGTCAGTGAAGCACTGTCGGTCACGAGGAGCTGCACACGCCGCCGTGGGCCGCGCCGTAGACGTTGCCCCAGAGGCTGGCGTCGCTGACCGGGGTAGTCGTGAAGCTGGCGGGCAGGCCGTCCACCGCGGTGCCGACGGCGAGGGTCTGCTGCGCCTTGGTCACGAACGGTGCCACGATCGGGTCGGCCAGGTTGGTGTCGTTCGCGTAGCTCACATCCATCAGGGCGGGGGCGCCGCCGCCGGGCTGGCCGGCGCTCAGCGTCACGCCGTTCGCGGCGTCGAGTGCGTACTTCAGCGCCCACTCGGCGTACAGGTTGGCGGGCTGGGACTGGGAGGCGTTCAGCGTCCCGTTGCCGATGTCGCACATCTCGAACGGCACGCCGTCGTCGCTGACCAGCAGCACCTTGCCCGTGAGGCCCTTGGACTTGAGCAGCGGCAGGATGCCGGTGTCCGGGCTTGACCACTGGGAGTAGATCGCCTTCAGCTGGCTGCCGTAGGCGTTGACCGCGTTCTGCGCGTCGGTGACCGCTGTGGTCTCTGTCCACACCGTCGGATCCGACAGGATGTGCACCGCCGGGTCGTTCGCCTTCATGCAGGAGTTGAACGCGTCGGTGCGGTCAGCGCCGTTGGAAGAGGTCAGGTCGCCTTCGAGGTCGAGGACGTAGCCGGACTTGACCTGGCTGCTGATGTAGGCGCAGGCGTCCTGGCCGTACAGGGTGTTCGAGGCGCGGACCACCATGTACACCTTGCCGACGCCGACGATCGTGTCGACGGAGATGAGCTGGACGTGGTGCGCGGCGGCGTAGTCGATGGCTGGGCCGAGGCTGGTGGCGGTCTCCGGGTTGACGATGATCGCCTTGGCGCCCTCGTTCACCAGGTCCTCGATCTGGGTGTTCTGCAGGCTGGCGTTCGCCGCGGCGAGCAGCGGGCCATCCAGCTTGATGTGCAGCTGCTGCGCGTACTGCGACTCGTAGTTGATGTAGGCGGCCCAGAAGGCCGTGTCGTTGTAGGTCAGGTCGACGCCGATGACGGTCTGGGCGGTCGTGCTCGGGCTAGTGGTGGAGGAACTGCTGCTCGGGGTGGTGGCCGCGGCGGGGCCTGAGCTGCTGGAGCTGCAGGCGGCGAGGGTGACAGCCGCCGCGATCGCGGCGGCTGTGATCAGGGTGCGGCGGGATCCGGCACCGGTAGGTCTGCGCACTGTCATGGGACGCACTGTCATGGGACCTCCTAGGGAGGCGGCTGGGCTTGCCGTATGTCCAGGAAAATAGATCGGATGTCTGTGTGATGTCAATGGGTAGAAACATCACGAAACACGGCTGATACCAAACAGAGACGCTCCAAGTAACCCGATCTTTAGGTGGGCAGTTAAGGGGCAGGGCAGTTAAGGGGCAGGGCGGATGCGCAGGCCCTGCATGCCGCCGTCGACCGCGAGCGCGGTGCCGGTGGTGGCGCCGGCGTACGGGCTGGCCAGGTACGCGATGGCGGCGGCCACCTCTTCTGCGCTGACCAGCCTGCCCATGGGCTGGCGGGCCTCCAGGGCCTTCCGCTCGGTGTCCGGGTCGGCCGCGGCTTCCAGCAGGCGGCCGATCCACGGGGTGTCGGCCGTGCCGGGGGTCACGCAGTTCACCCGGATGTGCTCGCGCACGTGATCCGCCGCCATCGCCAGGGTCAGCGAGTAGACGGCGCCCTTGGTGGCGGAGTAGAGGGCGCGGTTAGGCAGGCCGGCCGTGGCGGCGATCGAGCAGGTGTTGACGATGGCGGCCTGGCCGTGCGCACCGACGGCTGCTCGCAGGTGCGGCATCGCCGCCCTGGTCACGCGGACGATGCCGAGCACGTTCACGTCGAGGACCCGGTGCCACTCGGCGTCGTCGTTGTCCTCCACCGTGCCGGCCGCGCCGATACCGGCGTTGTTGACCAGGATGTCGAGCGGTCCGAGGGCCTCGGCGGCCCTGGCGACTGCTAGCCTTACCTCGGCGTCACTGGTCACGTCGGCTATTACCGACGCGAAGCCGGCTGCCTCTACCCGGTCCAGGACGGTTACCTGGGCACCGCGAGCGGCGAGCAGGCGGGCGGTGGCCAGGCCGATACCTGAGGCACCCCCGGTGACCAGGGCCGTCAGGCCCGCGAACTCAGCTGGATGTTCCGTCATACATCCGATGTATCACGAATACCGGGTCTCGTGGTCAGCTTTTCCTGGCATCTTCTCACCGGGTGACACCCGATTACGGGGATAGCCGGGCCGGCCACGCAGCGATACGCTTGGTCCTTAATCCGGCTGAAAGGTCCGTTAGCGCGGTGACAGATGATCCGCTGGTGCACCTGGCCAGCTTCCCCCCGATCGATACCGGCATCGCCAACGTCGCACGGGCCTGGAACTACATGGTTGGCGGCAAGGACAACTACGAGATCGACCGCGAGGCTGTCCGCCAGCTCACGAAGGTCGCGCCGGTCATCCCGGCCGCCGCGAGGTCCTCGCGTGCCTTCCTCACCCGGGCGGTGCGGTTCCTCGCCGGCGAGGCTGACATCCGGCAGTTCCTCGACATCGGCACCGGCCTGCCCACTGCCGGGAACACCCATGAGGTAGCCCAGTCTGTCGCGCCGGCCAGCCGCGTGGTCTACGTCGACAACGACCCGGTGGTGCTAGCCCACGCGCGGGCGCTGCTGGTCTCGGGCGCCGACGGGGCCACCAGTTACCTCGAGGCCGATGCCCGCGACCCGGGCAAGATCATCACCGAGGCCTCGGCGACGCTGAACTTCGACCGGCCCATCGCGATCATGATGATCGACCTGCTCGACTTCATCGAGGACGACGCCGAGGTACGGTTCTGCCTGTCCGTGCTGATGGACGCCGTGGTGTCCGGGAGCTTCGTGGCGATCATGCACCCGGCCAGCGACCTCGATCCCGCGCTGCCCGAGGCCGCCGCCCGGTGGAACGCGATTGCCAGGCAGCGGGTGCGGCTCCGCTCGCGGTCCGAGCTCATGACCCTCATGGGCGGCCTCGAGCTGGTCCCGCCCGGGCTGGTCACCCTGCCCGAATGGCGGCCGGACGAGGACGACGCCGCCCCGGGCTCGCCGATCCCGCTCTACGGAGTGGTCGCCAGGAAGCCGTTATGACCGGGTGGCGGCGGCCAGCGCGGCGCGGATGACGTCCGCGGCCGCCGGGGTTCCCTTCTCGTCGTCGAACGGACCGTACGGGGCGCCGTAGACCGGGGTGCCAGGCTGCTGACGCCACCCCTCGGCCAGCGGGCCGGCGTCGACGGCGCCATAGCCGATCTCGTCCAGGAAACCGGTCACCGCGTCCTTCGCGGCCGGATCGTCTCCCGCGATCGGCAGGAAGCTGCGGTCGGCAGCGCCAGACGGGCGGCTGAGGTACTCGAGGTGCTTGAAGTAGATGTTGTTGAAGACCTTGACCACGGACGCGCCGGTCAGGAGCTGCTCAAGCCACTCACTGCTGGTCAGCGCGCCACCGTCTAGCTCGGCTATCTGCCCATCCCGCCTGGCGGGTGAGTAGTTGCCCGTGTCCATGACTACCTTCCCGGTCAGTGCTACCCCGGTCAGTGCCACCCGGGATATGTCCGGGTAGGCCTTCACCGGGATCGACACCAGGACCAGATCGGCACCGCTGGCGGCCTCCTCCGCCGTCGCGGCGCGCGCCAGTGGTCCGAGCTCGCTGACCAGATCCCCCAGGGTCTGCGGGCCACGGGAGTTGCTCAGCACTACCTGATGCCCGGCCGCCACCGCGAGGTGCGCGACGGTGCTGCCTATTCTTCCGCTGCCGATGAATCCCACTGTTGTCATGTCGGCCCCAACTGACGGCGACGGCGGATCATTCCGTCGCGTCAAAACGAGGCTGCCCGGATGCAGGCAAACCGGACATCCAGGTAAACGTCGGGGTAGCCTGTCCGGACGGGGGTCGTCAGCACGCCCGGGAAGGTTCAAGCCCCGGTCCGGGAGGCAGCGGTGATGGCGCACATCGACGAGGAGGCACTGCGGTCCAGCCTGGAGCGGATGCGCGAGTGCGCGTTCGACGCCGACGTGACCACAGCGCTGAAACGCACCGTGCACTCCGTTCATGGCGTGTTCGGCTACGGTGGCGCCGGCATCATGTTCATCACCGAGTCCGGATACCTGTCTTATATCGCCGCCTCTGACGATGCGTCCAGGGAACTCGAAGAGGCTCAGGCCGCGACGGGCCAGGGACCGTGCTACGAGTCCTACGTCTACGCGCGCGAAGTGGTGAGCAGCGATCTGCACGCCGACGAACGCTGGCCTGAGCTGTGCGCGGAGCTCCCAGCTCGGGTGCGGGCGGTGGCGGGCATCCCCCTGCTGCTCGGCGGCAGCCCGGTCGGCACGCTGAACGTCTACAGCGCCGAACCCGTCGAGTGGGATACATCGCATGTCAACGCCCTGATCGCTTACGGCGGCCTGGTCGCGGAGGTGCTGGCCACGGCAGTCGCGGCTCAGCAGCACGACATCGTCGCCGGGCAGCTTCAGTACGCACTGGACTACCGGGTGGTCATCGAGCGTGCCGTCGGTTACCTGATGGGAACCCATCGCCTGGACGCGGTGACGGCATTCGACCTGCTGCGCAGGCAAGCACGCGATTCCCGGCGGCGTGTCGCGGACGTCGCCACCGACATCCTCGGCGGGACCACGGGACCCGCCAGCAACGACCGGGCTGGCGATCTGCGCCCATCGGACGTGGGACTGACTGGCCTGGCCGACCCGGAAACCGCCTCGCCAGAATGATTCGCGTTGCCGCGATCCCCCATTGGCGGTAGGTTCGGGGCACATTCCGCCGTGTGTCCGCGGATCTCGCCTTCGGAGGTGAAGATCTGTGGTCGGCGTGCCCTGCCCCTACCTGATCGTGGATACCGAACACGACGGGCACAGGCCCATTCTGCGGCTACGCGGCGAACTTGACGTGACCGGCAAGGATCTCCTGGAACCCGCCCTCAGCGCAGCAGTGGACTCGCGCCCGCAGACGCTGGTGATCGACCTGTCCGAACTCGCCTACATGGACTGCGCCGGAGCATCAGTTCTCGGCCGGGCACACGACCTGCTGGCCGCGAGGCATGCCCAGCTCCTGGTCACCGGCGCCCAGCCCATTGTCCAGAGGCTGCTCGATCTCCTGGGTGCGAGGATCGGATAACCCGGCCGCGGGTACGACCACGGTACCGGTGGCAGTGACCGCCACGATCGGCGAGTCGAGCACCGAGGCGGCCGACGGCCCGCGGGCGGGGTCGGCACGGCAGATGACCTGCGCGGTGAACTCCAGCCGACGCGAGCGCCGCCCGATGGCCGCCACCGTGGCGGTCACCACCAGGACGTCCCCGGCGATCACCGGCGCGCGGAACTGCACGTCGGAATAGGACGCGAACAGCCCTTCGTCCCCGTCCAGCTGGATGCACACCTCGGTGGCGACGTCCCCGAACAGCCCGAGCACGTACGCACCGTCGACCAGGTTCCCGCCGTAGTGCGCGTGCGAGTACGGCACGTACCGGCGATGCTCGACAGTCAGTCCCACGCTCATGCCACTTCCTCCGCTTCGGGGTCTCCGGGCGCCAGCGCGTGCACCAGGAACGAGGCCACATCCCGCGGTGTCGTTCCCTTCCCGAAGATCCGGTCCACCCCGAGGTCCGCGGTCGCCGCCGGGTCGAACCGCGGCCCGCCCACCACCAGCAGCGGGCGAGCCGGCCCGAAGCCGGCCGCGAAGGCGGCGGCCATCTCCTTGGTGTTGGTGATGTGCGCGTCTCGCTGCGTCACCACCTGGCTGACCAGCACCGCGTCGGCATGCTCGGCCGCCGCCCGGGCCACCAGGTCCGGCACGGACACCTGGGAGCCCATGTTCACCACACGGATCTCCCGGTAGTACTCCAGCCCCTTCTCCCCCGCGTGTCCCTTCACGTTGAGGATGGCGTCGATCCCGACCGTGTGCGCGTCCGTGCCGATGCAGGCGCCGACCACCACGAGCTTGCGTCCGAGCGCGGACCGGATCCGCAGGTTGATCTCGGCGGCGGACAGCTCGGGGAACTCCCGCTCGGTGACGACCACCGCCGACAAGTCGACAAGGTGACTGACCCGCCCGTACACGATGAAGAACGTGAACGCGGGGCCCATCCCCTTGGCGTGCACCACCATCGCCGGCTCCAGGCCCATCTTCTGGGCCAGCTGCAGCGCGGCGCCCTCCGCCAGGGCCCGCTCGGTCTCGGTCCCGAACGGCACCGGCAGGGTGAACGACACCTGTACCCGCCCGTCCCCGGTGGTATCCCCGTACGGCCGCACGACGTTCATTCCGAGCCCTCCAGGACTGTGCTGTCATCGCGGGGGGACGACCCCCCGGAACCCCCCGAGAAAATGGATATCGCCGGATTCCAGTACCCGTCCGCCCGCTCGACCACGCCATCAAGCCCGCGCCCGCCGTGCGCCGGCCGCTTAGTCACCCCGAACGTCCCGTCCGCGATGGCGTTCAGCATGCCCTGCTTCCCGATCCGGGTGAGCAGGTCGATCGACTCCCCGAGCACCTGCCGCGCCCGCTGCGCCACGAACCCGTCCGGCGCCGGCACGAACGACTCGCCCAGCTTGCCCGCCGCGGCCCGCACGTACCTGACATTCTCCAGGGCCAGGTCACGGTCCGCGAGGAACGGGGTGTGGATGCCTTCTGTCATCATGCCGACGAGGATTATCGACTGATCCGTCATCACCCCGCACAGGTTGAAGAAGGCATCGAGCAGGAACCCCGCGAACACGTTCCCCGTCATGTGCTTGGTCGGCGGCATGTACTTCAGCGGCGCGTCGGGGAACAGCTCCCGCACCAGCTGGGCGTGCGCCAGCTCCAGCATGAACGAGTCCGGCACCGCCGGGTTGATCTCGAACGCGTGCCCCAGGCCCAGCTGCCAGTCCTGCAGGCCGGCCTCCAGCCCGAAGTACTCATTCAGCAGCTGCGACACCACCACGGTGTGCGCCGCGTCGACCGCGTCCGCGGTGGTGAGGTAGTTGTCCTCGCCGGTGTTGATGATGATGCCGGCCCGCGCGTGCACCTGCCGGGAGAACCGCTGGTCAATGAAGGTCCTGACCGGGTTGATGTCGCGGAAGATGATGCCGTACATGCAGTCGTTCAGCATCATGTCCAGCCGTTCCAGACCGGCCAGCGCGGCGATCTCCGGCATGCACAGCCCGGACGCGTAGTTCGTCAGCCGCACGTACCGGCCGAGCTCGCGTGAGGTCTCGTCAAGCGCCGCCCGCATCAGCCGGAAGTTCTCCTGCGTCGCGTACGTGCCCGCGTACCCCTCGCGCGTCGCCCCCTCCGGCACGTAGTCGAGCAGCGACTGCCCGGTGGACCTGATCACCGCGATGATGTCCGCGCCTTCCCGCGCGGCCGCCTGCGCCTGCGGGATGTCCTCGTAGATGTCGCCGGTCGCCACGATCAGGTAGATCCACGGCTTCGCCGGGTCCCCGACCTCGGCTAGCATCCGGTCCCGCACGGCCCGCTGGGCATCGATCCGGCTGATGCCTGCCAGGACAGAACGGCCGGCTGAGCCCCTCGCTCGGACCCTGTCGTCTCCGGCGGGTATCCGGAACTGCACCTTCCCCTTCGCCGCGTCCCTGGCCAGCGTGTGCAGATCGGGGTAGTTCCCGGTTGCCATGGCGTCCCAGGCCGGCAGCGCCACCCCGTGCTCCAGCCCGGTGCTGTCGCGCACCGCGTCGACGACCCGGTTCACCCACGGCATGCCATCCTCGTCGGCGCCGTCGAGCCCGGCCAGCCGCAGCACCGCTCGTTCGACCGAGACGGTGGTATGGGTCCTGGTCAGCTCGACCACCGGCTCGGCGGCCTCGCGTGCGAGCTCACGGGCCTGCCGGACCAGGGCCGGGTCCAGGTTGAGCTTGCCTGTCATTCGGCTACCCTCCGCTCGAATAGCGCGCGTACCGCCCGGTTCGTCCGGATGAGCTCCAGGGCCAGTTCGGCATGCCCGGGTACATACCCATTTCCCACCAGCATCCGCACGTCCGCCGCCATCCCCTCCGCACCAAGCGCGGCGGCGCTGAACGAGGTGGCCATCGAGAAGAAGATCACCGTGCCGCCCTGCGCGGTGGACAGGATCGCGCCGCCCTCGCAGCCGGGCGCGTCCACGCACACCACGGTCACATCAGCGGGCCCGCCCGCCGCCGCGACCGCCGCCGCGACCCCCACCGGATCCCGCGCATCCGCAATCACGACCTCATCCACCAGCGGTGCCCCCAGCGGGTCCTCTTCATGATCATGGGTAGTTGTGACCAAATGCTGGTCAGAAGTACCCATGATCATGGAGAGCAGCTGGGCCTCGGCCTTGTGGGGGACGACGCCGATGATCTTTGCCGCGCCGGCGGCCCGGGCGGCGGCGGCGGACAGGGAGCCGCTCTTGCCGGCTGCGCCCAGTACGACCACAACGGGCCCGGCAGTCCCCGCCGATTCCTTTACGACTCGCTGGGTCAGCGCCGGGGCGCCGCAGACGTCCATGACGGCCAGGGCCAGCTCGGGGCTGAGGTCATCGGGGAGGACAGCGGCGATGGAGCGGGCGAACAGGACGGCGTGACCGTCGCAGGGGACCTGCTCGGACCGGCCGTCCCAGCGAGCCAGGCCGTCCGAGATGACCAGCGGGGTCAGGGTGAGCGAGACCAGGGTGGCGATCCGCTGGCCGGGCTTGAGGCCGAGCGGTGACTCCGGGCCGACCTCGGCGACCGTGCCGGTGAGCATGCCGCCGGAGCCGGTGACCGGGTTCTGCATCTTGCCGCGGGTGGCGATGATGCCGAGGACCGCCGCCCGGATCTTGTCCGCATCGCCGCCGTGGGCCTCGCGGAGCTGACGGTAGGACGCCGCGTCCAGGTTCAGCCGGTCTACCCGCACGAGTACCTCGTCGACCGCTATCGACGGGCTCGGATCCAGTCGCCACGCCGCCTGCGGCAGGACTCCTCGCGGTTCGAGGACCCGGTGCAGGCCCAGTGCTGTTTCCAGGGGATGCGCTGTTTCCAGGGAAGATGCTGCTTCCAGGGGAAATGGAGACGGAGTGGAAGTCATGATGCCGATCCTTCCGAAAAATATCCTGTCTTACTGGTGTTATACCGCAGGTCCTTCGGTATTATCCAATAATTGGAGGGCATCGTTCATGATTAATCAGCCGTACGTGTACCGCCGCCAGGAGCTGGCGGAACCCGACTGGCAGCGGTTCCCCGGCTGGGCTGGGGTGACGCCTTCGGACTGGGAGTCTGCGCAGTGGCAGCGCTCGCACTGCGTGAAGAACGTCCGCCAGCTCCGGCAGGTGATGGGCCCAGGACTGGATGAGACCTTCCTCGCCGACCTGGAGCGGGACCAGGGCGAGCGGGCGACCATGTCGCTGCTGCTGCCGCCGCAGATGCTCAACACGATGGTGCCTGGCCTCGCGCCGTCCGATCCCGCCTTCACCGACGCGTTCTACTCCGATCCGGTCCGCCGGTACATGCTGCCGGTGTTCAGCGACCGGCAGGAGGAGTGGGCGTCGCACCCGTACGCGCAGCGGGATTCACTGCACGAGACGGAGATGTGGGCGGTCGAGGGCCTGACGCACCGGTACCCCACCAAGGTGCTCGCCGAGCTGCTGTCCACCTGCCCGCAGTACTGCGGGCACTGCACCCGGATGGACCTGGTCGGCAACCCGACGATCACGATCGAGAAGCACCGGTTCGAGCGCAAGCCAGAGGACCGGCTCGGCGCCATGCTCGACTACCTGCGCCGGACCCCTGGTGTGCGGGATGTCGTGGTGTCCGGCGGTGACGTGGCGAACCTGCCGTGGCCGCGGCTGGAGACGTTCGTCGCCGCCCTGCTTGAGATCGAGTCGGTCCGGGACATCCGGCTGGCAAGCAAGGCGCTGATGGGCCTGCCGCAGCACTGGCTGTCGGACGAGGTGCGGGCCGGCATGGAGCGCCTGGCCACCACGGCCAGGTCCCGCGGCGTGTCGATCGCGATACACACCCACGTGAACAACGTCCAGTCGGTGACGCCGCTGGTAGCGAAGGCCGCGCGGGCGATGCTCGACGCCGGTGTCAGGGACGTCCGCAACCAGGGCGTCCTGCTGCGCGGGGTGAACGACAGCGCCACGGCGCTGCTCGACCTGTGCTTCGCCCTGCTCGATGAGGCGTCGATCATGCCGTACTACTTCTATATGTGCGACATGATCCCGAACAGCGAGCACTGGCGGCTGTCGCTGGCCGAGGGCCAGGAGCTGCAGCACGCCATCCTCGGGTACCTGCCGGGATTCGCGACGCCGCGGCTAGTCTGCGACGTGCCGTATGTCGGCAAGCGCTGGCTGCACCAGGTGCACCGCTACGACACCGAGCACGGCATCTCGTACTGGACGAAGAACTACCGCACCGCCCTCGAGGCGGACGACGAGCTGGCGCTGGGCCGCGAGTACCCGTACTACGACCCGATCTACACCCTGCCCGAGTCCGGCCAGGCCTGGTGGCGCAGCCGCAGCAGCCTCGGCATAACCACCGCCACCGCCTGACCGCCGCGCCGCTGGATCCCCGCCCCGACCAACTACCCACCCCCAACCCAGCACCCGCATCAGCCCAACCATCACCTCGCCTCAGCCCGACCGTCACCTCGCATCAGCCTCAGCAGCAACTTCAGCCCCAAGGCCACCTCCCATGCGAAATTTAGACGGAAGTTCGATGCTAGGCGGAAGAAAAGGAGTCAAATGAGACTCTTTTTCTTCCGTGAGACACGGATCTTCCGTCACGATGCGGCCTCCGTGAGCACCTTCCGAAACCTTAGGCTTGCTCCCGCAACCCTGTCACCCCTAACCACTCTGTCCTCCTTCACCACCCTGTCTCCTTAACCACCCTGCCTCCTTAACCACCCTGCCACCTTCCATCACCCTGTGCCACTTGTGCCACTTGGCGCCACTTCCGCGGCCCTTCGCGCTGACGGTGCTGGCTAGGCCCGGCGGTCGAGGGTGGCCAGGTGCTCCCGGACGGCCGGCCAGTCGGCGGCGGTGATGGCGTATCTGGCCGAGTCGCGCGGGGTCAGGTCGACGGCGAAGCGGTGGGCGCGGAGGATGCCCTCGAACCGGGCGCCGATCCGTTCCATCGCGGCGCGGGATCGCTCGTTCCGCGCGTCGGTGTGCAGGCAGACCGACTTCACCCGCCAGGTCTCGAAGGCGTGGGTGAGCATGAGCCGCTTCATCTGCGTGTTCGCCCCGGTCCTGATGGCATCCGCGGCCAGCCAGGTGTGGCCGATCTCGCAGGTGTCCGGGGTCTGCGGCGCGACCGGATCGCGATCTGGCCAGGGCCAGTACCCGAAGTCCCAGAACCGCGTCGAGCCGATCACCGCCTCGTCGGCCAGCCGCACCACGGCGAACGGCACCGCCGTCCCGCTGTCCCTGGCCGCCAGCGCGGTCTCGATGTAGCCGCGGGCCGCCGCCTCGTCCCGCGGCACCGTGGTCCAGCGGTACAGCTCCCCGCCGCCCGCCGCGGCGGGCACCAGGCCCGGCAGGTGCCGGTAGCTCAGCGGCTCCAGGCGGACCCTGGTTCCGGTCAGTATTCCTGTGGCCAGTGCAACTGTGGCCAGCGGGGCTCCTGTGGCCAGCGGATCGCGCACTGGGGCAGCCCCCGCCTGCGGTCTCTGCCGTTCCAGGTAGGTGGCGCCGGCCGCGGCGAACCCGAACTGCCGGTAAAGGCCGTGCGCGTCCGAGGTGTGCAGCATCCAGCGCGGCTCCGCGCCAGGACCTCGCCCGGTCATCATCGCGACGATGGCCTTGCCAAGTCCCGCGCCGCGGTGCCCGGGCAGCACGTACACGTCGGCGAGGTACGCGGACCCGCGGTCGCCCGACGCCCGGGCGAACCCGACCATCTGTCCGTCCTGGTCATAGACGCCGGTGACCCGCCACGCCTCGGCGATCTGCTCCTTGATGTCCGCGGCGGTGCGCCAGGTGCCCCAGTACACATGCCCGGTCAGGAACTCGGCCGCCGCGTCGGCATCCACCCGGGCCGGGTCGTCGTCTAGCTCGTAGCCGCCCGCACTGATCCGCATTACTGAAGCACCCCCAGGGCGTGGTCGATGTCGGCGATAAGGTCGGCGGCCGGCTCGATGCCGGCCGAAAGGCGGATGAGCCCGGCCGGCGCGGTCTCCGCCGCCCAGCGGCCGCGGCGCTCCCAGGTCGACTCGACGCCCCCGAGACTGGTCGCCGGCAGGATGAGCCTGGACGCCGCCACGACGGCGCTGGCTTCCTGCTCGGTGCCGAGCTCGAACGAGAGCAGCGGCCCGAAGCCGTCCGGCATCTGCTTCCTTGCCAGGTCGCCGGCCAGGCTCGGGTAGTGCACCGCGGTGACCCGGGGGTGCGCGGCGAGATGCTCCGCGATGGCCTGTGCGTTCTGCGACTGGCGGGCTATCCGCAGCGGCAGCGTCTTCAGGCCGCGCAGCGCCAGCCATACCTCGAACGGCCCCGGGACGGCGCCGCCCGTATTCCGCCAGGCACGAAGCTGGCCGAGCAGTGCCGGGTCCCGGCTGACGACCGCGCCGAGGAGGACATCGGAATGTCCCGACGCCGACTTCGTCAGCGAGTACAGCGAGGCGGCCGCGCCCCAGTCGAGCGGCCGCTGCAGCACCATGGTGGCGACGGTGTTGTCGACGATCATCGGCGCGCCGGCCGCGGACGCGAGCGCGTCCAGCCCTGCCAGGTCCGCCACGCGCAGCAGCGGATTGGTCGGCGTCTCCGCCCACAGGACGGAAGGCCCGGCGCTCAGTGCCTTCTCCACGGCGGCAAGGTCCCCAAGGTCGACGTGTACCGGGACCGCACCGTGCGGCCGCAGCATGTCCGCGAGGACCCTCGCCCCGTAGTAGCCGTCCGCCGACAGCACGATCTGCGAGCGCCCGGGGGCGAGCGCGAGCATGAGCGCCATCGACGCCGCCTGCCCGGACGCGAAGACCACGGCTTCCGCCTCCTCGGCGGCGCCGAGCGTATCCTCCAGTGCCTCCCAGCCCGGGTTGCTGTCCCGGCCATAGCCGCGGCCGGGCTGCGGCTCACCCCAGGACACGAAGATGCTGGCCGGTACCAGCGGCGGCGTGACCGGCTCGCCCGCTGCCCGTGACGTGCCTCCGTGCACGAGCCGGGCCTCGACGGAGAAGTCGTCGCTCACCTGGACACCGCGCTGTCGGTACGCGCGCCGTCAATAAATGTTACAGTACATATTGTGAACATACTGGTACGTTATCGTGTCACCGGTCGCACTGCCAAGGAGATTTCGGCGAGCGTCGAGGCCGGCGTGCGCGGCGGGGACCTGGCACCGGGCGACCACCTGCCTCCGGTGCGGTCGCTGGCGGCGGATCTCGCGGTGAGCCCGACCACGGTGGCGGCGGCCTACCGGGAGCTGCGCAGGCGCGGTATCACCACGGGCACCGGACGCGGCGGGACCACGATCCGGCCGGCCCCGCCGGTAGGTATCCGGGGGTACCCGAAGCCTCCGGATGGCGCCCGCGACGTATTCAGCGGGGGACCAGATCCCACGCTGCTGCCCGAGTACCCGGCGCCGCGCGCGCTCGCCGCACACCCCCGCCAGTACGCGGACGCGCAGGTCGCGCCCCGGCTGCGCAGACTGGCGGCCGCGCGGCTGGCCGCCGATGGCATCGACGCCAGCAACCTGGCGGTGACTGGCGGCGCCCTGGACGGCATCGAGCGGGTACTCGCCACCTGGCTCACTCCCGGCGACCGGGTCGCGGTCGAGGATCCCGGGCACGCGGTGACGTTCGACCTCATCGCTGCCATGGGCCTGGTAACTGTCCCGGTACCTGTCGATGACTTCGGCATGAGGCCGGACCCGCTGGCGGCCGCCCTGACCCGGGGAGCGGATGCGGTCATATTCACGCCCCGCGCCCAGGCCGCCACCGGCGCCGCGTGGGACGCCGCCCGTGCCGCCGAGCTGCGGCAGGTGCTCGGGCAGTACCCGAGGACCGCCGTCATCGAGGACGACCATGCCGCCCCTGTCGCGGGCACCGGAGCTCATTCCGTCTGCGCTGGACGGGACCGGTGGGTGAACATCCGCTCGGTATCCAAATCGCTCGGCCCTGACCTGCGGCTCGCCGTACTGGCCGGAGACGAGACGACGATCGCCCGGGTCGCCGGCCGCCAGGCGCTCGGCACCGGCTGGGTCAGCTACCAGCTGCAGGAGATGGTAGCCGACCTGTGGTCCGATCCGGCCGTCGCGTATGCCGCGGCGACCTACGCCAGCCGCCGCGAGGCCCTGCTGGCAGCCCTGGCCGCCGAGGGCATCAAGGTGACAGGCGGCCGCTCCGGCCTGACCTGCTGGGTTCCGGCACCGGATGAGGACCGGGTCACCGCCGCGATGGCAGCTTCCGGCTGGGCGGTAGCCCCCGGCCGCCGGTTCCGCATCGCCGCCCCGCCAGGCATCCGCATCTGCTTCGCCACCCTGGACTCAGCCGAAGCCGCTCCCCTGGCAGCCGCCCTGGCAGCCGCCCTCCACTCCCGCTCCGCCCGGCTGGACTGAGCCGGGAACCACCAGCCGTTCTGATTAGTCTCTTGAGGTCAGGACGCAGAACTCGTTGCCCTCGGGGTCGGCGAGGACCACCCACCCGACCTTCGCCGCGTCCTGGCCGACGTCGACCTGCCTGGCGCCGAGGGCTTCGAGGCGCGCGACCTCGGCGGCCTGGTCGTCGCCGCTCAGCGGCGCGAGGTCGATGTGCAGCCGGTTCTTGACCGCCTTGCCCTCCGGCACCGGCACGAAGGTAAGGGCGGGACCCCGCTCCAGGGCCGGGACGGCCCGTGCCTGGTCAAGGGCATGCGGCGGCACGAGGACAACCTCGTCGGCCGACTCGTAGCCGATCCGCCAGCCCAGCGCCCCGGCCCACCAGCGGCTCTGAGCCTGCACGTCGTGGCAGTCCACGACGACGGAGTACCAGCGCAGTGTCATGTGCGCAAACCTAACAGGTCCGCCATCAGCCGATTTATTCGACTGGAAAGGTAGGTTTTATTCCCGGGTGACTCGCTACCACCTGTGCCAGGACGGTAGCGTTAGCCCATGAGCCGGCGCACCGAGCAGATCAGCCACCACCTGAACGCGTATCTGACCGCGCACAGCAGTCCTCCTGACGCGATCCTCCGCGAGCTGGCCACCGAGACCGAGCTGCTGTTCCCGAACGAGACCGGCCTGCAGATCGCTCCCGAGCAGGGCACGTTCATGACGCTGCTCACCCGGCTATCTGGCGCCTGCGCCGGCATCGAGATCGGCACGTTCACCGGCTACTCCTCCATCTGCATCGCCCGCGGCCTGACCCCGGACGGCCACCTGACCTGCTGTGACATCAGCGAGGAGTGGACCTCGGTAGCGCAGAAGTACTGGGAGAAGGCTGGCCTCTCCGACCGGATCGAGCTGCGGCTGGGCCCGGCCATCGACACGCTGCGCTTCCTGCCGCTAGAGGAAACCTACGACGTCGCGTTCATCGACGCCGATAAGGGCGGCTACACCAGGTACTGGCGGGAGATCGTGCCGCGGATGAAGACCGGCGGACTGATCATGGCCGACAACACGTTCTCGCATGGCCGGGTCATCGACGCCGGCAACGACAGCCCGGTGGTGATCGCCATCCGCGACTTCAACGACCACGCCGCGGCAGATGACCGGGTGGAGCTGGTCATGGTCCCGATCGGCGACGGCCTGACCGTGGCACGCAAGCGCTAGCCGCGCCCTCCGGCGGCGGTGCCGTCGAGCCGCGGGCCACCAGTTCAGGGGCAAGGTAGCGGACCTTCACCGGGCGGTCGGTCCCGCCGATCCGGTCGAGCAGGAGCCGGGCAGCCTCGGTACCGAGCTGGTAATGCGGGAACCGGATCGTGGTCAGCGGCGGACGGAGCCGGTCGATGAACGGCATGTCATTGAAGCCCACGACGGACAGCTCGTCCGGGCAGCGGATGCCGTCGTCGTCGAATGCCGCGTAGCAGCCCACAGCGAGCATGTCGTTGGCCACCGCGATCGCGGTGAACTGGCCGCGCCCGGCCAGCAGCTCACGGCAGCACCGCGTTCCCTCCTCCACGGTGTACTTGTCCGCATAGACGATGAGATCGTCGTCCGTGCTCAGCCCGCATCGCGCCATGCCCTCGCGGAACCCGCGCAGCCGGCCGGTACCGGTCGAGGCCTCCTGCGGGCCGGCGATGTGCGCGATGCGGGTGTGCCCGAGCTCGGCGAGGTGGGTAACCGCCATCCGCGCACCTTGCTCGTTATCCACCGAAACCGCCGGAAAGCTGTAGTCCTGCGACAGCCGGTTCATCAGCACCACCGGCAGTCCGGCGGCAGCGGCCTCGGCCAGTATCTGGTCATGCAGCGTGGCGGTTGCCAGGACGAAGCCGTCGACACGCCGCGCCCGCATCTGGTCGAAGATCATCCGCTCACGGGTGGCGTCCGCGTCGGTGTTCCCGATCAGCGCGACGTACCCGGCAGCGGCGAGCTTGTCTTCCAGGCCGCGTACGATGGGCGGAAAAATCGGGTTATTGAGGTCCGGGATAAGCACGCCGACCGTGTGTGACCGCCGGGTCCGCAGGCTCCGGGCGACCGGATCAGGGTGATAGCCCAGTTTCACCGCGGCAGCGGTTACCCGCCGCGCCGTTTCACCGCTGACCAGGAACTTTGTTTCCGGGTTGAGCGCACGGGAGGCAGTCGCCGGGTGTACCCGCGCGACGGCGGCCACATCCCTCAGCGTCGCAGGCCGGTCGGGCACGCTGGTCACATTCCCCCCTCAGGATCAGCCAAGCGTATCTGGCCTCGTCATTGGCATCAGATTTCGCTGCGTTCGCTGGGCGAGAAAAGCATGCGGCCGGTATAACCATGAAGTGGGAGGAGCCGGACCTTTTGGTCACGGCCGGAACGAGGACATCTGCAATGGGAAGCCATGGGGTTACGCACGCCGCGTCTCGTGCCGATGCCGCCGGTAAAGGCGACTCCCCGGGAACCCCCGGACTGGAACTGGGTACGCGGGGCCGTCCGGCGCTGCGGCTGCGGAACTGGCCGGTGTCGTGGCGGCTCATCGCGGTCATCGTGCTGGCACTCGGCATGGGCGTGACGTTCGGCGGCCTGCGCGTGGCGTCGGCGGCCGGCAGCGCGGCGCAGTTCTCCCGCGTGACCCAGCTCGCCCGCCTCGGGCAGAACGTCGCCAGCCTGGTGCAGGCCCTGGAGGACGAGCGCGACGAGATGGCGGGGCTCATCCCGGTCGACATGCCCGCTACCGCCGCGGCCGCCATGCGGTCCTGGTACAGCCAGACGGATGCAGCGGCTGCGAATGTCAGCGCGCTGGCCGTCGGCGTCGGCGGCTCCTTCCCTTCGAACATCCAGGCCGATGTGAGCACCGCGCGCGCCGCGATAACGAGCTCATACCTCACGCAGCTGCGCAGCGAGGCCCAGTCCAGCCAGTCCGTGCTTGAGCTCATCGGGTACTACGCCGGTCCCATCGGCGACCTGCTCGCCCTGAACGCGCAGATCGCGCAGGGCACGGCCGACTCCGCGCTCGTCAGCAGCGTCCAGACGCTCAGCTCGCTTGCCCAGGCGCAGGACGAGGCCGCCCAGCAGCGCGCGCTGCTGTTCAACGCGCTCGTCCAGCGAGGGTTCGCCGAAGGCGAGCAGTCGGCACTGGCCACGACCGAGTCCGAGGAAGCCACGGACCTGGCAGCCTTCCGCACGACGGCAACCGCGGCCGAGCAGCAGTCCTACAATGTCACTGTTTCCGGTCCAGCGGTGAACCAGGCGGAGGGCATCGAGGAGACCGTACTCAGCGCCGGCACCCTGGACACCATTGCCACGGACAACATCAGCCCGGCCAGGGCACCCGGCCAGTGGTATGCCGCCATGTCGGCCACGGTCGCCAAGATGGCAACCGTCAACGGGCAGGTAGCCAGCTCCGTCGTCGCCCGCAGCCAGTTCCTGCAGCGCGGCGCGGAGCAGTCCGCGGTCGTCACCGCCACCCTGACCACGGTGATCCTGCTGCTGGTGCTGATCGCCACGCTCCTCGTCGCCAGGTCCCTGGTACGGCCGCTGCGCAGGCTCCGGGCGGGTGCGCTCGATGTGGCCACGGTTCACCTGCCGGAACGGGTCAGGCAGATAGGTGAGACGCTGGACCCCGAGGCGAGCCTCGCGGTGGAGCCGATCGACGTGCTCTCCTCGGACGAGATCGGGCAGGTCGCCCGCGCCTTCGACCTCGTGCACGCGGAGGCGGTACGGCTGGCCGGCAACCAGGCCCTGCTGCGCGGCACCTTCAACGCGATGTTCATCAACTTGTCCCGGCGCAGCCAGTCGCTCATCGAGCGGCTAGCGCGGACGATCGACTCCCTGGAGCTGAGCGAGGAGGACCCGGGCCGCCTCGCCAGCCTGTTCACCATGGATCACCTGGTCACCCGGATGCGGCGGAACGCCGAGAACCTGCTGCTGCTGGCCGGGCACGAGAGCGCGCGGAAGTGGAACGAGCCGATGCTGGTCGCGGACGTCGCCCGGGCCGCAGCATCGGAGATCGAGCACTATGACCGGGTCAAGCTGAACATCCAGCCAGGGATCGCGGTGACTGGGCAGGCGGTGAACGATGTCGCGCACCTGCTCGCCGAGCTCATCGAGAACGCGACTGTGTACTCCCCCGGCGATACCGAGGTGCGCGTATCGGCGCAGGAGCTGGCCAGCGGCGGCGCGCTCGTCGAGATCAGCGACGACGGGGTCGGCACCTCGGAAGCCCGGCTAGCCCAGCTGAACTTCCGGCTGGACAACCCGCCCGAGATCGATCCCCTGGTGGCCCGGCATATGGGCCTGTTCGCCGTTTCGCGGCTGGCCGAGCGACACGGGATCCGGGTCCGTCTCACTGCCCGCTCGCCGCGCGGTCTTGCCGCCCTGGTATGGCTGCCGGACAGCGTCATCGAGCGTTCGTTCTACCGTTACGGCACCTGGCAGCAGCCGGCCGCCGCGCAGGGCGCCGCGCAGCCCGCGTACGCCAGCGCGAGCGTGCCGGGCCCGCCATCGGCCGCCCAGCCGTCCGGGTCGGCCTGGTTCCGCGGCGAGCACCCCGCCGAAGGCGCGGACGGGCCTGGCCAGGATCCGGATGACAGGAACTGGTTCGAGCCAGCCGGGTGGGCGGAGATGCCGGCCGCCGCCCAGTCTGCGCCCCTCGCGGACGCCCGCCCGGCCGGCGGCGACCGCACCGCGACAGGACTGCCGGTGCGTGTCCCGCGTGCGAACCTCATGCCCGGATCCATCAGCGCTCGCCCGGAGGCCCCGCGCGGAGCCGGCCAGCCGGGGCCAGGCCAGCCGGGGCCAGGCCAGCCCGCGCCGGGCCAGGCGCAGCCCTCGGCTGGGCTTCTCGCTGGGCTGCCGCGGCGGTCACCTGAGCAGTCACGCAGTCGCCTGAGCGGGTTCCAGCGCGGGGCGCAGCGGGCGGCGCAGCAGCCGCCGCCCGGCACAACAGAGGGAGCCGATCATTGAGTTACCCAAGCCGTCGGGACCTGGACTGGCTGGTCACCGACTTCACCGAACGGGTCGCCGACGTCGCGCACGCGGCCGTCGTATCCTCGGACGGGGTTCCGCTGGCGGTGTCAGCGAACATACCCGCGACGTCCGCCGGGCATCTCGCCGCGATCACCTGCGGGCTGGCGAGCCTGATGGAGGGCGCGGCGCGGATCTTCGAGGCCGGCCGGCCCACCCAGGCACTGGTGGAGATGGAGGGTGGGCTGATGCTTGTCAAGTCGATCAGCGACGGCTCCTGCCTCACCGTCCTCGCCGCGACGGAGTGTGACACGGAACTGGTGTCCTACGAGATGACGCTCCTGGTCGAGGCCGTCGGCGAGACGCTCACCCCGGCCGTCCGCGCCTCCTCGTCCTCCTGACGCGCCTCCTCGGCCTGAGCTGCAGCTACGAGAGGGTCCACCTCTGGGCGTCGCCGCCGTTGCAGCCGGAGACGATGAGCGGCGTGCCGGCCCTTTCCGTGTAGTTCGGGTCGTCCAGGCACAGGTGCCTGCCCTTGACCACGGCCTGGGTATATCCGGTCTGGCCCTTGGTGAAGGACCACGCCTGGCCGGCCGCGCCCGTGCACTTCTCCAGCACGAGCCTGGTCCAGGCACCGCCGTTACCGGGGTCGGTGAGGCACAGGCCGTGGTGCAGGAGCCGGGTCCCGCTGTACACCCAGGCGGTGGAGTAAGTAGATGGGCAGTTGCCGAGCACCGCCTTCGACCCGGCCTTGTTGCCGGCCGCGGTCACGCACTTCAGGATGGCCAGGGGGGCACCCGGCGCGGGGTTGCTCACCGGCACCCAGATCGTCATCTGATGTGCGAGCGAGTAGTTGAGGGTCGCCGTCAGGCCGCCGGACCCGACCAGCGCGATAGTCACGTTCACCGTGCAGTCGCCCGAAGACGACTTGGGCAGCGAGAGCGGCGTGGTGAACGGGCTCGTTCCCGTCTTGTCCCCGGTCGAGCTCGCGATGTCGACGCCGTTGACGGAGCAGCTGATGGTCCACGAGACGGAGGCGCTCTGCCCGGGCTCAACCGCGTCAGTGGTCACCGAGACCGACATCGGCAGCTGGATCTCCTGGGCGAAGGCGCACCGGGCTGGGCCTCCCGGCCGTGACTGGCACTGCTCGTTCTGCGCGCGGCTGGCGGCGCTGGTGACGGCCGGCCTGTCCGGCCCGGACGGCCGGGCCTGCGCCGTGCCGGTCAGCATCAGGCCAGCGCATGCCCCCGCCAGGAGCACCACAGGAACCGCGGCGATCGCCGAACGCCGGAATCGTACGAACACAGTTACCTCCGGTCCTGGCGTGAATACCAGGAAGCCAATGCGGGAAAGGGGGATGCGATGCGGTCCAACTGTACAGAAGGGGCGCGATGTTATCCGCAGAATGTCCGCACAGGCCATACACAACCCGATGTAGTCGATTGCTCACTTAAAGTGATGCACGTCTGCGTCATCGACCTCTACGGCAACACCGTCACCGCCACCGTCCCCGTGGGCAAGAACCCTGGCGGCATCGCGCTAGCGGCCGGCTGAGTCCGGGACCGGGAGAAGCTTCCTCGCCTCGTCGTAGAGATCGGCGGGGAGCGGCCCCGCTTCCGCGACGGCGATGTTGCTGGCCAGGTGAGCGGGGCTCGACGTACCGACGATGGTGGTCGACAGGCCGGGATGGCTCAGCGTGAAGCGCAGCACGAACTCCATGCTGGTGATCCCGGCCGCATCCAGCAGCCCGGCGATGCCTGAGGTCTCCCAGTTCCGCTGCGCGACGCCGGGCTCCTGGCTGAGTGGCCCTGCCCGCCAGTTCTTGTCCGGCGACACGGCGCCGCGTGCCGCGCCGCCCCGGATGAAGGTGCCCGCTCCCCCGCCGGCCGCCGCCGTGATGAGGTCCTCGTGATCACGCTGGACCGCCGAGTACGGGATCTGGAAGACGTCGAAGACACCCATCGCGATGTGATCGGGGAGGTGCGGCAGGATGCCGGACATGCCGATGAAGCGCACCTTGCCCTCGGCCTGCAGATCCGCAAGGGCCTGGACCGTATCGTTGTCCTCGAGCACCGCCTTGCTCGGTGACATGTGCACCTGGACCAGGTCAAGGCGGTCGGTGCGCAGGCGCCGCAGCGACTGCTCAACAACGGCGCGGACGTTGCCGGGGCTGTAATCATGCGGGTACGGCGGAGACGTGCCGGCCGGCACCTCGAGCAGGCAGCCGCATTTGGAGGCGAGGAAGAACTCGTCCCTGCGGTGGCCGATGTGGGTGCCGATCAGCTCCTCGCTGCGACCGTAGTCGGGTGAGGTGTCGATCAGGTTGATGCCGCCGTCAAGCACCGCGTTCAGCAGCCGGCCCGCGTCCTGGTCCGCTATTTCCGGCCCGCGCGGCTGGCCTCTCAGCTCCATGGCCCCGAAGCCGAGGATGGTCACGTCCGCGCCGGTACGCCCGAGGACCCGGGTCATGATCGCCATGTCCCTACCCTAGCCGGGTCAGCCGAAGGTGAAGTCGTAGGCCTCGATGCCAGGTGATGCCCGCAGCACGATCGTCCGGCTGGTGTCCGCGGTGGCATGGAAAAGGGTGTACAGCCTGGGCACCCCGCTGACGTCGATGGTCTCCACATGGTGGCCGTTAACGGTGACGTCGAGCGTCCCGGTGCCGCCGAGCACCAGGTACACGTCCTGTGCGAGGAAACCCAGTTCCAGCACCGCTCCAGTGCCGGCGGTGAGTTCCTGCGCGTGGTCGGTCCAGGTTCCGCCGAGCCCCAGCGTACCGAGCGGACACGCCGCCGGGAGCTGGTAGACGGCCGGCTTGCCCCGGATCACGAAGGCGGAGCTAGGGTACTGGAGCCGCTCGTAGCCAAGGTAGGTCTCGTTGCTCTGCTCCCCGGTGGGGGTCTTGTCCGGCACGCTGACCGGGACCGGCAATGACTTGCTGGGATGGGCCTGCTGGAGGAGCTGGCGGATCAGCTGCCCGGTGAGCGTGTAGTCACCCTCGCCGAAATGTACATAACGGACGTTGCCTTGCGCATCGATCAGGTAGTCGGCGGGCCAGTACTCGTTGTCGTAGGCATTCCACGTGGCGTAGTTGTCGTCGACGGCGACCGGGTACCGCACCCCGAGCGCCGCGGCTTGTGCCCGCACGTTGGAGACGACATGCTCGAAGGCGAACTCCGGGGTGTGCACGCCCACGACGACGAGGCCGTCCTTCGCGAACTCCTTGTACCAGGCCTCGACGTGGGGCAGGGAGCGCTGGCAGTTGATGCACGAGTACGTCCAGAAGTCGACAAGGACCACCTTGCCGCGCAGCTCGCTGATCGACAGCGGCTTGCCGCCCGGAGTGTTCAGCCAGGCGGTGATCCCGGTGAAGTTCGGCGCGGGTCCGCAGTTGACCAGGGCGGTGGCGTTCGGGTTGCAGGCGGACAGCGGATCGTGCGAAACGCCCGTGAGCCCGTTGAGCTGGTTGCGGACCGCGGCCGACCCCTGGAGCGCGTCGGTGTAGCCGGGGATGTCACGCTGGAGCCCGGCAAGGACGTCGGTCGAGATGACCACGGCCATCGCGATGAGCACGACCCCGCCGACCCGGCGGATGCGCGGCGCCTGCCGCCGGAAGGCACGGATCCGGCTGGTGAGCTGGCCCCCCGCGACGGCGACCGCCAGCAGCGGGACCGCGGTCCCGACCGCGAACGCGGCGGTGAGGATGACCGCCGTCAGCCCGACCCGGTGCGTCGCGCCCACCACCGCGATCGCGGCGAGCACCGGCCCCGCGCACGGGACATACACCACGCCGACGGCCAGGCCCAGGAGGAAACCGCCCGCCCGGCCGCTGGGCTGGCGGGTGCCGACCCGCGCGAACGGGCGCTCGAGCAGCGTGCCCAGCGGCGGGATCAGGTAGCCAAGCCCCACCACGACCAGCAGCGCGATACCCGCGTCCCGCAGCGCGTCCTGCGGCAGGTGCAGCAGCGAGAGGATCTCCGACCCGGCAAGGACGATGATGCTGAAGCTCAGCACCAGGCCGGCGATCACCACCAGCGACCGCGCCAGGCCGGCCCGCCTGGGCGCCTCAGCGGTCTCGGCGCTGCCCGGCCTGCTGGCCCCGGCGACCAGCACCACCGGCAGGACCGGGAGGATGCACGGCGAGATGCCGGCCAGGAAACCGGCGACGATGCCAACTACGACAAGCCCGGCCATGCCGCCGCCTCCCTGTCACTGCCCACGCTAGCGATTCGTAGCCGACAGGGCTATGTATTGGCCACAGTGGAGTATTGGCCTCAGTGGAGTAACTGGCCAGCGAGGGCCGGGCGCCAGCCGCCGTCAGCGCGGAATTCGATGCTCAGCGCACCCAGGTCCTGCCGACCGCGGACGGCTCGGCGCCGTCGTACCCCGCGACAGCATCCTCGGTGATGACCCGGCAGTAGGGCGTGGTCAGGGACGAGAACTCCGAGATCAGCGAGTCGGGAACCTCATCGGTCTCCAGCTGCTCCAGCGCCGCGGCGATGGGTTCGGACGGCGGTTCTCCGAGGTTCTCACTGTGACTGCCCATGCTGCCCATTCCTGCCCGGGCCCATCCGGTTTATGCCCGCCCGGCCTGTGAAAGGGCCCCCGGTCAGTGCGAGCCAGGCACCCAGGGGCCGACGCCGCCGATGCGCTCGACGGAGTAGCGCACGATATAGCCCGGCCCCCTAGGCGCGGGGAACTCCGCCTCTGGAGACGTGTAGACCCTGGTCAGCCGGTCCAGCAGATCCCAGGCGCCATCGCTGGGCTCGACCGCGGCCCTGGCCCGGAGCACCGCGTACGGGTTCAGGAACGCGGCGCGGTCGCGCGGGGCGGTGAAGGACAGCACGACCCGCGGGTCCCGCTCAATGTTGCGCACCTTCACGTATCGCGACATGTGACCGCTGACCAGATCGTCACCGTCCAGCCCGACCCAGATCACGCTCACCTGCGGGCTGCCGTCGGGGCTGATGGTGGCGAGGTGAACAAGCGGACCAGACTCGATTAGCTGCCGCAGTTCACCCGGCAGGCCACTGTTCGCTGCTGTCACGTCCTTAACGTACCAGCCGTGCCTTCGCACACCCGCTCATGTATCTGCGGCGGGACTGTATCTGCGGCGGGGCGTGACGCTCTATCCGGTTGCAGCGGCAATACCGATTGCCGGCGAGGGGAGAATCAGCGATGCCAGACGACGTGCCCGGCGAGGGAATACCGGAACCGAGACCCATACCCATCCCAGTGCCCATCCCAGTAAGACCGATCACGCTCTATAGCCGGGGGGGCAACCTCTCGAGTGTACCGCTGGCCGCCAGCACCGCTCCGGCGGATCTGGAGCGCATACTCGCGGTGGATACGTCAAACCCGTTCCTTCAGCAACTGCGAATCCAGCAGGGGCTGCTGAAGGCCACCGACATAGCTCCAGGGAATCTCGGCAGGACACCCATCACCTCGGAGATTCCGGAGGTGCCGCGATGACTTCCTCATCGGTCGACTGGCGTAATCGGTTCGGCTGGCCCTGGCTGACCCAGATCAAGGAGCAGGGGGGCTGCGGCTCGTGCTACATCTTCTCGGGTGTGGGGGTACTCGAAGCGATGCTCAGGATCGAGCACTTCGTGTGGTCCCTGCGCTCTGAGGGCGATGTCGGCGATGCCATCTCGCTCTACTTCGGAGCGCACGCGAAGTGCCAGGGAGGATCGCCAGGTGAGGTGCTCGACTGGGCCGTAACCAACGGCGTGGCCGACCCCGGGTGCTGGCCTTACGACCAGGGCGAGCAGGTCGCGGAGCCGACCGCGGACCGTCTCGGGCGTACCGGGAAGCTGGACGGCTACGTCACCCTGTCGGGCGCGGGCAACATGAAGCAGTGGATCGACGCCAATGGCCCGATTTCCGCGTGCTTCAATTGCTACCCGGAACTGGACGGCGCCTGCAAGAACGACTCGGTATACATCTACCGGAATCCGGATAATCAGCCGTCCGATGGCCACTGCATCGTGATCGTGGGTTACGACGACACGAAGAACGCCTGGCTGATACGTAACAGCTGGGGCACCGGCTGGGGCACGGATGGCTACGGCTGGTTCGGCTACGGCCAGGGCGCGCACGGACTGGAGAACTACGTCTGTTACGGGATCCTGGGATCGGCGACCAATCCGGACCCCTGGACAAAACGCCGCATGCACAATGGCGTCCTGTACGAGAGCGGCGACGGGCAGTACCACCGCAACTTCGAGGTCTGGACGCCAGGACCCGGTCACGTCGTGCGGCATTACTACCGAGACGGCAGCAGCGGAAACTGGGCTCTGGCAGAGACCTTGCCCGAGGTGACCCTGCCGCCGGGGCTCGCGACAGGATACGACGGCAACGGAATCCCCGCCGCCACCGGCTCGACGTACTTCCGCGATTTCGAGGTTGTCTACCCGACCACCGGCGGAAAGCTCTCTACCGGGGCTGCGGCTCCGATGCTGCACCACTTCCTGTATGACCAGCTCGCAGGCAAGTGGATCGACCGCGGGCTCTTCGGGCCGACCGACGTCGACGGCATCCCGGCCTTCATCCAGACCAACGCCGGCGCGCCAGGCAACTTCGAGGTGGTGGTACGGCGCGCCACCGGCCAGCTGGAGAACTGGTGGCGCGACGACGTCGACAACAACGCCACCTGGGCGGTGCGGTCTGCCTTCGGCCAGGACGTCCTCTGGAGCGGCGCCACCCTCGTCGAGCGCTGGACCGCGAATGGCGTACCGACCGTGGGGACGCCCGCCGGGCTGGATCTGGTGAGCGTGACCGCGGCCGGCACCATGCAGCGCTGGTGGCGTGACGATCCGAGCACCATGACCTGGGTATCCTGCGAGACGTTCGGCGCCGGTGTGGACAGCCCGCCGGTGATGATCCGCTCGCAGTTCGGCGCGACCGACGAGACCGTGCCCGGCAACTACGAACTGTGCGTCGCCGTCGCCGGAGAGATCCAGCACTGGTGGACGCCAGGCAACCCCCAGCCCGGCATCACGGCAACGTGGAGCAAGTCCGCCACGTTCGCCACGAACGTCGCGGGTCAGCAGGTGAGGGAGGTGCTTGGGCTCATCCAGTCGAGCTACGGGTTCGACCTGGAAGTGATCGCCGAGCTCGGCAACGGTTCACTCCAGCACTTCTGGCGCGATGGCGGCGGCTGGCATCCAGGCCCGGTGTTCGGATCGGTATCCGCCTGACGCCCGGACGGTCGGCCCAGGAACGGACCGCTCAGGAGACGAGTACGTGAAGGTGGTGCTGGACCAGCACCTGATCGGTGGGCTCCCAGCTCCGGCGCTGGAAGATCGTGAGCGTGACGGCCCCCGGCCGCTGGCCGGTGACCGTCACGACTTCCGGGGTGCTCGACCCGGCTGCCCGCGGTGCCGCGCTGGCCGGGTGGCTCCGAGCCCACCGCACCTCGATGACGTCCCGGTCGCCGACGACGTCGTGACCCCACCGGTAACCCGCCGCCCCCAGCCCAGGAAGTTCAAGACTCCAGGACTCACCGACCCGCAGGTCCAGGCGGCTGGGGATATCGGGCACGGGTTCATTCTCTCAGATCGGTATGCCGGGCATGGGGCGCGTGATCAGGCCCGCCATCGCGGCCGTGTCGAGGACCGCGGTCTCGAAGAATCCGTGCGAGTCGGGGGACCTGCGCGGCACGATGACAGTCCCGACCACGCTAGCTACCGCGCTGAGCACGAGCACTGCTCCGGCGACCGCCACCACGTCGCGCACAGGAATGGGGACAACCACTCGCTATGCCCGCCTTGTCGCCATTGCTCCCGATATTTGTCAGCCGGAAGTGTATCCGAAACGTGGCGGCTGACCGGTGGTCTCTAGTACGGACTGCCACAGGTCGCCGTCCGGGTCGACCAGGTTGCGGCTGCCAGTGGCAAGGGAGATCGGCAGGTGCACGAACCGGCCGTGCCAGCGGCCGACCACCATCGCCGTGCGGCCCGCCATCGCGGCGTGGACGGCGGTCTGAGCGAGGCGCAGGCAGAAGACAGCGTCGTAGGCGTTGGCTGACACACCACGGATCGCGTAGCCCGGATCGACGTAGCGCAGGCTGAGTGGTGTCCCGGCGGCCGCGAAGTCGCTGATAATCCGCTCGCGCAGCAGCGCTCCCACGTCGGCGAGCCGGATGTTGCCCGACGCGTCGTGATCCCCGGCCTGGGCGAGGAGATCCTGGCCGGCGCCCTCGGCCACCACGATCACCGCATGCCCGCGCTGCCGCACCCGCCCGCGCAGCCAGGCCAGGAATCCGCCCGGGCCGTCCAGGTTCACCGGCACCTCAGGAATCAGAACGCAATCGGCGTCGTGGTTCGCAAGCGCCGCGTAGCACGCGATGAAGCCTGAATGCCTGCCCATCAGCTTCACGAGGCCGACGCCATGCGGGGTCGAACTGGCCTCGGTATGCGCGGCCTTGATGGATTCGGCGGCCCTGGCAAATGCGGTCTGGAAGCCGAAGCTGTGATCCATGTAGGGCACGTCGTTGTCGATCGTCTTGGGCACGCCGATCACCGATAGCAGGATGCCACGCTCAGACGCGGCGTCGGCAATCTCCTGAGCGGCGCGCAGCGTACCGTCCCCGCCGATGACGAACAGCACCGAGATGCCCAGTCGCGCCAGGGTCGCGACCACCTCCATAGTGTCCTGGCCGCCGCGCGACGTGCCCAGGATCGTTCCGCCCTGGTTATGGATGTCCGCAACCAGCGCGGGGGTAAGGTGCAGCGGCTCGCAATCGCCGGCCACCCCCTGATAACCGTTGCGGAAACCGAGGATGTCGGTGACACCGTAGTTCTCCGACAGTCCGAGCACCAGCCCGCGGATCACGTTGTTCAGGCCCGGGCACAGCCCTCCGCACGTCACGATGCCGACCCGGGTGCGAGCCGGGTCGAAGTAGATGTACTCTCGCGGTCCGCCTGGCTCCAGCGACGGCATCTCGCTCACCAGGCATCCCCGAGCGGCCGCCAGCGCGGCCGTGTCGTCGAGCAAGACCCGATCAGACTCGTGAACATAATGCGGAGAACGAGCGCGGCCGCGCAGCATCCAGGCCATCGGCGAGACGATCAGAGGCTCGCCCAGCTGCTCTACAGCCAGGTCGGCGACGCCGACCGACAGCTGATCACCTGTACTAATCATGCATCCTGCCAATGCCTGGCCTTGGTCCGCCGCCGGGTAAATGCCGTCGCCGATCCGGTGGATGCGCAGCACGGTAGCCAGCGGGTCACGCTGGCCGGGTATGCCCGCCGCTGCCTGCCCGGACTGATTTAAAGGTGTAGACCAATCCTAGAACGGAAACCACTTTTTTGACCTATACCAGAGCAAAATTTCATCTGGTCGTAACGAGCTGGCCCATGGCGACCCGTGGCCCACGAACCCCGTCCCTTGGGTGTTCGTGGGCCACGGGTCGCCAAAGCACTGCGCAGCGCGGCCCGTGATACCGGCGTGTAGCCGCGGTGAAAGTGCGGCCGCCTACCGTGCTGGTCATGACTACTACAGCCGCTATCGAGGCCGTCGGCCTGGTAAAGACGTTTGGCCCGCTGCGCGCCGTCGACGGGATCGACCTTGAGGTGGGCCAGGGCGAGATCTTCGGTGTGCTCGGCCCGAACGGGGCGGGTAAGACCACCGCCCTGAAAATGCTCGCGACCCTGCTGCCGATCGACGACGGCCATGCCCGGGTCTTCGGAGTGGACGTCGCCAGGGAGCCGCACCGTATCCGCCAGCTCATCGGGATCACCGGCCAGTATGCCTCGGTCGATGAGGACCTGACGGCCACCGAGAACCTCTGGCTGTTCGGCCGTCTCCAGGGGCTGCGTTCCGCCGACGTGCGCGCCTCCGCCAGGCGGCTGCTTGCGCAGTTCGGCCTGGAAGACGCCGCGGACAAGCCGATCTCGCAGTTTTCCGGCGGAATGCGCCGGCGCCTGGATCTCGCCGCGAGCCTGATCACCAGGCCGCCGCTCATCTTTCTTGATGAACCGACCACGGGACTGGACCCGCGCACCCGCGGGCAGATGTGGGCGACGATCCGCGGCCTGGTCGCCGAGGGCTGCACGGTGATGCTGACAACCCAGTATCTCGACGAGGCGGACCAGCTCGCCGGGCGGATCGCGGTGATCGACCGCGGCCGTAAGGTCGCCGAGGGCACCCCGGACGAGCTGAAGGACTCGGTGGGTAACTCGACCCTGCAGGTTCAGCTGGCTCCGGGCGCCGATCAGGAGCTCGCCAGGCAAGTGGTCAGGCGGGAAACGGGCGCGGAGGCGGTCCTGACACCCGAGTCCGGACGGATGAACGTGCCGCTCGGCACCGCGGACGGAGCCGCGGACGTGCTGATCGGGTTCCGCCAGGCCGGGGTGCCGATCACCTCGGTGAACGTGGCCAAGCCGACGCTCGATGAGGTTTTCTTCGCCCTCACCGGCCATTCCGCGGACGACGGCACCGGCTCGTCCGCGGAAACCGAAGCAACCCTCCTGGAGGTCCAGTGAGTATCGTCACCGCCGACCGGGCCTCGTCCGTCGGCCGGGCCCCGCTGCCCGTCATCGACCCCGCCGCCGCGGTAGCCCGCGCTCGCCCGCGTACCAGCCCGATCGAGACCGTTGTCCAGACGCTGGTCATGGCCTGGCGCGCGCTGAAGAAGATGCGGCGCAACCCTGAGCAGTTCTTTGATGTCACGCTCCAGCCGCTGCTGTTCACGGCGATGTTCGCCTTCATCTTCGGCGGCGCGATCGCCGGCAAGGTCAGCAACTATCTGCCGATGCTGATCCCCGGCATCGTCGCCCAGACCGTCCTCACGACCTGCATGGCCACCGGCGTCCAGCTCCGCGAGGACATGGAGAAGGGCGTATTCGACCGGTTCAAGGCGCTGCCGATCGCCAGGATCGCCCCGCTGGCCGGCCCGATGGTCGCTGACCTGGTGCGCTACCTGATCGCCTCCAGCCTGACGTTCGTGATGGGAGTGATCATCGGTTACCGTCCCGGCGGGGGCGTGCTCGGCGTGCTCGGCGCGATCGCCCTGGCGATCGTCACCGGCTGGTCGCTCGCCTGGATCTTCACCTGGTTCGGCACGATCGCGAAGAACGCCAGGAGCGTCCAGGGTCTGTCGATGCTGGTCCTGTTCCCGCTGACCTTCCTGTCCAACGCCTTCGTGCCGGTCAAGACGCTGCCGGGCTGGCTGCAGGCATTCGTGAAGGTCAACCCGGTCTCACACCTGGTGTCCGCCACCCGCGACCTGGCCAACCAGGGCACGATCAGCAGCGAGGCGGGATGGACGCTGCTGTGCTGCGCAGCCGTGATCGCGATCTTCGCGCCGCTCTCAGTACGCAGTTACCGGCGGCACCTGTAGCCGTTCCGCTGCCTGCCAGGCCTCCGTCAGCAGGTCTGGCGGGCGGCGGTCGCGGTACCTGGCCTGGAGCTCGGCCAGCAGGCCGGGCGCCGCTTCCTCGGCCGCGGGCGTGATCCGCTCCCACATCATGGTGGGGACAGTCTGGTTATAGGCGAACCGGCCGGCGAGCGCGAGCAGGCCGACGGCATCCTGCGCCGGCGCGGCCTCGCGCTGCAGGCTCCAGGCGCCAAGGGCGAAAAGCGGTATTCCGGCGGCCGGGTAGTCAAGGTGCGTGTTCGCCGGGGCGAGTACCTTGAGCAGGCCCTCGCGGCAGCTGGCGAACAGTGCTCGCCCGTGTGCCTCGTCGTCGTCGTCACTCGCATACCGGGCATGCGCGCTCAGCGCCATCGCCTCGCCGAACAGTGCCCACGGCTCCTGCCCGGTCCGGACAATTCCCGGGGGGAAGCTCACCTCCCGCACCCACGCCGCGCTCTCGCGGTGCAGGCGCAGGCCGGCGCAGAGATCACCCGAGGCCAGCGCGATTTCGGCCCGGCAGATCTGCTGGAAGTTGACCACGCCGAGCGGTACCCCGCTGTCGTGGATCCTGTCGATGAGGCCGAGCTCGGCTTCGGCGTCCGCGAGCCGTCCGTCGGCGATCGCGCAGAATACGATCAGCGCGTGCAGCTGGACCTCGTCATCGCGGGCGCCCAGCCGCCGCATCACCGGCAGGGCGGCTCGCGCATGCTCTATCGCGGCCGGACGGTCGCCCGTGTTCATGGTGAGCTGCGCCAGCAAGCCGTGCGGCATCGCCCGTGCCCACGGGCCATCGTCGTCGCGGGCGAGCTTGAGCGCGCACTCGGCCGCCTCGGACGCGCCAGCCAGGTCGCCGACGTTCTCGCGCTCCTGGCTGAGCCACTGGCACGCGGCGGCCGCGGCATGCCGGTCCTCGTCGCGGGCGAGTCGCCCGAGCCGGTCACGGAACGTGTCCATGTCGGCCGGGTCGTACTCGATCAGCGCCCGGGCCAGGCCGGCGAGGAAAACGTTGCCACTCGTCTCGCTGCTGCCCGTCTCGCTGTCGCCCGTATCAGGACCGAGCTCACGCAGCACGACAAGCAGCGGGCCGCTGCTTCCGCTGCCGATCATGAGCAGGTTGCTCAACATGATCGCCAGCGCGCCGCGCGTGGCATCCGCGAGGCCGGGCGGCGGCCGCCAGCCGCGAATCGCCTCGGTGACCGCGTTAGCCAGGACGAGAAGGCGCATATGCTCCCCGCGCATCGTCCAGAACAGCCCGAGTGCGGAGAGCAGCCGGACGATGGCCGCGCCATCCCCGTCAGTGATCGCTCCGCGCAGCTCGTCAGCCAGGTTGGTCTCCTCGGCTTCGAGCGCGTCGATCGCCGCGAACTGGCCAGCGCCCGCTATGCGTGCCAGGTGTGCGGACGCGTAAGTGGCTGCCCACTGCCGCTGGGCGGCACGTGCCATGTCGTCGTCGCCGGCCTGCACGAGCTGGATCCGGCCGAATTCACGCACCGTCTCCAGCATCCGGTAACGCACCCCCGTTATGGTCTCCCGTACGTTCAGCAGCGACTGGTCGGCCAGGCCGCGGACCGCGTCCACGGCGTCGTACCCGAGCACCGCCTCGGCCGCCTCGAGCGTGAACCCGTCGTGGAACAGCGCCAGCCAGCGCAGCGCGCGCTGCTCGCCGGCGTCCAGCAGGTTCCATGACCACTCGATGACCGTGAGCAGGGCCTGATGCCGGTCCGGTGCGCCGCGGTCGCCGCCGCGCAGCAACGCGAACCGGTCTTCCAGCCGCCGGTCGATCTCCTCCACCGCCATCACCCGCACCTTGGCGGCAGCGAGCTCGATCGCTAGCGGCAGGCCATCGAGACGGCCGGCGATGCTGGCCACCGCCTGCCCGGTGAGGCGGACACTGGGCCGCGCGGCCGTTGCCCGCTCCCTGAACAGCGCTATCGCGTCATCGGTCTCCAGCTCGCCGAGCTGGTAGACGCGCTCGGCTGCGATCGCAAGGGGCGCGCGGCTCGTGGTGAGCACGCGCAGGTCCGGTGTTGCCGAGATCAGGTACACCACCAGCTCGGCTACCGCCCCGATCAGGTGCTCGCAGTTATCCAGCACCAGCAGCCCGGGTGACTTCCCGAGCCGCTGCGCGATACGCGCACGGACGTCGGCCCGCTGCGCGGCCGTCAGGATGCTGCGGCCGCCGACCGAGTCGCGGACGCGGAGCACGGAACCGACCTCGACCGCGACGTCTTCGGCTGAGGTGACGCCAGCCAGTTCGACGACATGGACAACAGGCTGCACCGCGTCACGTGCGAGCACATGGGCGAGCCGCGTCTTGCCGAGCCCCCCCGGGCCAACAATGGAAACCACCCGCGAACTGGCCATCAGTGCCCGCAGCCGCTCCAGGTCGCCGTCGCGGCCGATCAGCTCGGTCGCGTCGTAATGCATGCCCCGGCGAACCGGATGGTCAAGCGCCAGGAGGGCGCGGTGCGTGCGCTGCAGCAGCTCCCCTGGGTCCGCGCCGAGACGGTCACGCAGGTCCCGCCGGTACCGCTCGAAACGGTCCAGCGCCGCCGCCGGGCCATCGACGACGGCCTCGCTGCGCAGCAGGTCGGCCAGCAGCGACTCGTCCTGCGGCCGCTCGGCGTGCGCCGCCACGAGCACGGGGAGCGCGGCCGGGTGCTCGCCCGCCCGGCTGGCGGCCCGGGCCAGGATCACCCGCGTGGTGGCCGCGTCCGCCGCGGCCACCCGGCGGACCTCCGCGAGCGGGCCGGCGTCATCATCCCCCACCTCGGGTAGCCCGGCCGTCAGCGCCAGGGCCTCCTGGGCGAGCGTCGCGGCGGCGGTCGCGTCCCGGTCAAGCGCGGCCGCGGCCTCACGGACGAGCCTGGAGAGCCGGACACTGTCGACCTCACCCGGGCCGGCGCCCAGCCGGTACCCGATGCCGTCCCGGACGATCGTGTCAGGGCCGCAAGCATTCCGCGCGCGCGACACCAGTACCTGCAGGCTTTTCATGCCATTGCGCGGTGCCTCATCTCCCCAGACGAGCTCGATGAGCTCATCGGCCCGCACCGGGCGGCAGTCACGCGCCGCGAGCGCCGCCAGCAGCGCCTGCGGACGGTCGCCCACGACAGGCCTGCCTCGCCAGCGCACGTCCGCCAGCAGGCTCAGGGCGATGCTCACCTGGCCAGTTTAAGACGCACCCTCAGCATCACTTCGCTACCGCCGAACGCGCCGCGAATCCTCTAGTGCGGATCAGGCGAGCTGGCGGGTGTGAACCTGGCGTGATTGGGAAGCTGGATGGCCAATCACGAGGAACGTAAGGGACGTGGCGCCCGTGACAGAGATACCGCTATGGCCGGGCGACAGGTACCCACTCGGCGCGGCATACGACGGCGCGGGCGCGAACTTCACGCTGTTCTCCGAGGTCGCCGAGAGCGTGGAGCTGTGCCTGTTCGACGATGCCTGCGCGGAGACCAGGATCGTCTTGCAGGAGGTCGACGGGTTCGTCTGGCACGGCTACATACCCGGCATCCAGCCTGGCCAGCGGTACGGCTACCGGGTACACGGTCGCTACGACCCGGCCGAAGGCATCCGGTGCAACCCGGCCAAGCTGCTGCTCGACCCGTACGCTAAGGCGATCGAGGGGCACGTCGACTGGGATCCCGCGGTGTTCTCCTACCGGTTCGGCCACCCGGACCGGTGCCAGAGCACGGACTCGGCGCCGCACGTGCCGCGCTCGGTGGTGATCAACCCGTTCTTTGACTGGAACCTGGACCGGTCACCACGGACCCCTTACCACCAGACCGTGATCTACGAGGCGCACGTCCGCGGTCTCACCATGCGCCACCCCGAGGTGCCTGAAGGACAACGCGGCACCTATCTCGGGCTGTCCCACCCGGCGATCATCGACTACCTGCAGAACCTGGGTGTTACGGCGATCGAGCTGATGCCGGTACACCAGTTCGTCAACGACTCGCACCTGACAGAACACGGCCTGTCCAACTACTGGGGCTACAACACCATCGGTTTCTTCGCACCGCACAACGAGTACTCGTCCGGCGGTGGCCGGGGTGAGCAGGTGCAGGAGTTCAAGACCATGGTCAGGGCGCTGCACGAGGCGGGGATCGAGGTGATACTCGACGTCGTCTACAACCACACGGCGGAAGGCAACCACCTCGGGCCGACGCTATCCTTCCGCGGCATCGACAACGCCGCCTACTACCGGCTGGTCGACTCCGACCGGCGCCACTACATGGACACGACCGGCACCGGCAACAGCCTCAACGTCCGGCATCCGCACACGCTGCAGATGATCATGGACTCGCTGCGGTACTGGGTGCTTGAGATGCACGTTGACGGATTCCGCTTCGACCTAGCCTCCGCGCTGGCGCGCCAGTTCCACGAGGTGGACAGGCTGTCCGCATTCTTCGACCTGGCCCAGCAGGACCCGGTTGTCTCGCAGGTCAAGCTCATAGCCGAACCATGGGATGTGGGCGACGGCGGCTACCAGGTGGGTAACTTCCCGCCGCTGTGGAGTGAGTGGAACGGGAAGTACCGGGACACGATCCGCGACCTGTGGCGCGGCGAGCCCGCGACGCTGCCCGAGTTCGGCTCCCGGCTGACCGGTTCCAGCGACCTGTACCAGGCCGACTCGCGGCGGCCAGTGGCGAGCATCAACTTCGTCACCTGCCATGACGGTTTCACGCTGCGGGACCTGGTCAGCCACAACCGCAAGCACAACAAGGCCAACGGTGAGAAGAACAGGGATGGCACCGACGACAACCGGTCCTGGAACTGCGGCGCGGAAGGACCGACGCGAGATCAGGGAGTGGATGCGCTGCGCGAACGGCAGAAGCGCAACTTCCTCACCACGCTGCTGCTGTCCCAGGGCGTGCCGATGCTGCTGGCCGGCGACGAGATGGGCCACACCCAGCGCGGCAACAACAACGCCTACTGCCAGGACAACGATATTTCCTGGGTGGACTGGGAGCACGCGGACGAATCCCTGATCGCCTACGTCAGCGCGCTCATCAAGCTCAGGAGTGACCATCCGGCGTTCCGCCGCCGCCGGTTCATCGACGGCGAGGCTATCGCCTGGTTCACGCCGGCCGGCGAACAGATGACCGGCGAGGACTGGGACGCCGGGTTCGCCAAGTCGCTCGCCGTGTACCTGAACGGCGACGCGATCACCGAGCAGGGCCGGCACGGTGAGCCGATCAAGGACGACTCGTTCCTCCTGCTGATCAACGGCAGCGAGATTGACCTGGAATTCACGGTCGTCCCGGCGGAGTACGGTGAGCGATGGAACAAGGTGCTGGACACCACGGCCCGGTACTTCAGCGACCATGACACACCCCCGGTGAAGCCGGGCGAGAAGGTCGCGGTGACTAGCCGGTCCCTTCAGCTGCTGAGCCGCGATGACTGAACGCCCCGCCGCCGCTCTCCGCCGGCACCGGTACTAACTGCTGCCTGGCAGGACCGCGCGGACTCGCCAGCCGCCGTCCCCAGCCGGGCCCGCTTCAAAGCGCCCGCCGTGGGCGAGGACACGGTCCCGCATTCCCGTCAGGCCGTAGCCGCCGCCGGACCGCGCCAGGTCAATGCGGATATTCCTGGACGCACCATTCCCGACCGTCACCGTCAGCACGCCGCCCGCCGTTCGCAGGTCCACGGTGACCGGGGCCCCCGGCGCGTGCTTGAGCGCGTTGGTCAGCGCCTCGGTGACGATCCGGGTGGCGACCTCGGCCGACGACGGGTCCACGTCACAGTTGTCATTGAAGTCGCAGTTGTCATTGAAAGGCGGTAGGTCACTTCCAGCCCGGCGGCCTGAGCCTGCCGCACGAGATCCGCGGCTAGGTCGAGCCCGGCCAGGCCTCCCTGGGCTGATTCGGCACGCGAGCCGGAAGGCTGATCGCCGGAGAGCATCCCGCCAGCAGGCCGACCTCGGACTGGGCCTGGCGGGCGGCCTCGCACGTGCCGATGGTGCCAACGGCACGCTTAAACCGCGTCCACAGTGCCCGTAAGCCGACCCGTTGGCGCCATCGGCACGTTGGCGCAGCGTCTGTATCGGGCTCAGCGACCTGCTGGACGGCCTCGGACGCATCGCAATCTATGCACAATTCGGGAATCCGGACGAAATGTCGGTGCCAGCGGAAAGGATCGGCTGACACATAATTGAAGTTGCCCGCGCCGATCGCGACTCATTATGCAGGACATGCAGGTCCTGGGGAGACATCGAATACGTATTGCGGCGTGGGAACCTCGGGGAACTGGGTGGTTTGCGGGCTGATCGCGGAGAAGTAACTCCTGTTAACGCTCCCGAGTATCAGGCAGTCAGTGATGTCCGTATTGTTGAAGAGTTCGATATAGGGAACTCCGCTCGGGAATGCCTGGGTGTTACCCTGGGGGACGAGCACTATGGTGCCACCCGGCTCGTAGATGCAGAGGTAGCCGCCCGGGCATGGCGCCACCGCTTGCGCCTGTGCGGTGGCGGCTGTGAGGGCGCTCGTGACCAAGGCGGCGGCCATCGCTACGCCCACCCACAGCCGTCGGCGGTGCGGGAACCGGCCGGTGCGCGCGAGGCGACCGCCTTTCGTCGTCGCCATCCGGGCATCGTCGCATTCGCTGGGCATGGGGATTCCTCCTGTCGGCATGAAACCGGCTTAACTGAGCGACCTCGTAACGCTTAGTCCACCGCCCGATGACATCCTGCCGGGTTCTTGGATTTCAAATCCGGGCATCGGATCGGCTAAAGCATAGGCACGATTTGCCGCGATTCTCAAGACGCATCCGGGACCAGAATGAACCGTACAGCCGTTACTCGCCGACAAGCGTATTGATCAACATCATAGAATGAGGCACGGGAGTGGACAGGGTGCCTGCAAGGTCTGTTGTCCGTTTTAACGGATCGGATTGCTGATTCGTGTTTGCACTGGTCGGCTGAATGACGTTTCGGCTGGGTTCCTGTAAGTAGTCGGAAATCGTGTGGCGGAGGGCGCGCGGAGCGTGGTGACGGCCGCTGTGCGACACGCCGGGTGTGGTGCGTGATTTCGGGCTTACGGGCGTGTTTGCTGTGCTCCGTGGCGGGCGCCGGGATTACTCGCATCTGTCCCGGGTCGAGGTGATCTGGGATTTTCCCGGCGGCGGGTACCGCTGCCCGCAGTGCGGGGTGCCGTTCACCCGGCTGGGCGATCACGTCGTGGAGCAGCCGGACTGGGAAGTGAGGGTACGGGTGCTCGCGCACTGCCGCCGCCGGTACCGGCGGGCCTGCCGGTGCCCGGCCTGCCTCACCGCCTGCCTCGATGCCTGCGGCCGCAACGGCGGCAAGCCCGTGACAGGGCAGGCTAGCTGGCCATGTCGGAGCAGCGTACCTGGCCACGCTGATGAAAGGACCTGCGGGACCCTCCACCCGCGTGGCCGCCCTGGCGTGCTTACCGTCCGGGGCGATGAGCACTGCAGCTGGCCAGGTCGTCCAGTGGAGCTGGATTACTGGCCAGCCGTGCGGGACCTGGCGAGCTGCTCAAGGCACCGCGGGCTGACGTCGCGGCCGCCGCTCGATGATCTTCGCGTGCAGCAGCCTGCCGGCGAACTCGACGCGGAGACGGGACTCGGCAGCCTCGTCCGTGGAGTGGATCTTGAGCCTGGAGTAGGTGCAGGTGAGCCCGTCGGTGCTGATCACGATGCCCGGTGAGCTGACAATGAGCAGCTTGCCGTGCACCATGTCCGCGTCGATGCGCAGGGCGCGTGAGGTGATCACCGCGCCGGTGAAGTCGAGGGTGACCCGGCACTCTCGCGTGCGCAGCGCGATGCGCGCAGGCACCAGCCAGCGTCCCTCCTTCACGTACTTGCCGCCGTGCTGCCCGACCACGAGGACGTCCCTGGCTGCGGGCGTGCCCGGCAGGTCGGCGGTGAGCTCGGCCAGCTCGCCGAGCGTCCGGGCGGAAAGCGCACGCTCCAGCCGGGCGTCAAGCTCCTCGGTAGTGAGCCGGCCGTCACCGCCGGCAACCCGCAGCGCGTCCACCACGCGGTCGCGATCCTCATGCGATGCCCGCAGATCGGGCAGATCATCCGGCATAGCAGCCACGCTAACAAGGTAAGCCCTCCCGGTAGGCATCGGTCAAAGCGGGTGGCTTCCAGCACGCCCAGCCGGCGCTGCAGGGTTCTTCGCCGCTGCTCCAGAAGATCGTCCGCCGCCCAGCGCAAAGTCAAACTTGGGCTCCGAGTTACCCGATGTCCGCTAAGCGATCCGTCTTAAACGTAGCTGTGTGCCTGATCGGGGTAGCGGCCGCCGGCTACGTCGGCGGTGAAGCGGCTGGCCGCGGCCAGCAGTTCCCCGCGCAGGTCGGCGTAACGCTGGACGAACCGCGGCAGGCGGCCGTCCGTCAGCCCGGCCATGTCCTGCCAGACCATGAGCTGGGCGTCGCAATCCGGTCCGGCACCGATACCGATGGTCGGTATCCGCAGCTCCCCGGAGACCCGGCGCCCCAGGCTGGCCGGCACGGATTCCAGCACGACAGCGAAGGCCCCGGCCCGCTCGAGGGCAAGCGCGTCGGCGAGCAGCTGGTCCCCGGCGTCACCCCGGCCCTGGACCCGGCGCATCCCGCCGAGCGTGTTGACGCTCTGGGGTGTCAGCCCCAGGTGGCCCATCACCGGGATACCCGCGCCGGTGATAGCGGTGACCTGCGGGAGCACACGCGGGCCGCCCTCCAGCTTGACGGCCTGCGCGCCGCCTTCCTTCAGGTGCCGCACGGCGCTGGCCAGCGCCGTTTCCGGTCCCGCCTGGTAGCTGCCGAACGGGAGATCCGCCACGACCAGCGCGGCGCGCGCACCCCGGCCTGCTCGAACACACCAGCCGTCAGCGCGTCGTAGCTGGTCAGCATGGACCAGCGCTCGTTCCGGTCAGTAGCGGGCCTGCAGATCCCTGACGGTGATCCGTCGGTCGGCAGGCCAGGCCATCATGTCGGCCATGGCACTTCCTCTCCGGTCGCCACCAGCATGGTTGGCGCCATTCCCCGATCATCCCCGCAGAAGCCGGTCAAGGAAAGTGGCCAACCAGTGTCCTCTCCGGGCGTGCCCGTCCGTCCTTGTCCTGGGTGGTACTCGCCACCACGCGGAGAAGAACGAGGAGACCGATGACTAGCAAGCTCATCACGGCGGGGTCCGACACCGACCGGCAGGCCATTCGCGACGTGCTCGCGCGCTTGTACAAGGCGTGGGAGGCCAATGACGCCGAGGCGTTCGTGGCCGACTACACCGACGACGCCATCGTGATCCAGCCCGGCGTCTTCAAGAAGGACCGCGAGGAGATCCGCACCACGATGGCCGCGGGGTTCACGGGCCCGCTCAAGGGATCGCGGGCGACCGATACCCCGGTGAGCGTCCGCTTTCTTACCGACGACACGGCCCTCGTGGTAAGCGAGGGGGAAATCCTCTTCGCCGGGCAGGACTCCGTCGCGAGCGAGCGCACGGTGCGCGCGACCTGGGTGCTGGTCAGGCGCGACGGCGGCTGGCTCATAGCCTCCTATCACAACAGCCCGGCCAGCTAGGGCATCGTCGTCCGGGCAGGTACGGGGCGTTTCCTCGGGGGTAGCGCCCCGTACCCGGATCCGGAGTAGAGGAGTAGAACGGTACGACGTGGTTCGCCGAACCAAGCTGGTCAAAAGGAGCCCTGAGAATGGCACTGTATGTGGCCTTGTGCTACTACGACCGTGACAAGTACTGGACCTCATCGCCGGAGGCGGAGCACTCCCCCGAGTACATGGAGTTCGCCCGCCGGGCCACCGAGGCCGGGGTCATGCGCGGAGGCGAGGCGCTGCACCCAGTGACCATGTCGACCACCATCACCGTCTCGGGCGGTGAGGGCGGCGACGTCCTGCTCGTCGACGGCCCTTACGCCGAGGCGAAGGAAGTCCTAGGCGGATACTTTCTGCTGGAGACGGCCGACCTCGACGAGGCGATCGCGTGGGCGGTGCAGATCCCGGCCGCCTGGCAGGGAAAGATCGAGCTTCGGCCGATAGCGCCGGTACACGCCTAGGTGCACGCCGGCATGGACGCCACCGACGCCCTGGTCGAGGTACTGAAGGACGAAGGGCCCAGGGTGCTGGCCACCCTGGCCAGGACCATCGGCGACCTGGCCGTCGCTGAGGACGCGCTCTCCGAGGCCACGATAACCGCCCTGGACGCCTGGCCCCGGACGGGGATCCCCGACAACCCGCGGGCCTGGCTGACAGTGGTCGCCCGCCGCAAGGCACTTGACCAGCTGCGACGCGAGTCAGCCCGTACCGCCAAGGAGACTGCCGCGTTCCGGTGGGGAACCGAGCCCGCACCGGACCAGATCGAGGACGCGATCGAGGCGATGGAGCCGGAGAGCTCGCTGCGCGACGATATGCTGCGCCTGATCTTCACCTGCTGCCACCCGGCGCTCGGCCGTGAGGCCCGGGTAGCCCTCTCGCTGCGCACGCTGGCCCGGCTCGAGGTACCTGCCATCGCCCGCGCGTTCCTGGTGCCTGAAGCAACCATGGCGAAGCGCCTGGTACGCGCCCGCGCCAAGATCGCCACGGCCCGCGTCCCCTACGCAGTCCCCTCCGACACGGAACTTCCCGGCCGGCTGGCCGCCGTGCTGGCGGTGGTGTACCTCATTGCCACCGAGGCCCACGCCCCGACCGGCGGGGACGCGGTGACCCGTGTCGATCTCGAGGCCGAGGCGATCCGGCTGGCTCGTCTGCTGGCCGGCCTGATGCCCGATGAGACCGAGGCGCTCTCCCTGCTTGCGCTGCTGCTCCTGACGTCGGCCCGCACCCGCGCCCGCACCGACGCCGACGGCAATCCGGTGACCCTGGCCGACCAGGACCGCACCCGCTGGAACCGGACCGCGATCGACGAAGGTCTCGCGTGGCTGTCCGAGGCGGTGGCCAGGTCCGGCGGGGTCGCGGGCCCCTACCAGATCCAGGCTCACCTTGCCGCCGCTCACTCGACCGCTCTCAGCTGGCAGGACACGGACTGGGACCGGATCGTCGGCCTCTACGACCTGCTCGGGTCCATCACGGTGAGCCCGGTCGTAGCGCTGAACCGGGCGGTAGCGGTGACCGAGCGCGACGGCCCCGAGGCAGGGCTGTCCGCCCTGAAGTCCATAGACGGCCTTGAGTACTCACATCTGTGGCACGCCGCCCTGGCGGACAGCCTGCGCCGGCTTGGCCGCACGAGCGACGCGGCCGGGGAACTTCACACCGCGGTGACGCTGGCGCCCAGCGAAGTCGAGCAGCGCCTCCTGCAGGGCCGGCTGCAGGCCATACGGTCCGAGCTCGGCTGACTCCCTCGCTGTCCCGGACCTTCGCTGCGTTCTCTCTGGATATGTCCTCTGCCCGCCGCACCGTTCGTCCTTTCGCTGCACGGCGGTCCCGATCCCGGGGTCGCCCAGGGAAAGGGAGAAGCAGATGACTGGCGGCAGTACTAAGCAGGCCGGGGCACCGCACTGGAGCGCATTGCAGCGCTGGACGCTGGGCATCACGTCGATGGCAGCCTTCATGGCAGGGCTGGACGCCCTGGTGGTAACCACTGCCCTGCCGACCATTCATGCCGACCTCGGGGCCTCTACCTCGGCCCTCAGCTGGACGGTCGCATCGTACGCGCTGGGGTTCGCCGCCGTCGTGCTCGCGGGCGTCTCGCTCGGCGACTGCTACGGGCGACGGCTGGTGTTCCTCACTGGGCTGGCACTGTTCACTCGGCTCGGCCGGCTGCGCCCTCAGCCCGAACGCTGGCCTGCTGATCGCGACCCGAGCCGTCCATGGGGTCGGCGGCGGGCTCGCCGTGCCGTTGTCGCTCGTGCTGATCAGCGAGGCGTTCCCGCCCGAGCAGCGTGCCCGGGCCATCGGGATCTGGGGGGCGATCACCGGCATGGCGGTCGCTGTCGCCCCGCTGGTCGGAGGTGCCATCGTTTCCGGCCTCGCCTGGCGGTGGATCTTCTGGGTGAACGTGCCCATCGGCGTGGCGGTACTCGCCGCGGGCCTCACCCGTCTCGCCCGCAGCCCGAGGGTGTCGGCGCGTATCGACCTCGCAGGCATGCTCCTCGGGGCGTCCGCCGTCGGTGGCGTCGCCTATGCGGTCCAGGAAGGCCCGGCCGTCGGCTGGACGTCGGCGCAGGTGCTCACCGCGGGCATCGGCGGCCTGGTCGTGGCCGGTGTCACTATGGCCTGGGAGCGGCGCTGCGCGTACCCGTACGGCGCGGGCTTCCTGTTCCCGCAGTTCCTTCAGCTCGAGCATCACTACAGCCCCATCGGCGTCGGGATCGCGTTCCTGGCCTGGACCGGCGTGATCCCGTTCGTGGCACCGGTCGCGGGGCAGATCGCTCAGCGGCGTGGCGAGCGCATCATCATGGTCGCGGGCATGGCCGCCATGACCGTCTCGGTGCTTGCCCTCGCCGCATTCGTGCGGCCGGACAGCAGCTACCTCGTCCTGGTCGGGCCGCTGCTGGTCGCCGGCATCGGAACCTCCCTGGCCTTCCCGGCCACGGCCTCGGCGACCATGCAGTCCGTGACCCCGGACCTGATGGGGCCCGCCGGAGGTGTCGGGACCGTGGCGTTTCAGCTCGGCGCGGCATTCGGGGTATCGCTGGTCAGCGCCGTGTTCAGTTCCGCCGGCGGGTACGCTTCGGCGGCGACCTTCGTCGATGGCCTGCGCCCAGCTCTCCTCGCGGTCGCAGTCGTCACCGCAATCGGGGTCGCGGCCGTGAACCGTTTTCGCGGCACGATGGCCGGCAGCGGCCAGGCCGCCGGCACCGAGGCCCGCGTGTCCGAGTGCGAGCCCGCAAGCTGATGTCACGGTGCAGCGCCGCCGGGCGGTCTCCCCTTGGCTGCGGCCGCGAGCCGGGCGGCGAGGGCGGCGATGAGGTCGCGTAGCTCGTCCGGTCGCTCGATGAGGAACGGCCGGTCAAGCGACGCGAGCACCGCGGGCACCCAGTCGAGACGCTGCGCGCGCAGCTCGACGCGGAGCCACGGTCCGGTGCCGGGATCAGCGCCGTCCGCGGGCGGCAGTTCCTCGATGATCGCGACGCTGGCGGGGAGCCGGGCGCGGATCTGCTCGGCCGTCGCCTGGATCCGCAGGGTTACCTCATGCTGGTAGGGGGCTGTAGCGAGGCTGGACAGGACGTGCTGCGCCGGGTCGAATGCCTCGGGTGGCTCGAACGAGCCGGGACGCGTCCGCACGTCCGTGATGCGGTCGAGCCGGAAGGTCCGGTCTTCGCCGATACCAGGGTCCGCGCCCGTCACGTACCAGCGGCCCGAATGGGCAACCAGCCCGTACGGGTGCAGGGTGCGCTCGCTGCGCCGGCCGTCTCCGGCGGTGTACCTGATCCAGACCGGCCGGCGATGGCGCACGGCGTCAGCGATCGCGAGCAGGACCCCGGTCTCCGGTGCGGTCGTCTCACCCCCTGACCCGCCCAGGGCTTCACCTCCCGGAGCCGTGAAGGCGAGGGAGCCGAGCAAGTCGTCGAGTTTTCGGCCGAGCCGCTCGGGCAGCACCCGCCGGATCTTGGCCGCCGCCGTCTCGCTCGCCGTGTCCGCGTTCGGCAGCAGGCCGGCCCGGCGGCCGGCTACCAGGCCGAGCAGCACTGCCAGCGCCTCGTCATCGCTGAGCATGAGCGGAGGCATCCGGTATCCCGGGGCGAGCCGGTACCCGCCGTACCGGCCGCGCACCGACTCGACCGGCACGTCGAGGTCGATCAGGTGGTCCACGTACCGCCGCACGGTGCGCTCGTCGACATCGAGGCGGCTGGCCAGCTCGGCTACGGTTCTGATGCCTCCCGACTGCAGGAGCTCAAGCAGTGTGAGAACGCGAGCGGTCGGCCGGGCCATGATCACATTATCTCTCAAATACCGGGCGGTTTGTGTCCGGTATTCGTCCTAGCCTGCGGAGAGAAGACGCAGAACGCGTCCCGGCAGAAGGAGATCACCATGGATTTCGTCTCGATCCGCATCATCACCGACGACGTCACCCGCCTGACCGGGTTCTACGAGCGCGTCACCGGCGTGGAGGCAACCTGGTCGACTGAGGACTTCGCTGAGCTCATAACCGCCTCCGCCATCCTCGCGATCGCCAGCACGCGCACTGTCCCGCTGTTCGCCCCCGGCGCCGCCCGGCCCGCCAGCAACGCCACTGTCATCATCGATTTTCTCGTCGACGACGTGGACGTCCTTTACCTGAACCTGGCCGGCTCCGTCGAGAACGTAGTAACCGAGCCCACCACGATGCCCTGGGGCAACCGGTCCCTGCTGTTCCGCGACCCCGACGGCAACCTCGTCAACTTCTTCACCCCCGTCTCCGAGGCGGCCATCAAGAAGTTCGCTCGCTAGGCAGGGGTCTGGACGACACGAGCAGTCGTGCCGTTCACGGTGGCGGTGATGTGCCGAGGGGCGCGAGCCGCGCTGCCTTGGCACAGCCGGTTCTTCTGGCACTGCCGGCAACCTGTTGGACATGCTGCGTTCAGCTTCTGGATGATGTTGATCCTTCCGACCGGTATCGTCAGTGCCTGTGGATGGTGTAATCCCGGCTGATGAGGTCGATGTCGGTGACGTGATCGTGCTGCCCGGTACGGACGAAGCGGTCCTTGTCCGCATGGTTCGTCTCGGCCACGGACGGCTTATCTTCACGGTCACATCAGCCAGCGGTGAATCTCCCGAACAAGAGCAGGCCGTGATGATGACGGCTGACGTCCGCATGTGCAGACGCGGACGGGACATTGCCCAGTAGAAGTTACTGTGGCATGTCCGTTAGCGGCAGGATGCCGGAGTTCCCTGCGCTTACACCAGCCGTCGACACCGGCCAGGTCGGGGGCCAGTTAGGCAGGATCGTGCCGTCGGGCCTGCGCAGGACAGGGGTCCCGTCCGCGTTGAGGCGGGCGGTCCAGCCCAGCAGGTGGATCAGGATGCGGTGATGCCAGCAGTAGGTGTCGCAGTTGCCCAGGCTGGTAGGCAACCTGCTGCTTGAGTCCGGTCTGGGTGACTAGGTGGTCGCGCGGATAGGGCACCCGGAACCTGACAGCCCTGTCCGCACCGCTTCCAGCTCAGAACGGGCTGTAGAGCCGTTTGTCCGGGATTTAGGCGGAAGATCCGCGCTCCGCGGAAGAAAAGTCGTCGTTTTTGACGCTTTTTATTCCGTTAAGCACGGATCTTCCGCCTAACGGCCCCTCCTCTCGTTAACGACCGCCGGACCTTGGCAAGCGCCTTGGAAAGCGTCGCCACTAGCGCCTCGACCTGGCCATCCGACATTCCGGGCTGACAGGGGAGGTTAACGTGCTCTGAGAACCAGGATTGCTCCGCTACCGGGCACTCCCCAAGGTGATGCCCTTTGGCACGCCATTCGGGAAGCAGATGCAAGGGAAAATACCGCAGGTACGTCTGGACTCCCTGCAGGTCCAGGCACCGGATAAGCTCGTCGCGGTCAAACGTGCCGGCATCAACGAAGAACGTGAAAAGGTGATACGAGTGCACAGTGTCCGCCGGCTCGGCCGGCAGGTGCACCCCGCTTATCCCGGCGAGTTCGGCTGATATCCGCGCCGCGATCATCTGCCGGCGGGCGACCAGGGCGGGGAGATGGCCGAGCTGGACAAGACCGACGGCGGCCGCGGGCTCGCTCAGCGTCGCGTTGGTCCCGGCCCGCCGGACTGCCAGGCAGTCATGCGTATAGGCAGCTCCAGGGTAGAGCGACCTGGGCGGCGCGCTCGCTGAACTACCGAAGCGGTGTGGCCGGCCGACCAGCACCATGTCCGCTTCGTTGCTGCGCAGCCGGTGCAGTCGCTCGGCCCAGTCATCCCTGTTGAGGGTGATCATGCCACCCTCACCGAGGGTGGTGATGTTCTTGCTGGAATGAAAGCTAAAGCAGCCGATATGCCCGATGCCGCCTGGCCTCCGGCCATGGTAAGCACTTCCCAGAGCATGTGCCGCGTCCTCGATAACGGTGAGCTCGCACTCCCCCGCGAGGCGCATGACCGGCTCCATGTCCACGGGCAGGCCACCATAATGAACCAGGATAATGGCTCGTGTCCGGTCGGTGACGAGCTTGGCCATCTGTGCTGGGTCGATGTTCGGGCTGCGCACTCCGGTATCGGCAAAGCGGACCCGGACATCGCGATCCAGCAGTGGCTGAATTGTAGCCTGATAGGTCTGCGGCGTGGTTATCACCTCATCGCCAGGCTGCAGATCCAGCAGGTGAATAGCAAGCTGCAGGGCTACCGTGCCGCTCGTCACGGAGATGGCGTGATTGACTCCGACGTGCTCCCTGAATGCCGCCTCGAACCGATCGCGGAATATCCCGTTCGAGAGCGAGTCCGCGGACCGCAGTACCTCCTCGATGGCCGCCAGTTCCGGCTGGCCGAGCATTGATCCTATTCCTGAGTACGGCACGGCATAGGGACCTGCTCTAGGCACGAACTCACGATCCTGCACCACTGCTCCCTGCCGGTATCGGGGGCCATCGTGTCTCGCTTCTGATGATGTCGATGACATCCCGGATCATCGCCGCCGATGCCGGGTCCGGGCCGGGTTCGAGACTCGCACTGGACAGGCGGTCGAGGTGCTCGGTGTAGTACACGACACCCATTTCGTCTGGCAGCAGCCTCGCCAGCGGGTGCTCGGCGGGCACAGCGGACGGACGGACGGAGAGGTCGTAACCGCCGGGGGATTCACTCGCCAGGCACAGCAGGATCAGCCGCTGCCCACGAGCCTGGTGCGCGGCCACATCGGCCGGCGTGATCCCCGTGATGCCCTCGATGCTTACGTCCGCGAGCGTCGCCGGCATGCCCAGGACCGCGTTGGCGGTGATGACGAGCTTGCAGGCGCTGTCATGGCCGGACACGTCGAGGCTTGGGTCTTCCTCCGCGATGCCCCGCGCCTGCGCGTCGGCCAGCGCGTCCTGGAACGTCAGCCCCCGCTCCATGGCCCGCAGGATGCTGTGCGTCGTGCCGTTGAAGATCGCCTCGATCCGGGTGATGTGATCGCCGGCGAGATCCCGGCAGCCGATGTTCACCACTGGCAGCGCGCCGGCCACGGTCGCGCTGAACCGCAGCCGGGGTCGCGTACCCGGGCCGTCCCTGGCCGGGCGGTAGCGCGAGCCCCAGCCGTCCGCGAGATCGCTCAGCCCGGCCAGCTCGCTGTAGCAGAGCGCCAGCGGGCCCTTGTTGGCCAGCACCACGTGCACGCCGGCGGTCAGCGCCGCGCGCACTACCGACAGCCCCGGCTCGCCGTCTGTGAGGTTGACCGGCGTTGCCTCAAGCAGCATGTCCGGCTTGCATTCATCTATGAGCTGGCGTGACGTCATGCCAGGTCGTCCGGCGCCGGGCATGGCCCCGAGCGGCAGGCCGGCGCCGATCGTATCGACGACCGCGGCAAGGTCGATCCCTGACTGGCCGACAGCGCAGCCGCCGAGCTCGGCGATCCCGCACAGGCGCAGGTCTGCGCCGTACCTCGTGGCGATCTCAGCATGCCTGCGGTGCAGCAAGGAGACGACGCCAGCGCCAACATGCCCGGCCCCGGCCAGGCACAGCCGCCACGTCGTCACCGCAGTCACCAGCCCTCTCACAAACCAGGACATAGTCGTTGCTGCCGACTTGTGATTATGCACACGCAGAGGGCGTTGCCGCCAGAGCTACCCGGCGGTCTGGTCGGCCGCGTCGCGATTCGCCTCCGGCCCGGTGAGCCGGGACCGGACCTGGTCTGCCTCGGGCGCGCCGAGCTGGGTGTACAGGGCGAGCGCGTCCTGCCAGTGGCGACGGGCTTCGCCGTCCTGGCCGGCGCGGTGGTGATATTCGGCCAGCTCGTGGTGCGCGCTTGCCTGCTGGTAGGTGTTGCCGGTTTCGGCGGCCAGCGCAAGCGCATCGGTCAGCGCGGTGCAGGCGGCGGCGGGCTGCCCCGCCCCTTCCAGCGCCTCGGCCAGGCGGCGGAGCGTCAGGAGCTCGCCGTGCTTCTGGCCGATTTCCCGGTATTCGGCGAGCGCCTGCCGCAGGTACCGCCCAGCCCGCTGGTACGTGCCGCGGTGCAGGCTGACGTCGCCCAGGTTGTGCAGCTGGGAGGCGACGCCGTTGCGGTTATCGATGCGGCGGTAGATCGCCAGGGCCTGCTGGAAGAACACGACAGCCTGGGCCAGCTGGCCGCGGCTGGCGTTGAGCACGCCGAGCCCGTTCAGCGTGAGGGCCTCGCCGCCGTGATCATTCGCCTCGCGGAACACCGGCAGGGCGAGCAGGACATGCTCCGATGCGCGGTCGTACCAGCCCAGCACGGTCTCCGCGCCGGCCAGCCTGGTCAGGGTCTGCGCCGCGCCGAGACCGTCCCCGGCATCGTTGTAGGCGGTGATCGCCTCCCGGTAATAGCCGACCGCGGCCTCGTTGTTGTGCTGCTGGATCTCGGTGGTGCCGAGATTCTGCAGTGCCTGGGCTTGACCCGGCAGGTCCTGGCACTGGCGGTAGCGTGCCAGCGCTGCCTGGAAGAGGTCGGCCGCGTCGTGGAAATGACCCTTCAGCATCGTGATGCTGCCCAGGTTATTCAGGGCCTCGGCCTCGGCGGCCAGTTCGCCGGTCCGGCGGGCTGCCTGCAGCGCATGGCCGTAGATCGTCAGCGCCTCGGGCAGGTGACCGCCCGATATCAGGTAGCGGAACGACGTGCCGGCCAGGTCGGCCGCGTACCGGGACCAGTCGTGCCCGGCGCAGTGCACGACCGCGGCGACCAGGTTCGCTCGCTCGGTGTCAAGCCACGCCCGGGCGCCTGCCTCGCCTGGCATGGCGGGCATTCCGGCAGTGGCTGATGGGACGCGCGGCCGGTAGCGGGCTTCGGCCGGGTACAGGATGTCCATCGCGGCGGCGGCCGCGGCCAGGTAGTAGTCGAACAGCCGGGTCAGTGCCTGATCAGACCAGCCGCCGGCGTCGCGGGCGGCGGCCTGCTCTCGGGCGTAGGCACGCAGGAGGTCGTGCATGCCGTACCGGCCGGGTCCGGCGGCCTGAAGCAGGCTGGCCCGGTGCAGGCGGCCGAGTACCCGCCGGGCCTGGCCGGAAGTGGTCCCGGTCAGCGCGGCGGCGGCGTGCACGTCCAGGTCGTCGCCCGGGTGCAGGCCGAACTGCGCGAACGCAGCGGCCGCATCCTCTGGCAGCTGCCGGAACGACCAGGAGAACGCCGCCCGCACATCGGCGCGGTCCTCCCCCGCCTCCAGTAGGTCCAGCCGATCGGCTGCGAGCTCGGCTGCCAGCTCGGCCAGCGACGCCGCGGGGCGGGCGGCGGCCAGCTCGGCGGCGATCCGCAGCGCCAGCGGCAGCCGAGCGCACAGCCCGGCCAGTGCCGCGGCGGCATCCGGGTCCTCATCGGCTCGCGCGCCGATCAGCGACCGCAGCAGGCCGATCGCGTCGGCCTCCGGCAGCACGTCCAGGTCCAGCCGCCGGGCACCGTCGGCCACGACCAGCCCGGCCAGCGCATCGCGGCTGGTCACGACCGCGGCGCAGGCCGGGTCGCCAGGCAGCAGCGGCCGCACCTGCTCGGCGTCGCGGGCGTTGTCCAGCAGCACCAGCACCCGGCGGCCGGCCAGCCGGCTGCGGTACAGCCGGGCCCGGTCCTCCAGCCCGTCCGGGATCTCCGTGCCTGACACGCCCAGCGTCCGCAGGAAACCCGCCAGCGCATCGGCCGCCGATACCGGTTCGGCCGGGTCATAGCCGCGCAGGTTCACATACAGCTGCCCGTCAGGGAACCGGTCGGCGACCTGGTGCGCCCACTGCACCGCCAGCACCGTCTTCCCGACGCCCGCTGTGCCGCCAACGGCACAGATGACAAGCGCCGGTACCTCGCCCGCGACCGCCAGCTCCGACAGCTGGTCAAGCTCGGCCGTCCGCCCGGTGAAATGACGCACCGGGGCAGGCAGCTCGCGCGGAACGACATGACCGGCCGCGGGCGCGGCCGCCGGCAGCGAACCCGGCCCCGCCAGCGCGGCGGCCAGCAGCCGCATCGAGCGGGGGTAGGGCCGCGTGGTACGGCCACGCTCGAGGTCGCTGATGGCGCGGACGCTTACCCCGGAGCTCTCGGCGAGTTCTTCCTGACTGAGCCTGGCGGCGATGCGCCGCTGCCGCATCCAGGCTCCGAAATCCCTGGCACCGGCGTCCTTGCCGCTCATCGAGACCACCCATGGGGAGAATCGGACATGTGCGTCAAGCCATAACAAAAGCTATTTTATTCTGCCGGGGCCGGGATCGCTGAGAAGTCCGCCGGCACTTCGCCGGTTCTCTGCATGGAGAATCCCGGTCCCTCACACCTAGGGTCGGTCGTAGGGCTTTCTCCCGTCGGAGGGCTTTCTCCCGTCGGACAGCGGATTGCGGAGTGAGACATGCCAACGAGCTCCCAGCTGACCGGCCAGCCGGGAGTTACCGGCCGGGTTGCCACGTTCACACTCGAACCGTCAGAGCGCGCGGCGGTCACGGACCTGATGCGGCACCTTGCTGCCGAGTTCCAGGCAGCTCACGGGCACGAGTTCTTCCGCGCTGTGGCCCTGGCCTGCCACCACCTGCCCGACCGGCTGCGGTCATTCCTTCGCGACCGGCGCGAGCTCGAGGACTTCGCGGCGTTCACGCTGACCGGCATCGACATCGACGACGTGGCCATCGGCCCGACGCCCGACGGCTGGGGCAACCAGCCTGAACTGCGCAGCACCGCTGCCGAAAGCAGCTGGCTGGCGCTGTGCGGATCGGTACTCGGCGACCTGTTCGGCTGGGCGGCACAGCAAGGCGGGGCCATCGTGCACGACATAGCGCCCGACCCCGCCGACGAGCACAGCCAGGTAGGCAGCAGCAGCGCCGGACTGCTGTGGTGGCATACCGAGGAGGCGTTCCACCCGCTGAGGTGTGACTATCTCGGACTCCTGTGCCTGCGTAACTACGACGGCGTCGCGACCACCATCTCATCACTGGACGATACCGAGCTGCCGGCCGACGTGCGGTCGGTGCTGTTCGAGCCGCGGTTTCACATCCGCCCTGACGATTCGCACCTCGCCGGCCGCCGATGCCGGCCACGGCTGCCCGCCGGCAAGGAAGCAGAGCTCATACGGGCCGCCGAGCACCGGATCGAGACGATGAACAGGCGCCCGCGGCGGGTGGCCCTGCTGTCGGGAGACTTCGACTCGCCCTACCTGTCCATCGACCCGTTCTACATGGACATCCCAGGGGACCCGGTGGCCAGGGCGGCGTTCGACGCCGTGTGCCGGGCGCTGGAGAGCCAGCTCACCGAGATCGTGCTGCGTCCTGGCCAGATCCTGTTCGTCGATAACTACCGGGCCGTGCACGGCCGCAAGCCATTCCGTGCGCGCTACGACGGAACCGACCGCTGGCTCAAGCGCATCAACATCGCGAGGGATCTTCGCAAGTCGCGCGCGTTCAGGGTCTCCAGCGACTCGCGGATTATCTACTAGCAGGCGAGCGCGTGTCCGAACCCAGCCGCAACGACAGGGTGGCATATATGCGCAGATCACAGCGGTTCACCGTGCCGCAGCTGTTCGAGGAGCAGGTGGCCAGGACGCCGGATGCCACCGCCGTCACGTTCCAGGACGAGCACCTCTCCTACAGCGAGCTCAATCAGCGCGCTAACCGGCTGGCGCGGCTCCTCACCAGCCGGGGCGCGGGACCCGGACGGTTCGTCGCGATAGCGATGCCCTGCACCGCGGACATGATCACCGCGGTACTGGCGGTGCTCAAGGCCGGCGCCGCCTACGTCCCGGTCGACCCGGCCTACCCGGCTGACCGGATCGCCTACCTGCTCGGCGAGAGCGGCCCGGTCGCGGTGCTGTGCACGGCCGCGGTAGCCGCCACGCTGCCGGGCCCATCGCCAGTGCTGGTGCTGGATAACCCGGCGGTCGTGCGGGAGCTGGACCGGCTGGACGAGCAGAACGGGCCGGTCACGGCCAGCCCGCAGAGCGCTGCGTACGTGATCTACACGTCGGGCTCGACGGGCCGCCCCAAGGGCGTCGTGATACCGCACCGCAACGTGGTGCGGCTGATCGCAGAAACGATCGCAGAGAAGAACGCAGAGACGGGAGCGTGGTTCGACTTCGGCCCCGGTGATGTGTGGACGCTGTTCCACTCCTGCGCGTTCGACTTCTCGGTGTGGGAGATGTGGGGGGCGCTGGCGACGGGCGGCCGCCTGGTGGTGGTGCCGTACCTGGTGAGCCGGTCAGCCGGCGGGTTCCGTGCGCTGCTCGCGGCGGAGCGGGTGACGGTGCTGAACCAGACGCCGATGGCGTTCTACCAGCTGATGGACGTGTGGGGCGACGGCGCCGATCTGGCGGTGCGGTTCGTGATCCTCGGCGGCGAGGCGCTGGACTGCGGCCGGGTGACACGGTGGCACCGGGCCCTCGTGGACGGGCCCGTCCTGGTGAACATGTACGGGATCACCGAGACGACCGTGCACGTGACCGGGCACATCCTGGACCCCGCCGCGGCGGCAGCGGCGGCAGCGGCAGCGGCGGCAGCGGCGGCAGCGGCGGCAGCGGCGGCAGCGGCGAGCGTGGTCGGGACGGCGATCCCTGACCTGCGCGTGTTCGTGCTTGATGAGCGCCTCGGCCTGGTACCGCCGGGTGCGGCGGGGGAAATGTACGTGGCGGGGGCTGGCCTGGCGCGCGGGTACCTGAACCGTCCCGGGCTCACCGCGGAAAGGTTCGTCGCGTGCCCGTTCGGCCCGCCGGGTGAGCGGATGTACCGGACCGGAGACCGGGCCCGGTGGGCCGCGGGGGTCCGGGGGGACGGCTCCCCCCGGTCAGACGCAGCCGGCCAGCTTGAGTACCTGGGCCGGGTCGATGACCAGGTGAAGATCCGCGGGTTCCGGGTCGAGCCAGGCGAGATCGAAGCGGTCCTGGCCGACCAGCCGGGGGTAGCCGAGGTCCGGGTCATCCTGCGCGAGGACCGGCCAGGAGACCAGCGGCTGGCCGGATACGTCGTCCCGGTCTCCGGAACCGAACCGGACCCGGCCATGCTCCGCGACGCCGCCGCCCGGGCACTGCCCGGCTACATGGTGCCCGCCGCCGTCGTCATCCTGGACAGGCTGCCGCTGAACGCGAATGGCAAACTGGACCGACAGGCCCTGCCCGCCCCCGGCTACGCCGCGGTCACGGCGGCGGGTCGTGCCCCGGCCAGCCCGGCCGAGGAACAGCTATGCGGCCTGTTCGCCGAGGTGCTCGGT
>Ga0209530_1000135_pt1 | contig 64878 bp, 68 predicted proteins | sample BlaSpr_A8_Ref_O1_FD_187987 | JGI IMG/M metagenome (GOLD analysis project Ga0209530, IMG submission 187987) | Forest soil microbial communities from Thunder Bay, Ontario, Canada - Black Spruce, Ontario site 2_A8_Ref_O1 (SPAdes) (version 2) | ecosystem: Environmental > Terrestrial > Soil > Boreal...
CATCGACAGCGACATCGCTTCTGCGAAGTCCCATTTGACGGGTGACTTCTTGAAGTACTACAGCCAGTTCAGCGACGAGATCGTCAAACCGGCCGCCAAGCAGAAGTCCATAAAGACCGCCGCGGTGGTGCTTCGTTCCGCCCTGTCGGAGTTCCATCCGGACTCGGCCGTGGTGCTGTTGTTCGTCAACCAAAGCTCCCAGAGCGCGGATCGACCCGAACCGTCCCTGACGTCCAGTAGCGTTGTGGCCTCGCTGACCAAAGCCGACGGAAAGTGGCTCATTTCGTCGTTCAATCCGGTGTAAGGCAGTTGCTGAGCAGGTAGCGATGACGAACGACATTCACTCGATGGTGATCGCATCGGACTATCGCGTCCCGGATCCGGCCCGGGTGTGGCCGCTGCTCGAGCGCAACAAATCCGCACTCGCCGACATTGGTGCCCACCACGTTCTGGTCTACACATCCACGCACGACTACGGCCGTGTCTTGGTGATGATCGGAGTGCGCAGCCGTGAGCCGATCGTGGAGCTGCTCCGCTCGCGGGTCTTCTTCGACTGGTTCGATGCCGCGGGCGTCGACGATATTCCCGCGGTCTTTGCCGGCGAGATCATCGACAGGTTCGTCCCACCACCCCTGTCACCCTCGAACCCGGGAGCGCCCGGCGTAGTGGTGGCCGGAATCGCTTCCGTCGAGGATGTGTCGACGCTGACCGCGGAGGTCGGCTATGCAATGGACAGGTTCACCGCCGCCGGCATCCGAAAGACTTGGGTCTTCCAGGCTTTCGACGATGACCACGAAGTATTGATCTTGCAGGAGTTTCCCGACGAAGAGAGCGCGCGGCAATGGATCGACCATCCCGACGCCGCGGCCGCGTGGATGTCGGGGGCGGGAATGGGCGCTTACCCACCGCTTTTCGTTGGCCGTTTCTTCGACATGATGAGTATCGAGACTTAAGTAACCGGATCGCTCGATGTTCGTGTGTTTGTGTAACGGAGTCACCAGCCAAAAGGTGGCCGATGCCATCGCAGCCGGGGCATCGACGACAAAAGACGTCGCGCAGGCCTGCGGAGCAGGCGCTGATTGCGGGCGCTGCCGGCGGACGGTTCGGGCGATCCTTACCTCAGCGAGTCCGGATCGAAAAACACGCTCGGTGTAGCCGGTGAGCGGCCTCAGCGACGCGGGCTGCCGTCCGGCGACGTGGGTTGGACGAGTTCGACGAGCAGGCGGGGGATTTCAAGCCGCGGCAAGACCGCCTCGACCAGCACCATGCGGTCCTTATGATCTGCTGCCGCGATGAGTGCGTCGTCGAGTTCACCGTAGGTGTGCGCCCGGAACGCGAGGTGTTTGGCCACCCCCAGCACATTGGGGATGTCGGTCCAACTCCAGCTGACAATGTCGTTGTAGGGGGCCGTTTCGCCGTGAATCGCCCGCTCGACGGTGTAGCCGTCGTTGTTGACCACCACGATGACGGGGGACAGCCCCTCGCGGCAGAACGTGCCGAGTTCTTGGATGGTCAGCTGTGCCGCCCCGTCGCCGATCAGCAACACCGTCCTTCGGTTCGGATGCGCCACGCCGGCTCCAAGCGCAGCGGGCAGCGTGTAACCGATTGAGGCCCACAGCGGTTGGCCGATGAATGTGACTCCCTGCGGCAGCCGGTGGTCGGCCATGCCGTAGAACGAGGTCCCCTGATCGGCGAGCACCACGTTTCCGGGTGTGAGTGCTTCGCAAAGCCGATCCCACAGCATCTGTTGGGTCAGCGGTTGATCGCGCGCCGGTGTTCTGGCTGTTTCTTCTTTTGAGGACGGTTCGTCACCTGGCGAAACGACGGGTGGTGAACTTATCCCACGCTGCTTCAGGATCTGAGCCAGTGCCTCGAGCGCGGCACCCATTTCCAACGGCGCGAACACCTGGCCGGCCACCGTGCTCTGGTACTGCCCGATGTCGATGGTGCGGGCCGGATCGATTCGCTGGCTGAAGAAGCCGCTCACCATATCGGTGAACACCACCCCTGCGGTGACCAGAACGGGCGCATCCTCAATGGCGGTGCGTACCGGTTCGGCGCTGGCCGCGCCGGCATAGATCCCCAGGAAGTTCGGCGAGCTTTCGTCGAGCAGACTCTTTCCCCACATCAACGTGGCGTAGGGAACCACATCGGCCGCCAGTAGCGCTTCGAGTTCTTCGACCGCCTGCAAGCGATGGACCAGCAAGTCGGCGAGCACAGTCAACTGCTGGTCGGCAATGAGCTCGGCGGCGGCATCGATGAACATCGACAGCGCGCGGGGGCTGGTGCCCCCGGTGTAGCGAGGCAGCGCAGCACCGGGTGGTTCGGTGGGGAAGCGCGCTACGTCGGTGGACAGCAGTATGTATCCGGGCCGCTTCTGCTCGCGCACTTCGCTGAGCACCCTGTCGATCTCTCTGCAGGCCGTCGCCGGCATGAGATTGGCATGAGCGCAGGTGATTTCGCGGCTGATCCGGAAGAAGTGCTCGAAGTCCCCGTCGCCGAGCGAATGGTGCAGCGGCCGCCTGGCGAGCTGAGCGTCTTTCGAGGGGCCGCCGACTATGTGCACCACGGGCACGTGCTCGGCATAGCTGCCCGCGATCGCATTGCTTGCTGAGAGCTCACCTACGCCGAATGTCGTTACCACAGCTGACATTCCGCGTAAGCGGCCGTAACCATCGGCGGCGTAGCCGGCGTTGAGCTCGTTGGCGTTGCCCACCCACCGAATGGCTGGATGGGCGACAATGTGGTCGAGGAATTCCAGGTTGTAGTCGCCGGGAACGCCGAAGATCTCGGAGACGCCGAGTTCGGCGAGGCGGTCGAGTAGGTAATCACCGACGGTGTAGTCGGGATCGGTCGCGGCATCACTCACGAGGACGACGGTACGCCCGGTCGAAATGGTTCCCGGCCGAACGCGGGTTCGCTATGGTGCGGGCCATGGCAATCAACGAGACCCGGGAAGTTGTGATCGACGCCAGCCCGGAGGAGATCCTTGACGTCATCGCCGATCTCGAGTCGTTGACCGAGTGGTCAGGGGCGCATCAGAGCTCAGAGGTGCTCGAGACCGGAGACGACGGGCGGCCCAGCAAGGCGAAGATGAAAGTCAAGGCTGCGGGGATCGCCGACGAGCAGGTGGTGGCCTACACGTGGGGCGATAACGCGGTGAGCTGGACGCTGGTCAGCTCCACCGCCCAGCGTTCGCAGGATGCGTCTTACACGTTGACACCCGACGGCGACCGCACCAAGGTCAAATTCCAGATCAGCGTCGACCCGCTGATACCACTGCCCGGCTTCGTGCTGAAACGCGCCGTCAAGGGGACGATAGATACAGCGACCGAAGGCCTGCGCAAACGCGTGCTGAAGGTGAAGGGTAAATAGCTACCGTGACCATCCGGGGCCCCTTGGCCAGGGTGAAGGTCATCGAACTCGGCGGCATCGGACCAGGCCCGCATGCCGGAATGGTGCTCGCCGACTTGGGCGCCGACGTGGTGCGGGTGCGCCGCCCCGGCGGCCTGCAGATGCCGTCGGAGGATCGCGACTTGCTGCACCGCGGTAAGCGCATCGTCGACCTGGACGTCAAGACGGAGCCGGGAGCACTACTGGAGCTGGCCGCCAAGGCCGACGTGCTGCTGGACTGCTTCCGGCCCGGCACCTGTGAGCGACTCGGAATCGGACCTGACGACTGCGCGGCGGTCAACCCGCGCCTGATCTTCGCGCGGATCACCGGCTGGGGGCAGGACGGACCTTTAGCCCCGACGGCAGGCCACGACATCAACTATCTGTCGCAGACCGGTGCGCTGTCGTCGCTGGGTTACCGGGACCGCCCGCCAATGCCGCCGCTGAACCTCGTCGCCGACTTCGGCGGCGGCTCGATGCTGGTGCTACTGGGCATCGTCGTCGCGCTGTACGAAAGGGAACGTTCGGGCAAGGGTCAGGTCATCGATGCCGCGATGGTCGACGGGGTCAGCGTGCTCGCGCAGATGATGTGGACCATGAAGTCGACCGGTGCGCTGCGCGACGAGCGCGAATCGTTCCTGCTCGACGGCGGAGCCCCGTTCTACCGTTGCTATGAGACCTCCGACGGCAAGTACATGGCCGTCGGTGCCATCGAGCCGCAGTTCTTCGCGGCGTTGCTGAGCGGGCTCGGCCTGTCGGCCGACGCGGTGCCCAACCAGCTCGACATCGGCTCATACCAGCAGATGCACGACCTTTTTGCCGAACGGTTCGCCAGCCGGACCCTGGACGAGTGGACGCGGGTTTTCGCCGGCACCGATGCATGTGCAACCCCGGTGTTGACCTGGAGCGAAGCCGCCACGAGTGACCATTTGAACGCGCGATCGACGGTGATCACCGCCCACGGTGTCGAGCAAGCCGCGCCCGCCCCGCGTTTCTCTCGAACACCGGCCGGGCCGGTCGGGCCGCCGCCGCGCTCAACTACACCGTTCACCGAAATAGGCTGGTAACCAAGAAATTGCATCGCGCATATCACACGAAAAGGGCCGCGTGGTGCTAGCGTTGCGTTAGTGGCCGTACAGGCATCTCGGGAAATTGTGATCGATGCGCCGCCGGAAGTGATCATGGAGGCGCTGGGCGATGTCAGTATGTTATCCGCGTGGTCTCCTGTGCACAAACGGATGGAAATACTCGACCGGTACCCGGACGGCCGACCGCACCACGTGAAAGCCATCGTCAAAATTCTGGGGATCGTCGATAAGGAGATCCTTGAATATCACTGGGGCCCAAACTGGGTGATCTGGGACGCCAAAGAGACATTCCAGCAGCATGGACAACATATCGAGTACATCGTCCAACCCGAAGGCGTCGATAAGTCGCGGGTGCGTTTCGATATCACCGTCGAACCGTCGGGCCCGATTCCGGCTTTCATCGTCAAGCGCGCCAGCAAGCTCGTTTTGGATGCCGCGACTGAGGGGCTGCGCAAATGGGTCGTCAACAATAAGGTCGTCAAAGAGCGCAGCGAATGAGCGTCTTCGACATTACCGCTCAACCCGGTTCGCAATCGAAATCAGATTGCTGACTTTGTAGCAGTGGCCGTACAAGCATCGCGGGAAATTATCATTGATGCGTTGCCGGAAGTGATTCTGGATGCGCTGGCTGATATCACCGCGGTGCCGCTGTGGTCTTCGATATACAAGAAAGCCGAAGTCGTCGACACCTATCCCGACGGGCGGCCATACCATGTCGCAGTCACAGTCAAGGTGATCGGGATCGTCGACCACCAGCTGCTCGAATTCCATTGGGGCCCCAGTTGGCTGGTGTGGGACGCCAAGAAGACCGTCCAGCAGCACGGCCAGCATGTCGAATACACCCTTCAGCGTGAGGGACTGAGCCGGACGCGGGTGCGTTTTGACATCACCTTGGAGCCGTCGGCGCCGCTACCGGAGTTTCTGATCAACCGAGCGCGCGCGAAAGTCCTCAAAGCCGCGACCGAGGGCCTGCGTGATTTCGTGATGACTCGCAACAGTTTGGGCCCGTCACCATAACCGGTTAGTCGCGGAGGGCCGACAGTCGCCTGATGGCCTCGTCGAGGGTGTCGTCGCGTTTGCAGAAGGTAAAGCGCACCAGGTGATTCCAGACCTTGGTTTGTTCTGAGGTATGGGCTGGCGCCGGATTGCAGAATGCCGACATCGGGATGGCGGCCACCCCGACCTTCTCCGGTAATGCCGCGCAGAACGCCGTGCTGTCGTCGTACCCCAGCGGCTGTGGGTCGGCGCACAGGAAGTAGCTGCCGTAGCTGTCGTGCACCGCGAAGCCGATCTCGGTCAATCCGGCCGCCAGGCGATCGCGTCTGGCCTGTAAAGAATTCCGAAGTGCGGCTACCCATTCGTCTTCGGTATTCAGCGCGAGGGCCACTGCCGGCTGAAACGGTGCACCGCCGACGTAGCTCAGATACTGTTTTGCCGCGCGCACCCCTGCGATGAGTTCGACTGGGCCGCAGGCCCATCCGATCTTCCAACCGGTGCAGTTGAACATCTTGGCCGCGCTGGAGATGGTGATCGTGCGATCGGCCATGCCGGCGAAGCCGGCCAGCGGCAGGTGCCGGCGTCCGTCAAACACCAGATGCTCGTAGACCTCATCGGTGATCACCAACAGGTCGGCTGCCACGGCGATCTCGGCAATGGCCGCCAGCTCGGTTGCGCTCAGCACGGCACCGGTTGGGTTGTGCGGTGAGTTGATGATCAACGCCCGGGTCCGGGATGTCAGGGCACTCCGCAAGGCGTCGGTGTCCAGCGCAAAGCCGTCGCCATCGGGGACCAGCGGCACAGCGACTCGGTGTGCGCCGGCTATTGCCACCACTGGCGAGTACGAGTCATAGAACGGCTCGATCAGCAGCACCTCCGAGCCCGGCTCGACCAGGCCGAACACTGCTGCCGCTATGGCCTCGGTGGCTCCGACCGTCACCAGCACCTGGGTGTCGGGGTCGTACTCGATGCCAAAATGCCGCCGACGCTGGGCCGCGATGGCCTGCCGCAGTGGTGCGATGCCTAATCCCGGCGGGTACTGGTTGACGCCGTCGGCGATGGCGTCCTGCGCGGCCTTCAGCATTGCCGGCGGCCCGTCCTCGTCGGGAAAGCCCTGGCCGAGATTCACCGCGCCGATCCGCGCGGCCAGCGCCGACATTTCGGCGAACACCGTGGTCGCGTAGGGCCGTAGGTGCGACACCGTCATGGTGGTTGAGCCTAGCTTCAGGCCCGATCGTGACTGCAGTGTCACACTCGTCGGCGAGCGTGACTGCAGCGTCACGTTCGGGTTGACCAGCGAGACTTGCCCAACCAACAGGTTGGCCGGGCGCCCTGTTAGTGTGCTGGTACTGGACCTAGTCTTTAAGACGGATCCGAACCCCACATTTGCGAACAGGAAGTCGACATGTCCGAAGAAGCCTTCATCTACGAGGCCATCCGTACACCGCGAGGCAAACAGCGCAACGGGTCGTTGAACGAAGTCAAACCCGTCAACCTGGTCGTCGGGTTGATCGACGAACTGCGCACGCGCTTCCCCGACCTGGACGAGAACCTGATCAGCGATGTCATCCTGGGCGTCGTCTCGCCGGTCGGCGACCAGGGCGGCGACATCGCCCGCACGGCCGCACTGGTGGCCAAGCTGCCCGAGACCACCGGCGGATTTCAGCTCAATCGGTTCTGCGCGTCAGGCCTGGAGGCCGTCAACACCGCCGCACAGAAGGTCCGCTCCGGATGGGACGACCTGGTGCTGGCCGGCGGCGTGGAGTCGATGAGTCGCGTTCCGATGGGATCCGACGGCGGTGCATGGGCCACCGACCCGGAGACCAACTACCGCATCGGCTTCGTCCCGCAGGGCATCGGCGCCGACCTCATCGCTACTATCGAGGGCTTCTCGCGCGATGACGTCGACGCCTACGCGCTACGTTCGCAGCAGAAGGCTGCTGCGGCGTGGTCGGGCGGCTACTTCGCCAAGTCGGTCGTGCCGGTGAAGGACCAAAATGGTCTGGTGATCCTCGATCACGATGAGCACATGCGCCCCGACACCACGGCCGAGGGCCTGGCCAAGCTCAAGACCGCGTTCGACGGCGTGGGCCAGATGGGCGGCTTCGACGATGTGGCGCTGCAGAAGTACCACTACGTCGAGAAGATCAACCACGTGCACACCGGCGGCAACAGCTCCGGCATCGTCGACGGCGCCGCATTGGTGCTGGTCGGCTCTGAGGCCGCCGGCAAGTCGCAGGGCCTGACCCCGCGGGCGCGCATCGTGGCCACCGCCACCAGCGGTGCGGATCCGGTCATCATGCTGACCGGCCCGACTCCCGCCACCCGCAAGGTGCTCGACCGTGCCGGGCTGACCGTTGACGAAATCGACCTGTTCGAGCTCAACGAGGCGTTCGCGTCGGTGGTACTGAAGTTCCAGAAGGATCTGAACATCCCCGACGAGAAGCTCAACGTCAACGGTGGCGCCATCGCGATGGGCCACCCGCTGGGCGCCACCGGCGCCATGATCACCGGAACCATGGTGGACGAGCTTGAAAGGCGAAATGCCCGACGCGCCTTGATCACGCTGTGCATCGGCGGTGGCATGGGCGTCGCGACCATCATCGAGCGAGTCTGAGAGGCCTGAAAGACCATGGCAGAGAACACGATCAAGTGGGATAAGGATGCCGACGGCATCGTCACCCTGACACTCGACGACCCGACTGGCTCGGCCAACGTGATGAACGATCACTACGCCGAGTCGATGCACAACGCCGTCGAACGCCTTGTGGCCGAGAAGGATTCGATCACCGGCGTCGTCATCACAAGTGGAAAGAAAACCTTCTTCGCCGGTGGTGACCTCACGATGATGATCAAGGCCCAGCCGGAGGATGCAGGCGAGTTCTTCAGCACCGTCGAGGGGATCAAGGGCGACCTTCGCACACTGGAGACCCTGGGCAAGCCCGTCGTCGCCGCCATCAACGGTGCTGCGCTCGGCGGCGGTCTCGAGATCACGCTTGCGTGCCGCCACCGCATCGCCGCCGACGCCAAGGGCCTCGTGGTCGGTTTCCCCGAGGTGACGCTGGGCCTGCTGCCCGGTGGTGGCGGCGTGACCCGCAGCGTGCGCATGTTCGGCATCCAGAAGGCGTTCATGGAGGTGCTGAGCCAGGGCACCCGGTTCAAACCGGCGCAGGCCAAGGAGATCGGCCTGATCGACGAGGTCCTGCCGACTGTCGAGGAGCTGGTGCCCGCCGCCAAGGCGTGGATCAAGGCCAACCCCGACAGCCACACCCAGCCGTGGGATGCCAAGGGCTACAAGATGCCTGGCGGCACCCCGTCATCGCCCGGGCTCGCCGGCATCCTGCCGTCGTTCCCCGCGTTGCTCAAGAAGCAGCTGAAGGGTGCGCCGATGCCTGCGCCGCGGGCCATCCTGGACGCGGCCGTCGAGGGCGCACAGGTGGACTTCGACACCGCCAGCCGCATCGAGAGCCGTTACTTCACGCAGTTGGTGACCGGTCAGGTCGCGAAGAACATGATCCAGGCGTTCTTCTTCGACCTGCAGTCCATCAACTCCGGCGGGTCCCGTCCCGAGGGCATCGGCAAAATTCCGATCAAGAAGATCGGTGTGCTGGGCGCCGGCATGATGGGCGCCGGCATCGCTTACGTCTCGGCCAAGGCCGGCTTCGACGTGGTGCTCAAGGACGTCAGTCTGGAGGCCGCGCAGAAGGGCAAGGCCTACTCGGAAAAGCTGGAAGCCAAGGCGCTGGAAAGGGGCCGCACCAGCGAAGAGAAGTCCAAGGCGCTGCTGGCCAAGATTACCCCGACGGGTGAGGCATCCGACCTGGCCGGCGTCGACTTCGTGATTGAGGCGGTCTTCGAGAACCAGGACCTCAAGCACAAGGTGTTCCAGGAGATCGAAGACATCGTCGAGCCCAACGCGCTGCTGGGGTCCAACACCTCCACGTTGCCGATCACCGGTCTGGCGACCGGCGTCAAGCGGCAGGAGGACTTCATCGGGATCCACTTCTTCTCACCGGTCGACAAGATGCCGCTGGTCGAGATCATCAAGGGCGAGAAGACATCTGACGAGGCGCTGGCCCGCGTGTTCGACTACACCCTGGCCATCGGTAAGACCCCGATCGTCGTCAACGACAGCCGCGGCTTTTTCACCTCCCGCGTCATCGGCACCTTCGTCAACGAGGCGCTGGCGATGCTCGGCGAGGGCGTCGAACCGGCCAGCATTGAACAGGCCGGTTCGCAGGCCGGCTACCCGGCGCCGCCGCTGCAGCTTTCCGACGAGCTCAACATGGAGCTGATGCACAAGATCGCTCTCGCCACCCGCAAGGGTGTCGAGGACGCCGGCGGCACCTACGAGCCGCACCCGGCAGAGGCCGTCGTCGAGAAGATGATCGAGATCGGCCGGCCGAGCCGCTTGAAGGGTGCTGGCTTCTACGAGTACGTCGACGGCAAGCGCACCCGGCTGTGGCCGGGTCTGCGGGAGACGTTCAAATCCGGCGCATCGGCCCCGCCCCTGCAGGACATGATCGACCGGATGCTGTTCGCCGAGGCGCTGGAAACTCAGAAGTGCCTCGACGAGAACGTGTTGACGACTACGGCCGACGCCAACATCGGGTCGATCATGGGTATCGGGTTCCCGCCGTGGACCGGTGGTAGTGCGCAGTACATCGTCGGTTACCAGGGCCCGGCCGGTACGGGCAAGGAAGCCTTTGTCGCACGGGCCCGTGAGCTGGCGGCCAAGTACGGCGACCGCTTCCTGCCACCGGACTCGCTGACGTAACTTCCTGCGTCTGCGCGCGCTAGCCGGCGACCGGCGCGCTGTACTCCTTGAACTGCATTGAATCGTGTAGCCGTGCACCCTTGGTGTTCAGCTTCGCGACCGCCTTGGTGAGCTCGGCGGGCAGCGCCGAAACCAGCTGAGCGGCGCGGGTCATTGCCCAAACTCCGGCTCTTGAGTGCGGAACGATGCTCATGGCGACTCCGCGCGCAAAGGCGCGGCTGCGGCGCACCGGCTCACCCATCTCCCGCTCGTATGCCGCGAACGCTCGCTCGTAATCTCCGCCCGCTTGCGCGAGTTCGCCGGCCAACACATACGCGCCGAGCACCGAGAGGCTGGTGCTGCCGCCTACGGCGGGTCCCGGGCAGTACCCGGCGTCACCAACCAGCGTGACCCGCCCGCGCGACCAGCTGTCCAGCTGCAGCTGCGTGATCGAGTCGAAGTAGAACGCCGGTGTGCGGTCGAGCTCCGCGAGCCAGCCGTCCACCTTTGGATCCATCCCGGTAAACGCTTGGCGCAATAAATTCTGTTGCCGCAATACATCTCGGTAGTGGTACTGAAGTTCCTCCTTGCTGCGGAACAGAAACAATGCACGTGCGTCGTCCAAGGGCTGGGCTGTGTAGATCCCCGCGAGGCGGCCGGCGCCGACGTGAACGGTCATTTCTCCCTCGCGCGCAAGCGTTTTCGGCACCGACAGCACCGCCAGGTACCCGCCGAGGAACCGGGTGCGTCCGGAATCCTCGCCGAAGATCAACCGCCGAACGTTCGAATGCAATCCGTCAGCGCCGACCACGACGTCGAACCTGCGTGGCGCTGCGCCCTCGAACGTCACCTCCCCGTCGGGGGAGATTGCCGTGATCGAGTCGCCGAACAGGTACTCGACCTCGTCGCGCCCGGCGTCGTAAAAGGCCTCGCTGAGATCGTCACGCATGATCTCCACATGCCGGTCCGATGCGGCGCCGACGATCTTGGTCAGATCGATGCGGGCCGGCCGCTGCACCCCTTCGCGATACAACGTCAGCGTGTCGGTCCCGGTGGCGTACGCCTCGATCTTCGGGAGCACGCCCATCTTTTCGGAGATCTCCATGGACGGCCGGAATAGGTCGACGGCGTGGCCGCCGGTCTTGCGCAATGCGGGCGCCCGTTCGACGACGGTGACTTCGAACCCGCGCCGGGTGAGCCAGTACGCCAGCACTGGCCCGGAGATGCTTGCCCCCGATATCAGAATCCGCATGACGACCTCCCAACCTTGAGTTAGGTAACCCTAACACAATGCCTTACCTATCGGTAAGTCAGTTAAACTCGTGGGGTGAGCAGGCCCCGGTCAGACACCAGACGGCGAATCCAAGAGGTCGCTCGGGACCTGTTTCTGCAGCAGGGCGTGCAGCGCACCAGCCTGCAGGACATCGCAGACAAGCTGGGGATCACGAAACCCGCGTTGTACTACCACTTCGCCTCGCGGGAAGACCTGGTGCGCAGCATCCTGGTGCCGTTGATCGACGAAGGCGAGCAATTCGTTGACGACCAGGAGGGCCGCGGCGACACCCATGCCCGCGAGTTGCTGGAGGGCTATTTCGATTTCCACTACCGGCATCGCGAGGACCTCGTCCTGGTGCTGGCCGAATTGACGATGCTGGCCGACCTTGGCCTCATCGACAAGGTGCTGGCTTGGCGGGACCGGCTCGGCAAGTTGGTGTTCGGTCCGCAGCCGACGCTCGCGCAGTCCACCCGCGCGGTGGTAGCTTTCGGCGGCCTGCAGGACTGCTGCCTGCAGTTTCCCGACACCCCCTATGAGGCGTTGCGCGCGACCTCGGTTGATGCCGCGCTCGCCGCGCTGGGTGTGTGAATCCCGGAGGGCAGCATGAAACATGTCGTCATCCTCGGCCGCGGCGGCGCATGGAAATCGGCACTAGCGCAAAGACTTCTCGCTGTTGCGTTGCGCCTGGCAAGCCCTGCGGAGGTCCTGCTCAACCCGCGTCAGGTGCGCCGGCTGCTCCACAGCTAGAGTCCCTAGTTATGCGCTTTGGTCTTTTCATTCCGCAAGGCTGGCGGATGGATCTGGTCGGCATCGAACCCGCGAAGCACTGGGCGGTGATGCGCGATCTGGCGACCTACGCCGACGCCAGTAGGTGGGACTCACTGTGGGTCTACGACCACTTCCATACCGTCCCGATGCCGACTGGCGAGGCCACGCACGAGGCGTGGTCGCTGATGTCCGCATACGCGGCGACCACATCGCGGATCAAGCTCGGCCAGATGTGCACGGCGATGAGCTATCGCAATCCGGTCTACCTGGCCAAGGTGGCGGCCACCGCGGACATTATCTCCGGTGGCCGTATTCAGATGGGTATCGGCGGGGGCTGGTACGAACATGAGTGGCGCGCTTACGGTTACGGGTTTCCGTCGGCCGGTGTGCGGTTGGCTCGGCTAGACGAAGGCGTGCAGATCATGCGTGAAGCCTGGCGTGACGGCAAAGTCAGCTTCGACGGTGCGCACTATCAGGTCGACGGCGCGATTGTCGCCCCGAAGCCATTGCAGGACAGTGGTATTCCGCTGTGGATCGCTGGCGGTGGCGAGAAGGTTACCTTGCGCATCGCCGCGAAATACGCGCAGTACACCAACTTCACGCCCGAGCCCACGGTCTTCGCGCACAAGTCGGAGGTGCTGGCAGAGCACTGCACCAAGCTGGGCACCGACTTCGACGCCATCGTGCGATCGGCCAACTTCACCGCCGTCATCGGCACATCGGACGCCGACGTCAAAGACCGGTTGCAGCGGGTACGCGATCGCATGGTCGACTATGTGCCCGAGGCGGTGGCGGATGCGATGATCGCCGGTGGTAGCGGCCCGGATTCGGCGACGGGCACGCCGGAACAGGTGGTCGAGCGGATCGCCAAGATCCGCGACCTCGGGTGCGAGTACGCGATCTGCTATTTCCCGGAGGCCGCGTACGACCGGTCCGGCATCGAGTTGTTCGAACGCGAAGTGATTCCAGCGTTGAGCTAGTTGCGGTCTCGCAACGCGGTCCCATCAGACGTCAGTAGTGACGTACCTCGTCTTGACGGGAGGCGCGGCCAGCAGTGGAGGGAGCTCTGTCACTTTTCCTTCGCCGGCACGAAATCTGCGGTAGGCCTCGTCGTGCTCGACCGTCTCCCAGAGTTCGTTGATGATCCAGTGCGCTTCGTCGTCCTGATCGACGAGCACGTCGGTACCGAGGTTCCCTTCGAACGCCCGGGTAACTTGGAGCGTTCGGCGCATAAGCTCGCGCGCCGCGGGCACCGCTTCGGGCTTCAGCCTGAGTTCAAGTATCACCGTGATCGGCATATCGTCTCCTCACATTGCCGCTGACGCGGCGATCTCAAGTCCCCCGCAACTCGGTCAAGATAACTCAGGCGTCTGCAACGCCACGGCACCGACGTCATATCGGGCTGGTGCCGGTGCCTGCCGGGCCGTATGAAGCCTCGATCCTCGGCGGTCTCCCATACCGGTCGAAGTTCGGATGTTACCGCGGTGGATGAGCCCGCCGAATGCCGCGCCTCACACCTGACCCACTACTCGCCAACGGGGCATCTTGCCCGCCTCCGAGTAGCAACTTGGCGCGCGCTCGGCGCGTTGTCGCTGTTGGGCGGGCGAAACCTCGCATGCCGACCCGTAGACCGGGGTCCGCCGAACCAGATCGCGAGAATGTGATTACCATTTTCAAGGAACGCTGTTGTAGCTTTTTGGTAAGGCACATTATTCTGTTGGCGGACTGTGGAAGATGGCTGGAGGATCGCTCGATGCAGAAAGCACTTGCTCCCGAAATCTCGACCTGGCCCGACGAGAACCCGCAGCTGATCGGCAGCCGCTGTGGCGACTGCGGTGCCACCACATTCCCCGTGCAGCAACGGTGTCCGCGCTGTAGCGGCGGCCAGATGAGCGACTCGTTGTTGCCGCGCCGCGGCAGCCTAGTGACGTGGACCACCCAGGGTTTTCCACCCGGAGCTCCCTACGCCGGTCCGGCCGGCAAGGACTTCGTACCGTTCGGCGTGGGCCTGGTCCAGCTCGGCTTAGGAGATGACGCTGTGATCCGAGTCGAGGGCCGGCTGACTGAGAACGACCCGGCCAAGCTGCAGTTCGGCCAGGAGGTCGAGCTCACCATGGTGCCGTTAACCACCGACGAGGAGGGCGCTGACGTCATGACGTTCGCGTTCCAGCCGGTAAAGGACTGAACAGGACCGTGAAAGGACATCGCGATGACTAACGATGTGGCGATCATCGGCGTAGGCCTGCATCCATTCGGCAGGTTCGATAAGACCGCAATGCAGATGGGCGCGGAGGCCATCCAATTCGCGTTGACGGATGCCGGGGTGGAGTGGAAGGACATCCAATTCGGTTTCGGCGGCAGCCACGAGGTGTCCAACCCTGACGCGGTGACCCGCCTGGTCGGGCTGACCGGCATCACGTTCACCAACGTGTTCAACGCCTGTGCCACCGCGGCCAGTGCCATTCAGCAGACCGCCGACACCATCCGGTTGGGCAAGTACGACATCGGCATTGCCATCGGCTTGGACAAGCACCCCAAGGGTGCCTTTACCGATGACCCCGCCAAGCTGGCGCTGCCGCAGTGGTATGCGCAGAACGGCCAGTTCGTCACCACCAAGTTCTTCGGAATGAAGGCCAACAAGTACCTGCACGACCACAACATCTCCCAGGCGACGCTGGCCAAGGTCGCCGCCAAGAACTTCCGCAATGGCGCGATGAACCCGAATGCGTTCCGTCGCAAGGCGATTTCTGAGGACGAGATCCTCAACTCGGCTGTGCTGAACTACCCGCTGACGCAGTATATGTTTTGCGCGCCCGACGAAGGTGCCGCAGCCGTAGTCATGTGCCGCGCCGACATAGCGCACAAGTTCACCGACAAGCCGGTGTACGTGCGGGCATGTGAGATCCGCACTCGTCGTTACGGCGCATACGAAGTGCACGCCACTTTCGCTCCGTTGGAAGGGGATGACTCGCCGACGGTGTACGCGTCCAAAGCCGCCTACGAAGCCGCAGGCATCGGACCTGAGGATGTCGACATCGCCCAGCTGCAGGACACCGACGCCGGCGCCGAGGTCATCCACATGGCCGAGACGGGTCTGTGCGCCGACGGCGAGCAAGAAAAACTGGTAGCAGACGGCGCCACCGAGATCCACGGCTCGATTCCAGTAAACACCGATGGCGGGCTGATCGCCAACGGTGAGCCGATCGGCGCGTCGGGGCTGCGGCAGATGAACGAGCTGGTGCGTCAGCTGCGGGGCGAGGCGGGCGAGCGTCAGGTGCCCGGCAACCCGCGCGTCGGCCTGGCGCAGGTGTACGGCGCACCTGGCACCGCGTCGACGACCATCCTGTCGCTCTAGATCGCGGGGCCGAGCAGGTCGTCGGCGTCGCGAATGATGTAGCCGTAGCCCTGCTCTGCCAAGAAGCGCTGCCGATGCGCGGCGTATTCGGCGTCCAGGCTGTCCCGGGCCACTACGGAATAGAAGATAGCGCCGCCGCCGTCGGCCTTGGGTCGCAGTAGCCGGCCCAGCCGCTGGGCCTCCTCTTGGCGTGAGCCGAACGTTCCCGAAACCTGAACTGCCACGGAGGCTTCCGGCAAGTCGATGGAGAAGTTGGCGACTTTGGAGACCACCAGCGTGGAGACCTCACCCCGGCGGAAGGCGTCGAATAGCGCTTCGCGTTCGCGGGTTTTCGTCGACCCCTGAATAACCGGGGCGTTCAGCTCTGTACCGAGCTCATCAAGCTGATCCAGGTAGGCGCCGATCACCAGGGTCTGCTCGCCGGGATGCTTCTCCAGAATCGACTTGACCACAGCAATTTTGGTGTGCGCGGTCGAGCACAGCCGATAGCGTTCTTCGGGTTCGGCGGTGGCATAGATCATCCGCTCGTTGTCGGTCATGGTGACCCGGACTTCGACACACTCCGCCGGGGCGATCCAGCCCTGAGCTTCGATGTCCTTCCACGGCGCGTCATAGCGTTTCGGGCCGATCAGCGAAAACACATCACCCTCGCGGCCGTCTTCGCGGATCAACGTGGCGGTCAGCCCCAATCGACGCCTGGACTGCAGGTCGGCGGTCATCCGGAACACCGGCGCTGGCAACAGATGCACCTCGTCGTAAATGATCAGGCCCCAATCGCGGGTGTCGAAGAGCTCTAGATGGCGGTACTCCCCCTTGGTGCGGCGGGTGACCATCTGGTACGTCGAGATGGTGACAGGCCGGATTTCCTTGCGTTCTCCGGAGTATTCACCGATTTCGTCCTCGGTCAGCGACGTGCGCGCTACCAGCTCGCGTTTCCATTGCCGGGCGGCGACGATATTGGTAACCAGGATCAACGTCGTCGCACCGGCTTTCGCCATCGCAGCCGCGCCGACCAGCGTCTTTCCGGCGCCGCAGGGAAGCACCACCACCCCGGAGCCGCCGGCCCAGAAAGAGTCTGTGGCCAGCTGCTGGTAATCGCGCAGCTGCCAGCCGTCCTCCTGCAGGCTGATCGGGTGCGCTTCGCCATTGACATAACCAGCGAGATCCTCTGCTGGCCAACCGATTTTGAGCAGCATCTGCTTGACCCGGCCGCGCTCGCTAGGGTGGACGATGACGGTGTCATCATCGATCCGGGCACCCAGCATCGGTGCGATCTTCTTGTTGCGCAGCACCTCCTCGAGCACCGCGCGATCCAGGCTTACCAGCGTCAGGCCGTGCACCGGATTTTTGACCAGTTGCAGCCTGCCGTAGCGGGCCATCGTGTCGACGATGTCGACCAGCAGCGGCTGCGGCACCGCGTAACGGGAGAAACTGACCAGCGCATCTACGACCTGTTCGGCGTCGTGGCCGGCAGCGCGTGCATTCCACAGCGCCAGGGGTGTGATGCGATAGGTGTGGATGTGTTCGGGCGCGCGTTCCAGCTCGGCGAACGGCGCGATGGCGGCCCGTGCGGCGCCGGCCTGCTCGTGGTCAACTTCGAGCAGCATCGTCTTATCGGACTGCACGATTAACGGCCCGTCAGTCACAAGCGCCGTTCCTCCTCATCGCTTCGCTCTGCATCGTCGCCCGCGGGGGCCATGCCGTCCATTATCCGTCGTCGGCCGACACGATCGACGTGATGCGGTGGATGGCGAAGTCGCGCAGCCGTCCGGACGCCGAATCGAAGGCCGTTAGCTGACCGCCCCTTATACCGATCGGCGCTACCACCCGCTGAGTAGCCACGCCGGCGGCGTCGAGATAGCCGATCACCAGCGTGTCTTGATCCCTGGCCGCGCGCTGCAACAGCGACATCGTCACCACCGGGTCCACGCGGATATTGCCGAACGGTGCGGCGGTCACCTTGCGTAGCACCGCGATCACCGCGTTCAGGGCGTCAGCGCTTGGGCGCGGCAGCGGGCGGTACGGCCGACGCTGCTGCGGCGTGGCTACCCGGGCCCCGTGCGGGCGGACGTCGACGATGGCGCCGGAGGAATCTTCGGCGGCCGGAGCGAAGCCTACGGCGCGTAGCGCGACCAGCACCTCAGCGATCGGCGCGGGAGACACCGCCACCGTCGGCGCCAGGGCACGTAGCTGCAGCGCTTCGGCGGCCGCCACCGCCTGGGCGAGCAGCGTTGGGTCTTCGCAGCGTACGAACGAGGCGGCCATCCCGATTCGAAGCTGACCATGCCGACGCGCGACGTCGTCGATAAGGTACGTGAGCCCTTGCGGCACCGGTGTTTTGGAGTGCTTCGCGAAAAGCGCGTGCATCCAGTCGCGGGTCTTGCCGATGTCGAGGCCGTGGCGGATCGACTGCTCGCTGATGCGGTAGACGATCGCGGCGCCGGCTGATTCGACGGTGGCGACCGCGGCCAGTTGTTCGGCGAGATCGCGGTCCAGTGGCCCTGGCACCACGACGGTCAGATCGGCCTGCACCAGGAAATGGTCGATCGGCTGGGGCAGCGCACGGGTCATCGCCTCGACCACGGCAGCGGGGTCGATGGCCTCATCCAGTAGCGCTCGACCCGGCGTGCTGATCGCCCCACGACCCACCAGGCCAAATGCGTGGCCCTCGGCCAGCAGATCCCCGACTGGTCCCGGCTGCAGCCGCCTGGCCCAGCGCGGGCGCAGCCAGGTCAGCGCAGCCGACGCTTCGGCCGCGTCGACACCGGCACCGGCGGGTAGCCCGGACAGCATTCCCAGCAATAGCCGGCGATCTAGCGGCGCGGCTGTAGAGTACAGCGAATCTGAAAGGGCGCCATAAGGTTTGGCGTCTGGGCCGCGGCTGCCGATTAGCGCAGGCCGGCCCGGCAGGTCAAGCCAGGTGCTGGCCAGCAAGTGCCAACGCTCGGCGGGGGACATCGCGGCGAACCGGTCGGCGGCCGCCGTTGGCGCCCAATAAGGCCCGTCGCCGTTGGCCGGCTCCGGGTCGGGCGTGCCGCTGGCGATCAATCTGGCCGCGGCTGCGACCTCGAGGATCAGGCCCAGTCGCGGCTCATCGATACCGGTCGCTTTGGCCAACCGCCTGACTTCGCGGACTCCCAGTCCGCCGCTGCGCAACTCGGAAATAGGAGCGGCGCCGAGGATTTCGAGCAATACGTCTAGCTCGTGGAGCAGGTCGATGACGGCTCCGGCCGCCGCGGCGTCGGCGTCGTCGGGACTGGTGGTCGACACCACCGGGTCAGGTGCCGTCAGCTGCATCGGACCGGGGTGCTCACCGCGCAGCACCTGCCCGACATGCCGGGGCAAGATCACCGTTTCGGCGTCGACCCGCCGCAGCAGGCCGGTCGCGAGCAGCTGCGGCACCGGCCGGTCCGCTCGGGCGCCGGGCGCGGCGTCGCGGGTACGCCCCATCGGGGACCCATCGAGCAGTTTCTCCAGCACATTCAGCTGCGCCTCGTTGAGCCCGTCGACGAGATCGGCGATCTCTTCGCCGGTGCGCGAGCTGTCCTCAAGCGTGACTTGCCCCGGATGCCATGGCAATGCCGTGCCGGCGTCGGCGGCGACCCGGACCGTCGGCTCGCCCCAGACCAGGGCGCGATGCCTGAGGTCGTCCAGCGCAGCGACCACGTCAGCTTGCGGAGCGCGGTCGCCGATAAGTGCCAGCAGCTTGGCAGTCGGCACCGGCGTGGTATCGGCCTGTAGCACCAGCAGTGCGTCGAGCACCGCCAGCCGCAAGAAGTCGAGTTCGTCGGTGGCAGCCTTGACCGACTGGCGCGCCTGAGCGCGAGCGGCAAGTGCGGCGATACTGCCGGGCGGCGGCTGGGCAAGGTCCGGCCGTAGCTGTAGCAGCCGGATCAGCCGTTCGTCGGGCATGTCAGCAAGCCAGGACCCCAGCGGGATATCCGCGGTGTTGTCGGTCATTGCTGACCAGCGTAAAGCAGCCGGCAGACCCCAATGCGATCGTGCACAAGCGGGCGCCACGGAAAGCTCACACGTGAACTCGGCTCGTGCAGCCTTGCGCACCGTGGGCGTGCGCGACCTGTCAGAATGTATCTCGTGGCTGACATTGCTGAAGACAAGGCAAGCAAACCCAGATACGTGGACAACGGCTGGCCGACGACGGACCCAGACGACCATGCGGTAAGCGAACTCGCTTGCGATCGGGCGGGTGCGTTATCCCCTTTCGGTGACGTGGTGTTCCCGGTGCCCTCCGACGACCTGCCCTACCTCCACCCGGTTACCGTCGTCAACCGCTAGGTCGGCAGCATGGCTGGGGCATCCGGGCCTGATGCGACCAGGGAGTCGGGGGAGACCCGCTCGGGAACGCTGTCGCACGTGGATGAGCGTGGGACAGCGCACATGGTCGATGTCACCGGCAAGGGAGCCACTAACCGCGTCGCCGTTGCTGCGGGGGCGCTGCGCACGACGCCGCAAGTGGTGGCGCTGATCTCCTCCGCCGGCCTGCCCAAGGGTGATGCGCTGGCTACCGCACGGGTGGCGGGCATCCTGGCAGCAAAACGCGCTAGCGACCTGATCCCGCTGTGCCACCAGCTCGCGCTTACCGGGGTCGATGTCGATTTCACCGTCGGCGAGTCGGATATCGAGATCACCGCGACGGTGCGCAGCACGGATCGCACCGGCGTTGAGATGGAGGCGCTCACGGCTGTCAGCGTGGCCGGACTCACCCTCTACGACATGATCAAAGCGGTTGACCCGGCCGCCCGCATCGATGACATTCGGGTGCTCCGCAAGCAGGGTGGCAAAACCGGAACTTGGGTGCGGTGATGAGCGCCTGGTCCGCACGGGTGATCATCGCCTCGACCCGTGCGTCGGCCGGCGAATATCCCGATCGGTGTGGGCCGATCATCGTTGAATGGCTTGGACATCAAGGGTTTTCTGCTGTGCAGCCGGTGGTGGTGGCCGACGGGGAACCGGTCGGCGAGGCGCTGCGCGATGCGCTGGACGATGGAGCCGACGTCGTCATCACCTCCGGTGGTACCGGCATCTCGCCCACCGATACGACGCCGGAGCAAACCGTGGCGGTGCTGGACTACATGATCCCTGGGCTGGCCGACGCCATCCGCCGCGCCGGGCTGCCCAAGGTCCCCACAGCAGTGCTCTCGCGTGGCGTGTGCGGTGTGGCCGGCACGACGCTGGTCATCAACCTGCCGGGATCACCCGGCGGGGTACGCGACGGTCTGGCGGTGCTCGCCGATGTGCTCCACCATGCGCTTGGACAAATCGCGGGCGAGGATCACCAGCGATGACGCTGGTGCTACGCGCCGTCGTGACGGGCCAGCCGATCTCTCTGGCCGAGCATGAGGAACTGGTGAGCCATCAGGCAGCAGGAGCCATCGTCGGGTTTGTTGGCGTGATCCGCGACCACGACGATGGACGCGGAGTGTCGCGACTGGAGTATTCGGCGCACCCGTCTGCCGCGCAGGTCTTTGCCGATGTGGTCGCCGAGGTGGCTGAACAGTCCACCGGGGTGCGTGCCGTTGCCGCCAGCCACCGGATTGGCGTGCTGCAGATAGGCGAGGCGGCCCTGGTGGCCGCAGTCGCCGCCGACCATCGACAGGCGGCGTTCGCCACTTGTGCCCAGCTGGTCGACACCATCAAGGCGCGGCTACCGGTGTGGAAGCACCAGTTCTTCGACGACGGAACCGAAGAGTGGGTGGGTTCGGCCTAACTAGCACGGCGACGAAGCTGGCTAGCGCTCGGCGCAGGGCCCCGGCGCAGATTGTCAGCTGAGCGTGGACGGCTGCGCGAGCGCGTCCAATGCATCGTTTCCGTGCACGTCCTGCCCCTGGATCGCTTGCCACAGTTGCTGGGTGTAGCCAACGCTCGAGGCCTGCTGTGGTGCAGCGGGTGCGCCGTCGACGTCACCGGGCGGCGCCGGCGGCAAAGCGTCTGGCGGCGGCGCGGGTTGATCGTTGCCGGCCAGCTGAACCGGTGCAGGCGGGTCGGCCGGCGGCGGAGGAGCGTCTGGCGGAGGAGCGTCTGGCGGCGGTGCGTCTGGCGGCGGTGCGTCTGGCGGCGGGGGCGTCAGCCACGGCAGGTCGAAACCCGCTGGCGCGGGGAGGACCTCACGCGGGGTCGCGCCCGACAGCCCGTGACCACAGACGGGCCAGGCGCCACGACCCTGGTTCGCCAGTACTCGCTCAGCGATCGCGATCTGCTGGTCCCTGCTGGCCATTTGGGCTGACGGGGCGTAGTCGCCGCCGCCGTGGGAGGCCCAGGTGCCCTGGGAGAATTGCAGGCCACCTTGGTAGCCGTTGCCGGTGTTGATCGACCAGTTGCCGCCGGACTCGCAGCTGGCTACTTGATCCCATTCGCCGTCGGTGGCGGCGGCCGCCTGGCCGGCGAGAGCGATGCTGCCGCCACCGAGCACTGCCCCGGTAAAGGCAATTTTGGCGACGCTGATATTCGAGGCACTGGGCTTACGGTGACGTCCAGTCATGCGCAGAGAAGATCCTCTCGTTACGCGCCTACGAGGTCAGCTGTCGGGTTCGGGTTGGAGAGGCCACCCGGCCGAAGTCGTATTCCAGAGGGAAAGACGTCGGCTTCACCCCAAGGAGTCGCCAGTGACTCCAGTCCGATCACGGTGGACCGGTGGGTCCCCCGTCTCCATCCACTTACGATGTCCCCCGCCTACTGGATGGAGCTCGGCGCGATAGGGAGGGAGGAACGCCACTCGGAATGCTTGGCGAGCCTCCGGAGACGCTAGCGACTTGTGTTGGTGTCGTCACGTTTAAAGAAACCCGGCGTTTCCTCCGCCGTCATCTGGCAAAATCCCAGGAAAGCAGCGGATCTGTGCAGGTCACAGCTGCCCGAAATCGGACCGTGTCCGGGCCGTTATCCTTCCGTTACGTGAGATATATCACAACGTCAGCCGCCGGCGAACGGCGGAAGCACGTCGATTGTGACGCCCGAGCGCAAGGCTGTGGTGTCATCGCGGACGGCGATTCCGTCACACAAATACGAGCATCGGCTCAACACTGCAGCCAGACAGGCACCCCGGACGGCGAGGTCGCCGACCAGCTCGGCCACTGTGGCGCCTGGACGCAGTGTCACTGTTTCCGATTCGGCTCCAGCGGCTGCCCGCGCGGCAGCGAAGTAGCGGACCGTCACCTGGATTCCGCCCGGTTCTCCTCCTGGTTCGAAGGGGACTTGAGCTGTAGGGCTAGCCACCGATAGCGCTCATCGGGCGATCAGGCTGGATGAAGCCGGGGTCGTTGATGCCGTGGCCGGCAGGCTTGGCCCACATCGCGGCGCGCCAGGCCGCTGCTATCGCGTCGTCGTGCGCACCGGTGCGCAAAAGGCCGCGAAGGTCAGTCTCCTCGGCGGAGAAAAGGCAGCTGCGAATTTGGCCATCGGCCGTCAGCCGGGTGCGGTCACAGGTCGAGCAGAACGCGTGCGACACCGACGCGATTACGCCAAACTGTCCGGCCGGCGTCTTTGGGCCCGTGTCGACCAGCCACAGCTCGGCTGGGGCCGCACCGCGCGGCGCCGGGTCTGGCCGCAGCCGGAAGTGTGGCCGCAGCGCCGCCAGTACGTCGTCGGCGCTCACGGCGGCGTCTCGGCGCCACTCGTGCCCGGCGTCCAGCGGCATCTGCTCGATGACCCGCAACTGGTAGCCATGTTCGAGGCAGAACCGCAGCAGCTCGACCACATCCTCGCGTCCGGTGGCGGGGTCGAGCACGGCGTTCACCTTGACCGGCGTCAGACCCGCTGCTTTGGCGGCGGCCAAGCCGGCCAGCACGTCGTCGAGCCGGTCCCGACGCGTAATGGCCGCGAAGCGGTCTCGGTGCACGCTGTCCATCGACACGTTGACCCGGTCCAGGCCTGCTTCGGCGAGAGCGACAGCGCGTCGGGCCAGTCCCACCCCGTTGGTGGTGAGCGAGATCTCCGGGCGTGGCCGCAGACGGGCTGTCGCTGCCACCACCTCTTCGAGATGGCGCGCCAAAAGTGGCTCACCACCGGTGAATCGCACGCTGGTGACTCCGAGGCGGGTGACGGCGACGTGTATCAGCCGGGCCAACTCGTTTGCCCTCAGCAGTTGCTCGCCGGGCAGCCAGTCCAGGCCCTCTGCCGGCATGCAATAACGGCATCGCAGATTGCACCGGTCGGTCAGCGACACTCGCAAATCGGTGGCGACCCGTCCGTGTGTATCCAGCAGCGGGCCGTCGGTTGGTACTGGTGCCGCGACGGCGCGATTGTCTGCCCGCGTAAAGCCAGGCACCGTCGGTACACCTAGTGCGGTCAGTCTCATACGCGCACCCGGCCGAACTGGGACGGCGAGTCGACGGGAACGATTTCCTTGCCCAGCGGAAAAAGCGACAACGGGATCAGTTTGAGATTTGCCAGCGCCAGCGGAATGCCGATGATCGTGACCGCCATAGCTACCGCGCTTACCAGGTGCCCGATCGCCAGCCAAATTCCGAATAGCAGCACCCAGATGACATTGCCGATAAGGGAACCGGCCCCAGCATTGGGCTTGTCGACGATCGTGCGGCCAAACGGCCATAACGCATACGAGGCGATGCGCAGCGACGCGAAGCCGAATGGGATGGTGATGATGAGCAAGAAGCTGATTAGCGCCGCGACCAGGTATCCGGCGGCCATCCACAGGCCGCCGAATATCAGCCAGATGATGTTCAGGACCAGGCGCATATCTCCTCCAGCGGTAAGCATCAGACTACCGAGGAACAGCTAAACGGGGGTGCTCGGCGGGCAACCACCCGAGTAGGATCAGGATCCGACATCGCGTCCTGCGCAGGCGGGACGCGTCTTGTATTGCCATCCTAATGATCCGTCAGACAAGCAGGTGAGACCAAGTGCCGACCGGCAAGGTGAAGTGGTACGACTCCGACAAGGGGTTTGGCTTCCTGTCGCAGGAGGAGGGGGAGGACGTATACGTCCGCTCGTCGGCGTTGCCCGCGGGCGTTGAAGTGCTCAAGGCTGGTCAGAAGGTGGAATTCGGCGTCGCTGCCGGCCGCCGTGGACCCCAGGCATTGAGTCTCAAGCTGATCGATCCGCCACCCAGCCTTGCCAAGACGCGCCGTGAAACTCCTGTCGAGCACAAGCACAGCCCCGATGAGTTGCACGGCATGGTCGAAGACATGATCACGTTGCTGGAGAGCGCCGTGCAACCCGAGCTGCGCAAGGGCCGCTACCCAGACCGCAAGACCGCACGCCGGGTCTCCGAGGTAGTCAAGGCAGTGGCCCAGGAGTTGGACGCCTAGCCGGCGACGATGCGCGCCGCGTAGCGGCGTGAGGAGGAGCCGGGGAATCCAACCCAGCTCGGCGATGCGCGTCGCGGTAATGCCCAAGAGCAGAAAATTTGGGTACTCAACCCTCATCGCAAAGATTGGCAAGGAGGCGGCGATGGCACAGCAGGCGCAAGTCACCGAGGAGCAAGCAAGAGCGGTAGCCGAAGAATCCCGCGAAAGCGGTTGGGATAAACCGTCCTTCGCCAAAGAGCTGTTTCTCGGTCGGTTCCCATTGGAGCTCATACACCCCTTTCCGGCGCCCTCAGACGCCGAGGAGGCCCGCACCGCCGCATTTCTCGGCAAGTTGCGGGAATTTCTCGACACCGTCAATGGCAGCGTCATCGAGCGCGATGCCCAGATCCCCGACGAATACGTGAAGGGACTAGCGGATCTAGGTTGTTTCGGCATGAAAATACCGTCCGAGTACGGCGGTCTGGCGATGTCGCAAGTCGCCTACAACCGGGCATTGATGATGATTTCGACCGTCCACCCCAGCCTCGGCGCGTTGCTATCGGCTCATCAGTCGATCGGCCTACCCGAACCCCTCAAGCTGGCCGGGACCCCCGAACAGAAGCAGAAGTTCCTGCCACGCTGCGCTGCCGGCGCGATATCGGCGTTTCTGCTCACCGAACCCGACGTCGGCTCCGACCCGGCGCGCCTAGGTTCGACGGCGACACCAATCGACGACGGGCAGGCTTACGAATTGGACGGCGTGAAGTTGTGGACCACCAACGGCGTGGTCGCCGAATTGCTGGTGGTCATGGCCCGGGTACCCCGCAGCGACGGGCACCGGGGCGGAATCAGCGCATTCGTTGTCGAGGCCGATTCACCCGGGATCACCGTGGAGCGACGGAACAAGTTCATGGGATTGCGCGGCATCGAAAACGGTGTCACCAGGCTCCACAGTGTTCGTGTCCCCGCAGAAAACCTGGTCGGCCGGGAAGGCGACGGGCTCAAGATCGCACTGACCACACTCAACGCCGGACGGCTTTCCGTGCCCGCAAGCGCGACCGGGTCGTCCAAGTGGGCGCTGAAGATAGCGCGCGAATGGTCCGGCGAGCGCGTTCAGTGGGGCAAACCGCTGGCCAAACATGAAGCGGTGGCCAGCAAGATCTCGTTCATCGCTGCTACCAACTACGCGCTTGATGCGGTGCTCGAACTGTCTGCGCAAATGGCCGACGAAGATCGCAACGACATCCGGATCGAAGCGGCTTTGGCCAAATTGTGGTCCAGCGAGATGGCCTGCCTTATCGCCGACGAGCTCTTGCAGATCCGTGGAGGTCGGGGGTACGAAACCGCGGAGTCCCTAGCCGCGCGCGGCGAGCGCGCCGTACCGGCCGAGCAGGCTTTGCGGGACCTGCGGATTAACCGCATCTTCGAAGGATCTAGCGAGATCATGAGGCTGCTCATCGCCCGAGAGGCGGTCGACGCCCACTTGAGTGCTGCCGGTGACCTCGCGAAACCTGACACCGGTCTGCGGCAGAAGGCCGCCGCGGCCGTCGGCGCGAGCGGGTTCTACGCAAAGTGGTTGCCACAGCTGGTTTTTGGTGAAGGTCAGCGACCCAGGGCGTACAACGAGTTCGGCCCACTCGCGTCACACCTCCGGTTTATCGAACGCTCCACCCGCAAGCTGGCCCGCAACACCTTCTACGGGATGGCGCGTTGGCAGGCCAAACTGGAGCAAAGGCAGGGATTCCTGGGGCGCATCGTCGATATAGGTGCCGAGCTGTTCGCGATGTCCGCGGCGTGCGTGCGTGCCGAGGGTCAGCGCGTCGCGGATCCGAGCGTCGGTGAGCAGGCATACGAGCTGGCCGAAACGTTCTGCCAGCAAGCGACCCTGCGGGTTGAGGCCCTGTTCGACGCGTTGTGGAGCAACACCGACAGCAGCGATGTCCAGCTGGCCCACGATGTGCTCGAAGGCCGCTACAGCTGGCTGGAGGACGGGATTTTCGATCAGTCAGAGGGCACTGGACCGTGGATCGCGCACTGGGAACCGGGCCCGTCAACTGAGACCAATCTGGCTCGACGGTTTGTGACCCCGTCCCAAAGTGAGGCGAGACTTTAGGCGCCGACACCGTGGGGCAGGATTAGTGGCCATGGCCACCTACGTTGCCGAAAAGGACGAATTCAAGCGCGACACCAACTACATCACCACTCGCATCACCGCCGACGGACGTGAGGGATTTCCGGTAGAGCCTGGTCGGTATCGGCTCATTGTTGCCCGCGCTTGCCCTTGGGCTAACCGCACGATTATCGTGCGGCGCCTGCTGGGTCTGGAACATGTTCTCTCTATCGGGTTTTGCGGCCCCACCCATGACCAACGCAGTTGGACGTTCGATCTCGATCTCGGTGGTGTGGACCCGGTGCTCAAGATCCCACGGCTGCAAGACGCCTACTTCAAGCGCTTCCCCGACTACCCCAAAGGCATCACCGTCCCGGCGATCGTCGATGTCCCCACCGGCGCAGTTGTCACCAACGATTTCGCGCAGATGACCCTGGATTTCTCGACCGAGTGGACCGCCTACCACCGCGACGGCGCGCCTGAGCTATACCCGGAGCGGCTGCGGGCCGAGATCGACGAGGTGAGTAAGAGGGTTTACACCGAGATCAACAACGGGGTATATCGTTGCGGCTTCGCCGGCTCACAGCAGGCCTACGAAGCGGCCTACGACCGGTTGTTCTCGGCACTGGACTGGGTGAGCGAACGCCTCGCGAGTCAGCGATACCTGGTGGGCGACACCATCACCGAGGCCGACGTGCGGCTGTTCACCACGTTGGCCCGCTTCGACCCGGTTTACCACGGCCATTTCAAATGCAATCGAACCAAACTCAGCGAGATGCCGGTCCTGTGGGCCTACGCGCGTGACCTGTTCCAGACACCGGGTTTCGGTGATACCACCGACTTCGTCCAGATAAAGCAGCACTACTACATCGTGCACAGTGACATCAACCCCACCCGCATCGTGCCCAAAGGCCCTGACCTGGCCGGCTGGCTGACCCCACATGGGCGGGAAGCCCTGGGGGGCAGGCCTTTCGGTGACGGAACGCCGCCGGGGCCGCCACTCGAAGGCGAGCGGGTGCCGGCGGGTCACGGGCCATAACCCCTTGGGCGCCAGCGTCGACTTGTTGGGCCAAATCACCACTCAACCGAATCCGCACAACAAGTCGACGTTGGATGTCAGAAGGTCAGGCGCACTGACCATTCCGCGTGGGGGGCGTCGCGTAGCTCACCGGAGGGATCGACCACCAACGTCAGCAATTGCACGACGATCCCGGTCAGCCGCCCGCGGAGCGGGTCGACCGAGGGGATAGTGACCGCGAGCCGGGTCCCCGGCCGGAACATAGTGGTGGTGGTGTTGGTGGGATCCTCATACACCTGCAGTAGTCGCCACGGTGCCCGGGAAATGGCTTCGGGTACCGAGAGCTGCACCGGATAGCGTTCGCTGACTGGCAGCTCGCCTTGGGCCCGCGGTTGCTGACAATCGTCGAGGTTGAGCACGTTGCAGTACAGGTATGGCCCGACGCGGGTCAGGTGCCCATGCGAATAGACGCTGATCTCCGGTCGCTGCGGACCGCGCTGGCGTACCAGCAGCCACGTGCCGACTCCGGCACCCACGCACAGCAGGACCACCGCGGCCCCCAGTAGCACGGCCAGGCCCCGATTGACTCTGAGCTTCACTCCCTTACCGCTGCCGCGCTGCCGGCGCTGCGCCGCATACCCTCCTGCTGGACCATCACCGGCCGGTTACCTCCCAGGCCGGGGATCAACGAGTCGCCGCCGAAGCTGACGACGGTCTGCGCCAGACCCAGGATCAGCAGCGCACTGACTGCGGTGAAGCCGATCCACAATTCGGTGTAGATCAACACGCCCAGTGCACCGCCCAGTACCCAGGCCAGCTGCAGCGTCGACTCCGAACGCCCGAACCCCGATGCCCGCGATTCTTCGGGCAGATCGTCTTGCAACGAGGCATCCAGCGAGGCCTTCGCAATGGCGCTCGAGCCCGATGTGATCAAGGTGGCAATCGCCGCCATCACCAGGTTGCCGGCCACCGACGCTGCTAAGGCGGCTGCGCACACTGCCACCGTGCAACGCACCACCAGCACGGCCGGCCTGCCCAGCTGCAGGCGTGCGCTGGCGAAGTTACCGGCGAAATTGCCGATCGCAGCCGCAGTGCCGATCAGGCCCAGCATGGCGAGCTGAGCCCACCCATTGGCTTGATGCGCCTTGGCGACAAACGCGGGGTACAAGAACAGGAAGCCGACCATCACCTTGATAGTGCAGTTACCCCACAACGAGGTAATGATGTTGCGGCCCAGAGGCTGTCGAAGTGTCCCGCCGACCTTTTTGACCTCTTCCGGCCAGCTTCGCCGCAGCTCGTCAGTGTCGCGGCGATAGCTCAAGGTGGCAGGGACCTCACCCGCGGTCACCTCGACCCAGCGCGGAATCCGCATCGACAGTAAGGCGCCGGCAATCGTGACCGCTACGACAACGAACAGCGCCCCCGGCAACCTGAACAGGTGGCTGCAGATGTACTCGGCGCCGCCTGCGATGGCACCGCCGGCGATGGTGCCGCCGAGCAGGCCGAACACAGTCAACCGGGAGTTGACCCTTACCAGGTCGATGCTTGGCGGCATCACCCTCGGTGTCACCGCGCTGCGCAGCACGCTGAACGACTTCGAGAACACCATCATGGCCAGCGCGCACGGATAAAGAACCCACGACGGGAAGCTGCCGGTAGCGCTGTCGTAGTTCATGATCAGCACCACCGCCAATGCGGTGCGGAGTGCGAACGACATCGCCAGCGCCACGCGGCGACCGTGCTGCAGCCGATCGAGCGCCGGACCGATGAGTGGCGCGATCACCGCGAACGGCGCGATGGTGATCAACAGATACAACGCGACTTTGGACTTGCTCTCCCCGCTTGCCGCGGCGAAGAACAGCGTGTTGGCCAGGGCAACGGTCATCGCGGAATCGACCGCGAAGTTCGCCACGACCGGCCACGTCAGCGCGGTAAGACCGGACTTGTCAGCGCCGTCGGCGGTGGCGGCCCGCTGGACCATCCAGTACATCCGGGAACCCATTTCGCGGCTTCGCTGCGCCGCGGCGCGGGTGACGGTGATCCGTTCGCCGGCGGCCGGATCACGCGGCGGCGGACTGCTGCGGTCCGGTTCTGACTGTCGGCCCAATGGCGGGAGGTAACGGTTCGCGCTCGGCATCGATGGCGGGCGCCGAATCCGGCGGTAATCAGGGTCGTCGGCCGGGTAGTTGGCCATGCCGGGATGCTGGTTGGCCGAACCGTTGCGGGACCGGCGGCCCGGGTTAGAGGCCACTCGGCCCGGATTATCACGCCGCCGTCCAGACACGAATTAATTCTCCCCTATGCCGACTCCCTGGGTCCGCAGGTAACCGGGTGTGGCTCGTCGACCCTGCCGTGCGGCAATAATGGAGACGCACTGAAGAGAGGGGATAGCGTGACCGGACCCATCGAGGAATCCACCGGGAAATCCGCTGTGGCGACTGTGGGGCAATGGCCCGAAGGGTTGGCGGCGGTGCTCACGGCTGCGGCCGACCAAGCCAGGGCGGCCGTCGCCGAGTTCAGCAGCCCAGAAGCCGTCGGGGATTACGTGGGCGTCGGCTACGAAGATCCAAACGCCGGGACTCACCGATTCTTGGCGCATCTGCCTGGTTACCAGGGGTGGCAGTGGGCCGTCGTCGTCGCGGCCTATCCCGGTGCCGAGCACGCCACAATCAGCGAAATGGTGCTGGTCCCCGGGCCGACGGCGCTGCTGGCGCCTGACTGGGTACCCTGGGAGCAGCGGGTCCGGCAGGGGGATTTGAGCCCGGGAGACTTGCTGGCACCGGCCGTGGACGACCCGCGGCTGGTCCCCGGTTACACCGCCAGTGGTGACCCCCAAGTGGACGAGACCGCCGCCGAAATCGGGCTGGCACGGCGCTGGGTGATGAGCGCCTGGGGCCGCTCCGAGGCCGCCGAACGATGGCACGAGGGGGATTACGGTCCTGACTCGCCGATGTCGCGGTCCACCAAACGTGTATGTCGCGATTGCGGTTTCTTCCTGCCGCTGGCGGGATCGCTCGGGGCAATGTTCGGGGTATGCGGCAACGAACTCTCCGCAGACGGGCACGTCGTGGACAAGCGGTACGGCTGCGGCGCCCATTCCGACACTCCGGCTCCGGCGGGCACCGGCTCGGCGATCTATGAGCCTTACGACGACGGCGTCCTCGACATCTCGGAGACGCAGCCAGTGACGCCGCCAGAGGACCCGGCAGAGTCACCCGACTAGCCTTTTTCGGCGGCCGCTTTGATCCTGGCCGGCGAGGAGTTCATCCCGCCGACCAATTCGCGTTCGAAGTTCGTGGTGCCACCGAAGAGCGCGTTGACCGACAGGTTCGAGAACGGGGCGACGCCGTTCTCGGCGTGGCGGCTCTCGATCACCCGGGTGCCCTGGCCGCTGGGCTCCAGCTCATAGCTCCAGATAGTGCGGTTGGTGTTGACCCGGAACGACAGCTTCTTCTCTGGGATGACCTCGACGACGGTGCCCGTGGTGGTCCAGAACATTCGGTTGCGGCGGTTGAGGTTGAGAGTGCGGGTGCCTGGGCGCAGCGGGCCGAACGGTCTCATCCAACGACACTGCGGGCTCCACTGCGGCATTCGCCGAAAATCCGAAATCAACGCCCAAACTTTCGAGGCAGGCGCGTTGATATCGACTTGGGCTTGTAATAGCGGGGCTACCATCGATCCTCCCGGGTCCGCAATTGCGCTTCGAATATCTATTTAGGGTCCAGGTAGTTTTCGAGTCCGGTCTGTGCGCCACGTGCGCCGCGGCGGGCAGCGGTGAGCTGCCACACGAAGATGCTGGTACCGAGCAGCGTGACGCCTACCCCGGCCAGTGCCACCGGGCGCCAGCTCGCGAGAGTTGGTAGAACGAACGCGGCGACCACGGCGATCAGCCAGCCCAGCGCGCCGATTGCGATGAAGGGCCACACCTCGAGCAGCACCCGCGGCAAACGCGGCACCTCGGGGGGGTCAGGTTCGACAGACATCGACGATTAATTTAGCCCGACGACGATGCGAGCCGCGGCGCGGCCCGAGGATGGGGCCCTGTCGCGGCAAGCGGGAGGACTCGCAGAGAGCGCGGGCTGTCAAAAAAAGCATTTCGCCGAAATTCGGCACTGCGCAGTTAAAAGAATTAAAGTCTGTCGTTTGCGATTCTTATCCCCAACTATCAGGTTCCGTTGTAACCTCGCGCCATGTCTGACAGCGAAGCGCGGCTGGCCAGCGACTTGTCGCTGGCCGTGATGCGGCTGGCCCGCCAATTGCGTTTTCGCAACCCGTCGGCGCCGGTCACGCTGTCGCAGCTGTCGGCGCTGACGACCTTGGCCAACGAGGGTGCGATGACGCCAGGCGCCTTGGCGATTCGCGAACGGGTCCGACCGCCGTCGATGACCCGAGTGATCGCCTCCCTGGCCGAGATGGGCTTGGTTGACCGTTCCCCGCACCCCGTCGACGGGCGGCAGGTGCTGGTCTCGGTCTCGGTATCCGGCGCCGACTTGGTCAAGGCGGCCCGTCGCGCCCGGCAGGAATGGCTGGCCAAACGGCTCGCGACACTGGACAGCGATAAACTTCAAACCCTGCGCAAAGCGGCGGATCTGATCTTGGCTCTGGTTGACGAAAGCCCGTGAAAGTCGACGAAAGCCCGTGAGCACACGCCGGCCCGGGTGGTTTTGACGGGGTGAATTTTCACGATGACGTGGATGTTCAGGACGTCAACGATCCCGACGATCCGCGACTCGACGATTTCCGCGACTTGAACAGCGTGGATCGCCGTCCCGATCTGCCGACCGGCAAAGGGCTTGTGATCGCCGAGGGCGTGCTGGTAGTGCAGCGCATGCTGGCGTCGCGGTTCGTCCCGCACGCATTGCTCGGCACCGACCGCAGGCTTGCCGAGCTCAAGGACGATCTGGCCGGTTTCAGCCATTTCGCAGCGCCGTACTACCGGGCATCCGCCGATCTCATGGCGCGGGTGGTCGGCTTCCACCTCAACCGCGGTGTGCTCGCGGCCGCGAGGAGGGTGCCGGAGTTCAGCGCTGCACAGGTGGTCGGCGGCGCCCGCACCGTTGCGGTGCTCGAAGGCGTCAACGACCACGAGAACCTGGGCTCGATCTTTCGTAATGCGGCGGGGCTGGGCGTGGACGCGGTCGTGTTCGGCAGCGGCTGCGCTGATCCGCTCTACCGTCGCGCCGTCCGGGTTTCCATGGGTCATGCGTTGCTGGTGCCGTATGCGCGAGCAACCCAGTGGCCCGCCGACCTTGTGATGTTGAAGGAAGCCGGTTTTCGGCTGCTGGCGATGACTCCACACCCCGAAGCGTGCGCGCTCTCAGACGCGATGGCGCGGGTGCGTGATGAACGTGTTGCGGTGCTGGTCGGTGCCGAGGGTCCGGGACTGACGTCGGCAACACTGCGGCTAAGCGATGCGCGGGTGCGCATCCCGATGTCGCGGGGCACCGACTCGCTCAACGTCGCGACCGCGGCCGCACTGGCGTTCTACGAGAGAGTTAGGAGAAACGCGTGAGCAGACAGCGCGACGGGATTGTGCCTTGGGCAACGGGTTTGACGGTGGCCGGGTTCGTTGCCGCGGTTACCGCCGCTGCCGTGGTGGTGCTCGGTCTCGGGCTGATCCGGGTGCATCCGCTGTTGGCCGTCGGGCTCAACATTGTGGCGGCCGGGGGACTGGCGCCGACCCTGTGGGGATGGCGGCGTACCCCTATTCTGCGGTGGTTCGTACTGGGCGCAGGAGTAGGAGTGACGGGCGCGTGGTTGACGCTGATCGCGCTGACAGCAGCAGGTCGCGGTTAGCGGGCGGGACCTGCGACGGCAGTGATCAGCGCTGCCCGCCCGAGCGCACCCCAAGCAGCACATCCTCCCAAGCCGGAATGACCGGCTTGCCCCGGCGGGTGTGCACTGGTTGCCCGGACGGCGCGGTGACGGCCGGCCTGGCGGGCTCGTCGAAGTCGACGTGAGCCACCTTCGCCAGCGGCCGCAGCGGACGGTCGAAGTCTGGGTCGATGAGCTCACTGGCCCCATCGTCGATCGCTGTGACCGTTCCGCCGTGGGCGCCGAGAGTGAAGCAGAAATGCGCGATGTTGTCGGACCGGCCGACCTTCCACGCAAGCTGCACCGTCCAACGGTTGTCTTCGTTGCGCCAGGCGTCCCAGCTGAGCCCGTCGGGGTCGAGGCCACGCGCCACCAAGGCGGTGCTGACGGTCTCCAGCAGAGTCAGCACCGAGGGGCCGTCGCCGAGAACTGGGTGAGCGGCCGTTGCCAGCTCCGCGGCGCGAAAACGTTCCAGCAACACTGGGTGGGCGAACCGGCGGATCCGTGCGACGTCGGAGCCCGACGCCGCGGCCACCTGCTCGACAGACGCGCCAGCCCGGATCTTGGCCTGAATTTCCTTGGGGCTCAGCATGTTGGTGACTTCGATATCGAGCTTTGGTTGGTCCGGCGCTGCCACGCCGCCACGCAGTGCAGTCCGCAGTCGATCGTCGGCCGGCAGCCTGAACTGTTCTGCGGGGTCGTCACCCTCGCAGATGATGTATTTGCCGTCGGCATCGAGCCCTACCAGTTTGACTTCCCGCATGGCTTCTCCTCGCAGGCTCCGTGGAGGTCGGCAACGGACCCATCACGTGCGCACTCTAGTGCAGCAAACGCCGTAAACCCGCGCTGACACGCTGGATGGTTGCGCGCTGATGACGGCTGGGTCGTGCAGGATTGCCCGCGTCGCCGCTGTGCGGGTACCCCCACAGCTGGCCGTTCCGGCCCGCTTGCAAGGTCTGGGTGGTCGCGCTATAGCCGCTCGACTACCCAATCAATGCACTGGGTGAGGGCGCTGACGTCATCGGGTTCGACCGCGGGGAACATCGCGACCCGCAACTGGTTGCGGCCGAGTTTGCGGTACGGCTCGGTGTCAACGATGCCGTTAGCCCGGAGCGTCTTCGCGACCGCCGCGGCGTCTACGTCGTCCACGAAATCGACCGTGCCAACCACCTGGGAACGCAGCGCGGGGTCGGCGACGAACGGCGTGGTGAAGGGCCGCTGTTGGGCCCATGAGTACAGCCGCTGCGATGAGTCGGCTGTGCGCTTGACCGCCCAGTCCAGACCGCCGTTGCCGAGCAGCCAGTCGATTTGTTCGGCCATCAGCGCCAGGGTGGCGATCGCCGGTGTGTTGTAGGTCTGGTCCTTCAGGCTGTTTTCCACCGCGATTGGCAGCGACAGGAAGTCGGGAACCCAGCGACCGGACCCGGCGATGGACTCGACCCGGGCCAGTGCGGCCGGGCTCAGGATGGCCAGCCACAGGCCGCCGTCGCTGGCGAAATTCTTCTGCGGCGCGAAGTAGTAGGCATCGGTGTCGGTGATGTCGACTGGTAGGCCACCGGCGCCAGAGGTCGCGTCGATGACGATCAGTGCGTCACCGGACCCGGCTGGGCGACGGACCGGCACCGCGACACCGGTCGACGTTTCGTTGTGTGCCCACGCGATCACGTCGACCGACGGATCGGACTGCGGTTGCGGGGCGCTGCCGGCATCGGACTTGATGATGATGGGATCGCCGATGAAGGGGTTCTTGGCGACGGCGGAGGCGAACTTGGAACTGAACTCGCCATAGGACAGGTGCAGCGAGCGCTTGTCGATCAACCCGAAGGCCGCGGCATCCCAGAACGCGGTGGCGCCGCCGTTGCCCAGAATGACCTGGTAACCGTCGGGAATGGAGAAAAGCTCGGCCAGCCCGGAACGAACCCGGCCCACCAGGTTCTTGACCGGCGCCTGGCGGTGCGATGTGCCGAACAATGCCGCCGCGGTGGTGGTCAGCGCCTGCAATTGTTCGGGCCGGACCTTCGACGGGCCCGACCCGAATCGGCCGTCGCGAGGTTTGATGTCAGCGGGTATCTGGAGGGGGTCAGCCATAGTCTCCAGGGTAGTGAGCGGTTCTGACGCGGTAGCGGGGCGGGCCGACTATCGGTGTCTGGGGACAATGGGCAAACATCTGGCTGAGCCGCGCTGATTTAGGCGGGTGTGATCCACACCGCATCAAAGCCGTCGTTGCGGTGTGGACCACAGCGCTCGGAAGAAGTCTGGCTAATTCCCAGTACCTGCGGTACCGTCTAGACATTAGATGTCCAAATGTAAACCTCGTGGGGGAGGCTTGGAATGGACAGGACTCGAATGGTCCGGCGTTGGCGCCGCAATATGGAGGTGCGCGACGACGCTGAGTACGTCGACATGCTTGCCACACTGTCCGAGGGGTCAGTGCGGCGAAACTTTAACCCGTACACCGATATCGATTGGGAGTCACCGGAGTTCGCTGTCGCAGATGACGATCCCCGGTGGATCTTGCCGTTGACCGACCCGCTGGGCCGCCATCCCTGGTACCAGGCACAGTCCGAAGAGCGCAAGATCAAAATAGGCATGTGGCGCCAGGCCAACGTGGCCAAGGTGGGGTTGCATTTCGAGTCCATCCTGATCCGCGGCCTGATGAACTACACGTTCTGGGTGCCGAACGGATCACCGGAATATCGCTACTGCCTGCACGAATCGGTCGAAGAGTGCAACCACACGATGATGTTCCAGGAGATGGTCAATCGCGTCGGCGCTGACGTCCCCGGAATGCCGCGCAAGCTGCGCTGGCTGTCGCCGTTCGTTCCCCTAGTCGCCGGTCCGCTGCCGGTGGCGTTCTTCATCGGCGTACTCGCCGGCGAGGAACCCATCGACCACACCCAGAAAAACGTGCTTCGCGAAGGCAAGTCCCTGCACCCGATCATGGAGCGGGTGATGGCCATTCACGTAGCCGAGGAAGCTCGGCACATCTCGTTCGCTCACGAGTTTCTGCGTAAGCGGTTGCCGCACCTGACCAAGTGGCAGCGGTTCTGGGTCTCGCTGTACTTCCCGCTGACGATGCGGACGCTCTGCCAGGCGATCGTGGTGCCCCCTAAGGCGTTCTGGCAGGAATTCGATATCCCGCGTGCGGTCAAGAAAGAACTCTTCTTCCGGTCGCCGGATTCGCGAAAGTGGCTGCGCGACATGTTCGCTGACGTGCGGATGCTGGCCTACGACACCGGGTTGATGGAAAGTCGTGTTGCGCGGCTGATGTGGCGGATCTGCAAGATCAACGGCAAGCCGTCGCGTTACCGCAGCGAGCCGCAACGCCAACATCTGGTCAGCGTGCCGGCTGCATAGCGCTGCACGGGTCGTAGTTTTATGCCGCACGTGATTACCCAGTCGTGCTGCAACGATGGGTCCTGTGTTTACGCCTGCCCGGTGAATTGCATTCACCCGTCACCGGATGAGCCGGGCTTCGCGACGACGGAGATGCTCTATATCGATCCGGTGGCATGCGTGGACTGCGGTGCGTGTGTGAGCGCCTGCCCGGTTGGTGCGATCGCGCCTGACACCGGGCTGGAGCCCAAACAGCTGCCGTTCGTCGAGATCAACGCCTCGTTTTATCCGGAGCGCCCCGCGGACCTAAAGCTGCCGCCGACATCGAAGCTCGCCCCGGTGATTCCGGCCGCCGAGGTGCGTGCCCGGCGTCAACCGTTGACGGTGGCCATTGTCGGGTCCGGGCCTGCGGCGATGTATGCCGCCGATGAACTACTCACCCAACATGGCGTGCACGTCAATGTTTTTGAAAAGCTGCCCACGCCTTATGGGTTGGTGCGCGCCGGGGTGGCGCCCGATCACCGGAACACCAAACGGGTCACCCGACTGTTCGACCAGGTCGCCGGCCATCGGCGGTTCCGGTTTTTCCTCAACGTCGAGATCGGCAGGCACCTGAGTCACGCCGACCTGTTGGCCCACCATCACGCTGTGCTGTACGCGGTCGGCGCGCCCGATGACCGTCGGCTCGACATCGACGGGATGGGTCTCGTGGGCACCGGGACCGCTACCGAATTGGTTGCGTGGATCAACGGGCATCCCGACTTCGCAGACCTGCCAGTCGATCTCAGCCACGAACGCGTGGTGATTATCGGCAACGGCAATGTCGCACTCGATGTGGCCCGCGTCCTCACCAGCGACCCCGACGACCTGGCCCGCACCGACATCTCCGACCGAGCGCTGGAAACGTTCCGCAGCTCCGCGGTCCGCGAAGTGGTGATCGCCGCGCGGCGCGGGCCTGCCCACTCGGCGTTCACACTGCCCGAGCTGATCGGTCTGACGGCCACGTCCGACGTCGTGCTGGACGCCGGCGACCATCAGCTGGTGGAAGCCGATCTCGCGACCGTGTCTGACACGTTGACCAGAAACAAACTGGATATCTTGAGCAAACTTGGCGATGGTTCGGCACCCCCGCCGGCGTCGCGCCCGCGAATCCGGTTGGCCTATCAGCTCACGCCCAATCGTGTGCTGGGCGAGCAGCGCGCGACCGGAGCGGAGTTCTCGGTCACCGGGACCGAAGAAGTGCGTGAGCTCGACGCAGGTTTGGTGCTGACTTCGATTGGCTACCGCGGCAAGCCTATTCGCGATCTTCCGTTTGACGAGGCGGCGGCGGCTGTCCCGAACGACGGTGGTCGTGTCGTCGACCCCGAGTCCGGCCGGCCGATTCCTGGGGCATACGTTGCGGGCTGGATCAAGCGCGGGCCGACCGGGTTCATCGGCACCAACAAATCCTGTTCCTTTCAAACCATTCAGGCCCTGGTAGCCGACTTCAACGCCGGCAGGTTGGCCAACGTGGTAGCCAATCCCGAGGCGCTGGCCAAGTTGGTGCACACCCGCCAGCCCGACGCGGTTGACTCCGCGGGGTGGCGTGCCATCGACGCTGCTGAGATCGCGCGCGGTAGTGACGACGGCCGGCCCCGCAATAAGTTCACCGATGTCGCAGACATGCTCGCGGCCGCGGCCACCGCACCGCCGGCCCGACGCCGGCTGCTGGCCCGGCTGCGTGACCGGTAAGCAGATCGCGGGCTAACTGCGTGCCTGCGCGGCCATGGCCGCTTCGATCTCTTCGAAGCCGACCTCGCGCACCGGCTGTCCCAACGACCAGTGGTGACCGAACGGGTCTGCGACCACGCCATAGCGGTCTCCCCAGAACTGGTCGTCCAGTTCTGCCACCACAGTCGCGCCCGCGTCCAGCGCCTGCTGGAACTTGGCGTCGACGTCGGTGACCGTCAGATGGATGGTCACCGGAGTTCCGCCCAGTGACGCCGGCGTCATCGACTTGCCGCCACACATCTCCGGGAAGTCGTCATTGAGCATCACCAGGAAGCCGTTGATGCGCACCGCGGCATGGATCAGCCTGCCGTCGGGACCGGGCACTCGTCCCAGCTCGACGGCGCCAAACGCCTTGACGTAAAAGTCGATCGCCGCGGCGGCGTCGCCAACCACCAGGTGCGGGGACAGTGCGGGTTCGATGTTGATCGCCATTGTGGTCTCCTTGCTGTCGGTCTCCCATGCCAGCCCAGGCGCGAACTGGCTCACGCTTACTGACTCAGTCCGCGATGCAAAGTCACCGGGGACCGAATCATTTAATCGCCGGGCACCGACATCTTTTTCCCGCCGGAGCGTGGCCGCTCTCAAGGCCGCTCTCAGGCGGTGGTGAGAACCCGGTCCCAGCCTTCGACAGAATCCGGGGTGCGCGGTGCCGGTCCCACGTAGATGGCCGACGGACGGACCAGCTTGCCGAGCCGCTTCTGCTCGAGAATGTGGGCGCACCACCCCGCGGTGCGCCCACAGGTGAACATCGCCGGCATCATGTTGGCCGGCACCTGGGCAAAGTCCAGCATTACTGCGGCCCAGAACTCGACGTTGGTCTCGATAGCCCGATCCGGACGACGCTCCCGCAGCTCGGACAGCGCAGCCTGCTCCAGCGCGACCGCGGCCTCGTGCCGCGGCGCACCCAGCCGTTCGGCGGCGGCCCGCAGCACCCGCGCACGAGGGTCCTCCGCGCGATAGACCCGGTGCCCGAACCCCATCAGCTTGTCGCCGCGGTCCAAAATCCCCTTGACCAGGCCGCGGGCGTCGCCGGTGCGCTCGACCTCTTCGAGCATCGGCAGCACCCGGGCCGGTGCCCCGCCGTGCAACGGTCCGCTCATCGCCCCGATCGCCCCGGACAGCGCCGCGGCCACGTCCGCGCCGGTCGAGGCGATCACCCGCGCGGTGAACGTCGAGGCGTTCATGCCGTGCTCTGCGGCCGACACCCAGTAGGCGTCGATTGCCTCGACATGCTTGGGGTCCGGCTCGCCCTGCCAGCGGGTCATGAAACGTGCTGTGACCGTTGGGCATTCGTCGATGATTCGCTGCGGAACGGCTGGCTGGTAGATGCCGCGCGCGGACTGGGCGACATAGGACAGCGCCATCACCGAGGCCCGGGCCAGCTGGTCGCGGGCGGTGGCCTCGTCGGTATCGAGCAGTGGCTTGTATCCCCAGATGGGCGCCAGCATCGCCAGGCCGGCCTGGACATCGACCCGCACGTCGCCGGTGTGGATCGGCAGCGGGAACGGCTCGGCGGGCGGCAGCCCGTGGCCGAACCTACCGTCCACCAGCAGCGCCCACACGTCACCGAATGTGATCCGCTGACTCACCAGATCCTCGATGTCAACGCCGCGGTAGCGCAGGGCGCCGCCGTCTTTGTCCGGTTCGGCAATTTCGGTGGTGAACGCCACTACACCCTCTAGGCCGGCGACAAAATTTTCCGGGACCACAGTCATAGGAAAATTCTCGCACCCCACCTCCGGGCCGACGCTACCGGCCGGTAGCACCCCCCGGTAGCGTTGGCGCAATGGCAGGACCAGACGGTGACCATCTGCAAGAGCACCTGCAGCGGATGCGAGTGGAGTACGGGTCCGTCGAGAAGGACGGCAGCCCCGATCTCGACGCCGACTGGCTCAATGACGGCTGGCTTACGTTGTTGCGCAAGTGGATCGACGATGCCGAACGCGCCGAAGTCGCCGAGCCCAACGCCATGGTGCTGGCGACCGTCGCCGACGGTAGGCCGATGAGCCGATCGGTTTTGTGCAAGAGCGTGGACGAGACCGGGATCACATTTTTCACCAATTATGACTCGGCCAAGGGCGTCGAGCTGGCGGCGACACCGTACGCTTCGGCCACGTTCCCCTGGTACCAGCTGGGGCGACAGGTCCACATCCGCGGTCCGGTGACCAAGGTGGCCCCGCAGGTCACCGAGGACTACTGGTCCAAGCGGCCGCGCGGCTCGCAACTGGGTGCCTGGGCGTCACACCAGTCGCAGCCGATCGCGTCGCGCGCGGCGCTGCTCGACCAGTTGGCGGAGGTGACCGAGCGCTTCGCTGATTCCGAACGCGTCCCGGTGCCACCGGAATGGGGCGGCTATCTCATCGCGGCTGATGTCGTGGAATTCTGGCAGGGCCGGGAAAACCGGGTGCACAACCGAATTCGCGTCAACGGGGCTCATATCGAACGCCTGCAGCCCTAGTAGGCGGGCAATTGGAGACCTAGCCCGCCGGGCCGGTAGCCCTCCGTGCGCGCGTATCAGCTGTCGCCGACGACCGACCCGATGCGCCGTCGCACCTCGGTCTCGCCGAGCGCGTGGGCGACCAGATGCAGCGCGGGGCTGCGGGTGGAGCCGGTGAGCAACACGCGGATTACCTGCGACGCCTCGCGGATCGATCCGACATACGCATCGGGGTTGTTCTTGAAGTCCTTGACGCTGGCCGCGAAGCCGTTGTTTTCAGCCACCCTGCGGATCTGGTCGAACCACGCGTCCGGCTCGGTCTCCCGATAGGTGGCCAGCAGGTCGCTGCACAGCCGTCGCACCACATCGGGCGGCAGGCCCCCGAAGCGGCTGTCGGCCGGATCGGCCACCGGCTCGAACAGCGCCGTGAAGAAATAGCCGTAAATGGGTCGAAACTCCGACCACGCGCGCATGTCTTTTCGGGGGTTCTGCACACCGGTTCGTTCGATGTCCAGTGCCCGCACGGCGAGGTCCTGCTCGGCGCGCACGGCTTGGGCCAGTTCGGGGTCCTGAGCGTCGGCCCAGGTCAGCACCGCATCGAGGATGTCTTTGCTCGGCATTGTGGCGACGTAGTTGGCCGAGATGTCGTTGAGCTTGACCAGGTCGACCAGCGCACCCGACACTCCGCATTCCGAGAGTCGTAGCGGCGCGCGCAGCGCCTCTTCCAGCGGCATCTCGGCGAGGCGCCCGTTGAGCAGGCCGCGCAGGTAATACAGCACACTTGGCGCCGGGTAGCCCGCACTGATGTAGAACTCGACGGACGCCTCGGGGTCTTTGCGCTTGGAGAGCTTGCGTTTTCCGCCGCCTTCGGTCTTCAGCAGCGGCGCGATGTGCGCATAGGGAATGGGCTCGAAGCCCGCGGCATCAAATAGCTGCAGATGCACTGGCACCGAGGAGATCCACTCATCACCGCGGATGACGTGAGTCACCCGCATCAGGTGGTCGTCTATGACATGGGCGAAGTGGTAGGTAGGCAGCCGCAGCGGACTGTCTGAACTCTTCAGGATGACGACGTCGTTGCGGTTGGCGTCGGCCTTGATCGTGCCGCGGACCAGGTCGGTGTAGCTGATTCGGCCGGGCTTTCCGGGCGAGCGGAAACGTGCGACGTACGGCTGGCCCTCGGCCAGCCGCTGCCGCACCTGCTCGTCGGGGGCGTCGCGCCAGATCGCCCAGCGACCGTAGTACCCGGTTGGAACCTTCGCCGCGCGCTGCTGATCGGTTGCCGCGGCCAGTTCCTCTTTCGTCGCGAAACACAGGTATGCGCGGCCGTCGCGGAGGAACTCGCGCACGTACGTCAGGTAGATTTCTGCCCGCTGAGACTGCGTGTAGGGCCCGTACGCTCCGTTCTCATCGGTTTCCTCCGAGGCGACCCCGAAGTAGTCGAATGCGATGGCGAACTGGGCGATCGCGCCCTCGACGGTGCGGGCTTGGTCAGTGTCCTCGATCCGGACGAAGTAGCTTCCGCCGGAGTGCGTCGCCAAGTCCTTGTCCAGCATCGCCACGTACATGCCGCCCAGGTGCGCGAACCCGGTGGGGCTGGGACAAAACCGCGTGACCATGGCGTCGGGCGGTAGCTCGCGCGGCGGGTAGCGCGCCTCCCAGTTCCCGGGATCAGGCAGGTTCGAGGGAAACAGGGCGTCAATCTCGTCACGGCTGAGCATTGGGGTACCTTAGCGACGCTTCGGGCGACCTGAGGAAACGCGGGCTCACGCGCTGGTCGGGCATTCATATTCTAGTTCTCGGACCGGTGGTGCGGGCGGGCGCCCTAGCAAGGTCAGCCGTCGCAGCCCGGCGTTCGCCGGTGCGGAACGCGCCGCCGTCGACTTGGTCTCAGACCCTACCCCGGGCAGGCGTTCCGCCGTGACAACGACTACCTTCAGCTGTACGCGCACCGTGCGCGCCGACATATCAGCCAGAGCGCAAAGGGGTTCTCGTGGGCGACACCGACGACACCGCCAACCTCAGGTACCCGGGAGGCGATATCGACCTGGAGATCGTCCGGGCCACCGAAGGGAATGACGGTATTGCCCTCGGCTCGCTGCTGGCCAAGACCGGGTACACCACGTTCGATAACGGCTTCGTCAACACCGCCGCCTGCAAGAGTTCCATCACCTACATCGACGGCGACGCCGGCATTCTGCGCTACCGTGGCTACCCGATCGAGCAGCTCGCCGAGAAGTCGACCTTCATCGAGGTCAGCTACCTGCTGATCTACGGCGAGTTACCAGACACCCAGCAGCTGGCCGACTTCACCTATTGGATCCAGCGCCACACCATGTTGCACGAGGATCTCAAACGGTTCTACGACGGCTTCCCGCGCAACGCGCACCCGATGCCGGTGTTGTCCAGTGTGGTCAACGCTTTGAGCGCGTACTACCAGGACGCGCTGGACCCGTTAGACGCCGAGCAGGTGGACCTGTCGACGATCCGGCTGCTGGCCAAGCTGCCCACCATCGCCGCGTACGCCTACAAGAAGTCGGTCGGCCAGCCGTTCCTTTACCCGGAAAACTCGCTGTCGCTGGTCGAGAACTTTCTGCGGATGACGTTCGGGTTCCCGGCGGAGCCTTACCAGGCCGACCCCGAGGTGGTGCGGGCATTGGACTTGTTGTTCATCTTGCACGCCGACCACGAGCAGAACTGTTCGACGTCAACAGTGCGCTTGGTGGGCTCGTCGCGTGCCAACCTGTTCACCTCGATTTCGGGCGGTATCAACGCGCTCTGGGGCCCGCTACACGGCGGCGCCAACCAGGCGGTCCTCGAGATGCTCGAGGAAATCCGCGAGAGCGGCGACGATGTAAGTGAATTCGTTCGAAAAGTAAAGAACCGCGAAGCCGGTGTGAAGTTGATGGGCTTCGGCCACCGCGTCTACAAGAATTACGACCCGCGGGCCCGCATCGTCAAAGAACAGGCCGACAAGATTCTGGCCAAGCTCGGCGTCGACGACGAGTTGATGGACATCGCCAAGGGTCTCGAAGAGGCGGCGCTGACCGACGACTACTTCATCGAGCGCAAGCTCTACCCGAACGTCGACTTTTACACGGGCCTGATCTACCGGGCCCTCGGGTTCCCGGTCCGGATGTTCACCGTGTTGTTTGCGCTGGGCCGGCTGCCCGGCTGGATCGCACACTGGCGTGAGATGCACGACGAGGGCGACAGCAAGATCGGCCGTCCGCGCCAGATCTACACCGGCTACACCGAACGCGACTACGTCGGCATAGACGGTCGGTAGTCGCGCCCGGGGCCGTGCCAAGTCCTTCTAGGGCCATCAAATAGAAGCCAGCACCGCCATGGCGGCGTTGTGACCGCCGATGCCCGACACCGCCCCGCCGCGGCGAGCGCCCGAGCCGCACAGCATGATCCGTTCGTGGGCAGTGGCTACTCCCCATTGTCGCGCCGGGGTGTCCAGCGGTTCGTCGTCTTCGGCGAACGGCCACGACAGCGCGCCGTGGAAGATGTTGCCCCCGGTCATTCCCAGTGTGCGCTGCAGATCCACGGTGGTCGTGGTCTCGGCGCACGGCCGACCGTGCGCGTCACTCATCAGTACCTCCTGAATCGGTTCGGCCAGAACGGAATTCAGCGACATGAGCACCGACTCGGTCAGTTGGTCGCGTAAGGCAGCGCTGGCCGGCGCGGAGTCGGTACCGCTGAACAGCGAGTCAGGTGTGTGCAAGCCGAACACCGTCATCGTTTGAGCGCCCGAATCGCGCAGCGCGTCCGACAGGATGCTCGGGTCGGTCAGTGAATGGCAGTAGGCCTCGCAGGGCAACGGATCCGCTAGCCGCCCGGCGACTGCCCGCGAGTACGCCGCATCCAGTTGGCTCCACGTCTCGTTGGCATGGAAGGTCCCGGCAAATGCCTGATCCGGTGTGACACGGTCGTCGCGCAATCGGGGCAGCCGCCGCAGTACCATGTTCACCTTGACCTGCGCGCCCGGGGCCAATGGCGCGGGTTGATCACCCAGCAGGTCGGCCAGCACCGCCGGCGTGACGCCGGCCAGAACGAACCGGCCGCGAATCAGGTGCTGTTCATCGCCATGCCGGTAGCGCACGTGGCCGTCCGGTTGAACGGCGTAAACGTCTGCGCCAGTGGTTATTTCGGCGCCATGGCGGACAGCTGCCGCGGCCAGGGCAGCGGTCACTGAGCCCATTCCGCCGATGGGCACGTCCCAATCGCCACCGATCACGTGATATAGGAAGCAGATATTCTGCCGCAGTGACTGGTCGGCGAGACGGGCGAAGGTGCCGATCAGCGCATCGGTGGCGATCACGCCACGGACCAGGTCGTTGCTCACCGCGTCGGCGATGGCGTGCCCTATCGGTTCATCCACCATCGCCCGCCAGGCGGCCGCTGCATCGGGATCGCCGCCTTGCAGGATAAGGCGGCGGGCCTGCTCGCGGGTGCGCAGCGGTTCGAGCAGCGTCGGCCACAGCCGATCGGTCACCAGTTGACAGCGCCGATAGAACTCGGCGAAACCTCGCTCATCCCCGGCAGCACCGATCGAGGCGAACGTATTTTGGCTGTGTCCGCCCTGCGGCCCTACCAGCAGGCCAGAGCGCCCCGCCGTAGCCGGTTCAGGGGTGTACGACGAAAACTTTCGGCGGGCCAGCCGCACCGGAGCGCCGAGGTCCTCGACGATCCGTTGCGGCAGCAGGCTGACCAGGTACGAGTAGCGCGACAGTCGGACCTCGACACCTTCGAAGGCCTGTGCGGACACCGCGGCCCCGCCGGTGTGACCCAGCCGCTCCAGCAACCGGACTCTTAGGCCCTCCCGGGCCAGGTAGCCCGCCGCCACCAGGCCATTGTGGCCGCCGCCGATCACGACAACATCGAAATCCCGGGTGTTGTCGACGGTCATACCTAGGTGTTTTAGGGGTGGGCTCGGGCTCAGTTGCTAGCCGAGATACCCCTCGACTTCGCCGGCGGGACGCACCGTCGCCTCACGTGGATCGGCGCCGGTTTCGCGCAGTGCGCGACGCTGCCGCAGCAGGTCCCAACACTGGTCAAGTTCGATCTCCACCCGGCGCAGACGATCGTGCTCGTCTGACGCGGTGATGTCGCCGTGCTGCACCTGCGCGCGCAGTGATTTTTCCTGTGCGACCAGGTCGCGGATGTGTGCCAGGGTCTCGCTGTCGGTCGGTTTCTCGGCATTGCCCATGGCTCTAGTGTGCCCGAGATTAGCGGAGTTGCGATGTCGACTCGGTAGGCTGCATATCGCCTGCAAGAGGGACAGGTCCCGTTATGCGAACTGAGAGAGGGTGATGGTGGGTTTCGGGGCGGGTTTCGGCAAAACGGCCGCAACCAGCTACTCGCGGCGAGCCGCGGAATTTTACCGAAGGTCGCTCGGCCTTCCCTGGCTGATTGGACTCGTGGTTATTCCGTTGCTGATGGCGGCAATCGGCTACGGTGCGTTGGGCGAACCTCGTTCCGGTAATGCGCCGAGCAGCGCATCGTCGGCAGTCGCGACCCCAAGCAAGTCCGGTGCTCCGAAGATATCGTTGGCAGCGCTTTCAATCATCCGCAGCGGCAACGACATTACCCTCACCGGCGATCTTCCCGATGACTCTGCGAAAGCGTCGCTGATGAATGCGCTTAAAGGCTCACTGCCTCCAAGCATCAACTTCATTGACCAAACCCAGATCAACCCCAATATCGACTCGCTCGATTTCTCAAATGCCGCATCGGTGTTCAAGGACAGCGCGTCGATCAACGATTTCAATTTAACCGTCAACGGCGACATGGTCACGTTGGCGGGAACGGCCGCGTCGCAAGACCAGAAGAACGCGGTCGTGCAAGACGCTGTGCACGCCTGGTCGAGCCTCGACGTCGTTGACAAGCTCGCAGTCAGCGGGCCGGTTCCTCCGGCCGGATCCCCCGGTGCTGCTCCGCCGCCCCCACCCCCCGGTGCTCCTCCGCCGCCCGCGTCGTCGCCCCCACCCCCCGGTGCCGCGTCGCCGCCCCCACCTCCCGCCCCGACTCCGTGCACCAACCTGCAGGCAGCCGTCGATGCCGTGACTAACGGTCCGATTGCCTTTGGCAACGACGGTTTCAGCTTGACCCCGGCCGACGAGCAGATCCTGACCCAGGTGGCAGACAAGCTCAAGGCGTGCCCGACTGCACATGCGACGATTAACGGCTACACCGACAATTCGGGCACCGAGGCCATCAATATTCCGTTGAGTTCCCAGCGAGCCGGGACGGTCGCTGATTTCCTCGTTGCCCACGGCGTTTCCCGCGGTCAGCTCGTCGTCAAGGGACTCGGCTCGGTCAACCCGATCGCAGGCAACGACACGCCCGATGGTCGCGCAAAGAATCGCCGCGTCGAAATCGTGGTCAGCTAAGGAGGATTCAACATGGACTTCGTGATCCAATGGTTGTGGTACCTGCTTGCTTTCGTCGCAGGCTCGGCAGTTGCCTGGGCGATCGCCGCGAAATTTATCAAACGCGCCGGCGCCGAAGAGTCCCCTGAGTCACCAGAGGTAGGCACACCGCGATGAGCCACGTGCACTGGTGGTTATTCGCACTTTCCTTTGTATCGGGGATGGCCTTGACGTTCGGGCTGATCATCCGCTCCGTCAAGCGTCAAGCGCCAGTGCGGAGATCGGGGGATGAGTCCACAACTGAGATAATTCCGGTTGCGGAGTGGTCGCCGTTGATTCCCGACGAAATGTACTGGTCGACAACGATTCCGGACGAAATGGAGTCGCCGACGACGATGATTCCGGTCGGTAGAGAGCCACCGACCACAATGATCCCGGTTCCGAAAGATCCGCCGACGACCAAGATTCCGGTTGCGGAAGAGTCGCCGACCACGAAGATCCCCGTCGCGAACGAACCGCCGACGACCAAGATTCCGGCTGCGGAAGAGTCGCCGACCACGAAGATCCCCGTCGCGAACGAACCGCCGACGACCAAGATTCCGGCTGCGGAAGAGTCGCCGACGACGAACATTCCGGTCGCGAAGGCCTTGCCGCCCGCGAAGTCTCCGCCCGCAAAACGGACGCCGGCGAAGAGGACTCCGCCCGGAAGAGGGTCACCGCCGAGGAAGCGGAAGATGGTGCCGTACGCGCCTTTCGGCCCCGGCTCTGCTCGCGCCGACGCCAAAGGCAATGGCCCGTCGGGCTGGATTGTGAAGGGCCGCTCGGATACCAGGCTCTACTACACTCCAGACGACGCAACGTACGACCAGACCGTCGCCCAGGTGTGGTTTAGAGACGAGGAATCGGCTGCGCGGGCCCATTTCACGCCGTGGCGCACGAGCTCGAAGAAGTGACGACCGGGCTGCTAACTCGGGCCCGGGAGATTGAGCAGTAGCCGGGCGCCGCCCAGCGGGCCGTCCTCCAGCGAAGCCGTGCCGCCGTGCAGTTGTGCCTGTTGGGCCACCAGCGCCAACCCCAAGCCCGAACCCGAATGCGACGCTGTCGACCCTCGGGAGAACCGCTCGAACACCACCTGGCGCTCAGCTTCGGGCACTCCGCTGCCGTTGTCGTCGATGGCGATTTCCACTCCGGCCCGCGAGCTGACCGCAGACAGCTGGACCCGGGTGGCGCCACCGTGTTTGACGGCATTGGCGATCGCGTTGTCGACGGCCAGGCGCAAGCCGGCCGGCAATCCCACGATGATGCACGTCGGCGACGGCACCAAAGAGACGTCAAGGTCGGGGTAGATCCGGTTCGCGTCGTGGGCCGCACGGTCGAGCAGGTCGGTGATGTCGACCGGCACGTGATCGTCCGACGTCGACAGTTGGCCCTGGGCCAACCGCTCCAGTGCGCTCAGGGTGGCCTCTATCCGTGATTGGGTGCGGATGACGTCGTGGAGCACTTCTTTGCGCTGTTCGTCGGCCAGATCCAAAGTGGCCAGCACCTCGAGATTGGTGCGCATCGCGGTGAGCGGGGTCCGCAGCTCATGGGAGGAGACGCCGGCGAAGTCGCGCGCCGACTCTAGTGCCTCCTTGGTCCGATTCTGCTCATTCCAGATGCGCTGCAGCATGCCCCTGATAGCCTCGGCGATTTCAACGGCTTCGGTCGCGCCGTGCACTTCCACCTGTGGTGCCTCGTCGCCCGCATCGATCGATCGGGTCTGCTGAGCGAGCTGTTTGAACGGACGCACCGCGAACGCCGCCAGTAGCCAAGCGAACACCGCCGCGGCGCCGATGGCGAAACCGCAGATCAACAGCACCCTGCGGTGCAGGTTGCTGGTTTCGGCGATGGTGGCGTCGTACGTCGCGCCTACGGCCACCGACGCCGGCTCGGGTCCGGGGACCTCCACGGTCCGCACCCGGTAGCGCACCCCGTGGGCGTAGGTGTCGGCGTAGTTGTCATTCAGCTTGGGCAGCGTGACGTCGGAATTCGACTGAACCAGGTTGCCGCGGCGGACCGTGATGACGGCGTCCTGATCGTTGGGCGAGCGCGGGATTTCATTGAGACCGCGGCCTACGAAAGGGATCGCGAAACCCGCGGCCTCATCGAGCCGGCGGTCCAGCCGTTCCTTGCGGTCGTTGGTGATCCCCACCCAGACGACGGTGCCGACGATGAGCACCGGAATCGCGGCGCCGATGGCTGTCGCGAGCACCACCCGGGTCCGCAGCGACGGCGTACGGGCGAAGATCCGTGACAGGATGTTCATGGCAGCTTGGATCTGATCACTGCATGCGCAGCACGAACCCGACTCCGCGGACGGTGTGCAGCAGCCTGGGGCCGCCGTTGGCCTCCAGCTTGCGCCGCAGGTACCCGATGAACACGTCGACGACGTTGGTATCGGCGGCGAAGTCATAACCCCACACCAGCTCGAGCAGCTGTGCGCGGGACAGCACCGCGGTCTTGTGCTCGGCCAGCACGGCCAGCAGGTCGAATTCCCGCTTGGTCAGATCGACGTCGATGCCGTTGACCCGGGCCCGCCGACCCGGGATGTCCACCTCGAGCGCACCCACCGTGATGGTTTCCGAGGAGGAGGTCGCGGTGGCGCCGCGGCGGCGCAGCAGTGCCTTCACCCGTGCCACCAGCTCGGCCAGCACGAACGGTTTGACCAGGTAATCGTCGGCGCCGGCCTCCAGACCCGCGACTCGGTCGTCGACCGAACTACGCGCGCTGAGCACGCAGACCGGGACGTCGTTGTCCATGGCTCGCAGCGCTGTGACGACGCTGACGCCGTCGAGCACCGGCATGTTGATATCGAGCACGATCGCGTCCGGTCGGGTCTCGGTGGCGCTGCGCAGGGCCTCTGCGCCGTCGACCGCGGTCGATACCTCGAATCCGGATAGTCGCAGGCCGCGTTCCAACGAGGCAAGCACATCGGCGTCGTCGTCAACGACCAAGACCCGAGGTGAGGTCCCACCAGTATCCATGCCATCTAGTTTGCCGGATTGTTGCCCACGACGGTGGGAGGCCACCCGCCGGGTCGTGGGGGAGTGATCCTGGTGGCGCGAGCAGACGCAGAATCGCATCAAAATTATGGATTTTGTGCGATTCTGCGTCTGCTCGCGGGAGAGTGGCCCGGTGGCTAAATGGTCACGGTTTCGACGCTGAGCTGCGACTGCCCCTAGATGCCGCAATGCTTGATCGAAATCAGGCAGCAGGCCAACAGATTTGATGATTTGGCCAGCGTTGGTGTTGGGGGCGTTTCATTTCGGAGCCAAGCGGCGCGACGAGATCAGGCGGCGTCGGATCTGAAACGACGGCTTCCTTGCCTGATTGCCTACCGCACGCGTGGGATCGTCGTCCTCTCGACCGCCGTCACTAGCGTCGTTGCCACGGTTGGGATTTCGATCGGCCGTGCCCGACTGTGTCAGCCGGTGCGGAACTCGCCGAGGTTTAAACCCGGTCACGTCGCCCGGGGCGTGTCGTGTGCGTGCTTTAAGTGTCGGGGGGCAAGCCGACACGGCGGTACCGCTGCAATCGCGCGGCAAGCCGTTCGGTAGGGGGTATCTCGCGTAGCGCGTGGACCTCTACGGCGATAGCGCCCGACAGTCGTTGGGAGAACTCGACCGGCTCGTCGGCGGCGTCGGGATCTTCAGGCACAATGAGGTCCACGATTCCGGACTGCAGCAGGTCGACCGACCGGATGCCTTGGGCCGCTGCGAGTTCGGGGGCGTGAGCGGTGTCGCGGAAGACGATTGCGCTGGCGCCCTCCGGCGGTAGCGGCGCCAGCCAGCCGTGTAGCGCGGCCAGCACCCGGTCGGCGGGCACCATCGCCAGCGCCGGCCCGCCGCTGCCCTGGCCCAGCAGAACCGAGACCGTCGGGGTGTCCAGCGTGACGAGTTCGGCCAGGCATTGGGCGATCTGGCCGGCCAGGCCGCCTTCCTCGGCTTCCGCCGACAACGCGGGCCCCGCAGTGTCGATCACCAGCACCAGCGGTAGCCGCAGCTCGGCGGCCAGTGCCATGCCGCGGCGGGCCTCGCGTAGCGAAGCGGGTCCGACCCTTGCTTCTGACCCGCCGCTACCTCGCTGCTGGCCCAAGACCACCGCGGGCTGGCCGGCGAATCGGGCCAGCGCCAGCAGCGTGGTCGCTGCCTCGCCCTGGCCGGTCCCGGACAGCAGTACCAGGTCGGTGGCGCCGTGCCGCAGCAGATGCCCGACACCCGGGCGGTCCGGTCGTCGCGATGCCACCACCGAGTCCCAGGCCGGCACATCGGGTATCGGTCCGAACCGTTGCGGCTCCATTAGCGGTTCGGGAGCGTCGGCGATCACCGTCAGCGCGCGATCCAGCGTCCCCCGCAGGCCGTCAAGGTCAACGACGGCGTCGATCACACCGTGCCGCTGCAGGTTCTCCGCGGTCTGGATGCCGGACGGGAATGGCTCGCCGTAGAGCAGCTCGTACACCCGAGGTCCAAGGAAGCCGATCAAAGCGCCCGGCTCGGCGACGGTGACATGGCCCAGCGAGCCCCACGACGCGAATACGCCTCCGGTGGTCGGGTTGCGCAAGTACACCAGGTAGGGCAGGTGTGCCTGTTTGTGCAGTCTGACGGCCGCGGCGATCTTCACCATCTGCAGGAAGGCGACCGTGCCTTCCTGCATGCGCGTGCCGCCGGAGCTCGGCGAGGCCAGCAGCGGCAGCCGCTCGGCGGTCGCCCGCTCCACGGCGGCCGTGATCCGTTCGGCTGCTGCCACCCCGATCGAGCCGCCGAGGAAGCTGAACTCGCAGACCACCACCGCCACCCGGCGCCCGAATATGCGTCCCTCGCCGGTCAGCACTGATTCGTCCAGGCCGCTGGCGGCTTGAGCGTCGGAGAGTTCCCGCGCGTAGGAATCGCTGACGGGAAGCGCCAGCGGCTCGACGTCCCAGCTGACGAAAGAGCCCTGGTCCAATACGGCGTCCCGAAGTTGCTCGGTCGTGATACGACTCACGCGACGAGGTTATATAGAACTCGGCTATATAGGCTTGCCCCATGATCGGTGTCACTCAGGCCGAAGCCGTTTTGACTATTGAGCTGCAGCGCCCCGAGCGCCGCAATGCCCTGAATTCCCAGCTCGTCGAGGAGTTGCAGGAAGCCGTGGAGAAGGCAAGCGACGGGTCTACCCGTGCGATTGTGCTGACCGGCCAGGGCACGGTGTTCTGCGCCGGGGCGGACTTGAGTGGCGACGCATTCGCCGCCGACTATCCCGACCGGCTCATCGAGCTGCATAAGGCCATGGACGCGGTTCCGATACCGGTGATCGGCGCCATCAATGGGCCTGCGATCGGCGCCGGGCTTCAGCTGGCCATGCAATGTGATCTGCGAGTCGTCGCCCCGGAGGCTTTTTTTCAATTTCCGACGTCGAAATACGGGCTTGCCCTCGATAACTGGAGTATCCGCCGGCTGTCGTCGCTGGTCGGTCACGGAAGGGCCCGCGCGATGCTGCTGACCGCGGAGAAGCTGACCGCCGAGACGGCGCTGCAGACCGGAATGGCCAACCGCATCGGGACGCTCGCAGACGCCCAGGCCTGGGCAGCCGAGATCGCCGGCCTGGCGCCGCTGGCCATCCAACACGCCAAGCGGGTGCTCAACGACGACGGCTCCATCGAGGAAGCGTGGCCGGAGCACAAGGAGCTCTTCGACAAAGCATGGGGTAGCCAGGACGTCATCGAGGCGCAGATCGCCCGCGTGGAGAAGCGGCCGCCGAGGTTCCAGGGGGGATAACCGTCATGGTGCGCGGACCGCTGCGACTGGCCGCCGGCACGGCCACACTGGCCGCCGGAGGGTGGGTGTTGCGCGCGCTGCACGGCGCGCCGGCTGCCCTTGGTGCCGACCCTACTGCGATCCAGGCGGCGGCAGCGGGTTCTCCGAACTACCGTGACGGCGTCTTCGTCAACCTTGACCCCGCCTCGCCGGTCAGCTTGGACAGCGAGCAATGGCGGGTCATCGCGCGGGAGTTCGTGGGTGGACGCGGCGCGAGCCGGCCTGGGGGGCCGATCCCATTAGCCTCGCCGGAGATCTACCAGGGTGACGCCAGCCGACTGGCCGTCAGCTGGCTCGGTCACTCGACGGTGCTGGTGGAAATCGACGGTTACCGCGTGCTGACCGATCCGGTCTGGAGTGACCGGTGTTCGCCGTCGGACATCGTCGGCCCCCAGCGGCTGCATCCGCCGCCGCTGGAACTGGAAGGGCTACCTGCTCTGGACGCGGTGGTCATCAGCCATGACCACTACGACCATCTCGATATCGACACCATTATCGCGTTGGCCCGCACTCAGCGGGCCCCGTTCTTTGTGCCGCTCGGTGTGGGTGCGCATCTTCGCGCGTGGGGCATCCCCGAGCACCGCATCGTCGAACTGGACTGGAATCAGAGCGCTCAGGTCGACGAGCTCACCCTGGCTTGCCTGCCGGCGCGGCACTTCTCGGGGCGCTTCTTCAGCCGCAACAACACGCTGTGGGCGTCGTGGGGGTTTATCGGGCCGAGTCATCGCGCATATTTCGGCGGCGACACCGGCTACACGAAGAGCTTCGCGCAGACCGGTGCAGACCACGGACCATTCGACCTGACCCTGATGCCGATCGGCGCCTACAACTCGGGGTGGCCGGACATCCACATGAACCCCGAGGAGGCGGTCCGGGCGCATCTGGACGTCACCGATTCGGGGTCGGGTCTGCTGGTGCCGATCCACTGGGGCACCTTCCGACTGGCCCCGCACCCATGGGCTGAGCCCGTCGAGCGGCTTTTGGTGGCAGCTGATGCTGATCATGTCGGGGTGGCGGTACCCACACCCGGCCAACGTATTGAGCCGGCGCGGGCTGGGAGATTCAACTCGTGGTGGCGGCTCTGATTCGTTGAGCCAGGCAGGTGGCAGGACAGCGTTGGTTGCGTGCTACATGACGGCAACCCACCATTCGCATTGAAGCGAGATAGCACCGCTGCGGTCTAAAGTGCGGCCATGGCGAAACGCGCGGCGACGGCCGCTGTTGTGGTGGTGTTGCTGGCGTTGATGGGATGTGGGCCCGCGCAACCGGTATCGAGCCCGCCGTCCAGCTTGACTAGCGCACCGCCCAGCGAGGTGTCGGGCCTGGAGATTCCCCCGGGCCGAATCGACGATGCCATATCCAAGGTCGACGGCCTGGTCGGCGACCTGATGAAAGCCAGCGGCATCCCCGGCATGGCCGTTGCCATCGTTCACGGCGGAAAGGCCATGTATACAAAAGGTTTCGGCGTCAGGGATGCAAGCAAAGGCGAAGGTCAAGACAACAAGGTTGGCGCTGACACCGTCTTCCAGTTGGCTTCGGTGTCCAAATCGGTGGGCGCGACCGTGGTAGCGCACGAGGTCACCGACAACGTCATCACCTGGGACACGCCCGTGGTGTCCAAACTGCCGTGGTTTGCGCTCTCGGATCCTTACGTCACCAGCCATGTGACCATCGCTGACCTGTACTCACATCGTTCTGGGCTGCCGGATCACGCGGGCGACCAGCTGGAGGATCTGGGCTACGACCGTCGCCAGACGATAGAGCGGCTGCGCCTCCTGCCACTGGAACCGTTTCGAATTAGCTACGCCTACACCAATTTCGGAGTCACCGCAGCTGCTGAGGCGGTGGCGGCCGCAGCAGGCGAACCGTGGGAGGATCTGTCCGACAAGGTGCTCTACCGTCCGCTGGGGATGACATCCACAAGCTCGCGCTTCGCTGATTTCATGGCCAGGCCAGACCACGCGGTGAACCACGTCAAAGTCGGCGACAAATGGGAGCCGCGCTTCCAACGGGAACCGGATCCCCAGACACCCGCCGGGGGGGTCAGTTCGTCGGTCAACGACATGGCGCGCTGGCTGACCATGGTGATGGCCAACGGCGTTTACAACGGCCAGCGGATCACATCGCCGGAGGCGTTGCTGGCTGCTATCACCCCGCAGGTCATTTCGGTGGCCGCGGCATCGCCGACAGCCCGCGCCGGCCTCTACGGTCATGGATTCAACGTCTCGGTGACCTCGTCGGGGCGCACCCAGTACAGCCACTCCGGTGGCTTTTCGTCGGGGGCGGCGACGAACTTCGCGGTGATGCCGTCCGAGGACATCGGCATCATCGTGTTGACCAACGCTGCGCCCTACGGCGTGCCGGAGGCGCTGACCGCGCAATTCATGGATCTGGTGCAGTACGGCCAGGTTCGTGAGGACTGGGTGGCCCTGTACAAGAAAGGACTCGCCCCGCTGAATAATCCCGAGGGCTCGCTGGTCGGCAAACAGCCCCCAGCCAACGCCGCGCCGCAAAGACCGGTCAGCGACTATGTCGGGGTGTACGCCAACGACTACTGGGGGCCGGCCACTGTGACAGAAAGCGAAGGCGGACTGCAGTTGTCGCTGGGACCGAAAGACCAGACGTTCAATTTGACGCACTGGGACGGTGACACTTTCACGTTCGCGTTGACAAGCGAAAACGCACCGTCTGGAACGATTTCCAAGGCTATCTTCTCCGGGTTCCCCGGCGCCACGCTGAACCTGGAGTACTTCGACTCAGACAAGTTGGGAACCTTCACCCGAGCTAGCACCTGAAGGCTGACGTGCCAGCGGCTCCGGCGACTAGGGTGGCCAGGACACCGACAAGTTAGGCTGCTACCAGCAATGCAGGATTCCCCGGCGGCGCTGGTGATCCGTAGGGAAGGGACGTCGCGCATGGGATTCCTGGACAAAGCAAAGGATCTGTTGGCGCAGAACGCCGACAAGATCGAGACAGCGATCGACAAAGCCGGCGAGTTCGTCGACGAAAAGACGCAGCACAAGTATTCCGACACCATCCAGAAGGTGCAGGAAAAGGCGCAGGAAGAGGCCAGGAAGGCCGCTAACCCCGACGACAAGGGCGATCAGCAGAACTGAACGCATGGCGAAACTCTCTGGATCCATCGACGTACCGCTGCCACCGGAGGAGGCCTGGAAGCACGCCTCCGATCTATCTCGTTACAAGGAATGGCTAAGCATCCACCGGGTGTGGCGCAGCAAGTTGCCGGACGACCTGCAGAAGGGCACGGTCATCGAGTCCATCGTCGAGGTCAAGGGCATGCTCAACCGGATCAAGTGGACGATCGTGCATTACAAACCGCCGGAGGCTATGACACTCAACGGCGACGGCGTGGGAGGCGTCAAGGTCAAGTTGATGGCCAAGGTTAAGCCGAAAGACGAAGGCTCCGTGGTCAGCTTCGACGTGCACCTTGGTGGCCCGGCGCTGTTCGGGCCGATCGGCATGATTGTTGCCGCCGCACTGCGTAGCGATATCCGCGAATCGCTGCAGAAGTTCGTCACGGTGTTCACGGCTCCTGACCCGGGCCTGAATGGGGATCGTGGCGCCCGTCGCTGATCGCCTGGTGGTCCTTCTTCGAAGCACCACCGGCGTCGAGCCGCCAGTTCGGATACGTGCCTGGGACGGCAGTGAGGCCGGGCCCGCCGGTGGCCCGGTTCTGGTGGTGCGTTCGCGACGCGCTTTGCGTAGATTGCTTTGGCGCCCAGGTGAACTGGGCTTGGCTCGCGCCTATGTGACGGGTGACATCGATGTCGAGGGCGACCTGAAGGACGGTCTGCGCCGAGTCTGGCGATTGGCCCGATCGCACCCGGGTACCGGGTTTCCAAAACGGGGCAGAGCGGTAGCGGTACTGCAAGCCGCGCGACTGGGGGCGGTCGGTCCGCCGCCCGCAGCCCCGGCCAGCGAGGCGCGACTGTCCCGGCGGCTACACACCAGGCGCCGCGATCAGGCGGTGATCGCCCACCACTATGACCTGTCCAACGATTTTTACCAGCTGCTGCTTGACGACCACATGGCTTACTCGTCGGCGTATTTCACCCGCCAAGGCCAGTCGCTGTACGACGCGCAGACTGCGAAGTTGGAGATGATCTGCCGCAAGCTCGGCCTCAAGCCGGGAATGCATCTGCTTGATGTCGGTTGTGGTTGGGGATCGCTGATCCTGCACGCGGCACACCGCTACGGTGTCCGCGCCACCGGGATCACGCTGTCGGCCCAGCAGCGCGATTTCACCGTTGCCCGCGCTGCCGACCGTGGCCTGACCGACAGCATCGAGGTTCGGCTGCAGGACTACCGCGACTTCGGCAAGCTCCCGACGTCGCAGGCGGCCTTCGACGCGGTCGCTTCCATCGAAATGGGCGAGCACGTAGGGGAGCGCTTGTATCCGACTTACGTCGCAATCCTTGGTCGCGCGCTGAAGCCTGGCGGCAGGCTGGTGTTTCAGCAGATGTCTCGTCGAGCCGATGCGGCGCCGGGGGGAGGACCGTTCATCGAGGCGTATATCGCGCCCGACATGCACATCCGGCCGCTTTGGCAGACGTTGCACTACCTGCAGGACGCGGGTTTCGAGATCCGCTCCGTCGGGGCGATGCGCGAGCACTATGCCCGCACCGCCGCGCACTGGATCGACACGCTGGAGAACCGCTTCGACGAATTCGTCGCGCTGCAGGGCGAAGAGGTGGCCCGGGTGTGGCGGTTGTATCTGGCTGGCGCCGTGCTCGCCTTCGAGGAAGGCCGGATGGGGGTGGATCAGGTGCTGGCCGTCAAACCCGGCTGAGGACGTTGCCAAGACGCTGCGGGTGATCACGGCCATGCCGCGTGTGGCGAGCGCCGACTGGTCCGACACCCTACTAATGTCGCAATCATGACCCGCCGCCTGCGCCCCGGTTGGCTGGTGGCGTTCTTCGCCTTGGTCGTTTCGGCCAGCGCCTGGATGCCGTGGCTGACCACTACGGTCAACGGCGGCGGCTGGGCCAACGCCATCGGGGGTAGCCACGGGAGCCTGATACTTCCTTCGGGGTTCGGTGCAGGTCAGCTCATCGTGCTGCTGTCCTCGGCGCTGCTGGTGGCGGGGGCGCTGGTGGGTCGGGGCCTGTCCCTGAGGCTTGCTTCCATTGCCGCGCTGACCGTTTCGCTGCTCATCGTGGCGCTGACAGCGCTGTACTACAAACGCAATGTCAACCCGCCGGTGTCAGCTGAGTACGGACTCTATGTCGGTGCAGTCGGCGCGGTGTGCGCCGTGGCATGTTCGCTTTGGGCGGTAGCGGCAGCATTGGCGGCGAATCGGCCTCAGCGCTGAAATCTCAGGGCGATGGGAACTCGTGGCTGCCGGACGCTGAGCTTTCGACGGGCTCGTTGAGTCCGTACACGAAGGGGGCGAACACGACTTCGCGGCCGTCCGGGTCACGATAGGTGACTGCCCCGGACGCTTCCCAGTACGGGTGCTGGTCAACGGGTTCCAGCGCTTCCTGTTGCAGGCGTGCGATTGCTGCGTGTTGTGCCTTCTTGTCAGGGAAGTACAGGCAGAGCTGTTCGTGAGGGTCCACGGCGACGGCGTCGACCGCTTCTACGATTTCCATCGTCAGATGCGAGCTGGGCAGGCCGAAGATCGCACCGTTGCTGCCATAGCTGGCGTCGAAGGTTTCATAGACCGGGAGCCCCACCAGTTCACGGTAGAACCGCACTGTTTCTTGGAAGTTCGACGAGCGGCGGGCGAAGCGGATGGCGCCGATCGACGACAACTCGTTGGGCCAGTTTGTGGTCCGGCGGGGTTTATTCACTGCTTCTCCGATCACCGAGCCCGTAAATCTGCACAGCGCTAGTCGTAGTTACGCCGCCGGGTTACAGGCTCGGCGATTATCACAGCCCGATCGCGCCAGCCGCCGCGTCCACGGTATCCCAGCGCTGCAACTCCGCACCCGAAACCCAAGTCGAATGGGTGCCGCTGGAAATGCGTTCCGGCAGTGGTAATTTGCACACCGGGCCGTCGGCGATTCGGGCAGCGTCGAAGATCGCGCAGTACGAGGCGTCAGCGTTCATGTCGGTGGTGAGGGTGACCAGGTAGCCGTCGTCTTCGCCGGTGCTGCCCTTTCGTGGCGCCACCGCAGTCTCACTTCCGTAGACTCCGTCGCCGAATGAGTAGCCCTGCTGGTTTCCGGTGAGCAGGTCGTGTTTCACCAGTCCGTCGAACAGGAACCAGCCCGGTTTTCCGGTGGCGGCATAGGTGTAGCGGTAGCTGCCTGCGGCGTAATCGGGGTTGATGGTCCCGAATTCGGTGATGGACTCGGACAGTTGCTCTTCTTTCACCGCGCCGGTGACCAGATTGAATCGCCAGCGGTGCAGCCGAGACTGCAGGCGATCCAAGGCCAGGAAGCGAAACAGCTTGTCCCACTTCGTTCCACCGGCGGCTCCGTTTTCGGCGGGCTGAGGATCGCCTTCGAAGAACCCGTCGAGCACGATCTCGTCACCATCTTCGTAGGCATTGGTGAAGTGCAGCACGAACGTCGGGTCCGCCTCGAACCATCGGATGTCGTCGGTTCCGCCCCGGCGCGGGATCACCGCAAAGCGCGATGGGATGTCGGGATAGAACCGGGGCAGGTGCACATCGTGCTCGAGCAGGCTCGGGTCCCAGAACAACGGGAAATCGTTGAGGATCACATAGTTTTCGGTGAACGCCATGTCGTGCGGTAGCCGCGGCCCGGGCAGTGGGATGTCGACGTAGTGGGCCAGTTCGTTGCTCTCGTCGACCACCCCGTAACGCATGTACGGGTCTTGCTTGCTGTAGTTGAAAAACAGCAGTTCGCCGGTCTTGCTGTCGACTTTCGGATGCGCCGACACGCCCCAGTCGACCGGGAAATGTCCGTTCCAGGTCTCCTTGCCGAGCGTATTAGCCGAGTACGGGTCGATCCGGTACAGATCACCGCACTGGTAGAAGCTGGTCAGCGCGATACCTCGGTGGACGATGACGTCGGTGCTCGATGCGTCCTTCATCCTGGTTCGCGCGCCCCAGCCCTGCTCGCGCTTGGCTAATTGCACCGGCTCGGCCAAACCCGGCCACAGCGGCTCACCCATTTCGTTCTCCGCCAAGAAACCATCAGTGCGGACAAAGCGGTTGCGGTAGAAGGCTTTTCCGTCGCGGAAGCCGACGACGTGCACCATGGCGTCGCCGTCGAATGGGTGATAGGTCTCGAACGCCGGGTGCAGCGGGTTTTCGGTGTTGCGCAGGTAGATGCCGTCCAGGTCGCGGGGGATTTCGCCCGCTACGGGGGTGAGGTCGTCGGCGTCCCATTCGGTGGTCTGCGGGCGCCATGGACCGGTGCGGTAGGGGTGGTCGTCATCTTCGGGCAGGGTCGACAGGAACTTGCCGACGATCTCAACGTCCATTGTCAAAAGCCCTTTTCCTTGACCTCCTCCAGGCCCTGAAGGGCCGGGATTCTGACTGGGCCGCTCACGCGGCCCAACCTTGGTTCTCACTTTCGTGCCCACACCTTGCGGTGCCCACACCTTGCGGTGTGCCCCCCGGTCCAGTGCTGCCGCCGAAATTCAGGGTGCCGAACGTTTTGCTCCTCGACTTGATAATCGCCAGCCGTGCCGCTGACCTGCTTTGCAGCACCAACCACCATCCGCACACCGGAGCACCGACCGGGTGTCCGTCGCCGATCAGTCCTCCGCTGGGGTTGATCGGCAGCCGGCCGCCGATCTCGATCTCGCCGTTTTCGATGCCCCTCCACGATTCGCCTGGGCCGGTCAGCCCGATGTGGTCACTGACCAGGTACTCGTTAGGGGTGAAGCAGTCGTGCACTTCGATCTCCGCGGTCAAAGCCGCGAAGTCGCGGTCTTCTCTGGTCAGGTTGCGAGCGAAATCACTCTGGTAGCCACCGGGAATCCACAAGCTCGTCGACCCATCCATAAGCCGCACGCTACTCCTGGATGACTCCCGTTCGGCTGCATCTGGCACGTTGGGCGTCAGCCGGTAAAGAGCGCTAAGAGCCTCGAAAATAGCGGTCCCGTCGGCTCTCGGGCTGAACCGACGGGACCTTGGCGGGCGCGCAGGCCGGCGCACGCGCACCCCCCTCTGGTTACGTTCCCTGAATCCCGGTCGGCAAACATGCCGAGGTCATTGGGGCTGCCGACCCTTGAAAGCGGTGCTGACCTGGTAAAAGAAGAATATCGCCGGTGGCGGGCGTGAATTGGTCGTCAATGTTGCGAACCTGCTCCAACAGTTCGGCAGACTGTGCTGGTTGGATTTTACTAGTTCGCGTTGTGCTGCCCGAGCGATCCTGAGATAGGTGAACGAATGTTGACTCGCCCATCGCATCATCCCGTTTGCGGGGTGCGCGCCGTTTGCGGGGTGCGCGACGAAGTGGATCGAGAGAAGTCTGGGCGGGTTCGGCTTCCGAGACTGCTTGGCGTCTTGCCTCTATTCGACTCGGCCAGCGAGTCGCGGATTGCGGGCACCACAAGGGCGACCGATTTGTGCGTGGCGCGGTGGCTAGCTTTGTCGCCGCTTGCGGCCGGCGGGGTGCCTGGCAATGGCAGCGTCCAGCTCCCACGCTCGTGCCAGATCACTTGCGGCGATCAGGTCGTGCGCGAGTTGCTCGGCCGCCGCCGGGGTCAGTTCTCCGGTGGCCAAATACAACTCCACGTGTGGACTTTCTTCGGTAGGGTCGTCGACGATCGCGCCGTTTGCGGCTTGTATCGCGGTGGCGCGGGCGCTAGCCGCCTCGTCTCCCACCGCGGGACCGAAGATCACCCGGGTGCCGAGCTGGTCAAACGTGTCCGCGCCGATGGCTCCGCGCGGCAGCGGTGTGATGATAGTGGCCATAAGGTCGAGTCCTCCTTCGTGCTGGTATACCGAGTGGTTCCCCAAATGAACGGGAATTACTCCGGTGTAATTCCGCAATCTGATAGCCGCACGCGGGCAAGCCGTGGGAGCAAAGGCGGAAGCCTAGTGTCGTCGCCGCGGAAAGGCCGCTGACGTGCAGGGATTCGGCTTCGACACGTTGGCGCTGCTAACCGCCGTAGGTTTCGCGGGTCCGCTGCTGGCTTCGCTGCCGCGCTTGCGGATTCCGGTGATCATCGGTGAGCTGATCGCGGGGCTCATCCTCGGCAAGACCGGTTTCGGCGTCCTCGACGTCACCAACTCGACGTTTCAGTTGTTCGCGAATATCGGCTTCGCGCTGGTGATGTTTGTCGTGGGCACCCATGTTCCCGTCCGTAGCAGCCAGGTGCGCTCGGCGGTGCCGCTGGCGCTGGCGCGAGCGGTTCTCGTCGGTATCGTCGCGGTGGCTCTCGGTGTCGGGTTGGCGACTGCCTTCGGCACCGGCCACGCGGCGCTTTACGCGGTTCTGATGACGTCTTCGTCAGCGGCGCTGGCATTGCCGGTGATCGATTCGCTGGGCTTGCAGGGACCGCGTGTGCTGTCCGTGACTGCGCAGATCGCCATCGCGGATGCTGCGTGTATTGTTTTGCTGCCGTTGGTGATCGACTTCCGGCGGGCGCCAACGGCAGCACTAGGTGCACTGGCGATTGCGGGCTTCGCGGTGGTGCTCTTCGTGATTCTACGTGCGGTCGACCACAAGGGCTGGCGCCAGCGCATGCACGCCTATTCCCAGAAACACCAGCTCGCGCTGGAATTGCGGACCAACCTGTTCGTGCTGTTCGCGCTGGCGGCGCTGGCCGTCAACACCCACGTGTCGATCATGCTGGCGGGCTTCGCGTTGGGTTTGGTGATCGCGGCGGTCGGCGAACCGCGACGGTTGGCGCGTCAGCTATTCGGTATCACTGAGGGGTTTTTCAGCCCGTTGTTCTTTGTCTGGCTGGGCGCCTCGCTGCAGGTGCGCGAACTCGGTTCGCACCCGAAATTCATTCTATTGGGAGTGGGCCTGGGGCTGGGTGCTGTCCTGGCGCATTGCGTGGGAAGGCTGCTCGGCCAGCCGATAACACTTGCTGTGCTGTCGGCCGCGCAGCTCGGCGTGCCGGTGGCCGCGGCCACTATCGGGACCGAGGAACACCTTCTCGCCGCAGGCGAATCGTCGGCGTTGATGTTCGGCGCACTGCTGACGATCGCCTTCACCCCGATCGCGGGCGCATTCGCGGCACGCGGCCAGACCGTCGCAAATGCGGATGAACAAGTCGAGACCGACAAGCCCACGTAGCGCGGGCCCCTGGCTCGAGCTTTCCGTGCCGCGCTTCACGGGGCCCTCACTGCAGCAGCCGGGTCTTGGTGGGCGGCGAGATCCCGGGCATCGGAGCGGTGGCGGCGGTAACGGTGGTAACGGCGGCGCTGGCGGCGCCGCTGTGCTGGCCGGCGACGGTGGTGCCGGGGCGGCGCCGGGGGTGGCGGGGTCGACCGGGAGGGCCTGGCCGCCGCCGGTGATCGTTGGTGTCGGCGGTGGGGACGGGCTGATATTCGGCGCACCCGGCGGGGAGTGATCCCGAGTCGTACCCGAAGACTGAGCACTCATTCTTCCCCCCCGGCGTTTCACCAAACCACAGCATGCAAGTCTGAATCCGATCAAACGCCATGCTGTCCAGTTTCACGGTTGCCGGGCTGGCAGCTCACCGCGAAGAATGCACCCGATATGGTCACAGCGCTCAACACCATCGCCGCCACAGCCCCTTCGGCATCAGCCGCTTGCGGCCTGCACACGCTTCCACATCGGTCTCAGATGCATGATGCTGATCGCGGCGCCGGCGGGCAGAAGGAATTTCCTGTCCTCCACCGGTTTACCCTCCGCATCGCGCGGGGCGGGTCCAAAGATTGAAGGGAGCCCAGGCGTGGACACGAGGAAGTTCTGCGGTGCGTTGCTCGTAGTTGTGCTCGCTGGTTGGGGAGGATTGCAGTCTGAAGCAAGGGCGGACGTCAGCTTTTCCTCGAGTGCAGACCTCCGCGACGCTCTCAACAAGGCGGGTCTTGCATGCGCCGGCTATCAAGCGGTTACAAGTAGTGATCGCGAGACGGATGCAGAGGGCGCCGACGACGTTGGTTCGTGCAAGGTTCAGAACGAGGGCCTCTCACTGATCATTTGGAAAGACAACACCCAGCGCGACAACTGGGTCGTCTTTATAAAGACGACGGGCTGCCGGTTAGTAAAGTCATTCGGTCAATCGACATTTGACTATGTGGATGGTGACCGCTGGACCATCGAACAGCCATCTCCGACGCTTGCGGATCAAATCTCCGGTGCAATCGGTGGTACAGCGGAGCACGTTAGCTGTTAACTAGCGCGCTAGGACGAAGGCGTCGCGCGCC
>Ga0209530_1000137_pt1 | contig 64622 bp, 60 predicted proteins | sample BlaSpr_A8_Ref_O1_FD_187987 | JGI IMG/M metagenome (GOLD analysis project Ga0209530, IMG submission 187987) | Forest soil microbial communities from Thunder Bay, Ontario, Canada - Black Spruce, Ontario site 2_A8_Ref_O1 (SPAdes) (version 2) | ecosystem: Environmental > Terrestrial > Soil > Boreal...
CCCGCCGACTCTGCTTCTCACTGCAATATCAGAACGACACGTGGTTCCCGCAACCACAACCCGTCGCGATGCGTCTAGGAAGGCAAGTTCCCTATCGCGAAGGCGGCGGCCATGCGACGACGTTCCAGGCGCATGCTGGTTCCGGCGTCATTGGCCGGGGTCGGACTGGCGGTCTGCGGGCTGGCCCTGGCGGCCTGCACGACGACCCCAGCAACAAAGGCACTCGTCCTGCCCGTAGCATCCGTCTCTGCCACGGCCCGTAGCGCGCTCGCGAGCAGCGCCGCGAAACCGGCAGCCGTAACCACGCTGCCTGATTTGTCGTCAGTGACCGGACCTACGTATGCCGACCTGGCCTTCCCGTCGGGGGCGGACGGCTGGCTGATCGGCCAGCCCGCGGCCGGGCCGGGCGCCGCCAGCACCAGCACTGTCATCTGGCACACCAGCACCGCCGGCGCGGGATGGCAGGTGCAGTGGCGGGGAACCGGGGATCCCCTGTCACTGACCGCCACCGATTCCGCGCACGCCTGGGCACTAATCGGCTGCCCGGGTACCAGGTGCACGCCCACGCTGGTTGCGACCGCGGATGGCGGCCAGCACTGGACGACGCTGACCCGGCTGCCGTACACGGTGCGCCAGGTCCAGTTCGTGTCCGCCAAGGTCGGCCTCGCAACCGAGGATGGCTGTCTCACCGCGCCGAGCCTGACCCGCTGCCCGGGCAAGGTCCTGATCAGCTACGACGGTGGCGCCGCCTGGCAGCCGCTGCTGAGCGGCGCCGGCCCGGTGTTCGCCACCGCGGCGGTGTCCGCGGCCGGCGCTGTCCGGCTCTGGGCCGCACAGGCGGTCCTGACCGCCGGCGACGGGGCAGGTCCGCAGGTATCCGCGATCAAGATATCGACCAGCGTCAGCGGCGGGCGCAGCTGGCGCCAGCTGGATCAGATACCGCTGACCGGAGAGCTGCCCACGCCGAATGTGCAGATCAAGCTCGCGGCTACGTCGGCCGGGCTATCCCTGGCGAGCATTTTCGACCAGGAGAGCTGCGCCATGCACGGCTGCGGGACGACGGATCTGCTGCAGAGCAGTAATAGCGGCCGCACCTGGAGCCAGGCGTCCTTGACCGATCCCGACGGCGACGTCGATTGCGGCTACGGCGAGATCCTGGCCTCCGTCGCACCTGACGGATCAGAGTGGGCGACGACCGGGCAGTCCAGCGCCACCTGCAGCCCGCCGTACGGCCTGCTGTTCCGGCGCGGCCCAGCCGGCTGGCAGCTACTGACCCCCTGGCAGCTGACCGGGATCAGCGCCCTCGACGCAGTCAGCGCGAACACCGCCTACGCGATAGCCGACGGCACCGCGCTCGCCCGGACCGTGGACGGCGGGCGCACCTGGACCCAGCTACTGCCGGCACCCAGCCCGACGGGGCAGATCGACGCGCTGAGCGCCACGACTGCGCTCGGGGCCCAGGACACGGTGAACGCGGGCGCGATCCTGCGGTCCGGCGACGGCGGTCAGCGCTGGCAGCAGATCGCCGAGCTGCCCGGCGTCATCACCCAGCTGGACTTCCCGGCCCCGAGTGATGGCATCGCCGCCACCTATCAGCCGGGCCGATGGGGCTCGGGGTATTCCGAGCTGTGGCGCAGCACTGACGGCGGCCTGACCTGGACCCCGGCCAGCCGCCTGCCGGGGGATGCGGGAGTCGGGAACACGGGCAGCTACGGCCCGTGGATATCAGCGGATGGGCATGGCGTGCTGCTGACGGCGGGGCAGATGACCCCGTGGCAGCTCGGCAGCGGCGGTGGCGCCCCGGCACAGTTGTGGACTACAAGCGACTGGGGCGCCCACTGGACGAAGGGCAGCCTGCTGCCGTCGTACGTCGACGGTGCCCTCACCATCACGTCCGCTAGCTTCACCACTGCCAGCACCGGACCAGGCTGGCTGGTCAGCCAGTCGCAGATCTTCGTGACCAGCGGGCACACCCTCACATCGGTACCGAACTCGCCGCAGGTCAGCGACGCACAGCTGCTCCGTACCGGCGCAGGCATAGCCTGGGGAATCACCGGCGGCCAGAACGGGAAAACGTACTTCCTGTCGATCTACCGGACCGCCGACAACGGCGTCGCCTGGCAGCACTCCCAGACGACCATCACCCTGCCCCTGCTGAACCAGCAGGTCCTGGTGAACTTCACCGACCTCAATCACGGCTGGCTAGTAATCGGCAACTCCACCTGGCGCACCGCCAACGGCGGCCGTACCTGGGCCCACTCGTAAGGCTACAGCCGTAAGTAACAAAGACATAAGCCAATGTTACTAACATTGATGTTACTAACATTGATGTTAGTATGTGACAGTGCCTACTCTACGTCATTTCGTCGGTCGCAATCGCGATCTTCAGCGACTGCACCGTCACCTGGACGCGGTGACTGCCGACGGCAGAGGCAGGATGCTCAGCATTCGCGGCCGGCGGCAAGCCGGCAAATCCCGGATGGTCACCGAGTTCACCGATCGGACCAGACTGCCGCAGCTGTTCTTTACGGCTTCCAGGCTCGCTATCCCGGCGGAGGAGCTGGCGCGCTTCGCCAGCGAGGCCGCCCGGTCGACGCTGCCTGACGCGACCGCCTTCGGCGATGCGACACTCAGCACCTGGTCAGATGCCCTGCGTATGACTGCGTCCGCACTGCCCGATGGCCCAGCGATAGTCGTGCTGGACGAATTTCCCTGGCTATGCGAATCCAACCCGTCTCTTGAGGGCACCCTGCAAGCGGCCTGGGACCGGCTCTTCGAACCGAAGCCGGTGCTCTTCATCCTCATCGGATCTGACATCGCCATAATGGAGGCCCTTACCACCTACGAGCGCCCGCTGTTCGGCCGGGCGAAGGAGATGGTCGTCAACCCGTTCAAGCTAGGCGATACGGCCGCCATGATCGGCGTCGAGGACCCCGCGGTCGCTATCGATGCGCAACTGATCACCGGAGGATATCCGCGGCTGTGCATCGAGTGGCGCGATGCTCCTGACGTCACGACCTTCTTCGGCCGTCAGCTCGCGGACGAGAACTCGGACCTGATAGATGTCGGTCGCAACGTCCTCGGCGCGGAGTTCCCTCCAGGCCTTCAGGCCCGGCAGGTGCTTACCGCTATCGGAGCCGGCGAGCGGACCAACAAGCTCATCGGGGCGCGATCTGGTTTGCAGGCAGCGCCGCTGGCCAGATCCTTGCAAACACTCAAGGAAGCAAAGCGGGTTGTCACGGCCGACCTTCCGCTCTCGACCCGACCGCGCAACGACCCCCGGTACCGTGTCGCTGACACCTACCTCCGATTCTGGCTGCGCTTCATCGAGCCGTCACTGCCGGACATCGCCAGGGGCCGTCCCGACCTGGCGCTAGCCCGAGTTAACCGCGCGTGGGTGGACTACCGCGGACAGGCCGTGGAACCGCTGATCCGCGAGTCCGTTGAGCTCCTCGCGGCAGATGACCCGGAGCTACCCGGGGTAAGCATCGTAGGCGGCTACTGGACCCGCACGAATGACGTAGAAGTGGACCTGGTGGGCGTAGACCGGTGGCCTGGCGCAAGCCAGGTAGCCATGGTCGGCTCGATTAAATGGCGAGAACGCCTCGCGTTCGACCGGCACGACCTGAACGCACTTGCTGCTCACCGCGCCGAGGTGCCAGGAGCCGCCGACGCACGACTAGTCGCCGTGAGCCGGTCCGGGTGCACCGTCACGGATGTCGACCGAGCATATGATCCCCGGGACCTCATCGCCGCGTGGCACTGAATCGTGCCAATCATCGCTGGCCGATGGCAATTTTAGGCGGAATATTCGTGTCAGATGGAAATTAAGTGGTCACTTCTGACTCTTTTTCTTCCGCGAGGCATGGATGTTCCGTTAAAAGCGGGGGGCGGGGGTGCCGCTCGGCGCAATGTTTCGTTGAGGGGGGCGGGGGTGATCGCCTGGGGCCAATGTTCTGTTCGGGGGCGGGGTGAACGCCTAGGGGCTTAGGGCTCGATGGTTAGGTCGTCTCAGGGCTCGATGGTTAGGTCGTCGTGGAGGAAGCTTAGGTAGCCGCGGGCGCGGATCGCGTCGTCTTCGGCCTCTGGGTAGGACCAGGCGGCGTCGATGAGCTTGCCGCCGTCCGCGAGGACGGACCAGTACGAGGCGGTGCCCTTGTACGGGCAGACGGTGTGCGTGTCTGAGGGCTCCAGCAGGTCCTGCCGGACGTCCTGCGGCGGGAAGTAGTACCGGTTCGGCAGGCTGGTCTCGGACACGACCAGCGGCCGGTTTGTCTCCGCCAGCACCTGGTCCCCGAGCAGGACGCGGACATGACGCGAGGACTGCCGCACATCGACCCGGTGATACGGATCGCGCAGGCTGCCGGTCACCAGCTCGTCCTCGTCGTACCACGCGTCCATCACGTTCCAGTAGAAGCCCGCATAACCGCTGAGCCACTGCGACTCGGGGTTCGGTTCCGGGTACGCCCACACCGCGTTCTCTGCGGTCTTGTCGCTTGTCACTATCGAGCGATAGGACGCTGTGCCCTTGAACGGACAGTACGTGTGGTGATCGGTTGACTGAAGGAGATCCTGGCGGATGTCTTCCTCTGGCACGTAGAGCTGGGGCGGCAGGCCGGTCTCGTGCAGCAGCATGCCGCGCGTCGTGTCCAGCACCGTCTCCGCCCCGAAGACAGCACGGACCCGGCGCGGGAACGCCTGCATGAGCAGCTTGTGTGCGGGCGCCTCGATCCGGTAGTTGACGGTCTCCGGCGCCTGGGGGGCGAGCGGGCCGGATGAGAAGGTCAGCGACATCAGAGTTCACTCCTGGTGCAGGTCGGCTGGGATAGCGAAATCGGTCAGGTACGCCTGGCCAGGCGCGAGATCGGACCAGTCGCCGTCGAACTCCAGTACCGCTACCGCGGCGGTCGGGAAGCTGAGCGGCGCCTCGGCCAGGGCGGAGGCCAGCTCGCTGATGCCCGGGTTGTGGCCGATCAGCAGGGCGGTCCTGGTGGCGGGCAGCAGTTCGCCCACCAGGTACAGCAGGGTGTGCGGGGTGGCACCATAGGCACGGGGCTCGAAGGTGACCGCCGGTTCTGTCCGGAGCTTGGCCGCCACCAGATCCCAGGTCTGGCGGGTTCGCAGGGCGGTCGAGCAAACGACGGTGTCCGGCAGGTAGCGGTGCCCGCGCAGCCAGCGACCCACCTCCGGCGCATCGTGACGGCCGCGCTTGGCCAGCGGGCGGTCATGATCGGGCACGTCCTCCGGCCAGTCCGATTTAGCGTGCCGGAGCAGGATCAGCATGCGCTTGCTGTCAGCGGTCACGTGATCAGCCTGTCATGCCTGGCGCTGAACCCTAGAGCCAGCCGGCCCTGGCCAGCACGGGTTCGGCTTCGCCAGACCCGCTGGCCTCGCCGGCCGCCACCGAAACCGGCTCTGTGCCCGGCTCTGTGACCGACTCGGCGCCCGGCTCTGTGCCCGACTTGGTGCCGGCGGGGGCGGTACCCAGCTCGCCGTCGCGGACCTTCGCGAGCAGGCGGCGGGCGGCGTCGACGATCTCCGGAGCGGCCGCCCGCAGGTCGGCGGCATCGGCGGGGCCCGCGGTGTCGGCCGGGAAATCCGCATCGGCCAGCACGCCATCCAGGTCCGCGAGCTTGCCGGCCAGCCAGCCGAGCGGGTCGGCGGACAGCTCACGCTCGAACACCCGGTTCGTCGGATCCCAGTCGCGGAACACCGGGTGGTGATGAACCCGGTCAAGACTGCCCGGCTTCCCGTCCACCGACTCCAGCAGGTCCACCCGCCAGATGGGCCGGCCCACGTCGATCGGGGTCGCCGAGTAGATCGTTCCCTTGAGGGCGCCGCGATCGAGTACGCGGAGCTCCAGGCGGACGCCGTGCTCCGCACCTTCCTGGCCCTTGCTGGGCTTGGGGTCCACGAAATACAGGTCACCGAGGACAACGCCGACTCGCTCGAACCCGAATGCGTACAGCATGACAACTCCTCCGCTAGCGACTGGCCGATATGTCCACTATCGCCCGCCGGGCGGGGTGCTGGCCAGCGGGGGGCCAGCGGGGGGCCAAACCGGCACGGAAGCTGGCCGCGGAGACTGGCACCGAGGGGTGACACGAGGCACCCGAACGGTTACGAGAGTCTTACGCCTGCACGGCTACGAATCAGAGCGCTCTGTAGCCACATAACGCCGCGTGAGCTGTCGCACGCCACGCCCTCCCGTTGTCCCCGAATGCGTCAATTCGCGAGCTACATTCCATGTTATTTTGTTTTCTCGATCTAAACAGCGAATGAAGAAACACCATCGGTGAGGTGGAGTGCGGGAGGGCTGGTGACACGGCGCAGGCCGTTGACAACGGTCACACCAATCACGCCCAGCCCCCGGCACCGCACCCAGATCACGGATGCGTCACGAAAAAACTTCGATTTGCCTGCGGAGGCAACCACGGACCTGCCATGATTCCGCAGATGGCACAGAACGTCGCGTAGTGACTAAATGCCACAAGGTCGCGCACAGTGACCACGGAAGGCTCACTGAAAGGCCCCGCTACGGGCCCGGTAGGTGAGCACAGGACCGACATGGGGAGCTCGGTGAGCACCACTAACACGCATCGCCGCCCGCGCAAGATCCGCCGGACCGGCAGGCACACCACGCCGTCACAGGTGGAGAAGGTAGCGGAGAAGGCAACCAAGGCAGCGCCCGCCATGGCGATCGCCGGCGTGCTGGTGGCAGCACCAGCGACAGCGAACGCCGCGTCGTTCAGGACTCCGGTGGCTGTCGTCCAGGTCCACACCACGGCCAAGGTGACGAGGGTCGTGAGCCACCCGAGCATCAAGGCCAAGGAGAGCAACCGGAGCTACACCGTCGAGCCGGGTGACACACTCGCCTCGATCGCAGGGCACTTCTACGGCAACGACAACGACTGGACCCGGCTGTACCAGGCGAACAAGGGTGAGATCTCGAACCCGAACTCCATCTTCCCCGGCGAGCACCTAGTGGTACCCGCCCACGGCGCCAGCAGCGACGCCGCGTCCGCGCCCGCGACGCACACGGCCAAGCACGCCAAGACCGACCCCCCGGCGACCACCCTCACCAGTTCCTCGGTGCCCAGTGGCACGCTGAGCTGCTCCGGGCTGGAAGAGCTGTGGGAAGACGCGGGCGGCACCGCCGGAGAGGCCACGATGGCGGCGTCCATCGCGATGGCGGAGTCCGGCGGCAACCAGTACGCGCTCAGCCCGACCAACGACTACGGCTACTGGCAGATCAACGGTTCCTGGGGGCCCGCGCTGGCCACCTACAGCGCGATCGGCAACGCCAAGGCAGCGGTGCACATTTCCGAGGACGGCTCCAACTGGAGCCCATGGACGACGTACACCAGCGGCGCATACTACGGCCGCTGCTGACCGTAGGCCGCCAGTTTCGCGGCCACGAGCTCGATCTCGGCATCGGGCAGCACGCGGGGAGCTCCGCCAGGGAGCGCCCGCAGGTACACCTCGCACAGCCATTCCAGGTATCGGCCTGCGTCCAGCGCAGTACGCAGGTCCGGTCCGGTAACCACGGCCCCGTGATTCGCCATCAGGCATGCGGTGCGGCCACGTAGCGCACTCACTACGTGGCCGGCGAGCTCATCGGTTCCGTAGGTCGCGTACGGCGCCACCCGGACCGGCCCGCCGAACATCGCCACGTAGTAGTGCACGGCTGGCAGTTCGTCCGCCACCGTAGACAGCGCCGTCGCAGCTACCGAGTGAGTGTGCACGATCGCCGCCGCTGGGGTCGACGCGTAGACCGCGAGGTGCAGCGGCAGCTCGCTGGTCGGCCGCAGCGGCGCATCGGCCGCAGTCCCGTCCAGGCGGTGCACGCCGACCTGCTCGGCGGTCAGTGCCCGGTAGTCCACCCCGCTCGGGGACACCGCGATGAGATCACCAGCGCGGGCACTGACGTTGCCAGCGGTGCCCACCACCAGGCCGGCGGCGAGGAGTTCCTGGCAGGTGCGGACGACTTCGTTGCGCAGGTCGGCGAGCAGCATAGGTTCAACCTATGGACACTGCTGATGTGCTCGCCTGGCGGGACGGCTGTATCGAGGCGCTGGATCAGACCGTGCTTCCGCACCAGGTGCGGACGCTGCGCATCGGCACCGTGGATGAGCTGATCGACGCGATCACCCGCCTGGCGATCCGGGGCGCACCCCTGCTCGGCGCCGCCGGGGCGCTCGGCGTCGCGCTCGCGGTCCGCCAGGGGAAGACAGAACGATGGGACGCGGTGCGGCTCACCGCCGAGATCGACCGGATCGCGACCGCCCGCCCCACCGCGGTCAACCTCGCCCGCGAGGTCCGAGCGGTCGCCGCTCACCTGCGGGGCGAGGCCGGGGCGGCGCGGGGCGGGGCTGTGGGGATCGACGCCGAGGTGGCTGACGCGGCGGCGGTTGAGGCCGCGGCGGTTGGGGTGCTGGCGGAGGCCGAGGAGATCAGCCGGCGGCTCAGCGTGCGGGGGGCGGCGTTCCTGCGGGGCGCCTGCGGAGCTGACCGCGAAGGCCGCGGGGACCGTCGGCTGCGGGTGCATACGCATTGCAATACCGGGGCGCTCGCCTGCCTGGGCTGGGGTACCGCGCTCGGGGTGATCCGCGCCCTAGCTGAGGAAGGCGCGCTCGATCACGTGATCGTGGACGAGACCAGGCCGCTGCTGCAGGGCGCCCGGCTGACCTGCTGGGAACTGGACCAGCTCGGCATCGAGCACCGGCTGATCTGCGATGGCGCGGGGCCGTTCCTGATCAGCCAAGGGCTCGTTGACGCGGTCGTGGTCGGTGCCGACCGGATCGCTGCCAACGGGGACGTCGCCAATAAGATCGGCACCTACTCCCTCGCGCTCGCCGCGCACCGGGCGGGGATCCCGTTCGTCGTCGCCGCGCCCGAGTCAACCATCGACCCGGATACACCCGACGGGGCGGCGATCCCCATCGAACTGCGGGCGGAGGAGGAAGTCACCGGGACAGCAGCACCGGCCGGCACGCGGGCGGTGAACTTCGCCTTCGACGTGACACCCGCCGAGCTCATCACCGTGATCGTGACACAGAACCGGGTCGTGAAACCACAGTCGTTCTGATAGGCGGGCTTTTCAGGCCCCGGGCGGCGGTGCGGTACAGGGCGCGCAGCAGCAGGACCGGGACGCCGACGAAGAGCACGGCGGGGTCCAGCGCGGTGAGCAGCGCGGCGGCGGCGAACTCCAGCAGGAACAGCGGGCCGGTGACCAGCAGGTTCCTGATCGCCAGGCGGGCGGCGAGCGACCACAGGTCGGCCGGCGCACGGGTGCCGTCGCGGGCGGCGAGGAGCAGCAGAAAGCCGAGCGCGGTCAGGATCAGCGCCACGGCGGCCAGGGCGCTGCCGAGGGCAATCCGGTCGGCGGGCGCGGCCAGCCGGGCGAAGTGACGGACCTCCGCCAGGCCGAGGGCGACAGCCGCCAGCGGCACGCCGAGGAGGACCGTGGTGCGCAACGGCTTCGTGGCCCGCAGCGCGAGGACGAACTCGCGGACCACGCGGTCCTCACCGTCGCTGCGCCACCGGTCCAGGGCCACCGTCGCGGCGTTCAGCGCCGCCGGCAGCGTGACGACGGGCAGCGCCGCGACGATGAGCACGGCGTTGAGGGCGAGAATGTTGAATATGGTGGTCAGCGCCGCCATGAACCGGCTGCCGAATATGCTCATCCTTTTGTCCCGGTGACTGCGATGCCCTGGATGAATGTGCGCTGGGTCAGGAAGAACAAGATGACGATCGGCGCGGTGGCCGCGGTGGCGCCCGCCATTACCCATGCCCAGTTCGTGGTGTAGTCGCCGAGAATCAGTGCCAGGCCCAGCGACAACGGATAGTCGTTCTGGTTGCTGATGTAGATCAGCGGTCCCAGGTAGTCATTCCAGCAGTAGATGAACTGGAACAAGATGACGGTCGCCATGGCCGGCTTGGCGAGCGGGAGGATGATCCGGCTGTATATATAGAACTCGTTCGCGCCGTCGATGCGGGCGGCTTCTGACAGCGAATTCGGGATCGTCATGAAGAACTGGCGGAGCAGGAACGTGCTGAATACCGAGCTGCCGAAGAATGTCGGCACCTCCAGGGGCAGGTAGCCGCCGATCCAGCCGAGGTGCTTATACAAGATGAACAGCGGGATCAGCGTGCAGACGAACGGCAGGATCATCGTCATCAGCATCACGTAGAACACCGCGTCCCGGCCCGGCCACCTGAGCCTGGAGAAGCCGTAGGCGACCAGGCTGCTGGAGATGCAGACGCCGACGATGGTGATCGCGGCGTACGCGAACGTGTTCAGGAAGAACCGGACGAACGGCAGCGAGGCGAATAGCTGCGGGTAATTGCGCCATTCCAGCGGGTGCGGCCACCAGACGACCGGCAGCGTGAGCGCCTGCTGCGCCGTCTTGAACGACGTGCCGACCATCCATACCAGCGGCAGCGCGAACATGGCGGACAGCACGATCAGCACGGCATGCTTGGCGGCCGACGCTCGTATTTTCCTAGCGGTGGTCATTCTCGTAGTACACCCATCTGGACGACGTTTTCAGGAGCACGACGGTGACGATGAGGACCAGGACGAAAAGCAGGAATGCCATCGCCGAGGCGTAGCCGAGATGCAGGTCGGTGAACGCCTGCTGGTAGTAATAGGTGACGAAAAACATCGTCGACGTGCCGGGGCTGCCCGGCGGGGACTCAATCACCTGCGCCTGAGTGAAGTACTGAATGGACAGCACCAGCGACAGGATGACGTTGAACAAGATCACCGGGCTGATCATCGGGATTGTCACCCGGCGCAGCCGCTGCCAAGGGCCGGCACCTTCCAGCGCGGCCACCTCATACATTTCCCTCGGCACACCCTGCAGCGCGGCGAGGTAGATCACCATCGGCTGGCCGACACCCCACAGGCCGAGCAGGATGAACGTCGGCTTGGACCAGGTGATGGAGAAGAACCACGCCGGGCCGTTGACGTGAATGTCGGACAGCAGCGAGTTCACGATGCCGAACGACGGCTGGAACACCCAGACGAAGATCAGTGACGAGGCCACCACCGGTACCACCGACGGGATGTAGAACAGCGTGCGGTAGATCGCCTGGCCGCGGACATTCAGGTTCAGCAGCAGGGCCAGGCCGAGGGCGACCACGGTCGAGAACGGGACCTCGATGACCGTGTAATAGCAGGTGTTGAACAGCGCCGTCCGGAACGTCGCGTCGTGCACCAGTCCGTCGAAGTTAGACAGGCCGGTGAAGACCGGGTTCCCGATCCCGGTGAAGCGGGTGAAGCTGTAGTAGAGCGTGGCGAAGAACGGGTAGAGGTAGAAGACCGAGAACCCGATGACCCACGGACTGATGAACAGCAGCCCGTGGGTCAACTGGCGCCAGCGAGACGTCATGCTAGCTACCGGCTCCGCTATTGGCCTGCTGGTCGATGTACGCGAGTGCCTGCTGCCAGGTGTCGGTCTTCTCGCCGATGGCCTCAGACGCGGTGGCCTCCGCGGTCTCGAATTCCGACTCGGTGGCGGTGAGCTCGGGCGTCGCCGAGTACGGGCTGGACATCTGCTGGACGAACACGTCCAGCCACGGGTTGGCCTTCACCCACGCCTGGAAGGCGGGCGTGGCCGCACCCGCCGGTGAGGTCGGCATCCAGCCGCCCTTCGGGTACAGCGACGTCATGAAGGCCTCGTTGTTGTACCCGGCCAGCCAGGAGATGAAGGTGAACGCCTGCGCCGGGTGCGAGGCGCCCTTCGGGATGATGTTGTAGTTGCCCTGGCCGAACGTGCTCGGCCCGCCGACGGTGCCGGGGAACGCCACCACGCCGAAGTTGCCGACCATGGCCGAGTTGGTGACCGGGATGTTCTGCGCGCCCTCCCATGGGCCGTCCATGTCAAAGCCTTCCTTGCCGGCGACGAACGCGTCGTCGTCACCGCCTTCGACCGCGCCGTACGCGGTCTCCATCGCGGCCACGTCAGCGTACGGGTAGCCGTCGTAGGAAGCGAGGAACTGCGCCTCGGACTGCGCGCCGGCGCAGCTGGCCAGGGCGTACTTGCCGGACGAGTCGAGGCAGTTCACCGCGCCGAAGAAGCTGTCGAAGTACTCCATGCCCTGGGAGTACATCGGGTAGAAGCCGATCTGCTCCAGCTTGCCGCCATCGATCTTCCACTCCTTCGCCTGGTCCGCGTACAACTGGGCGAGCGTGGTGGGCGGTGCCGCGATGCCGGCCGCCTTGAGCATGGACTTGTTGTAGTAGAGCGCCCAGGAGTTCATCCCCATCGGCAGCGCGTACAGCGTGCCGTGGTACTCACCGCCCTGCGCGGCGATCGGGTACATCCAGCTCGCCAGGTTCTTGTAAGTGCCGGTCAGGTACGGGGCCAGTGACTGGATGGTGCCGTCCGCGGCATACTCCCCCAGTACCGGGTTCCACTCGGTGAACACGTCGGGCGGGTCGCCGGCGGCGATCTCGGACAGCAGCTTGGCGTCCCCGGTAGCGCTGGGGATGTTTGACTCGGTGACGTGAATATCCGGGTGGGTGGCGTTGAACTTGCTCACCATCTCGTTGAGCAGGGTCAGCGTGTTGCCCGACCACATGGTCTGCCAGGTGAGATCCACGACGCCGCTGCTTCCTGACGTCGGCGCGCCGCCTGCTGACGGCGCGGCCGTGCCGCCGCACGCGGCCACCGCCAGCAGGCCCGCGGCAGCTGCGGCCACTGTGACTGATCTAGCCTTACGTCTGGTTCGCATGTTAGCGATCACATTATGCTCCTTCGTCTCAGGCACGGATTGGTTACGGCTGCTGCATCAGTAGCTTGGGGGTGGAGCGGCGCTCTCCCGGATGATCAGCTCGGGCCGAGGGCTGGGCCTGGGCATGGACGTGGCGGTGCCGGCCGGATCGACAATGCTGTGCAGCAGGGCGAAGCAGACCCGGCCCAGCTCGGCGAAGTCCAGCCGCACGGTGGTCAGCGACGGCGTGAGGAAACCCGCCATGGGCGTGTCATCAAAGCCGACGACACTGACGTCGGCGGGAATCCGGCGGCCCGCCTCGTGCATGGCACGGAGCACACCGAGGGCCAGCTCATCGTTCCCGCACAGCACGGCGGTGACGGCGGGATCCTGGGCGAGCCGCTGCCCGGCGAAGTAGCCGGCCAGCGGATCCCAGCCGCCGCCAGTCAGCTCGGGTACCGGCGCACCCGCCTGCTCCAGGGCGGACCGCCAGCCAGCCATCCGCTGGCTGATATCGGTCGAGGACGGGATGCTCACGTAGTGCACCGTCCGGTGGCCGAGGGACAGCAGGTAGCGGGTGGCATCGCCGGCCGCCTTCCGGTCATCGATCCATACCCACGGCTGGCCGGCGCCCTCGTCACCCAGCGGAGTCTCCACCGTGGCCGCCATCGGTACGCCGGGCGGGACCGCGGCAAGCACCTCGGTGCCCGCCTTGTCATACGCGATCACGATCAGCGCGCCGCCCGGCTCGACCGCGCGGATGACGGCGTCCTTGACCCCGGCCGGGGCCGCCGACTCCACCACCCGTACGCCGACCGCGAACCCCGCGGCCCTGGCCGCCTGCTCGATGCCATGCAGTGCCGCCGTGTAGCCGTACAGGCTGGTGTTCGGGGTCAGCACGGTGACCGACTGGACCGGGCCGCCCGCAAGAGCGCGTGCCGCCCGGTTCGGCCGGAAGCCCAGCGACTCAATCGTCGCCGTGACCAGCGCTCTGGTCGACGGCTTCACGCTCGGGTGGTTGTTGATGACCCGGGAAACCGTCTGGTACGACACGCCTGCCGCCGCCGCTACGTCCCGGATTGACACCGCTCCTTGGCCACTTGTGTGACCGGTCACATCCATGCCAAGATTGTGAACGGTCACATTTAGGCCTGTCAAGGGATCTGAAATCACAATTTCACGCGACAGAAACACGCACTGCCCGGGAGGCACGCTTGGAGACAATCGGCTACGCCGACGACGCCCTGGAACTGCGGATCGAGGTCGACCCGGCCGGCCTGGCCCGGATCACCCGGCTCGCTGCTCCGGGTGACGACTTGTCTGCCGACGTCGCGCTGCCGCTGGCCGACGTCGTCCTGGCCGGTGAGGGCAAGGCGTGGGCGGGACGGCGGTACTGCGAATCCGAGGCCGGCGGGCGGCTCCAGTACACCGGGCACTCGCTCTCCGCACTAGGGCAGTGGCAGGAGCTGCGGGTCTCGCTGAGCGATCCGGTGACCGGGCTGCAGGCGGTGGTGCACTACCGGATCCTGGCCGGGCACGGGGTGCTGCGATCCTGGGTGCGTCTGGTCAACGCTGGCGACGCCCCGGTAACCGTCGAGTCGGTCACCTCGTTCCTGTGCGCCGGCTTCGCCGGCTCGCTCGGCTCGCTTGAGGTTTGGTGGGCGGAGAACGACTGGCTGGCCGAGGGCCGCTGGCAGCGCCGCGGCTGGCGTGACGCGATACCGGACCTGAACCGGCGGGTGCACGGCGCGGACTCGCGCGGCCGCTTCGCGCTGACCAGCACCGGCAGCTGGTCCTGCGGCGGGTACCTGCCGATGGGGGCCCTGGTCGACGGTGACGGCGATGGCGATGGCGGCCAGGCCTGGGTGTGGCAGATCGAGCATAACGGCGGCTGGCACTGGCAGGCAGGCGAGTGCACGGCCAGGCACGGAGGCCCGCGCCGCGACGGCCTGGACCTGAATCATGCCCCGGCCGGATCGGCGACCGGCGCCTACATCGCCCTGCTCGGCCCTGCGGACGCCGAGCACCAGTGGCGGGTCACGCTGGCGCCAGGTTCGGCGTTCGATTCCGTACCGGTAGCGGTGGCGGTCAGCGATGCCGGGTTCTCCGATGCGATCGGGCGGCTCACCTCCTACCGGCGCGCGATCAGGCGACCGCACGCGGACCAGCGCAACCTGCCGGTGATCTTCAACGACTACATGAACACGCTGATGGGCGACCCGACCACGGACCGGCTGCTGCCGCTCATCTCGGCTGCCGCTGACGTTGGCGCGGAGTACTTCTGCATCGACTCCGGCTGGTACGCCGACCTGGGCGAAGGCTGGTGGGACACGGTGGGTGCGTGGGCGCCGGCCGCATCCCGGTTTCCCGGCGGGATCACCGAGGTGCTGGACCGGATCAGGGCGCTCGGTATGGTGCCAGGGCTGTGGCTGGAACCCGAGATGGTCGGCGTGCACAGCCAGGTTGCGCAGCAGCTGCCGGAATCCGCGTTTGTCCAGCGGCATGGGCAGCCCGTCGTCGAGCAGCGCAGGTACCAGCTCGACCTGCGGCATCCGGCGGCGGTCAAGCACCTGGACTCGGTCATCGACTACCTCGTCGGTTCCCTCGGCGTCGGCTACCTGAAGCTGGACTACAACATCGACATCGGGCCAGGTCCCGGGGCACTGGAGCAGAACCGGGCACAGCTGGACTGGCTGGACTCGGTGCTGGACCGGTACCCGGACCTGGTGATCGAGAACTGCGCATCCGGCGGCTTGCGGGCCGACTACGCGCTGCTGTCCCGGCTCCAGCTGCAGTCCACCAGCGATCAGCAGGACTTCCTCAGCTACCCGCCGATCGCGGCGGCCGCGGCGGCCGCGATGACACCCGAGCAGGCCGCGGTCTGGGCTTACCCGCAGCCGTCGTTCTCGGCTGGTTCGATAGCGTTTACGATGTGCACCGCGATGCTCGGCCGGGTACAGCTGTCCGGGCACGTGGACCAGATGAGCCCGGCCCAGCTGAAGCTGGTCACAGCCGCGGTACAGGTGTACAAGTCGCTGCGAGCCGATCTGGCGACGGCGGTGCCGTTCTGGCCGCTCGGGCTGCCGGGCTGGACCGACCAGTGGATCACGGCGGGCATGCGCGCAGCGGCGGTGAGTTACCTGACCGTGTGGCACCGCGGCCCAGCGGCTTCCGAGGTTACATTGCCAGTGCCGCATCTGCGCGGCCGCGGCGTCACCGCCTCGGTGCTGTACCCTTCCCCGGTTCCCATCAGCTGGGATGACGTGGCCGGGGAGCTCGCCGTGTCGCTGCCGGAGTCCCCCGCGGCGTGCGTGCTGCGCCTAGAGCACGGAGGAACTGTTGTCGCAGATCTCCCATGACGAGACGGCGCGGACCTGGCTGCTGCGGATGCGCTCGAGCGCGTATGCATTCGGGCTGACCGAGGACGGCACCGCGCTGCGGCACCTGCACTGGGGAGCGCACCTGCCGACCTCGGCTCTCGGCGACATGCTTGCTACCGCTCAGGCCGGCCTCGGGGTCTGGGCGGAGCGGCTGACCATGTCCCTTGACCGGTCAGACGAGTACGTGCCCTGGGGCGGCCTCCGGTTCGACGAGCCATCGCTGAAGGCCGACTTCGCCGACGGCACCAGGGGCATCGAGTGGGCATACGCCGGCCAGCGCATTGGCCGGGACGGGGCCGTTTCCACCCTGGAGATCGACTTCGCGGACACCAGCTACGACCTGCTGGTCACGCTGTACTACCGCGTCTACGACGACTTCGACGTGCTGGAACGGTGGGCTTCGCTGCGCCACACCGGTCCGGCGGGCGCCGCGCCTGTCGTGATCAGGCAGGCTCACTCGGCGAACTGGTGGATGCCGGCCCGCGCCAGCTGGCGGCTGCGCTACCTGCACGGCGGCTGGGGCGCGGAAACCCAGCTGACCTCGACCACGCTCGGCCCCGGCAAGGTGGTACTGGAAAGCAGGCGCGGCACCACCAGCCACCAGCTCAACCCGTGGTTCACCCTCGACCCGGACGGCACCGCGGTCGAGGAGACGGGTGAGGTGTGGAGCGGCGAGCTGGGCTGGAGCGGGTCGTGGAAGATCGTCTTCGAGCAGACACCGGACGGGCGGGTGCACGCCAGCGGCGGGGTCAACGACTTCGACTGGGCGCATCACCTGACGCCCGGTGCGGACCTGGTGCTGCCTTCCTTCGCAGCGCTGTACACCAGCGGCGGTTTCGGCGCGGCCAGCCGTGAATGGCACGCCTGGCAGCGTTCCCACGTGCTGCCTGCGGCCGGGCGGTTGCGGCCGGTCTTGTACAACTCCTGGGAGGCCACCTCGTTCGCGGTCAGCGTGGCGGGACAGTCACACCTGGCCGGGCTCGCCGCACAGCTCGGCGTCGAGTGCTTCGTGGTCGACGACGGCTGGTTCACCGGCCGGACCAGCGACCGGGCCGGCCTCGGTGACTGGAGCGTCGACCGGGCGAAGTTCCCCGATGGCCTGGGCCCGCTGATCTCCACCGTCAACGAGCTCGGCATGCGATTCGGCCTGTGGGTGGAACCGGAGATGGTCAACCCGGACAGCTCGCTGTACCGAGAGCATCCGGACTGGGTGTACCACTTCGCTGGGCGAGCGCGGACGCTGCGGCGCAACCAGCTCGTGCTGAACCTCGCCCGCCCCGACGTCGCGGCGTGGGTATTCGCCGCGATGGACCGGCTGCTCAGCGAGAACAACATCGGGTTCGTCAAGTGGGACATGAACCGGCCATTCGCCGAGCCCGGCTGGCCAGGAGAACCCAACGCAGAACGACTGTGGGTTGATCATGTACGCAACTTGTACGGCATTCTCGATGACCTGCGCACCGCTCATCCGGACGTGGAATTCGAGTCGTGCTGCGGTGGCGGCGGACGCGTCGACCTGGGCATCCTGCGCCGGGCGGAGCAGGTATGGACCTCGGACAACACCGATGCCTGGGACCGGGTACGCATCCAGGAAGGGTTCGGCCAGGCGTACACCCCGCAGGCCATGGCGGCGTGGGTCACCGACAGCCCCAACTTCCTGACCGGCCGGGAACTGCCGCTGAGCTTCCGGTTCCATGTCGCGATGGCCGGCGCACTCGGCATCGGCGGTGACCTGCCCCGGTGGAGCGCGGAGGAAATGGCGTCGGCGGCCGGGCTGGTGTCGGTCTACAAGGAGATCCGGCCGGTGGTGCAGCAGGGGCGGCTGTTCCGGGTCGCGTCCGTCGCTACGGACGGGATCGGGGCACATTGCTATGTCGCGCCGGACGGCTCGTCCGCCGTGGTGCTGGCCTGGTGGGGGCCTGAGCAATGCGGCGGCGGGGCAGCACGGTCGGGCGGGGCGGCACGGTCGGTGCGCCTGGCCGGCCTGGACCCGGAGGCGGCCTACCTGGACGCTGTCAGCAGGCAGAGGTATCCCGGTGCGGTGCTGCTGCGGGACGGGCTGCGGCTTACAGCAGCGGATGCCGGTTCCGGGTTCGGCAGCGCACTGGTGCGACTCGTCCGAATCCAACCTGGCGTTCACTAGGCAGTACCTTGTCGGATTCGGGAGTGTCGGCTTCTTCAGCGGCGGTGTAGTCGACCGCGTCCGCGGGCAGGTCGCCGGGGGTCGGCAGTCCCGCCGGTGAGTGCATCCAGGCCGAGGATAAGCCGCATCGTGGTCGGCTTGCCCGCGCCGTTGCGCGTCCTATGCCACCTGACCAGGCGAAACCGGCAACTGTGCCACCCGGTAGGCGACAGGCGGGTAGCTACTGCCCGCCTGGTCTGGGTTGGTGCGGGCCACCTGGCTGTGGCTGCCTTCTGCTTCCGTAGACGGCGTCGGCACCCCGGACTGTGTGATTGCGCGGCTCAATAGCCTGGCCTGCACGTGCCGCTACCGACGCTTTGCCAGCACCCTTACGGGCACCGGCGCACGGTTCGGGGTCGTCGTGGTTCGCTAGACCTTCGATGCAGAGCTCCGATCCGGCCGCGCAGCTGTCTTCCTGCTAGGGATGCCGCCTGGAAGTAAATGGGTCGGCTGGCTGGTGCGTTTGCAGGGTATGGGACACGAGCAGGAGGAGTTCGCGGAGTTCTACCGGGCCAGCAGGGATTGCTGCCTGAGAGCGGTGACCGCTGTCGCCGGTAACCGCGAACTGGCTGAGGAACAGGTCGCCGAGGCCTTTACCCGGGCGTGGATGTCCTGGGGCAAGGTGCGTCGGCATGCGGCCCCGCAGGCGTGGGTGGTGCGGACCGCGCTGAACCTGGGGGTGTCATGGTGGCGGCGGCGGCACCGGGAGGTGCCCCTGGCCGATCATGATGCCGCCGTTCCGGCCGGCCCGGGCGACGGTGTGGACCCGGCGCTGATGGCGGCGCTGCGGCGGCTGCCGGCCCGCCAGCGCGAGGTGCTCGCGCTGAGGATCCTCCTCGATCTGGACACCGAGACCACCGCGAAGGTCATCGGGATCGCGCCGGGGACGGTGATGGTGCACCTGTCCCGCGCTATCGCGGCGCTGCGACGGGATCTCCCAGCCGCACATACGGACACGAACGCAACGGAGGGCATCCGATGAACGAGCACGACGACGTCATGTGCCAGGTGCGCGAGTCTTTCTCCGGGCTGCACATGGATACGCCGGTGGAGAAGGTCTTTGCCAGAAGCAGCGTCCGCCGGCGACGCCGCCGGCTATCGGGGCTGACTGCGGCGGCCGCCGCAGCGGCGGGGGTAGCGGCGGCCATGACGCTGACGCTCGGCGGCCCCCCGCCGACCCTCGGCGGGCCCGCGTCGGCCCGTCCCGTCAGCCCACCGCCACCGAGCCCGGGTTCGGTTAGGCTCGCCGCGTTCTCGGTGACCAGCGGTCCCGGCCACAGCACCACGCTAATCCTGTACAAGGGCCCGAAGTACCGGCAGCTGGACCCCAGCGCGCTGCGCCAGGCTCTGGCACAGCACGGCATACCAGCCTTGGTCAGCGTCGGCGCATTCTGCCGTTCCACGCCTGCGCCGGCCAGTTTCGGCCAGGTCGTGCACCCGCTGAATCTGGCTGGCGGGTCGGCAATGGTGATCAACGGCCAGGCGATGCCGTCCGGGACGCGGCTGAGCATCGGCTACTTCTCGGGACATGTCAGGATGGCGCTCATCGAGGACGGCGTCCCCCTCTCGTGCAGCAGCACTTTCCATCAGCCCGCGGTGCACATCACCCCTTCGGGGACCACGATCCGAGGGGGGCAATGACATCAGCGGTGACCAGCGCGGCTAGACCAGGCTCCCCAAAGATGTATCCGGTGTCCGCCGCATGGCCGGTGTCGAACGCGTTCAGCACCGCCGAACCCGGCTTCGGCGTCGGCCACGATCGGCGCGAGCTGCACGAGGCCGGCACGACCATCGTGGTGATCACCCACGACCAGCACATCGGCGCGGCCATGCCGCGGTCGGCCCCATCCCCCCGGTCACCGCCAGTCCCACAACAACACGACTAAATGACCGCGCCACCACAGGCACAACACCAGATACGAATCAGCTGTCAACCACTTACATGCTCAAAACCAACCCCTCTGGACCTGCAGGAGAGAACGACATGATGCGACGACGCTGGTCATTCCTAGCCGTCTCCGCTGCGGCCCTGGGCCTGCTGGCGGCGGGCGCCCCGGGCTCCGTGCTCGCCGAACCGGTCGGGAACGACTGCCTGGCCGCCAGTCCTCCCGGCTGCTACACGCCTCAGCAGTTCCGGACCGCCTACAACATCCAGCCGCTGCTCGACCGCGGCATCGACGGCCGCGGCGAGACCGTGAGCATGATTGTTTACGCCGCGAGTCCGACGGCCTCGCCTCCGCAGGTCACCGACATCCGCCAGGACCTGGCCACCTTCGATGGGCTGTTCCACCTGCCTCCGGCACACATCAGCGTCGTGACTACGCTGGCCGGCGCCAGCGCGCCGTGGATGGCGGGCACCGAGGAGGTCATGGACACCGAGATGGTGCACGCTGTCGCCCCCGGGGCCGCGCTGCGCGTGGTCCTGATGCCTGCCAGCCCCCAGGACACCCCCGCCAGCGATACGGCCGCCATGCTCGCGGCCCTGCCGCTCGCGATTCGTGATAGCGCCGTGGTCTCGTTCAGCGGGGCCCTTGGTGAGCACTTCTTCTCGCCGGCCCAGGTTGCCGAGATGCGGGGCATCCTGCGGGATGCCGCGGCCCGGCGCGTGACGGTGGTCGCCGCCAGCGGCGACTCGGGGGCGGTGAGCGACGTCTACGACTTCGGGACCGCGCCGGTCAAGGAGGTCAGCCTGCCCGCCTCCGACCCGTTCGTGCTGGCCGTCGGCGGCACCACACTCACCGCCGGCCCGCATACCGGCTCCTACATCGGGGAGACGGCCTGGAACCAGGCGCTGCCGCAACAAGGTGGCAACTTCGCCTCGGGCGGCGGGTTCAGCAGCATCTTCGCCCGCCCCGCCTACCAGGACGGGGTCCCCGGTACCGAGGCCACACGGGGCGTGCCCGACGTGGCCGGCGACGCCGGCACGGGCATGGCGCTGGCGATCGAGGCCGGCGGCGGGAGCTACGAGCTGCGTTCAGCCGGCGGCACCAGCGCCGCGACCCCGCTCTGGGGCGGGCTGGTGGCCCTCGCGGACCAGCTCGCCGGCCACGACCTGGGCTTCGTCAACCTGGTCCTCTACCGGATCGCACGCAGCCCTCTGTACGGCCAGGCGTTCCACGATGTCACCACGGGGAACAACACAGTGGTCGTGAACGGCGTAACGTACACCGGCTACCAGGCGGGACCCGGCTGGGACCCGGTCACCGGCCTGGGCTCGCCCAATGCCGCCGTGCTGGTCCCCCTCCTCGGTCGTGCCGCCGACGCGACCGGCTGACCAGCTAGCAGACCCCGGGACCCCTGCGGCTCCTGGGAGCAGAGAAAGCGGGCCGCCCAGCCTGCGCGGCCTGCTGACTACTAAACACTGGCCACGTTTGGCCTGCGTGCCATCGGTGGAGCGGGCGTGCCGGCTCAACCGGGGCTAGCCGGGCGGGCCGGTTCAGGGAGCAGAGACCGCCCGGCGCGGTGTGGGTGATCGGTCAGCAGCCGGGCGGCGCTGTCGGCGAACCACTGCTGGAATCGCTGCCGGCTCCATCCGCGGTCGATTCTCAGCCGGGTGAATACGGCGGGGTCCATGAGCAGCCACGTGACATCGACGGCGTGGGAGCGATCGATGCCAGCTCGTAGCGGCGCCCGCGCTACGAGCCCGTCGACTATCCAGCCAGCCATTGCGGCCCGGTTGTCGCGTAGCTGCCCGGCGAGGGGCTGAGTCCGCCTGGCGCTGGCAATGAATGTCTCAATTCCGTTACGGGCTTGTCGGCACCGGTACGCATCCTGTGCCGCCTGACCAGCGGAGACCAGCCACCGTGCCCCCGGTAGGTGACAGGCGGGTGACTGCCGCCTGGCCGGGCAGGAGACTGGCGGGAGGGGTAACCACGCCGACGTGGTCGAACTTCCGAAATGTCGCGATGAGGCACGCCTGCCCGCCAACTCCGGCTTACGGAACTGGCCCATCTGCACAGGGACAGCGACGCGCCGAGCCGGCACTGAGGCATTAAATCCGCGTTCCTGCGCGTCTGCAGTGCCTGGCCCAGTGCCGATCTTGCCGTCCGGAATGGCGTGATCTGCCGGTGTGCCGACGACCTCGGTACGGCCAACTGCGCGATCGTCCGCATGTGGTCAGGGCCAGTCCCACTAGGTAAGACCGGCCCATCTCCAGCATGTCGGCACAGGCGCCGCGAGTGGCACCGGCAGACAAGCACGAGCCCGCTAAGTCTCACATCAGAGGTCAGCTCTGGGGCGCGTCAGCAAGACGGTCATCCTGACCTGTGGAAACGCGTTCCCGGATGCCGTCTTTGACAGTTTGTGGACACCCTGGCCGCATACGTGCCGCGGCGGACAGCCGCCGACCCGCAATGAGGCACGATGGGCTCAGGACCCGGACGAGGTGGGGTGACGCGAGATGTCTGACTGGGCGGGCGATGGCGACGGATCCGATGCACTCGATGAGCTGGCCAGGTGGCTACGAGACGCGGTGGCCAGGACCGGCCTGACCCACGAGGCGCTCGCCGGGCGGCTGTACCGGGACCGGACCGCTATATCACAGGCGATGCTAGGCGTGATGCTGCCGCCGCTGCCTCTGACGGAGGCGATCGCGGAGGGATGCGATGCTGACACGATGACGGCCAGGCGGCTGTGGGCGGCCGCCCGTGAGGCAGCGGCCGTGCGGGCACGACGTGCTGGTGAGGGGCGGCCTCCCGTGGGCCTCGCCAACCACAGCGGGCTCTGCCAGGCGCTGAGGGCGATCGTCGCTCACCGCCGGCTCTCGCTGCGCCAGCTAGTCGACCTCGACGACACGGCGGTGCTCACCCGGTCGATGACAAGCTATGTGCTGCGTGGTCAGCGATGCGTCACCTACCAGGTCGCGATCCTCGATGTCTGCCAGGTCTCCCATGAGGCCAGGGCAGCCTGGCACGCCGAATGGTGGCGGCTCGCCGCCCCGGAGATCGCGGCCCGCCGGGGGGCACGACTCGAAGGCCTGCGCGCCAGCCAGGGCGGCAGGCTCTACTCGCAGGGGCGATCCCGGTGAGCAGCAGCACTAGCCGCCTGCGCACGACGGGGACCCGGGCAATCGCCCGGACCGCAGCCGTCAGCTGCGGTGGCTCCCTGGGGATGAGCGTCGGCATCACACATCCGCTCTACGGAGTCCTCACCATCACGCTGGCGCTGCTCGCAAGCATCGCGATCCTAGTGCTCGCGGTCTGCCTCCCAGACAAGCACAGTGAGCGGCTATACCGCTGGGGCCGCCTCATCCTCGGCCGCGAGGAGCCACCGAGCCCGCCGGGAGCCTGCGAGGCCACAAGGAACTAGGCGATGCGTCCAGTCGGTTGCCCTACCTGGGGCTACACGCCGTGGTCCTGACGGGCATTCTGTGGATCTGCGAGCTGATATGCCAGGCCCGGACATCGTGAGCTAGCGACAGCGAGCAAGGTGGTACCATATCTTGTACTGCTATCGGAAGGCTGGCCGTCATGTCGATCACCGCGAGCGAGGCGCGCAAGGAACTCTTCCCGCTGATCAAGAAGGTCAACGAGGACCACGACGCCATTGAGATCGTCTCCAGGCACGGCAACGCCGTCCTGGTCTCCGCCGAGGACTACAGCGCCCTGCGTGAGGGTGCCTACCTGCTGCGCTCGCCAGCCAACGCCCGCCGGCTGCTCACGGCCTACGAGAACGCCCTGAATGGCATCCACCTAACCGAGCATGCCTTGATCGACCCCAGCACGGCGGACGCCCGGTAGCGCCTGGTGAGGTTGGTATTCGAGGATCAGGGCTGGGAGGACTACACGTCCTGGCTCAAGACCGACCGTAAGATGCTCGCGCGGATCAACAAGCTGATCGAGGACGTCCGGCGTGATCCGTTCACCGGCATCGGCAAGCCCGAGCCGCTCAAGTACCACCTGCCGGGGGCCTGGTCACGGCGCATTGACGACGAGCACCGTCTCGTCTACGTCGTCACTGAAGCAGAGATCATGATCCTCGCAGCCCGCTACCACTACTGACCGCACCCCGCGGCCAGCGCGCGTAGCCGGTCGTTCTGGGCAGTGCCGCCATTACGCGAGGGCTGATACTGCGTACGCCGAATCAGCAGCGCGGTCCTGAGCGTGGGGCGGCCAGTCTCTGTATCACGCTACGTCATGTTCCTTTCAAACAGCAGCAGCTGGGCGGCGTCCGATGACGGCACAGCCTCTGCAGGCAGGCATGCCGGGCAGTCTCCGGGGAGCAGCGCGCCGCGGCGCTGGCCGAGGCCAATTCCCTGGCGATCAAACGGCCGCGCCCCGGTGCAATGGATGTCACAATCCCGTTACGGGCTTCCCGGTACCGTTGCGTGTCCTATGCCACCTGACCAGGGGAAACCGACAATCGTGCCACCCGATTGTGTCAGGTGGCCTCAGCGCGGCGCCGGACTGGGTCGGTCGAGGGTGGCCGCGATGCGGCAGCGGTCCGCGGTGGGATGCGACAGGCCGATGGTGGCGGGCCGGAATTCGTTGACCGGATACTCCTGCCACCAGGCGCGGAACTCCGGGCTGGCTGCACCGAGAGCGGTGACGACGGCGGTCAGGCGCTGGTCGCCGGGGCGCCGGCCGGCGACGGCGCGGAACTGGCTGAGAATGGCGCGGGCGGCGGGTTCCCAGTCCCGCATCATGGCGCGGTTGCGGTGGTCGGTGAACATCCACCACAACAGGTTTCGCCGGTCCTGCGGTAGTTCGGCCGGATCGGTGCGGATGCGAGCGTATGCGAGGTTCCAGGCGACGAAGTCGAAGTGGCCGTCGTATACGGAAGCGACGTTCGGCATCAGCGAGTCCACCAGTCGCTGGGCGCGGCCGGCGGCCGGCGTGGGCAGGTGCTCCGTCGGATCGGCCAGCCCCGCCAGTCGGCGCAGGTAACGATGTTGCCCGGGCTCCAGCAGCAGCGCCCGAGCCAACGCGTCGATCACTTGGGGGCTGGCGGCGATCCTGCGGCCTTGTTCCAGCCAGGTGTACCAGGTCAGGCTCATGCCGGCCAGTTCGGCGACTTCCTCGCGGCGCAGGCCGGGGGTCCGGCGCCGGCCGGGCTCCATATCCTCGGGCAGGCCGACGTCCTGCGGGGTCACCTGGGCGCGCCGGGCCCGTAGGAACGCGGCCAGTTCCGCGCGCTGGCTATCGCTCATCGGATTCCCGTGCCGGCTAGCAGTATTGGTACCAGGACCATGATGCCCCCGTGTCCTTACCGTTCCAGTAGCGGGAAACCGGTTACGAGGAAGGGTAAGACAATGGCAACCATAAAAGGGCCGGTCCTGGTCATCGGCGCGACCGGGCAACAGGGACGCGCCACCATCGGGCACTTGCTGCAGCGAGGCTGGGAGGTACGGGCTTTCGTTCGCGACCTGGAGTCACCGGCCGCGACGAAGCTGCGCGACGCAGGCGCAAACCTCATCGAGGGCAATCTCGACCAGCCTGCTTCGGTCCGGGCAGCGATGACAGGCGCCTACGGCGTCTTCATGATGCTGACGCCGATGTCTGGCGTGCACATCACCACCCAGGGTATCGCGGCGGAGATCCGCTGGGGCACGACCGTCGTCGACCTCGCCGCGGAGCTGAACGTGGCGCACCTTGTCTACAGCTCGCTGCGCGGCGCAGGGCAGAACGCGGGCGTGGACTACTACGCGGCCAAGGAGGCGGTCGAAGCGCGCATCCACGAGACCGGTATCCCGGCGACAATCCTGCGGCCGACGTTCTTCATGGACAACCTGCAAGCCTTCAACCGTCCGGTGCTCGACGACAACGGCGAGCTGGTCGTGAACCTCGCGGTGCGCAGCGACATTTCGGTCTCGCTGGTCTCGACGGCCGACATCGGCGCGTTCGCGGCTATCGCCTTCGACCGGCCCGCGGCCTTCATCGGGCGGACCGTCGAGCTCGCGGGTGACTACCTTACGCCGCCGGAGATCGCCGAGATCATCGGTCGGCACGCGGGCCTGCCCGCACGCAACCACCATGTTCCGGTCGCGCAGGTGGAGGCCTTCGACGAGCACGTCGGGCAGATGTTCGCGCATTTCAACGACGATCCCGACGGTCCGCTGGACATCGCGTCGTTGCGCGCAGAGCACCCGGGCCTGATGGATCTCGCGACCTGGTTGCGCAGCGTCCAATGGCAGCCGTGAAACCGCTTCGCCCCTATTTCTTCAGCATGGTCAAGATGCCGCCTTGCCAAGGTCGCTTTGACCGTGCATAGCTTGCCTGGACCTGCCCACCGGATACGAGATGACAAGCCCCGGACCAGCCACAGCCGCAATATGCAAGCCTGCTCAGGCAGAACTGACGGGAGGGGCAAGCTAGGCCGTGGCATTGCGCGCGTCTGCCGTCGGGGGCTGCCGGGCTTGCGCTGGATGCATGAGCGCGACGCGTGAGGAGCTGTACGTGTCTCGCCCCGCTGGTCGATCTGCGCGTTCCTGCGCGCAGTTTGCCGGTGGGCCGGATCGCGGCGCTCGCCGCGCTCGCCCTCACTGCGTGCCCAGCGACCTTGGCCGATGGTGCCTGCACGTGCGCGTCGTACAACCGCTGCGGCACAGCGGCTCCGGCATTTCCGCGGAATACGAAGTCGAGGGCCGCCTTCTTTGGCGGCCCCGCCTCCGATGACCTATACTCGTACAAGATTCCTGTACGAGTCGGAGCGAGGCCGAGATGACCGCTGTCAGCATCAGCAATGCCCGCGAGAATCTGTTCCCGTTGGTACGGCAGGTCAACGACGACCACATCGTTGTCGAGATCGTGGCACGCAATGGCGGCAACGCCATCCTGATGTCCGCCGAGGACTATGAGTCGCTGCAGGAGACGCTCTACCTGTTCTCCACCCGAGCCAATGCCGTCCACATCCTGCGCGGGCTGGCTGAGGCGCACGAAGGAACCGCCGAGCCGATCGGGCTGGAGACGCTGGCCGCCCGGTTCAACGTGCAGGCAGGCGAGTGAAACTGTCGGTCACCTCCGGCGCCCTTGAGGATCTCGAGGCCTGGTCGACGACCAACCCCAAGGTGCTCTCCAAGATCATCAGGCTGATCGCGGAGATAACACGGTCACCGCGAACCGGCACCGGCACCGGCACCGGCAAGCCAGAACGCCTCAAACACCTGGGCGGTGAGGTCTGGTCACGGCGGATAACTGAGAAGGACCGGCTCGTGTACGACATCCAGCCCGACGTGATCACCATCATCGCCTGCCGCTTCCACTACGACGATCACTGACCCGAACCTGGCCAGCCCTGATCACGAGCCAGAACCGGATGTTCTGCCGTCAGGCACAGAGGTCTGACGGCGATGACAGCCCGTCCGTAATCGATATGCGCGGTCCTGAGCGTTGGGCAGCCGATTCCCTCTCACGCTACGTCATGTCCGTCTCTGATAGCAGCAGCTAGGCGGCGACGGATGACGGCAGGTCCTGCGGGCCAGGCATGCCAGACAGTCTCTGGGTAGCGGCACATCGCGACGCTGGCCGAGGCCAATCTCCTGCCAGCCTAGCGACCGCGCCCCCGACAGCAATGAATGTCACAATCCCGTTACGGGCTTGCCGGCACCGTTGCGCATCCTGTGCCGCCTGACCAGGGGAAACCCGCAACCATCCCACCCGGTAGGCGCCAGGCGGGTGACTTCCTCCGCCTGGCCGGGCAGAAACTGACGGGAGAGGGGCAGCCAGGCCGGGGCATTTCGCGCGTCCGCCATCGGGGCTGCCGGGCCTCCACTAGAGGCATTGAGCGCGATGCGTGAGGAACCCGGGCTCTCCGCGTCCGGAGTTTCGTCACGCGGCCGCCCATCCCGCGATCCGCCCCGCTGTCACTGAACGCTATGGGCCTGATGCCGTGGCAGCCCTGCGTCTCGGCGACCTGGATGTCGTGCTCACCGAATACGACGCCGCGAGCCCCCCGCCCGCCGAGCCAGGCCTCGGCCTGCGCCAGCTGGCCTTCGACCCCTACCTCCTGGTCACCCCGCCAGACTGGCAGATCACAGTCCGCAGCCTGCGCGACCTGGCCGGACGGCCGTGGGTCGCCGGACCTCCCGGCACTGCCTGCGACAACGCGCTACAGCGGCTCGCGGCCGAGGCCGGCATCGCCATCCCGGCTGGCGACGTCTGCGTGGAGTTTCCCTCCGTCCTGGCCCTGGTCACCGCCGGGCGCGGCGCGGCCATCGTTCCCCAACTGGCACTTGGGCAGGCCTCTGTGACTGTCTGTGCCCTGCCGCCGCTCGGCGGACGGCACATCGCCGCCTGGTACCCGGCCGGACCCGCCGAGCCCGGGCCGGCCACCGCTACCGTCCTCGACATCCTCGCCCAGGCATCACGGCAAGTACCCTGACCCCCAGGGGCATCCCCGGAAAAGAAGTGCGAAGTCCAAGGTTCGCCTCCGGCAGCTGACTTGCCGGCACCATCTGACGTGACGCCAGCATGTCCCTGCCGGCCACCGGTCCCTGGACGCTGAGCCCGTCACGGTGCCGCTGTTCAGCCTTGCCCGTAGCTAACCATCCGCATCCAAAGGAAGTGTCGATTTCCGAGGTTCGGTTTACCGACGCCGTAGACATTCTTGGTCGGCCAGCATCGCCGCGGCGGGGCTCACCCCTAGGCGCCGCTGCAGTTCAGCCCGCGTGACGGGCGGGTTCGGCGGCAGGCACGACCACCCGCCCCGGCACCCAGGGGCAGTACCAGCACCCCATACCCCCACGACGCCCCCGCATCGTCAAGATCACCGACAACGAAGAACGGCCTAGAGAACTGCGCCTAGCCTGCGTGGGCGGTGCGGAGGGCGGTGAGGAACGTCTCGACTGACTGGGCGCCGGAGACGCCGTACTTGCGGTCGATGACGAAGAACGGCACGCCGTTCGCGCCGAGCGCGCGAGCCTCCTCCATGTCCTCGCGAACCGCATCGCCGTATTCGCCGCTGACGAGGGTCTGCCGGGTCTTCTCGGGGTCGACGCCGACGTCCTGCATGAGCGCGACGAGGGTGTCGGTGCTAGCCAGATCGGCGCCCTCGGTGAAGTGAGCGCGGAGCATCCTTTCCTTGGCCGCGTCGCCGACGCCTAGCTCGGCGGCCAGGTGCAGCAGGCGGTGCGCGTCGAAGGTGTTCACGGTGAGGGTCTTGCTGAAGTCCATGTCCAGGCCGTCGCCCTTGGCCACGTCGGCGACGTGGTCGGTCATCTGGGCCGCCTGCGGGCCGAACCGGCCGGCCAGGTACTCAAGCGTCGGCACGGCCTTGCCCTGCTGAGCCTCGGGATTCAGCTGGAAGCTGCGCCAGAAGATCTCCACCTCGTCGGCGTGCTCAAACTGGCCGAGGGCACTCTCCAGGCGGCGCTTGCCGATGTAGCACCACGGGCATACCACGTCGGACCAGATCTCGACCTTCACTTGTCCGCTCCTTCCGCCTGCGGTACCACGCATACTCCATCGACGCATACAGCCGCGTCCGCATCGCCTAGCTGGCGTAGCGGCTGTACCTTTACTGGCGTCTCGCCCGGTTTGTCGGTCTGCATGTGAATCCCTTTCCTTACTGCTCTGCTAACCGGGGCGCAAACGGGCTTGTTCCTGCGGGGCGGTAGGTTCTGGTTTGTGAAGTCCGTGAAAGCAGCGCTGGGGCAGGCCGCGCCGATGGGCGTGATCGGGGCGCTAGCCGGGGGGGCGCTGACCTGGGGCGGAGGCCGGCCACGGCGGTCCGCCATGCTTGGGGCGCTGGCGGGAGCCATCGGCGTCGCCGGGGTGGACATGGTGGCGCGGGCACGGCAGCAGCCGGGCGAGATTCCGGCGCTCTGGTCGCGGATCGTGGCCAGCGGGGCGATAGCGGCGCCCGCCGGGTGGGCGGCACAGCGGCTCACCGGGGCGGGACCGCTGGCGGTCGCCGCTACCGCCGGAGCGGCGGCCGGGGCGCTCGGGCTGCGGCCGCAGAAGGTCCTGCTCGGGCCGGCGGTCGGGGCTGCCGTCGGGCTCGGGCTGTCGGGCGGCCGCTCGGTTGATCGCTCGGCCGGTCGCTCGGCTCGTCGGGGTGCGCGAGGCGGGGCGCTTGCGGCGGCGGCCGCCGTGGTGGGGTACCGGGTGACGGCCGCCCTCTTGTTCCGCGATCCGCAGCTTTCCCTGCTGGCGGAGCGAGTGCGGCCAGTCGATGTGCCTTTTGTGGTGCCGCTGGCCAGCCAGACCCGGTATGTCGGCACCGACTATGTCCGCTCGCTGGCCGCGGCGCTCGGCGGCGTGTACACGCCGGAAGTCGCGGACATTGGCATCGTCGCGTCACTGGACTCGCTCGCTGGCCCGTCGTTCGACCCGGCTGCCGTGGACCCGCTGGTGCGCGAGTTCTACGAGCACACCACCAGGTTCGCACTCGATATCGTGCCGCAGTGGCGGCTGTGGGTGCGGCCCGGCTACCTGCTGTACCGGTACCTGCTCGCCCGCCCGCTCGGTCAGGCGAACGTGCCGATGAGCCAGCGGGAAGCACTGCACGGGGTGCGCAGCCGGATCGACACCATCACCGGCACCGACGGAGCGGTGTCGGTGCGTGGCTGGATCCGGTCCGATGCCAGTACCGGCGCGCCGATCTACGTAGGGATCTACACCACCTACCGGCATGACGATCGCGGCTACGTGAGCGTCGGCTTCCCGCTGCCGCAGGCCAGCTTCACCGCGACGCTGGTGCCTTCCGGCCGGGCGGACGGCGGCATGGTCCTGGACAGCCGCAGTCCGCTTGACCAGCCTGGCCATTACTTGACGCTTATCGACCAGTCGACTGGTGAGCTGACCACCGCGGCTGTGCGCGGGTTCGCGGAACGGCTCGAGGTCTACACCGCCGCCGGCGGTGAGCTGCGCGCGGAGCACTCGTTCTGTGTGTTCGGCATTCCGTTCCTGGTGCTGCACTACACCATCCGCCGCAAGCCGCCGCGGTGATCCACCATCGTTCGGTCGTTATGGTCGTCAGAGCGACCATAACGACCGAACGATCTTCATGACTCGGGTGGGTCCGGGGGCTGGGGCGGGGAGATGCGCTGGAGGGCGGCTTCTATGCGGTCCAGGCGGCGGTGGAGTTCGGCCATATCCTGGTTGGACTGCTGCCCGACGAAGTAGCTTGCCACCGTCGCCGACAGCACGCCGACCAGCCCGATCCCAGTGAGCATCAGCACCACCGCGACGCCCCTGCCGCCGGCGGACACCGGGTACTTGTCGCCGTAGCCGACCGTGGTGACGGTGACGATTGCCCACCACAGCGCATCACCGTAGTTGTGAATGTTCGCCCCCGGCACGTGCCGCTCGAAGGCGAGCTCCACCGCGGCGCCGACGACAACCAGCGCCAGCACCGCGAGCAGCACGAAATGCAGTCCGTGATGTGTCAGCAGGTCCCTGGCCCGCTTCAGTGCGCTGGCGAGAATCAGCCCGGCCCGCCCGAAGGTGATCAGGCGGAGCAGCCGCAGCACCCGCAATGGCCGCAGCACCGGAACGACGATGACCACTAGGTCGATGAGGTGACGCCGGACGAACCGCGACCGGGATGGCGCGAGGTACAGCTTGACTAGGTACTCGACCACGAACGCCGCCCACACCAGGTAGTCGATCCCGGTCAGCAGGTCGGCGGCTCCCGCCGAAACGTGCGAGACGAGCGGCACCACGAGCACGGGCAGCCACAGCACCGCGAGTACCGTCAGCGGCACCTCGACGGCGGCGGAAAACCGGTCATACGCATCCTGGGACCTCATGCTGACATAACACCGCATACCGGCCTGCCCCGTCGCAGCCGCCCCGGTTTTGTCGGAGGGTCGCGTTACTGTGACGTTCAGCACTCACTGAGGGGGTTGGCCCGAGATGACAGAAGACCTGGTCCTGCCGGTACCGGACACGCTGCCCGCCATGTACCTGGTACCCGCCCGCATGCCGGAGCCGCAGGCACTGCGGACGATCGTCGCGGCGGTCGAGGCACGGGTGGCCGAGCCGCTGCGCCGCCTCACCACCGGCCTGCTGGCCACCGGCGCGGTGATGGTCGCCAGGCGGCTGCCGGACGAGCTGCCGTTCCTGCACGCGCTGCGGCCGGCCGCTAACGATCTCCCGCCGGAGCAGGCGGCAGCGGCGAACGCGGCCCCGGAATATATCGCGTTCGCCGCACTGCTGCCGATCCGCCCCGGCCCGGTGCACGAGTGGGCAACCCGTGCCGCGGCGGGCGCCCTGGCCGCCACGCTCGGCCGTCCCGTGGTGGACGCGTTCTGCCAGCGGGCCTTCTGCGCCGAGGATGCCCTCGCCTCACTGCCCGGCGCACCGGAGCTCGCCGACGTAGGCGGCGGGTTCCGGCTGGCGGACTGGGTGATAGTCCACCGCGAAGGCCCGGTGCTGGCGACGCACGGCCTGGGCCGGTTCGGCCTGCCCGAGCTCAAGGTCAGCGACGTGCCCGCGGAGCTCCAGTCGCTGTGGCTGCTCGCGCTGAACGGTGTCGGCCACCGCCTGCTCGAGCTGCTGCGCTGCGAGCTCCGTCGCGGCGGCCAGACGCCATTTGTGCAGGTCCCGGCGGAGCTCGCGATCCGCCGGGCCGACATAGGCAACGCCTACGGCGTCGACATGGACGGCGGCGGCGCGCTCCCCGTCCGCCTCGCCCTCGACCCGGCCGTCACCGACCAGCGCACCAGTTACCTGACCCTGCACGCCCCCGACGACACCGCGCCGGCCGAGCACCGCGCGGCCCTGCACGCCGCCCTGCTGGAAACCCCGTTCAGCAAAACGGTACTCAGTAAAACGGCGCTGAGCAGAACGGCACGCTGAGCCCGCCTGCGCTAGCTCGCTGCCGCGCCTTCGGTAATCGTCTGCATGCCAGCAGTGGTGGCCACGTCCCCGTCGACGTCTTGGCTCGTTTCGCTGTTTGCGTACGCCGGGGCGATGAGGTCCAGCGTCCCGCCAATAAATGCTGGTCCAGCCGCGTAGCCGCCTTCCGTGTAGGTGCTGATGCTAGCCGTGGCAGTTACCTGAACCGTCTGAGGACTCCCGGTGCAGTGCACCCCGGCAGAACCACCGCCGTTCCCGCCCTGATCGGCCGCGGCAACCACTTCAGCTTGCTGGGCAAACCCCGACGCGCTCTCGGCGGGACAGGTAACGGAGAACGTCAGCACTACCTGGTCCGAGCCCAGGACGGCGCCTTCGAAGCTGGTATCTGAGTAGTAGGTGGTGGCGCTGACGAAGGTGATGCTGCTGGTGGGCTGGGCGTGTGCCGTGGCCGCGTTGAGACCCATGGCCAGCGCGGCGCCCCCGATGGCGACCACCGAGGCAACGATGCCGAGCTTGCGGATACTCCTCATGACCACTTCTTCTCCCCTGGATGACACGAGTTTGCTCTTGGCTCGTGCACTGACCTACTCTCATGATGGTTCGTGGCAATCTCGTCACAAGAGCGTCACGTCACATATCCGGGGGCACGGATGTACTTTGGCTACCTTGGGTCATTGCTAACCGAACCCTGTGCAGCTCTGGCGCCGCGGCAGCGCACCGTGCTCGCCGTCTTGCTCACCCGCGCAGGCCGACCCGTGGCGGTAGATGAGCTCGCCGAGTTCGTATGGGACGGCAGGCCGCCAGCGCGGGCCGCGGACACACTGCGTACCTACGTCATGCGGCTGCGGCACTCACTCGGCGATGCCGCCGGAGCGAGGATCGTGACCCGTGACCCCGGCTATCTCATCGAAGCCACCAAGGACGACGTCGACGCGCTGCGGTTCGCGCGCGCGTGCCGTGATGGCGCTGCGGCTTACAAGGCCGGGCAGTGGGCCGCCGCAAGCACCGCGCTGGCCGGCGGACTCGCATTGTGGCGCGGTGAGCCGCTCTCCGACGTCCCCTCCCAGCTGCTGCGCGACGCTGAAGTGCCCGCCCTGTACCGGCAGCGGCTGCTAGCCCGGCAATGGCGGATCGACGCCGACCTGCGGCTAGGAGGCGGCGAGGAACTGGTAGCCGAACTGCACGAGCTCACGGCTCTGGAACCGCTGCGGGAACAACTGGCCGTTCTGCTGATGACGGCGCTGGCGCGGGCCGGACAGGCCAGCGAGGCTCTCGCCGTTTACCAGCGCGCCAGGGAAGCCCTGGTGGGCCAGCTCGGCATCGAACCCGGGCCGGAGCTGCGGGAAGCCCAGCGGCTCATCCTGGCCGCCCAGGACCCGCAGGCGACAAGCCAGCGGCCCGTCACCTCGGTGCCGCCACGCAAGCCACAGCCGGTACCCCGCCAGCTTCCCGCTACGGCCGGGTACTTCGCCGGGCGGGCGGCCGAACTCAAGGAACTCGAGGCCGCCCTTCATCCCGCCCGAACGGTGACGATCTCGGCGATCGGCGGGATGGCGGGCATCGGCAAGACAACGCTAGCTCTGCACTGGGCGCATCGGGTCGCCGACCGGTTCCCCGACGGACAGCTGTACGTGAACCTGCGTGGCTTTGGCCCCGCCGAACCGATGGCGCCCGCCAGCGCGCTGCGCGGCTTCCTGGGCGCGCTGCTCGAGCCGGGCAAGCCGCTGCCGGCGGACCAGGATGCGCAGGAGGCGCTCTACCGGTCGCTAACGGCCGACCGCCGGCTCCTCATCGTGCTTGACAACGCACGCGACGAGCAGCAGGTCCGTCCGCTGCTGCCTGGCTCGGCCAGCTGCCTGACCCTGATCACTAGCCGCAGCCAGCTGGCCGGCCTGGTCACCACCAACGGCGCTATCCCGCTCACCCTGGACCTCCTCAGCAATGCCGAGGCACACGAGCTGCTCGGCGGCAGGCTCGGCCCGGAACGGCTAGCCAGGGAACCGGATGCTGTCAGCCAGTTCCTCACCACCTGTGCTGGCCTGCCGCTCGCCTTGTGCATCGCGGCCGCCCGAGCCGCCCTCGCCCCTGGGATGCCGCTGAGGATGCTTTCCGCGCAGCTCCGCCAGCCTGGGCTTGACACTCTCTCCGGCCCGGACCCGTACGCGGACCTGCGCAGCGTTTTCTCCTGGTCCTACCAGCGGCTCAGCCCCGAGGCCGCCCGGTTGTTCCGCTGCCTGCCGCTTTTCCCTGGACCAGACGTGAGCGTGACCGCGGCAGCGAGCATCGCCCCGGCCGACCGGATTCATGAGCTGCTGGCCGAGCTGACCAGTGCCCACCTGCTGGAGGAATACATACCGGGCAGGTTTCGCCTGCATGACCTGCTCGCCCGATACGCAGTGGTCTGCTCAGAGCGAGAGGACACCGAGGAAAGCCGACGTGCGGTCACTGATCAGGTGCTCAGCTGGTACACGGCCTCTGCTACCGCAGCAGCGTGTGTCGTGCAGCCCTTCCGCAGAGCAATGTCGGATGTGCCCGGGCAGGATCCGGTGCCTGACGAGCTGGCCACCAAACCGGGAGCCCTGCAATGGCTGGAAGCCGAGCGGCGAAATCTTGTTGCCGCAGCTGAGTCCGCGGAGCACCTTGGCTTCGACGCGGTCGCGGTCGCGCTGCCGTTGGCGCTGCTCAGCCTCTTCATGATGCGCAGGTATTACCACGACTGGCTGAGCACCAATCTGTCCGGGATCAAAGCCGCACGCCGTATCGGGGACCTCAACGGCGAGGCGCACCTGTGCAACGCCATTTCCATGGCGTACGTCGGAATCGGCCAGCCGGAAGCCGGCATCGGTGAACTTCACCAAGCTCTGGCCATCCGGCAGGCTCAGGGCGACCTGTACTGGCAGGCTCCAGTGCACAGGAACCTGGCGATTGCCTACTTCGAGACTGACCGCGTACAGGAAGCCATCTACGAGGGCGAGAAGGCCATCACGGTCGCCCAGGAGAGTGGCAACAGAATGGTCGAATGCCAAGCATGGAGCAATCTTGGCGAGATGCATCAGCGCATGGCGCAGCCGGAGAGAGCGCTGAGCTGTCTTCTCGCGGCGCTAGCGGTCGTTGAGCCGTTGCCGGACGTGGTCGTGCAGGCGAATCTGGCCGGCGTCTACCTGGAACTCGGCCGGATCGATGACTGCATTGCAGCCGCTACAGTCGCCATCGAGCACAACAAGCACAATGGCGACCGGACAGCGGAAGCCAACGCGCACCGTATTCTCGGCAACGCGCTCGACAGCATAGGTCGGCACGAGGAAGCGCGCGCACACTGGCATGCCTCGCTTGCCTCCTACAACGAACTCGACGATCCCCGGGCGGATGAGGTGGCGGCCAAGCTCGCCTAGCGCTGGAGATGGTGATCAATCATGCTGCTGCAGCAGCGGTACCGGAGTGCGCCGTGTCCTGAGTTCTGTATGACGCTACGCAGTACAATCGGCATGGTGGGCGCGCTGACGATCCGTACTGACCCTGAGGTTGAGCTGCTGCCCGCGAGAAGAAACGGGCGACCATGCGCGCGGGGGCCGAGGCGCTACCCGGTGGTCGTCCAGTCTGATGATGTGCTTCTTTCCACCTGGATCGTCGCTCCCGCATCTACAGGCCATCGCCAGGCGTCCTTTCGTCCAGAGATCGAAATCCTCGCGCTGGACTGAATTACAGCTAGGGGGGCGCGGTGACTGGTAGCAAGGCGGACCTGATCTTCGTCGGCGGGAAGGTGCGGACGCCGTCGCATGAGTCCGGCTTCGCGCAGGCGATGGCCGTGGGCGGCGGGATCATCGCGGCCATCGGGGATGACGACGAGATCCGGGAGCTGGCCGGGCCGCGGACGCGGGTGGTTGACCTGCGCGGGAGGCTGGCGCTGCCTGCGTTCGGCGATGCGCATGTGCACGCGATCAGCGGCGGGCTGGAGAGCCTGCGCTGCTACATGCTCGGGCTGAAGAAGCGGCAGGACTGCCTGGACACCATCGCCCGCTACTGCGAGGCACTCAACCGGGGGGAACCGTCCCCCCGGACCGCCGCGGCCCCCCAGGACCGGTGGGTGCTGGGCAGCGGCTGGTCGATGGAGGCGTTTGCCGGTGGCACGCCGACCGCGGCCGACCTGGACACGGTGACCGGCGGGCGGCCCGCGTTCCTGCCGAACCGGGACCACCACGGCGCCTGGGTGAACACCGCGGCGCTGCGGCTGGCCGGCGTTGACAAGGACACGCCCGACCCGGCGGACGGGCGGATCGAGCGTTACCCGGACGGGTCTCCGACTGGCACGCTGCACGACGGCGCGATGCGACTGGTCGCGGCGCACGTGCCCCCGGCATCGGCCAGCGAGCTGCGCGCCGGGCTGACGGCGGCGCTGAACTACCTGCACTCGAAGGGCATCGCCCACTACCAGGATGCCTGCGTCGGCAAGGCGAGTGAGATCGCCATCCTGGACACGTTCGGCACCTACCGGGACGCCGCCGCCGATGGGACGCTCACCGCGAGCGTGACCGGCGCACTGTGGTGGGACCGGCACCGGGGCATCAGCCAGGTCGAGGATCTGCTCAGCCGCAGGGAACAGGCAAGCACAGGCCAGTTCCGCGCCACGTCGGTCAAGCTGATGCTGGACGGCGTGTGCGAGACGTTCACCGCCGCGATGAACTCGCCCTATCTCGACAGGCATGGCCACGGGACAGATCACGCCGGGAACTTCTTCATCGATCCGGAGGAGCTCAAGGGGATTGTGCAGCGACTGGCCGCCGAGGACTTCCAGCTGCACTTTCACGCCCTCGGCGACGGAGCGGTCACGGCCGGCCTGGACGCTCTCGAGACGCTGAGCGCCAGCCAGCGAATCCGGGGGCGGCACCACCTGGCGCACCTGCAGTTCATCCGGCCGCAGGACCTGGACCGGTTCGCCGCGCTCGACGCGGTGGCGAACTTCCAGCCGCTGTGGGCGTGCGCGGATCCGCAGATGATCCAGCTGACCCTGCCCTACGTCGGTGCCGAGCGTGCGCAATGGCAGTACCAGATCGGCGGGCTCGCCCGCCGGGGCACCCGGCTCGCGTTCGGCAGCGACTGGCCGGTATCAAACGGGGATCCGCTGCAGGAGATGCACGTCGCGGTCAACCGGGTCCTGTCCCGTGTGCTGGGCCGGGCGGGCACCCCCGAGTGCGAGGAACCGTTCCTGCCCGGCCAGGCGGTGACCGTTGACACCGCCATCCGGGCCTTCACCGAAGGCGTCGCCTACGTCAACCACGAGGAAACGGTCACCGGGCGGCTGCTGCCCGGCATGCGCGCCGACGTGGTGGTGCTGGACCAGGACCTCTACTCCATCCCGCCCGCGGACATCGGCGACACCTCCACGGTCCTCACCGTCGCCGGCGGCCAGATCGTGTACGGCACCGACTAACAGCACTTTTGTCCCCTATGCGCCCGCGTCTTGACGGAACATCCGCGCTTGACGGAAGAAAAAGAGTCAGAAATGACCCCTTTCTTTCCGCCGGACACCGAATTTCCGTTCAAATCCGCCCGTGCGGGGCCGGGGGTACGGCGCGGGGCTGGGGGTACGGCGCGGGGCCGGGGGTACGGCGCGGGGCTGGGGGTACGGCGCGGGGCTGGGGGTACGGCGCGGGGCTGGGGGTACGGCGCAGGGCTGGGGCGTACCGGCCGGGCTTGGCCGCGGTACGGGCTTGGGGCGGGGGGTGCTTGTGGGCTTGTGGAATACTGGTTTGGGTGACTTTTAGTGATTTCCGGCAGGCGGCTAATCAGGGGTCGCGGCCGGACTTGTATGAGATCGAGAACCGGGCCCTCGATCCGGACGGGCTGGTGCTGGACGCGATGCGGCGGCTGGCGCCGTGGGCGGGGAAGACACTGGTCGACCTCGGGTGCGGCAGCGGGTTCTGGCTGCCCGGGTACGCGGACGAGGCGGCCGAGGTTATCGGGGTGGAACCAGATCCCGAGCTGGTGCCGCTGGCGGCAGCGCGGGATCCGCGGGTGCGGGTGCTGCCGGGATCCGCGGAGCACATTCCGCTGGCGGACGCGACCGTGGACGTGGTGCACGCGCGGTTCGCGTACTTCTGGCCGCCGCGCTGCGAGGCCGGGCGCATCGAGGTGCTCCGGGTGCTCAAGCCGGGCGGCAGCCTCGTCGTCGCGGACAACGATCAGCGGGCCGGAGAGTTCGCCGGGCTGCTGCGGCGGGCTGGCTACTTTTCCGAGCCCGGTCTCGTGGACACCTGGTGGGCGGAACGCGGTGCGACCCGGACCGAGGTGATGAGCGAGTGGCGGTTCGGCTCGCGTGGTGACTTCGAGGACGTGCTCCAGCTGGAGTTTCCCGGGGAGGTCGCGGATGGCTGGCTGGCCTCCCATCCCGATGTGATGTCATTGACGTACGGGTATGTCCTTTTCGCCACGACGGGGTGATGTAGGAGTGGAACCAGAGGCCGTTCTGCACGAGGGTGAACTGAGGGAGCTGCTCGGCTACCCGAGTGGCCGGTCGGTCACCAAGGAAAGAGCGAAGCTGCATAACATCGACCGGCAGTGGCTCGCGGCCTCACCATTCTGCGTGCTCGCCACGTCCGACGCGCAGGGACGCTGCGACGCGTCACCCAAGGGGGACCCGGCGGGGAGCCTGTTCCACGTGCTGGACGACGCGACGATCGCCATAGCGGAACGGCCGGGGAACAAGCGCGCCGACGGGTACATGAACGTGCTGTCCAACCCGCATGTCGGGATCATCTCGCTGGTACCTGGGCGGCAGGACACCCTGCGGATCAACGGGCGGGCGCACCTGGTCAGGGACGCGGCGTTCTTTGATGACATGATCGTGCGGGGCAAGCGGCCGATCCTTGCGCTGATCGTTGAGATCGAGCAGATCTTCTTCCACTGCTCGAAGGCGTTCATGCGGTCCGAGCTGTGGCAGCCGGAAACCTGGACGCCGGACACGCTGCCGTCCCGTTCGGTGATGACCAAGGCGCTTCAGGACACACCGGAAACGCTGGCCGAGCTTGAGGAGTACTACGACCCGGTGAATTACGGCAAGGGACTGTATTAGACACTGCTGGCGTGACCAGTGAAGAACACACCATGCTGCCGTCCCCATGGTCGACCGACCCTGCCGACCTCGCCGTCCTGGCGGGGCTGACCGTAGCCGACAACGATGACGACGATGACCCCGTGCTGCTCTGGCCGGACGGGCGGGAAGTGGACACCTTCCGCCAGGACTACCCGTACCCCACGAAGATGGAGCGGTCCGAGTACGAGCACCGCAAGCGACTGCTACAGATCGAGCTGATCAAGCTGCAGAACTGGGTGCAGGACACCGGGCAGCGGATAATCCTCGTGTTCGAGGGGCGCGACGCGGCCGGCAAGGGCGGCACCATCAAGCGGTTCATGGAGCACCTGAACCCGCGGTACGCCCGCACCGTCGCGCTCGCCAAGCCGTCCGAGCGGGAGACCACCCAGTGGTACCTGCAGCGGTACGTACCGCACCTGCCGGCCGGCGGAGAGATGGTCCTCTTCGACCGGTCCTGGTACAACCGGGCCGGGGTGGAGCGGGTCATGGGGTTCTGCACGCCCGCGGAATACCTCGAGTTCATGCGGCAGTGCCCGGAATTCGAGCGCATGCTGGTGCGGTCGGGGCTGCACCTGGTGAAATTCTGGTTCTCCGTGTCGCCCGCCGAGCAGCGCACCCGGTTCGTCATCCGGCAGGTCGACCCGGTGCGGCGGTGGAAGCTCAGCCCGATGGACATCGAGGCCCTCGGCAAGTGGGACGAATACACCGAGGCGAAGGAGGCCATGTTCTTCTATACCGACACGCCGGACGCGCCGTGGACGGTGGTGAAGAGCAACGACAAGAAGCGGGCCAGGCTGGCGGCGATCCGGCACGTGCTCGCCCTGTACGACTACCCGGGCAAGGACCACGAGGTCATCGGGGAAGCCGACACCTCGATCATCGGGCCACCGGGGCTGCTGTCCGAGCGAACCGCCGGGAGGATCTTCCCTTCCCTGTGATTGTCCAGGATCGGATGGTCCGCTCGTCGTTCTGACATAGGGAGGTATCTGGCGTGAAGTACATGCTGATGATCTGTGTTGACCCGGCGGACGTGCCCGAAGACGAGCCTGGGGACGTGGAGCCGTGGGTGAACGACCTGGACTCCCGTGGCATCCGGCTGTTCGGTGACCGGCTGCGGCCGCCGTCGGACGCGACCACGGTCAAGGTGCGGCGCGGCGAGGTGCTGGCCAGCGACGGGCCCTACGCCGAGACCAAGGAGTGGATGGCCGGGTTCGACATCATCGAGTGCGTCGACCTTGACGAGGCGATCGACATCGCGGCCAGGCACCCGATGGCGGCCTACGGGATGGTGGAGGTCCGGCCGTTCTGGCCTCTTGACTAGTAGCGAGTTATCGTCGGTACATGCCTGCGGTTACCGGCAAGTACGGCGTGGTCATCATCGGTTCCGGCTTCGGCGGGATCGGGATGGCGATCGCGCTGAAGAAGGCGGGATTCAGCGACTTCGTCATCCTGGAGAAGGACGCTGACCTGGGCGGCACGTGGCGGGACAACCAGTACCCTGGTTGCGCCTGCGACGTGCCGTCGCCGATGTACTCGTTCTCTTTCGAGCTGAACCCGTCGTGGAGCAGGCTATTCGCACCGCAGCCGGAGATCTGGTCGTACCTGCGCCGGTGCGCCGCGAAGTACGGGGTTGACGCGCATATCCGGTATGGCTGCGAGATCGCCGGGCTGGACTGGGACGACGCTGGTGATACGTGGCAGGTGCGGACCGGCACCGGTTCGGTGCTGTCGGCGCGGGCGGTCGTGTCCGGAGCAGGCGGGCTGCACCTTCCCTCCCTGCCGGACATCCCGGGGACCGGGCGGTTCGGCGGGGCCGCGTTCCACTCCGCCCGCTGGGATCACTCGTGTGACCTGGCAGGCAAGCAGGTCGCGGTCATCGGCACCGGCGCCTCGGCGGTCCAGTTCATCCCTGAGATCGCCGAGAAGGCTGCGTCTCTGACGGTCTTCCAGCGGACACCGCCGTGGGTGCTGCCGCGGCCGGATACCGAGATCCCGGAACGGATGCGGCAGCGGCTGGCGACGGTGCCGTTCGCGGCCCGCGGGCTGCGCGACGGGATTTACTGGCTGATGGAGGCACGCGGGCTCGGCTTCGCGGTCGATCCGCGGTTGCAGGCACCGGCGGCGAAGATGGCCCTCAGGCAGCTGGAACGGCAGGTCGCGGATCCTGTGCTGCGGGCTCAGCTGACGCCGGACTACACGATCGGGTGCAAGCGGATACTGCTGTCGTCCACGTACTATCCGGCGCTGCAGCTGCCGAACGTCCGGCTGGTTACCGACGCGGTCGCGTCGATTGACCCGGCCGGGGTCCGCGATGCTGGCGGCACGCTGCACCCGGCGGACGTTCTCATTTACGGCACCGGGTTCCGGGTGGTGGATTCCGCCAGCACGCTGAACATCACCGGGCGGGACGGACGGAAGCTGGCCGATGCCTGGCAGGACGGGGTGGAGGCGTACCGCGGCATCACCATGCCTGGGTTCCCGAACCTGTTCCTGCTGCTGGGACCGAATACCGGGCTCGGGCATAACTCGGTCGTCTTCATGATCGAGAGCCAGGTGCAGCACATCATGAGCTGCCTGCGGCTGATCGCCAGGGAACGGGCCAGCACGATCGAGGTCTCGGCGGCCGCATCGCGCACTTACAACGACTCCCTGCAGCGGCGGCTGCGGCGCAAGGTCTGGAGTGCCGGCGGCTGCACCAGCTGGTACCTGGACGACGCCGGGGTCAACCGCGCCATCTGGCCTGGGTTCTCGTTCGAGTACTGGGCCAGGACCCGCCATGCCCGCCGCCGCGACTACCACCTCCAGGGCCTGAGCTGACGTTACCGGAAGGTCTCGATGGCGGGCGGGTGACTAGGCTGTGCATGTGACGAGTCCTGACGCTATAGCGATCCATACCGAGGACCTGACAAAGGTCTATCCTGGTGCGGATTTTACCGCCGTTGACAAGCTCAACCTCGATGTACGGACGGGCGAGATCTTCGGCCTGCTCGGACCGAACGGCGCGGGCAAGACCACCACCGCTGGCATGCTGACCACGCGGGTGGTGCCGACCAGCGGGAAGGCGTTCATCTCCGGGGTAGATGTCGGCGCGCAGCCGGCCCTAGCCAAGCAGCTGAGCGGGATCGTCTCCCAGCAGAACACCCTGGACCGGCAGCTCACCGTCTGGGAGAACCTGTACTTTCACGGGCGGCTGTTCGGCATCAACGCGAAAGAATCCCGGCGGACCGCCGATGAGCTGCTTGAGCAGTTCCAGCTGTCCAAGTGGGCGAAGGCCTCCGTGTACGCACTGTCCGGCGGCATGGCGCAGCGGCTGATGGTGGCACGAGCCATCTTCCACCGGCCGAGCGTGCTGTTCCTTGACGAGCCGACTGCCGGGCTGGACCCGCAGTCCCGGCTGGCCCTGTGGGACCTGCTCGGCGAACTGCACGACCAGGGCCAGACCATCATGCTCACCACGCATTACATGGAGGAGGCTGACCGGCTCTGCGAGCGGGTCGCCGTCATGGACCACGGACGCATCCTTGCCCTGGATACGCCGAGCAACCTCAAGCAGTCCATCGGCGCGGACACCATCGTGACGGTCCGCACCACCGGTGAGCAGGAAAAGCTCGGCGAGCTTCTCGGTAAGGACATCGAGGGCGTCACCAGGACCCGGCAGGCCGATGGGGCGGTTGAGCTGCATGTGCAAGGCGGCGGCGACCGGCTGGTGCCCCGGATCGTACTGGCCGCGGAACGCGGCGGGTTCGACCTCGTTGACGTGTCAGTCGCCGAGCCGACCCTGGAGACCGTATTCATCAGCCTGACCGGCAAGGAGCTTCGGGACTAATGGCCACCACTGTCACATCGCGGGCCCCGGCCGGTCACATCGGCGGCGGTCCCACCCGTTCGGTAGCACGGGCAAGCTGGACGGCACTTGGCGCGCTGCTGCTGCGCGACCTGGTGGTGCTCCGCAAGCACATCTGGGAATTCATCCTGCGCACGATCATCCAGCCGTTCCTGCTGTGCTTCGTGTTCCTCTACGTGTTCCCGAAAATCGGTCAGGGCATCGGCGGCGGCAGCGGCAGCGTGGCCGAGTCCGCGTTCGCCACCGTGCTAGTGCCCGGCGTGGTCGGCATCTCCGTGATGTTCCAGGGCGTACAGTCCATCGCGCTGGCGATGGCCCAGGAGTTCGGCTTTACCAGAGAGATCGAGGACCGGGTGCAGGCACCCTGCCCGATCTGGCTGGTGGCCATGGCGAAGGTACTGTCCGGTGCCACCCAGGGTGTGCTGTCCGCGATCATCGTGCTGCCGATCGCATCGGTCGTACACGCGTCCGGGGTGCAGGCCCACCTCAACCTGCACTGGTGGATCATCCTGACCTTCGTGCCGCTGGCCTGCATCGCGATGGCCGGGCTGGGGCTGGTCCTCGGCACGTCCTTCGAGCCACGCAACATCGGGCTCATGTTCGGCTTCATCATCTTGCCGATCACGTTCCTTGGCGGCACCTACTACTCCTGGACCAAGCTGGCGCCGGTCAAGGTGGGCGGCTGGCCCTGGCTGCAGACCGTCGTGCTGGTCAACCCGCTGATCTACGTGAACGAGGGCATGCGCGCGGCGTTCACCGCCGCCCCGCACATGCACCTCTACGTGATCTACCCGGTGATGATCGGGTTCGGAGCCCTGTTCCTCACCATCGGCCTGCGCAACTTCCGCCGCCGCGTCCTGTCCTAGCAACAGAGCCTGTCCTAGCCCGCACCCGCCCCCAGGCGCCCGATTTGTCCGATATAGCGCGGAGCGTCAACCCTTGCGGTCAGATTTGAACGGAAGATCCGTGCTCTACGGAGAATAAGGAGTCGTTTTTGACTCGTTTTCTTCCGCCGAGCACGGATCTTCCGCCAAAGCGAAAGCCATAATACGGACTAAAGCGCTACTTTTGGTGCGTTTCGGTCCCCCCGATGCTCCGCTGAGCCTCAATAGCCCGCTTGAAGGTGCCAGTGCGGGGTGGTTGGCGGCTGTGCACGGGTGGATTGGAGGGCTAGATTACCGGGGGCCAGGTGTGGGCGGGGTGGTTGGTGTGCATGTGGTCTATGTAGCGCTGGGTCATGAGGCGGAGGGCCTCCTCGCGGGGCTGAGCGCTGCGGGTGGCGGTGGCGATCTGCCAGGCGGCGCCGGTCATGCCGGTCAGGCAGCGCTGCTCGATGATGCCGAGCAGGCGGTCGATGTGCTCTTGGCCGACACCCCAGCTGGCAAGGCCCTCCCTGGCTAGCGGCAGGAGACGGCGGAGCACGAGCTCGGTGGCCGGGGCCTCACCGACGCCTGGCCAGTACAGGTGTGCGTCGATGCCTCGCCGCGCCGCCTCGTGCAGGTTCTCGGCCGCGGTCGCGAACGACATCTGCGTCCAAACCGGACGCTGCGCCTCGGCGAGGGAGCGAACGAGCCCATAGTAGAACGCCGCGTTGGCCATGACATCCGCTACCGACGGCCCGGCCGGCAGCACCCTGTTCTCTACCCGCAGGTGCGGTACGCCGTCGACGACGGCATACACCGGACGGTTCCACCGGTAGATGGTGCCATTGTGCAGGCTCATCTCGGCCAGCTGCGGGCAGACGCCCGCGTCCAGGGATACCAGCGGATCTTCGTCCTCGCAGATCGGCAGCAACGCCGGGAAATACCTGAGGTTCTCCTCGAACAGGTCGAACACCGAGGTGATCCAGCGTTCGCCGAACCATACCCGCGGCCGGACGCCCTGCTCCTTCAGCTCATCGGGCCGGGTGTCGGTGGCCTGCTCGAACAGGGTGATCCTGGTCTCGTGCCAGAGCTGCTTGCCGAAGAAGAACGGGGAGTTGGCGGCCAGCGCGACCTGCACGCCCGCTATCGCCTGCGCGGCGTTCCAGTAGGCGGCGAATGCGTCCGGGCTGACCTGGACATGCAGCTGCACGCTGGTGCAGGCGGCCTCGGGCGTGATGCTGCTGGCATGGGTGAGCAGATGCTCGGCGCCGCTTATGTCGATTCGCATGTCCTCGCCCCTGGCGGCGAAGATCTGCTCGTTGAGCACCTTGTACCGCTCGTTCGCCGACAGCACGCCCTCGTGCGTATCGGCTTCGGCGAGCGTCGGCAGGATGCCGATCATGACCAGCCTGCTGCCCGACTCGCGTGCCTTCTCGTCGCCGGCGTTGAGGCTGCCCCGCACCTCTTCTTCCAGCTCTGCGAGGCTGTCTCCTTCCAGGCCGCGGGGCGGCACATTGATCTCCAGGTTGAACTGCCCCACCTCAGTGGACCAGGTCACCGGGTCCGCGATCGCCGCCAGCACCTCGGCGTTACGCATCGACGGCATGCCATGAGAATCGACGAGGTTCAGCTCGATCTCGAGCCCGACCTGCGACGGTTCGGTCTCGAACCACTGTTCGCGCAGCATCCGGGCGAGCGCGTCGAGCGAGCGGCGCACCTTATCCCGGTACTTCCGCCGGTCCTCACCGCTGATGATCAGCGCCTGAATTTCTCGACCCATTTATCCAGTTTGGTCGCTTACCCACAGCCCCACAAGACCGCGCAGGTGCGCAATGAACTGATCATGCTCGTAGGCCGGGTACACCGACCGCACCGTGGCGATCAGCAGCCTGTCAAAGTCCTCGCTGCTCACCCAGTCAAGGACAATCTCGTCCAGGCCCGGCAGCGCGCTGGCGCAGAAGTCCCGGTACCGGTCGGTATCGAAGTAGCCGTCTGCCAGCGAACGGTAGCCGTCCAGCTTCTCCTCGTAGCTCAGCCGGGGGTCGTCGGCGATCTCGAAGTAGGCGGCGGTGTCCAGGTCCAGCCTGGGGTGCCGACCCGTTACCAGCGAGAAGACGCACCACTTAACCAGGGCCTTCATTGCCCAGGGGAAATAGTAATGCAGGCTGGTCAGCGAGACATCCGGGCAGGCGTTCGCATAGTCAATCGGGTAGACCACGCCGTCCTTCACCAGGGTCTCGCAGGAGTTGAACTCCCAGCGGAAGAAGGCGTTGACCAGCTTCCCGATCGTCGTCACCTCGACGCCGACCTCAGGCGTGAGGAAGCTGTGCTCGACCGAGTAACGCAGGTGCATGGGCTGATCTGGCTGGAACCGCATCACCATCGTCTCCGCGCCGATCGACAGCGACCTGGCGAACACGTCGTAGTCGATGGCCTGCTGCAGGTGCATGAGCATCTCACCGCTCGCGTCGTAGGCGGCATGCAGTTCCGCCGGGTTGCGGATCCGGGAGACGCCGCGCCAGGCGCCGCCGTCGTACGGCTTCATGAACAGCGGATAGCCAACCTGCTGGGCGATCGCCTCAAGGTCGAACGGCTGGTTGTACCTGGCCGCGGTGTACGCGTAGCGCGCGTTGTCCACCGGGTTCTTGAACGGCACCAGCACCGTCTCCGGCACCTTGAGGCCCAGCCGGATCATCGCGCAGTAGGCGGCGTGCTTCTCCATCGACTGGAACGTGAACGGGCTGTTCAGCAGGTACACGTTGTCCATCAGGGCGACCTTCTTCAGCCATTCCCTCGGCACGTAATACCAGTACGCGAGCCGGTCGATGACCAGGTCGTAGCGCGGCCGGTCCCGCAGGCTGAACGGCTCGATGGTGATCCGCTCGGTCTCGAAGGTGTGCCCGTCGACCGGGCCGAGCCGGCGCAGGATCTCCTCGAACGCCCGCGGCCAGTCCTCCTCGGTCCCGAGCAGCAACCCGATCAGGTGACTGGTCATTGGCGCCTCCCAGCGCTGTTAGCAGAATCGCGGCATGTGATGGGCAAGCTGTGCACGCCAGGACGCCCAGTCGTGCGGCACGTCGTGGCCCCACAGGTCAAGCTCGTGCCTTATCCCCTTGTCAGCGAGGAGCCCGGCGAGCCGCCGGGTGCTGTCCAGCGACCCGGTGGTGTCCTCCCACTGCCCCTGCCCGCACACCAGCAGCAGGCTGATCCGCTGGCGCAGCCAGTCCAGGTGCTCGCCGCTCAGGTTCGGCAGGTAATCCACCGGGTTGTTGAAGTACGCCTCGCTCCCCCGCTCCCCCCAGCCGTTCCAGGACGCGGGATCGTAGTTGCCGGAGAGGCACATGGCCATCGGGAAGATGTCCGCGTGCTTCAGCGCGAAGTTCGCCGCGTGAAACGCGCCGAGGCTGCACCCGAACGTCATGATCTCGATCGGGCCGCCGCAGTCCTCGTAAATGCCGGGCACCACCTCACCGAGCACCCGCGACTCGTACTGGCCGTGCCTGCGTGCCCGTTCCTCGAGCGGGATGCTCTGGTCCGACCACGTCACCGCGTCATAGCTGTCAATGCAGTACGCCTTCATCCTGCCCGCGTCCAGAATGCCTGAGATGGCATCGCACATGCCGTTCTGATAGAAATCTGTTGACCTTCCCTGCTCGGTCGGGAAGACAAGGACGGGGCGGCCGTAATGGCCGTAGCGGATCATCCGCAACTCTGCTGGAGTAGCCGGGTCAGGTGCGGGTCGAACGCATCGCGCCAGGCGGTGTAATTGTGCATGTCGCGCCCCTCATGCAAGGTTGCCGGATAGCCATGGGCCTGCAACGTTCGGGTCATGAGCCGGTTGTTCTCGATGTTCTCTTCGCATCGGCCGCAGGTCAGGGTTACCGGAATGGGGTTCTTGAACTGTGCCGTCGCCACGAAGCGGACCACGCGCTGGTAATAGGGGAACCTTTCCTCCTGGGCGTCGAATTGCGTGGTGAAAAAGCTGCCTGACTGCAGGAAGAGCGCGTCGAAAGTCGACGGATAACGGCTGTGGGCATGCAGCATCGCCAGCGCGCCCAGGCTGGTGCCCATGCCGATTCTGGCGGTGGTCGCCGGGACGTCCAGCCGGGCGAGCGCGGTCGCGCAGCGGGGATTCGCCGAGTACCAGCGGTCGCGCGGACCTGGCCTGAGCAGGGCGGCACGCAGCCGCGGCAGCCAGCCGCCGGTGATGCCAGCCGCCAGGTAGCGGGTGAGGCTGGCCAGCGCGTCGTACTCGGGCCCGTCATGCACGATGAGCAGCGGGAGCGGCTCACCGGAAGCCGTGCCGGCCGGTGACCACACGTCGCCGTCCATGGTGCCCGGGTCGGCCGGGGCATTGAGCCAGGCTGGCGGTACGTACTCCGGGAATTCAAGAACGCTCTTCGGCCCGAACGCTCCGTCGGCCCGCCGCGGGTTCCCCGGATCGGTGCCCATCTCTTCATGCCCGTCCGGGTAGCGGAATTCGAGCAGGTACTCCAGGCGGCTCAGCGGCGGACGGTCGATGACCAGGGTCCAGCCGCCGTTATCGCGGCGGAAGTCGTAGCCGCCGGGGTGCAGCCGGATGCCCGCCAGACGGCCTTCCGGGTCTGGGACGTGGAAGATCACGGTGGCGGTCACCCGGCTATCGTCTCTGCTGTGTGCCGTGGGTGACAATAGGGACGTACTGGTTATCCGGCGACTACCCGGGTGGGCACGGTGACCACGGTGGTGCCAGACCACGTGCCGAGGTTCGTGGTGATGGGGCCGCCCTCGGTGTGCGCGTAGCTGACCTCGACCGGCAGGCCCCTCGCGGTGCTGACGTCCAGCCTCTCCGCGGGGAACAGCTTGTTGCTGTCGGTGGCTTCGGTCAGCACGGTGCAGCGGACACCGCGGACGGTCGCGACCCCGGTCAGCTTCCAGGTCACACCGGTGCCCTTGACCAGGTTGGCGGCCAGCGAGGCCGGCGTGCCGAGCCCCACGAAGCCGCCGTTGGCGGTGAACTTCTTCAGCTCGGCGGCGGACAGCCTGACCCACTTCGAGGAGCCCGCCGCCTTGATCACCGCGTTGCTGGTCACGCCGAAGGCGTTCCACTCCCCCCGCACGTTCAGGTCCGGCGCGGCGTTCGGCTCACCGTACTCATACAGACGGACATACACGCTGGCACCGATCCGGTACGCGTCAACCACCACACCCTGGTTGATGTACGCCAGGTGCACGTCGCCCTTGCTGTCGTAAGTCGTCGTGCCGTCCAGCTGCAGACCATCGATGCCGAACCCTGCGCCCAGGAAGTAGCCGGAAACCGTGAACCCGCAGGCGGCCGGGATGTTCGCGCCCACCGTCTTCAGCGCCCTGGCCGCGGTCTGGCCCGCGATGGACGTGGTGTGCGGCTTGCAGCCTGACGCTGCGGGTGCCGCATGGGCGATCGCGCCGACGGCGCAAGTGGCGGCAACGGAACAAGCGGCAATCGCAGCAGCGGCCGCGGCGGAACGGATGTTCATGGCGGGCTCTCAATCTCTGGTTAGCAACCTCAATGACCTGTAGACGCGCCTGACGAGCCCTTGGTTGCGGTCCGGTTAACGCCCGGCTCGGGTTTCCCGCGGTGCAGAGCCCATTCGTGATCGAGGATCGACATGACGGTCGCGTCGATCCACTCGCCGTTGTAGTGCAGCGACTCGCGCAGTACGCCTTCGGCTACGAAGCCGGCCTTCTCGTACACATGCCTGGCCCTCGGGTTGAAGGCGTACACCTCCAGCGAGATCCGGTGCAGCCCGATCTCCTCGAAGCCGTGCCCGACGATCAGCCGCAGCGCCTCGGTGCCCAGCCCGCGACCCTGCCCGGCCGGCCCCAGGAAGGTGCGGAAATTGCAGCTGCGGTTGCCCTCGTCGTACTGGTTCAGTACCACCTCGCCGACGCACTCGTCCGTGGCCCGGTCCACCACCGCCAGGTCCAGCCGGTCCGGCTGCTCGTTCCGCCAGTTCAGGAATTCCACGGCCCGGACCATGTCCACATCCACGAATTCGGCCTGGTCATCGTGCACGCTCCCGGTGAGCCGGAGCACATCCCGATCCCGCAGCGCCCGCCGCAAGCCAGGAAGGTCCGCCTCGATGAACGGCCGCAGCGTTACCTTCTCACCGTTAAGGGTCGGCTTGACCGCAAAGTCCGTAGTCACCGGGAAAACATAACCCATGAGCCGGGGCGACCCGCCTCCTAGACGGGCTCGGCACCTCTCCCTGGAACCCTTGCACTGCTTCCCGCTGGGAAGCGGTTTCGGCTGATATCGCTTCCCCTGGGGAAGCAGTGCAAGGGGCGCGGGGGCAGGCACCGCACCGGTCACTGAGCACGGCACGGCACCGCGCGGGGCGGTCAGCTGTCTAGCTCGCGCTGGAGGACGGCTATCAGGTCGGGCCTGGAGCTCAGGGACCACAGGAGACTGGCGGGAATGCCTAGCTGGCGGGCTGCCTGGGCTATGACCGGCTGGGCCATGTCCAGGGACTGGGCTAGGGCGCTGTCGCGGGCGTACGCGGGCGGGAGGTCCTCGACGGACAGCTCAGCGGGGCGGCGGAAGGTGCCGTCGGGGGCGGGGAGCCAGGCGGCCTGCTGGGCCGCGGCGGCGATGGCGGAGCGGACGGTCTCGCGGGTGGCGTCGGCGAAGGACTCGCGGACCGACTGCTCCACGACACCGGCCACCAGCTGGCGGTTCGGGATCAGGACGTGGTTCCAGATGTACTCGGACCGGGCATGGCCGGAGTGGACGAGGGCGAAGTCCAGCCCGTCGATCCTCGCGTCGGGGTCGAAGCCGTCCAGGCCGCGAACGTGGCTGGCGAAATCGTCGGCGATGACGACGTAGCCGAGCGCACTCGGGGCCCTGGCTAGGACTTCCACGGTGTCGCGGACGCCCATGTCGCGCAACTGGACAAGCCACGGGCCGTACCGGTCGCTCGCGAACCACGCGTCGGGATTACCGTCGAAGTACAGCTCAAGCTCCCGGCTCCGCATGTACAGGTCGCCGGGGGCCAGCAGCAGCAGCGCACCGGTCGCGGCGTTCTCGCCGATCAGGAACGCGGTGTCGCGCAGCCAGTCGAGCAGCAGATCGCGGCGCGCGGCCGGGGCCTCCTCCAGGGCATGCATGATCACCTCGAGGTCCGCGTCATGCCGCGCGGCATTGAGGCTTTCCGCAGTCAGCAGGCCGTACTGAGGCAGAACGACATCGAGTACCCGGTCTACGACATCTGGTGTCCCGATGTCCATGACGTCCAGGAACCGCCTGGCCACCGAGTCGGCCGCGATGCCGCGGCGCACGGTGCGGAAGCCTTCGGCGGCTGTGCCCGGCAGGTACACCGAACCGTCGGCCAGCGCCACCTGGCTGCCGTCCTCCAGGCGGATGACCGGGCAGGTCCTGGCCAGGTCCCACAGGCCGGAGTCGTGATAGAGGAAGGCGTAGAACCGGGTCATCCACTCATCGGACCTGGCTTCCAGGAACTCGGCACTCGCTCCCGCCACGGCGTCGGATGCCGTCAGCTCCTCGATGCCGATCTCGTCGCGGAGGTAGTCGCGCACGGCTGGCGTCAGGTCCGGGTCCGTGAACAGCTGATCCGCGCCGAACAGCTCCAGGAGTGCCGGGGCCGCGGCTAGCTTGACCTCGGCCGCGATGGCGTAACCACCGCCGTCTACGGGTATGAGGGGCTCGGCCGCCAGGGCGGCGCGTACCGCGTCGAAGAGGGGACGGAACAGAGAACCGGGCGGGAACCGTACCGGGTCCAGCGGGAGGGCCGCCAGCACCTCGGGGGTCAGCCGGCCCTCGTCGCGCAGCTCCGTCAGGACGTCGACGAGCAGCGTAGCGGTCTCGCGCGCCAGGACCTGGTTGGCCGGGTCGTGCTCGGCCACGTTGTCGCGGGCCGGGGTGGTCCGGTACGGGCCCTGGATCAGGAAACCAAGGAAAGTCTCCTTCTGCGTGGGCAGGAACACATACAGCGGGGAGGCCGGAACCGGCTCGCCGTCGAACGCGACCTCGACCTGGTGCCCGGGAAGGTCTGCGACATCGCGCCCCCAGATACGCCAGTCCTTGAGCGCGGCGCGGGAAATGACCGCGGTGGGGGTGCGGATAGTCGCGATGTTTCGGAGAAACAGGAGGGTGGTGGCCGGGAGCGCGGCCAGCGCCGCGCCGATCTCGGCGGCGGCCGTTTCGGCAGGGACCGTTTCCAGGTCGAAGGGGAAAATGAAGCGGGTGGCCGTACCGGCTATCGGGTCTATTGCTGCCGGGCGGACGTAGGACTCGATGCGGAACGATTCCTCGCCGCTGTGGATGCGAGGGCTGCGGGTGTAGGCGTAGACCGACTTGAAACCGATGCCGAACTTGCCGATCTTGGTAAGGTCGCTAGCCTTGTCGCTGCGGGCCACGCCGCAGATGGCGCGGACATCCGCCTCGGTAAAGGGGCGGCCGTCGTGACACACCTCGAGACGGTCAGCGAAAAGCTCGAAAGACATGTCCGTAGCCGTAGCATCATCGGCGTTCTGGATGAGTTCTTCTATGAAGTGGGTGCGGTCGGAGTAGAGCCGTCCGATGAGATCCAGGACGGCGGTGTCCCAGCCGTACCTGGCGACGTTCTCGGTCCGGATCTGCTGGTAGTCGGCGGTCACCGCACTAGGTTACGGTGGGTGCCGTGATTTCGTGGTGGCAGCGGGATGTGATGGCGGCGGGCAAGCTCCCGCCGATGTTGCTGTTCCTCGCGTTCGTCGTGACGTTCGCGGTGACGCGGCTGATCACCCGGATGATCCGCAGCGGGCGCGGGCCGTTCCGTGACATCAAGGCCGGCAGCACGCACATTCATCACTCGGTGCCTGGCATCATCTTGCTGATCATCGGGGCGTTCACGTCCATCATGGGACCGAATGTGACCGGGTGGCGGGCGTTCGCGGCGGTGCTGATCGGAATCGGGACCTCGCTGGTGCTTGACGAGTTCGCGCTGATCCTGCACCTGCAGGACGTGTACTGGAGCGGGGAAGGACAGCTGTCTGTTCAGGCGGTCAGCCTCACCGCCGCCTGCCTCGGGCTGTTCCTGGTCGGATTCAGCCCGTTCAGCGTGAAGGACGCCGACACGATCGAGCAGACGTTCCGGCTGACCGCGTTCGGGGTCTGGCTGGTGTTCGGCATCCTCGCGGTGGTGTGCGTGCTGAGGGGCAAGTACCGGACCGCGCTGTTCGGGCTGTTCCTCCCGCCGGTGCTGGTGGTGGGCGCGATACGGCTCGCGCGGCCGAACTCGATCTGGGCGCGGCGGCGGTACCACGGGAAGAAGCTGGAGCGAGCGCAGCGGCGGGCGGCGGACTTCGACCGGCACTTCGACCCGCTGCAGACCGACTGGGTAAACCTGATCGGCGGCAAGCCCTCCCGGCCGAACCCCTCCAGCCCCAGCTCCTGACCCCCGCCCCACCCGGCAGGCCGCAGGCCCCGGCAAGCCCGCAAGCCCGCAAGCCCGCAAGCCCGCACCGGGATTTTGGCGGAACATCCATGCTCGACGGAAGAAAATGAGTCAGAATCGACCACTTTCTTTCCGTCAAGCATCGAATTTCCGTCTTATTCTGCTAGCAGCAGGTTTGTGGGGCGATTGGGGGCCAGTGGGCACTGCACCTGGACGCGCTCGTGCTCTATCGTCGGGTTCATGAGCGAGCAGCGGGTCACTGTTGAGATCACCGACGGGGTAGCCGATGTGCGGCTGGCACGGCCGGAGAAGCGCAACGCCCTGGATGGGGCCATGTTCATCGCGCTCGTGAGTGCGGGCGAGGAGCTTAAGGCCGCTGCAGGGGTCCGCGCGGTGGTGCTGTCCGGGGAGGGGCCGGACTTCTGCGCGGGGCTGGACTTCGGCTCGTTCGCGGCGATGCGGTCCGGGTCGCGGCTCAGCCTGGCGCTCGACCTGCCGCCTGGCGACGGTCCTGCACGGGCGACTGGCCAGCGGGCGGCTTACGTATGGGCGGAGATGCCGGTGCCGGTGATCGCCGCCCTGCATGGCAATGCGCTCGGCGGCGGGCTGCAGATCGCGCTCGGCGCCGACATCCGGATCGTCGCGCCGGACGCACGGCTGTCGGTGCTGGAGATCAGGTGGGGCATAGTGCCGGACATGACCGGCACCCAGCTCCTGCCAGAACTGGTCGGCCGGGACGTCGCCAAGGAGCTGACGTTCACTGGGCGGGTGGTAAGCGGGCCCGAAGCCGTGGCACTGGGGCTGGCGACCAGGGTTGCCGAGGACCCGCGAGCGGCGGCGCTGGAGCTGGCCCGGTCGATCGCCGAGCGGAGCCCGGACGCGATCCGCGGGTCGAAGCGGCTGCTGGACCTGGCTGGGCGGGTGTCACTGGAGGAAGGCTTCGCCGCGGAGCAACGGGAGATCGGTGCCATCATCGGCTCCCCCAACCAGGTCGAGGCCGTCACCGCCGAGTTCGAGAAGCGCCCGCCCCTGTTCACGGACCCGGCCTGACGTGCCCGGGGGCCGGTTTTAGACGGAACATCCGTGCCTGACGGAAGAAAATGAGTCAGAATCGACCACTTTCTTTCCGCCGGGCATCGAATTTCCGTCTAAAACTGGTGCGGGGCGTGGCGGTGGGGGGCGGGGCGGCGGGTCAGGGACGGGGGGTCAGGACGGCTTCGAACTCGAGGGTGACGTGCTTGCTGACGGTGCCCAGCGTGGCGGGCCAGTTGACTCCCCAGTCCTTGCGGTTGATGCGCGCCTTGCCCGTCAAGGTGACCTGGCCGCTGTCGGCGCCGGTCAGCTCGACGTCCATGGTGACCGGCCTGGTCAGTCCGCGGAGGGACAGGTCACCGGTGACCTTGAAGCTGGTCTCGCCGGCCTGCGCAGCCTTGGTCAAGGAGAAGGTGATGGCCGGATGGCTGCCCGCAGCCAGGAAACGGTCGCGAAGATGGTCGTCCCGCTGCCGGTTTCCGGTCTGGATGCTCGTCGCCGCGATCGTGAGCCACGTGCTGGACTTGCCCGGGTCATCGCCGTCCAGGTGCGAGCTGCCCTCGAATTCACCGAAGTACCCGCGCACCCTGATGACGCCTATCGACCTCGCGACGAAGCCGACCCGGGTGCGGGCGGGGTCGAGGGTATAGTCGCCGGTCAGCTCGCTGAGCTTGGTAATTGTAGTCATGCTTGGTACGACGACACAGGGCTGCGGAATGTGAGGCGGGATCTGACCATGATCATGAGTGAGCGGCGTCAGCTGATCAACCTCGCGTACCGGCTGCTGGGCTCGCTGGCCGATGCCGAAGATGTCGTGCAGGAGACCTACGCCCGCTGGTACGCCATGTCCGCGCAGCAGCAGGAGGCGATCGAATCCCCCGGCGCCTGGCTGAGGACCGTTGCCAGCCGCATCTGCCTGGACCTGCTCGGCTCGGCACGGGCGCGGCGGGAACGCTACGTCGGCGAATGGATCCCGGAACCGCTGCCCGATCGCGGTGAGTGGATCAGCGGGCAGCCTGCCGACCCCGCTGACCTGGTCACCCTCGACGAGTCGGTCAGCATGGCCTTCCTCGTCGTGCTCGAGTCAATGACTCCGGCGGAACGGGTCGCGTTCGTCCTGCACGATGTCTTCCGCTACTCCTTCGCCGAAGTGGCCGAGGTCGTTGGCCGCACGCCCGCGGCGTGCCGCCAGCTGGCGTCGTCGGCCCGACGCCGCATCGGCCCCGCGCAGGCCTCCGCCACCCCGGCCGCGCGACAGGCCGCCCTCGTCAGGGACTTCAAGAAGGCCTGGGAAGCTCAGGACATCAATGCCCTCATCGGCCTTCTCGACCCCGGCGCCACGGCGGTAGCCGACGGCGGCGGCCTCATCGCCGCCGCGCTCGAGCCGTTCGAGGGCGCCGAGCAGATCGCACGGTACATCGTCGGTCTGGCAAGGCTGGCAACCGGCGTCGCGCTCGTGGAACGCACGGTCAACGGCCAGCCCGGACTGGTTGGCCAGGAAGACGGCATCGTCACGGCGGTGTTCGCGTTCGACATCGCTGGCGATCGGATCAGGCGCATCTGGGGCGTGCGGAACCCAGAGAAGCTCCGGCCTTGGACGGGCTGATCTATTGCGCGGGTGACGGTGACGTGCTCGGATGGGCTTGTGACGCTCGTGACTGAGCTGGACCTTCCGGTGCTTGACTACATGGCGCCGGATTTCTCGGCCGACCGCTACCACACGCAGCTGGCCGAGGCCCGTACGCACGGCTGGCTGGCGGGGTCGCCCCTGGCGTTCATCGTGCTGGACCGGGAGGCAGCGGAGTTCTTCCTGCGGTCACGGGCGACCGCCTTCCCCGGCCGACAGATCGCCGAGTTCTTCGGCGTCACCGACAAGCAGCTGCTCGAGCACATCGACGCGAACATCCTGAACCTCACCGGCGACCAGCACCGACGGCTGCGGGCACTCGTCGGCCCCGCGTTCACGCCGCGCGCCGCGGACAGATGGCGCCCCGCGATGCGTTCTTTCCTGCGGGAACTCTGGCAGGAGAGCATGACCGGCGGCTCCTGCGAGTTCGTCGCGGCGATGGCACGGCCGTACCCGTCGCTGACGATCGCGGCGGTCCTGGGCGCGCCCGCGCAGGACGCACCCCGGCTGCACGAGTGGTCGAACCTGGTGCAGAGGCAGTTCGACATCCGCGCGCTGGCGGACCAGATCCCGCTGATATCGCGTGCCTGCGCCGAGGTGCAGGGCTACGTAACGGCCCTGCTGGATCAGCGGCGGGCTGAGCCGGGTGAGGATCTCATCAGTGCCCTGCTGCAGGCCGAGGCCGGCGGCGACCGGCTCTCGCACGCCGAATGCGTGCATCTGGTGGTGAACGTGGTGGCCGGCGGCGTGGACACCACGCAGAGCCAGCTCGCACACGCGCTGCGGCTCTTCGCTCAGCACCCTGACCAGTGGGAACTGCTGCGGCGCTCCCCCGACCTGGTGCCTGGCGCCGTGCAGGAGGTGCTTCGCGCCGAGCCGATCACGCCATTCACCGCGCGGATCGTCCTTGAGGACATCGAGCACCGCGGCGTGCTGTTCCCGGCCGGGACGATCGTGGCTATCTGCGCGGAACGCGCCAACCGCGAGCAGGACGACGGCGAGAGCTTTGACATCACCGCCGAACGCGACCCGAAGCTCTACACGTTCGGCGCGGGCGCGCACTTCTGCCTTGGCATGAACCTGGCCCGGGCCGAACTGGGGGAAGCGCTGGCCTTTCTCGCCCCCAGAATGCCCGGGCTGGCTCTCGACGGCGTTCCTCAGCTCGGCGGGGTAGAGGGCATCTACGGCATCGAGTCGCTGCCGCTCAAGTGGACCGCATAGCAGGCCTCCGATCCTCCACCACCTGCACCCGGCGGGACCCATGAGCGCGCGCCTGCTTCCGCGGAAAATAAATGCCCCGCGGAAAGAAAGCGGTCGTTTTTGACCCTTTTTCGTCCGTGAAGCATGAATGTTCCGCAACTCTAGCCCCAGAAGCACCGGCAGTCACAAAAAGGACCGCAGGCCCCACGCTGACAAGGGACCGCCCGGCTAGCTGCCAGAGCGCCGCGTCGTCCCGCCACCGCTCGTGACTATTTGTGATCACGTGACCGCTATTGGCCACCGGCGCGCCCGGCCGGGACCTGGGCGTTGCGATGAGCGACGCAGCGTCGCCGTCCGGGTAGCGCTGGGCGTTTTCGCATTACCCGAGGCTGCCAGGCATGACGGAGCAGATGCCGTAGATATCACGGTGGTGCGCACTATTCGGCAATGGCCAGTTCTGATGCTTTTGCACACCCGTATGGAGGGTGCATAACAGAGTGAAGGGAACACGTCAGAAGGAGCAAAGTCATGAGGACACCACCGATCCCCCGGTCCCGTAGCGGCAGGCCCTCGGACAGCAATGACCTCATCCTGAAGATGTGGAACTCACTGACCTGGAACAAGGCGTGTCAGGTATCCATCATGGTCATCGTCGCGGGCGCCACGTTGGCGCTGGCGCTGTGGGGGCTGGCACAGGTCGACCATCCGGCGGCCGCCCCCGCATGGTCAGCGATAGGCAGCCTTGCCGCCGGCGGCGGCACCGGGGTCGTGATATGCGGCATAACCCGCCATCACCGCCGGGGCGGCCGAGGCGCCTGACGAGGAATCGCGGTGGTCAGGAATGACCGTCCTTGTCGGTGGCCTTGTCTGTGCCCTTGTCTGTGGCGGTCTCCCGGCCGGAGCTGCCCGAGGTCAGCCAGCCGCGACGGCCGACGGCGAGCCCGAGGGCGAACCGGCTCGGCGTCTTGAGCCCGAGCTGGCCGGTGATCGCCTTGATGTGGCGCCGGACCGTCGACTCGCTCATCTCCAGGCTGGTGGCAATGGCACTGTCCTGCTTGCCCATGGCCATGAGCTGCAGGATGCGCCGCTCCGTCGGGGTGAGCGGGCTGCCGGTGCCGCCGCCGAACGGCGTGGCTCGCGCCCAGAGCATCTCGAAGAACTCGCGCATGGCATGCGTGATGGGCGCGGCCCGGATGAGGAGCGCGCCGGCGGAGCCGGTCAAGGTCAGCGGCAGCAGGACCGCGGCCTCGTCTGCCAGCTGCATCTTCATCGGCACGACGGGAAGTATCCGCGCCTCCTCTCCCGCCGCCACGAACCGCTCGATGCACCGGGCCGCCACCGGATGCTCCGTCAGCGCCATGTCGTAGACCGACCGGATGCGCACCTGCCGCTGGAGCGCCAGCGGATCGTCGACCGAATAGTCATCGGTGAGCGGCATGTCGGTGTCGTGGGTCTCCAGCGTCATCCAGTCACGATGGGCCGAGTTGATCAGGTGCATGGTCACGCGCAGGACCTCGTCCCGGTCCGTGATCACCTTGATCAGGTGCTCTGGCATGCCGTGAAGCGCAGCGCCTGGCCTGGACCGGACATCGGCCAGCCTGCGATGCCCGTCGAGCAGGCTTTTCTGCTCGCGTGACAGTGTCGCCTGCAGGTCGGCTAGGACACCGAGCAATGCCAGTTCCGGCGACGCGGGCTGAAATGTGGCGGGCGCGCTTGGGGTGTGCGGGAGCGCGTGCGCCATCCCTCTGGCACTAAGCTCCTCGACTAGGCTCGCCCCGCCGAGAAACCGCTCCGCGTCCTCCCTGGCAACCCCGCCGGCGGCGAGCAGCTTCTCGTAGGCGGCGATCACGTCGCCGGGCACCAGGCCAGCGAAAAGCCGGGCAATGTAACCCGGCTCCTGGCCAGCCATCCGCGATCACGCCCCTCGCTCCCGCTCCTGCTGATCACTATTCCCGCTCGCGCAACAACTAATAGTAGCCGGTTGTGGTCAATGCGCACTTGTCACGGAGCGAAGACAGTTAGCCCAAACCGGTTTCTTGGAACGTATCTGGCGCAGGCACAGTCGCCTCATCTTCGCGGAGGGAGGTGACTCACATGAACGGATGGCTCACTCGGCTGTACCTATCCCTCCACCGGATGCCAGCTGTTACGGCTGCCGTAGCCATAATCGGCGCCATGATCGTAACGGCCGTTGCTCTTCACTCCGGCACGACATCCAACGGTTTTGTCTGGGGCGGCCCCCGTTGACGACGGGCTCTGGGTGTGGACAGCATCATCCGCACCCAGACTCGGTTCCGAGTGACCGTGACACACAGGCCGTTCTGATTAAAGATCTTTGTGTATGAGCTTCATCTCGGCCTGCACGGTGGCGCTGGCAGCCTGGACCCGGCGGTTGAATGACCGCATCCTGGTGAGTGAGGTCGACCGCGCCTGCTCGGCGGTCAGCTTGGCGAGGGCCACGTCGTCCCGCATCAGGGCACTGGCTACCGAGGTCATCGCTGGCGGGAACGTGATGGCCGCCAGGCCGGTGTCGAGCGAGTTCTCCGAAACCACCTCCGCCGTCAGGGCCGCCCTGGCCGCGGCGACGCTGTGCATTTCGCTCGCGTTGTAGCCGGCCACGTCGGCAGCCAGCTGCTGGGTGACCGGAGTCGCGACCGCCATGTACTGGCTGGTCAGCATCTGCACGGTGGTGCACTGCAGGCCCGACGGCGACAGACCGGGCTCGCAGCCCGCGGCGGCGAGCGCAGCCTGGTGACGCGCGCCGGTACCCGCGGCGTAGACGAGGCCCAAGAGCACCAGGATTGCCGCCAGGATGGAACCCGCGGCGATTATGACGCCGCCGGATGTCAGCTGCCCTCGGGCGCCTGGAAGGTATGTCTGCGTCATCGGAGGTCCTTTATTCGGCGCTGGGGTGTTCGGTGAAGGAGTCCATCCCCTTGAAAATCTCCTCGTTGATGACGAAGATGAATCCGAACACGAACAGCGCGAAGATCGGCGCGATGGTTACGTACACGAGCCAGTTCCGGCCTTCTTTCTGCCGGGCGGCGATCCAGCGTTTTACCGGCGGCAGCCGCAGTAGCAGCAGGAAGAGGCTGCACACCGAATACTGATAGAAACGCTGATGGAAAACGGGGTCACCGTCGCCGGCAAAGCCGGAGCCATCTGACCCGCTCTGGAAACCGAATCCCTCAAGAAACATCAGGTGGGCGGCGAGCAGGCCCCAGATGACATAGATGAGCCGGTGCAGCCGCTTCCAGTACTTGCCGAGCTTGCGCTGTGCCCACGGGTTTCCCGTGGCCAGGAGCGGGAGCACCAGCATCACCATGAAGAAGCCCATGAGCTCGAAGACATGCCCGGCCAGCCGGCCGAACACGCCTCCCGCGAAGTTGTCGGTGATGCTGGCGGCGGTCGCGTCGCCGATGGCACAGCATCCCATCATGATCCCGTACCAGCGTCGCAGCGGGACGAACCAGTGCTGCCCGGTGATGGTGACCATGGGGCTGACCAGCAGGCACAGGAACAAGCAGATCTCGGCCCCTGTCCCGAGCGTGTCGTCGACCGACACGGAGAAGGTGCTGCTGTTCAGCGTGAAGAGGGCGGGCGTCATGAAGAACAGCGGGGCCAGCCCGGGGATGCCCAGCAGGACGAGCGCGAGTGCCTTCCGCTTGATCCGGGAGCCGCCGAACTTGAAGTCCACCTCCATCCATTCGTCCACGCGACTCTTGGCCGTGCGTCGCTGCAGCTGGGGGCCTTCGGCTGGTAGGTCATTGAGTGTCCGGCTGCCGACGGTGCTCCTGGCCATGCTTGTCCTCCTTCCGCTGTTCGCTAGTGAGCCGTGTGCAGGTTGACAGGGCTTGGCTTCGGCGCGTCGGGCTGGCCGGGGCCCTGGTTCTCCTGAAGCCCGTTGGGCCCCGTCTCGCCTGTGCCAACCGATCGGAAGACGAAGAACGCGAATCCGTGCAGCCCTATCTCCGTGACACCGGTTATGACGGCGAACAGGACCAGAGCCGCGGTGATGACGGTCATCACGCGGATGGCCACGAGCTGACGGGCCTTGGGCTTGGCCCTGGGTGCGGCCGCCGCCTGGCCGGTCTTCGGCGTGGCCTTGGGGGTGGCTTTGGGCGTGCCTTTGGGGGCGGCTTTGTGCGTGGTGCCGGGCTCGGCGGGCAGGGTTTCCGGGCTGGCGGCCGGGGCGATCTCGGGCGTGACCTCGGGTGAGATGACTGGCCTGGTGACCGGCGCGGCTGGGGCGTAGAGGGACTGAGTGACGTATGAGGCCACGCCGCCTAGTTCTGCGGTGAGCTTGGTGACATTGGCCCGTATCTCAGCGGCCTGGAGTTCGGCCGCGGCGAGTGTCGCCGCGGCCTGGTCGGAGGCCTGCCGTACCAGCTGGGTGGCCTCCTGCTTCGCGCCTGCCAGCGAGGTGGTCGCCTCATCGCGCGCCTCGTGCCTTATATCTGCGGCATGCTGGTTGGCCTCGGAGATGATCCAGGTTGCCAGCTGGACCGAGCCCGCATCCCAGACCGGACCCGCCTCCGGCCGGGCCGGGGCCTGCGGCTGCCAGGTCTGGGCCGGATGCGGCTGCCAGGTCTGGGCCGACTGTGGCCGGGTCGGGGGGGCCGACGGCCGGGACCGGTCGATGACCTCGGCCACACTCCCCCGGAGTATCGGCTGTGTCGGCGCGGGGTACGCGCGGGGAGCAAGGTCCGTCCGTACCCGCACGGGCAGGACGGGTGCCGCGGGTGCCGTGAGTGCGGTTTGCGCCGTGGGCGCTGCCTGAAAACGCGGGGCATCGTTCCCCGGCTCTGGTGGTCTCGCGTCCGGCCAGGGCGCGGGCCTGCCACCCGGCCTGGGCGGAACCCGGCCGGGCGGGACCTGGCGTTCTGTACGGGGCGGCACGGAGCGGGGAGGGACTGAACGTCCTTGCGGGGGCGGGGCCGAGCGTCCTTGCGGGGGCGGGACTGAGCGTTCCGGCTGCGGCGGGACCTGGCGGTCTGGCCAGCTGGGGTAGTCATCCGCCCGCAGCGCCGCTTCCGTGTCGGCCCAGCGCGGGTCCGGGCGTCCGGGCCAGCTGGGGTGGTCTGGGTGGAGGGCGTACGGGCCGGGGCGGCCAGGCCAGCTGGGGTAGTCGTCTACGTGCTCGGGCGGCTCGGTCTCGGACCGAGGCGGATCGGGCTGGCCGATCCACGGATCGCCGGTAGCCGGGCGATCCGGTGTCCTGGCGTGGGTGGCGCCCCGCCTGCTGTCGCTCCGGTGACGGCCATAGGCGGGCGGTGCCTTGCGGGAACCCTTGTCGGCGTTCATCGTCTCCGTCTCCAGCATTCGTGAAACGGTGTGTGCGCGTCCCATGAGCTGTGCCTGCGTGCTGCCCGGCCGCAACATTGGCCGTTCTGAGACACGATGGTGGCAGTAAAGGAGTGGATATGCGAGGCATTTAGGTAAAATAACTGTGACGGGAAAGACGACTCCGCCGCGCCCCTAGAAATCAGTGTGACGACCGTTACTCGGGAACGCATCGCAATGGCGAGCGAGCGCTTTATAACATAAGAAACGCGCCACTGTCCTTGGCGTAATAAACACTTAAGATCTTTCATTCCCGGGTGAGCCGCGACCGGGCGCGCAGGCGGCGTGAGCGGCCGGATTTCAACGGAAGTTCGATGCCCGGCGGATTTTCCGTCTTCAGGTCCTGCTGCAGGCTGTCGACCAGGACCAGGGACACTGATCAGAACGCCTCGTGGAGCCCGCCAGCTGACCCCGAGCCGTACTGCGTGGCGACGTCCCCAGGTACGGTGTGGGAATGGCAATTTCCAGTGCTTCCCGCGAGTTCTTCGCTGCGCTTGCTGGTGCCGGGGCGACGCTGACGGGATTGCTCTTCGTTGCCATGTCGGTGGCGCCACGAGAGAGAGCGGATGGCGGTCCGGCTGTCATCAGGCAGGTCCGGGCCTCCGCAGCGCTCCTGGCCTTCGTCAACTCACTGGCGGTCTCGCTCTTCGGGCTTGACCCCGGGATCGGCCTCAGGTGGCCCGCTGCCATCCTCGGGGTCACCGGCATCTTGTTCATCGCCGCCGGTACGCGTTCCATCCTGTCCAGCTCGGCGACGACCACTCAGCGGCTCGGTCAGCTCGGGTTGCTCAACCTGCTGGTGCTGATCTTCGGGACGGAACTTATCGCCGGAATAGTCCTCATCGTCGATTCCCATATCGAGACCGCGGTGAACATCATCGGCGCCGCACTGGTCGGTTCGCTGCTCGTGGGAATTGCGCGGGCATGGGAGCTCATCGGCGACAGGGGCACGGGCATCTTCACCTCGATCGGGCTGCTCGCCCAGAAGGCGCCTAACCCGCCCGACGAAAGCGACTAGCGCGGCGGGGAGGGAGCGATGTCGCTCCCTCCCCGCCGGGTCTTGGGGTTAGTCCAGGCGTGCTTGGCGGCCTGGGTTAGCCGTAGATCTCGATCTCGGATGCCTGGGCGCCGTTCTGGACGCTGTTGGCGGTGAAGCTGAACTCCACGTACTGGTCGGAGGTGCCGGACGG